>WNGP01004732.1_pt1 | contig 14692 bp, 17 predicted proteins | sample 5407671 | NCBI WGS metagenome assembly WNGP01 (sample SAMN13153381, study PRJNA577476) | soil metagenome | isolation source: 40 cm soil or saprolite under Garry oak tree replicate 2 | place: USA:California | collected 2016-06-15 | reverse complement strand
GCCCAAACAGCCGATCGTAAGGCCGAGGCCGCCGGCCAGGAGGTTCAGAAGGCCGACAACAGAATAGAGACGCTCGAGACTCGAATTGCGAATATCAACGACAACTACACTGTTAGCGAACTGCAAACCGTAACATTCAAGCTCAATTCTGCGGCGCTTTCCGATCAGGCCAAAAACGTACTGGATTCCATCGCCGCCGGCCTTGGTGGAGATCGCATAGGATACATGCTTGAATTGCAGGGCTTCACGGACAACACCGGTTCCGAGCAATACAATATCGATCTGAGCAAGCGCCGCACCGATAGCGTTGAACGATATCTCGTCAGCAAAAACGTTCCGCAATTCAGGATTTCAGTCGTGGCCCTCGGCGAAGAGAATCCGGTTGCCGACAATAAGACGACAGAGGGCCGTGATCGGAACCGTCGGGTCGAAATAAAACTTCTGATTGCTCCAGCATTTCCCCAAGCCAACTAGAAACTCGAGTCCCTCTCCTTCCTGGAGAGGGACCAAAGAAGCGGCGGGTAAGGGTCCTAAGGCTAGCAGCCAGGAATACGCGAAACCCTCTTACAATTCTCGTAACTGTTCTTTGCGAGAAAAGTGCGGCGCTTAGAGCAAGGGGCCACCGCTGCTGATGATGCCCGTGGTCATTCGGCCTCCCTACTCTCGCGCTTGAATATGTGCTTCCACCATCCACAACCATTTGTCCACGCCACGCGAGATCTCAGTGAAGATATCGGCGGTATCCGCATCATTAAGCTCATTGCTGGCGTCAATCGCGCGACGGGCAAGCTTGCCGAACGAGGCGAGCGCGGAGGCAAGAGCCTGAACATGATCTCTAGCGCTCGGACTGGATACGCTATATTCAGCCAGGCTTGAACGCTTCACGATCATCCGTGCCGTTCCGTCCGCATTGCCGCCGAGTTGAACAGCGCGTTCAGCGATGAGGTCCACGTAGTCCTCGACGTCTTCATTGACCTTGTCGAACAGTTGGTGGAGCGCGATGAAATGGGGGCCCTTCACGTTCCAATGCGCGTACTTGCATTGTGTCTGCAAATCGATGGCATCAGCGAGCCGTCCGTTGCACAGTTCGATGATTTTGACGCGGGTTGCTTCTGGTAGATCGTTCTTAGTCTGATGCATGTGTACCTCCGTTTGTGCTCACAACTTATATATAACCCAGGTCGTGACGTAACTCACATCGAGGACTGGACCGCTGGCTGGATTCACAACGGGTCCGATGAAGGATTCTTGAGAAGTGTCGGCCCACTCGACGGTTTTCGACAAAACCGACACTCCGTAGCGTTCTAATTTTTCGCGAAGATTCGGGAGCCAGGTCTGGCGTTGAGCAATCGATCGCAAACGACAATCGAAGGTGTGCTTGCCGGAAAATCCGTTGATTCAGTAATCATGTTGCCTGTTGTTGGATCACGATGCTGCACGATCCATATCCCGCGGCTCCAATCGATCGATGCCATCAACTTGGTCGTCATAACGTGTCCTTTCTTCTGCTGATAGAGGTGCCAAAACCAGTACGAGCCGCCCGCGCGCATTTCTCAAACTCGTTTTCGCAGCCCGAGGCCGCGTCGAGTTCGAAGTCATTTGATGAAATGCGCAGAACGAGATAGGTTTGACCGTTGTGCAGACTCGCACCACATCGGTTGATCAGCCCGAACTGCCGGTTATAACCCTCGCATTCAGCTCGCATCGTCTTCATAAGGCCTCCCGCGTCTTTTAGAGCAATGGAGGGTCCAGAGCGGCATTTAATAACTGTTGGCGCCAGTTTTCCGATGCGTGGAAGAAGGCGCGCACGAAAGCATCTGAAAAGTCCATACGCCGGGCTGCCGACCTCTTCTATCGACTGAATGTTTTTCCGATTGATGTGCCGCCTCTCCGTCAACGGAAACAGGATATTCCGATGCTGGTCGAGTACTTCGTGAAGTGCTATGCAGACAAAGCCAGGAAACCAATTAGCAAGATCGACAAAAATACGTTGAAGCTGTGTCAGTCCTATCATTGGCCCGGCAATATTCGTGAGTTACAGAATATTGTTGAGCGATCGGTGATCCTTTCGAACGGTGGCACGTTCCGTGTAGAGCAGGCGTGGCTTTCGAGTCAGGCCGGTCGCCGTCCGGAGCCAGGCGATCTGACGAAGAACCTCCACCCCAGTCGTTCGTGAAAGCGGCGATAGGCCATTGGTCCGGCACGAGGGTTGGCGGCGGGACGTCTCCGCGCCCGGCCTCAATGAGCAGAACGGACGCACTCTCGCTCAGCCGATTGGCCAGGACGCATCCGGCCGAACCGGAGCCGACGACGATGAAGTCATATTCAGCGAGCATCGATTCCTCCGTCTCAGAGAGAGAGAAGCCTGGATGTTAGAAAGCACACCAAGCTGAGCGAGAACGACAGTGGCGGATGGGTAGCAATCGAATGACTCGATCTTGCCGTTCTTCATCCGAAACACATCACAACACGGCGCATTCACCCGCTTGCCAGTCGGAGCTATGACTCCCATGGGCAGGCGCAGCGGCCCGGTGTGTGTCCCTTGAAGGGCCAACTCCACGATGACCACGTCGCCCGTCACAAAGAAGCGAAACAGTTCGCGGTGGGTGTCGGGAAACGCCGCGGCAAAAACGACGCCCGGAGTCATAATATCCGGCCCCCTGTACGTGACTCCCACCGACTCGTCGGTGAAGGTGCCGTCCTCCGTGAAGCAGGCGGCGGCCGCCGGGAAGTCCTGGATCTCGGCAAGGTGGTAGAAGCGGCGAATGGCTTGGTCGTTCGTCATATAGTCTCCTTCTTGACTACGACCACGCGCAATCGTGGGCCCAAGTGATCTGACTGAAAACAGGGCACAAGAATGAAACGTGAGTGACGTAATCTGGGGAAATGCCAGATTTTGGGCGGTTCAGGTGCGCGGCTTGACGCCTTATCGAACTGATCAAAAGGAAATCATCGAAGCGGCATTGGCGGAAGCCAACGGAAAAGTTGCTGGGCCAAATGGGGCGGGATCTGAAAGACGTAAGCCTGGTCGATCGCGAGGTAGTGCGATTTCTGGCGCGCAGCGAAGCGGACGGCGTGACGCTCGAAAACTGCGCTCCATATATTCGCGAATGGATGGAGAGAGAAAACGATTGAGGCACATACGATGAAGCACACATACAAAGCGATGGAAGTTTCGACGCCGGACAATCTTCATCTGCTGGAACGACCCATTCTTGAGCCTGGAGCGGGTTAGGTTCGGATTCGGGTGGAAGCATGCGGAGTCTGTCACAGCGATGCGGCCACGGTTATGGGCACGTACCCGGGTCTGGTTCTTCCACGCATTCCTGGGCATGAAGTAGGAACGGGAACAACGACACGATGATCCCTACAGTCAATTCGTTCACTCTCAAAGCGAGCCCAATAAGTTGGAACACGTCAAGAGGTACGTTCGAAATTTGGCTTTATGGCTTGACCCGGATGGCTAAGAGGGAAAAGCTTGCCGCTCGTCTCGACCAAGTGCGCTTCGCCGCCGCACTCGGATTCGTGTTCGGCCGCTAGTTTCACTCCGCCGGTGGTTAATGCAAACTGAAGACAGAGGATTGACCAAAATTGCGAAACCTGCCGCAACGCCGCTCAGCCACGGCTCTCCGGAGAGCTAAGGCAGGCGAGAGCACTCGCACGGTCGTGATCGCATTCCTTGCCAACATCGTTATCGCGGTTGCGAAGTTGTTCGCAGGCCTCGCTTCCAGATCCACGGGTATGCTTGCCGAGGCTGCACACTCAGCGGCGGATTCAGTCAACGAAGTGTTTCTCGCCGTCGGGCTACACCGTGAGCGCGCACCTGCAGATGAGACGCACCCCAGCGGCCATGGGCGCGAGCGATTCCTTTGGGCTTTCATGGCGGCTATCTCGTCGTTTCTTATTGGCGGTTGCCTGTCCATCGCCTTGGCCGTCGCACAGTTCAAGGAACGACACGCTGTGTCTGGCGGCCCTGCGGCGTGGATCGTTCTCGCGATCTCGTTCGCTGCGGACGGAGTGTCCTGGCTGCAGAGCATGCGGCAAGCACGCCGGCAAGCGAAAGAATATGAAATGAGCGTGTGGAGTTACATCCTCCATTCCAGTGACCCCCTTGTGCGTGCCATCGTCGTCGAAGATAGCGCTGCGCTGATTGGCTTGTGCCTGGCCTCCGGCGGTCTTTTCCTAAGCAACGTTCTCGGGACGAGCGTGCCGGACTCTCTTGCGTCCCTATTCATTGGACTGCTGCTCGCAATCACGGCGTTCGGGCTGGCATGGCCGCTCGCGGACTTTCTGGTGGGGCGGTCTCTTCCCGCTCCGCTATTGGAAAAGTTGTACACGATCATCAAGGAAGATGCAGCGATCGAAGAAGTCTTGTCGCTCCGTGCGACATACTCAGGCCCTGAAGAGGTGATCGTCGTATCGAAAGTCCGTCCATTGCCGAACTTGACTATTGAGCAACTCACACGGGCGATGGACGACCTCGATCACACGATACGTCATGCGCTGCCAATCGTTGCGGATATCTTCATCGACGTCACCGCGTACCGTGTCCAAGACAATTCTGGTTCGCCGTTGTGAAGACAGCTGTTGCTTCGAACCTCGTTCGCTTCCGTGTGAACTCCCGATGCGATGGAAGGCGAGCGAGGACGCAGCAATCGGCGTCTTGGCGTTGCATTGCCGGAGTCGGTTTTCCAAAGCTATAATGGCGCCCATCTAACGCGTTTACTGTGGCGAGTTTGCATGTCAAGGCAGCCAGACTCGTCGTTTTGAGAATAACTGCCTGAGGCTTGGCCGCGGCGATACTGAAACCGAGGTCATCCGTCGTCGGCCATTGAACCGGATCGTCCCGTTGGATCAAACTAGGCTGTGGCGACTTCCCGATATCGGAAGCAGTCGACGAGGTGATCGTTCACCATTCCGACTGCCTGCATATGTGCGTATATAACAGTGGAACCCACGAAGCTGAATCCGCGGTGTTTCAGGTCCTTGCTAAACGCATCGGATTCGGTAGAGGTAGCGGGAATCTGTTTCATAACTTTCCAGCGGTTCACTTTGGGTTGTCCGCCGACAAAACGCCACGAATATGCATCAAAACTTCCGAACTCCTCCTGAATTGCGAGAAACGCCCGCGCGTTGCGGAGGGCCGCCTCGATTTTTTGTCTGTTTCGAATGATCCCTGGATCCAGCAGCAGCTTCTGAACGCGTTTCCCAGTATATCGCGCCACTTTGTTGGGATCGAACGCGCTGAAAGCGCGGCGATAGCCTTCACGCTTGTTCAGGACGATCGACCAGCTCAGTCCGGCTTGCGCCCCTTCCAGAACAAGGAACTCGAAATGTTTGACGTCATCGTGGACCGGCACGCCCCATTCCCGATCGTGATATTCGAGCATCAGGGGATTGTTTTCTCCGACCCACCCGCATCTTTTCTTGACCTCGCTCATACTTGAGCGAAGCCTCCATCAACGAACAATTCTGTCCCGGTGATGTAGCTGCTGTCGTCGGACGCGAGAAACACCACGGCCCGAGCGATTTCTTTAGGTTTCGCAAGCCGTCCGAGTGGCACCGATGCGTTAATCGTCTTTAACCGTTGCTCTCCGACCTCCGAAGAACCTAACAGTTCCCTCAAGCCCTCCGTGTCTGTGGAACCATGACTCACGACGTTCACACGGATCTGCCGGTCCTTCAAGTCCGTCGTCCAAGTTCGCGCAAACGAGCGCACAGCCGCCTTTGTGGCGCTGTAGACACTGTTTGCGGACAGACCTTTGCTGGCGACGATCGACGCGTTCAGAATGATTGATCCGCCTTTGTTCTTCACTGATCTGACCCAGCAGTGCGTATTTTGCAACGCCCGCATTCGCGAAGACGACATCGAGTTTTCCTTTTTCGCTTTTGATTTGCGAGAACAGGCGGTCGAGATCCTCAGAGTAGGAAACATCCGCTCGACGTCGGAAAGGTCCGCCCCATTCGCAATCATTTCCAACGTCCGCTTTTCGGCGGCGTGTAACGTCGCAGTCCGCTTTGCGCGATCATCCAACTGGCTCATCTTTCGATACGGACTTAGATTCTCGCATGGGAATGAAGCGTATCCAACCGTCGGACGATTTTGACGCCCAAGAAAAGCTGTATTTGGAACAGGAAATCCGTGGAGACATGGATTTCGAGCAGATCGTGGGGAACTGCAGTAATTGCCGCTCTAACCTTTTGGCACATGTCTTGCGCAGTCAGAGGGCCGAGGGCTGATACGCATGTTGAGAATCTCTATTGTCGAAAGTCCGCGCCGCTGCCGACTGGTCGTGGAGGTAAGCTGATCCCACCCTGGACCGCCGAACTCGCGACCGCGGGCGAAAAAGCCAGAGCGGATCTCCATGGGCGCGAACTTATCGTGGACCTCCGCAGCCTAACCGCCATCGGGGCGCAGGGAGAAAGCGTGCTCCTGCAGTTAATGAGCGAAAGGGTCAAGCTCCGCTGTGGCGTGTTTACAAGGGAGGTCTTGAGAAGACTCGCGTCAACGTCCCGTTGACAGTTTTGACAGCTTGGCAAGTGCTTTCGCATTCCCACCTTCAATATCAATCGTTTACTCGAAGTTAAGAGCTGGCACCCGCGTTGCATTCGGACTTATCGATCGAGTGCTTTTCAGAACGACATATTGAAGGAAACTACTGTGACGAATCAAAGCAAGCCGTACGAGCCCATGACCGCAGACAATGCCGCTCTGATCCTCGTCGACCATCAGATCGGCTTGATGACTGGAGTGCGTGATTATGAGACTGGCGAACTTAAGCGTAACGTTGTCGCTCTCGCTAAAGCCGCGAAGGTCCTGGGGGTCCCGACAATTGTCACCACCACGGCGCGTGACAGCATGTGGGGGCCGACTTTTCCGGAACTAGTCGAAGTCGTCGGCCCGGAGCGCATTATCGACCGCATGTCCGTCAACGCTTGGGACGATCCGAAGGTTGCAGCTGCCATCGAGGCAACCCGGCGCAAAAAACTCATCTTTGCGGGTGTTTCGCTGGAAGTCTGTGCCGGCTTTCCTGCAATTACGGCCATCGGCAAGGGATATGACGCCTATGTTGCTGTCGATGCCTCCGGCACGTTCAGCCAGACGAAGCGTGAAGTGGGCCTGCTCCGGATGCAGCAGGCTGGGGTGATCCTCTCCGACTACAGCACGCTAATGATCGAGATCCTCAAGGACAACGCCAGCCCGTTGGCCGCCGGTGTCTACGGGGCTCTCGATATGGCCTGGGCAAAGCTCGTCGGCCAGTTAGCGAAGGCATACGGCAAGTAAGTGTCATCGAGAAGTCTTAGGCCCTTACGCTCTCTGATCGCACTGTTGTTTGGTGCTGTCAGAGCCGTTGCAGCAGATTCATCGGTTGTCCAGGAAAGAGACGTCGTTCTCTTCGTCCAATAGAGCGTCGGATATTGTGATTATCATCCCACGGTTCTATCGTCGGTGAATCTAAACCGGGATTTACATCGTGCTTTCCGCTTGTTTCTCTCGAAGTGCCTTTAACGCTCCGCCCCAGGCAATGACTTGGTCGAGCATGACGTGAACGTGTTTTGCACCGATCAGGGCAGTCAGTTTTTCATTGTGTGCTGTGGTGCCCATAACTCTGTCTCCTGTCGGTTAAGATCCGTTTCCGAGTTGTCGGCGCAACTCACAGTCGTCCCTCGTTCTGCAACCGTTGTTGGATCTCATCGATCCGCCGTTCGCCCGCACGCAGTGTGGCAGCGCTGGTGTGCACCGAGTATTGTCCGAGCACGAGGTCGTGAGAGTGCGCTGCAGCTGAACCGAGAACAAAATCCGCATCGGCCTTCGCGTAGATATTGATGGGATTGTTCGACGGCTCAAAGATCGCAAGTTCACCGGCTTCCACCGTGTCAGGTACAAGGAGTTGGCCGGCGCTCAACGCAAGCCAACAAACCGTATGGTTGATGTCTGGTTGGTAGCGCCAGGACTCCCCGGCTCGCAATCGCACGGCCAGGTAGTTCAGCGAGCCCGGAGCCTTTAACGAGCTTGTTGCCTCACCGTGGTGGCCGATCAAAATACGTGCCGGACCGTCGCGCGCTACGCCATCAGGCGACAGGTAGATGTTTTCCACGGGTCCGAGTTCTTCGTCCGGCGGCAACGCGAGCCAGAGCTGGAACCCTCTGGTATGGCCCGTGTCGCCGGGTCCGCCACCGTGCCACGCTCCGTGAGCCGCCTTGAACCATTCGACGCCGCCTTCCCGCAAGATACCCCTCGTTCCGTTCGAATCTTCGTAACGGACGCTTCCTTCGAAAAGGTATGTCACTGTCGCAATCCCGGAGTGGGGATGCAGGCCGATCCCGGGAAACGAGATCTCATCCATCTCGAAGAGATCCAGGAACACGAACGGTTTTAGTAACTCACCAAGATCGCCGGGACTCATCAACCGCGTGATCGGTCCGTGCCGCCTTCCCTGGGTCCGGCCAATGATTCTTGGCGGGCGTGTAGAGATGTCTGCGCGCCGTTCCGACGCGTGAGTTTCATTGATGCTGGCGGTAGCCATGAGCGTCTCCCTCCTCATTGGTTTCCTCTTCCATTTTTCTCGCTGATTAATGCGAGCCATCGGTACCAGGTGACAGTTCCCACCATCACAAAGAGAACTATGGCCGGCACGGGGCTTCCGCCGAGGACGAACAGGTGCGTTGCAATCGCACCAACCATCGTCATCACGAGTAGCACGCCACCAAGCACCACTGTCGTAGGGATCAACAAAAGAATCGCGCCGGTCACTTCCAGGCCTCCGGTTAAGTATCGGAACCATTGGCCGAGGCCGATCTTGTCGAACATTTCCACCATTGGCGCCACACCAGCCAACTTCGATCCACCGGCCAGGAAAAACGTTGCCGCAGCCAGAATTTGCAAAATCCACAGAACGATGTTCAAACCTTTAGTTGGCCGCGTAACCTCGCCTAAAGCCACGCTTACATTGGTCGCCATATCTCATTCCTCCTTTCGATCTGTCCTACTACTTACTTTAAGTAACTGGTTGTTTTTGTAAAGTAGGCACTATAAAGTAAGTAGGTGAGGAGATGATTACATGCGCCGCTCGCAGGAACTTCCGCCCCGTTGCCCAAAACCGACCCACGAACTGCTCCAGCTTCTGACCCGGCCCTGGACGATGCACATCCTATGGGTTTTAAGCACTTCCGGACCGACGCGATTCGGAGCGCTGCGCCGTCAAATCGACGGAATTTCATCGCGTCTGTTGACGGAGAGATTACGAGACCTGGAAGAAAAGGGTTTTATCTACCGCCACTACGAGCCGACGATCCCACCTGCCGTGACTTATGGACTGACCAAGCGCATGCAGGAAATTAGTGGCGCTCTTGATAAGCTGGACGAACTTGCCCATAAATGGCAGGAGGAAGACGCCAAAGCCGCTCGAAAGCGCAAGGCACAGGCTGTATGATTGCGTCGACCAACCCGCGGCTTTTGTTATGATAGACGCACGAACGTCAACGACGCTCCAGGATCGGTAGTGTCCTAATTTCTGTCCACGCGCACACTCTATCCAGGGAAGCGGTGCTCGACGCGCTCAAGATGATCCTCCTCGACGCCCCTCGTGGATTACCGCGAGTGTCATGCAGGACAGAACGCGGCGGCCTTCAATCAGGACAGTACACGCTCCGCATTCGCCGCGATCGCATGCTTTCTTTGGGCCAGTCAAGCGCAATGCATCACGTAACGCATCCAGCAGTGTCATCCGCGGCTCGACTGTTATCGCTCGAACCGACCCGTTGACTGTCATGCTTACATTCATGTTTTCGTATAGCCTCCAGTGCGCCGATTGGCTATCGTGGCGTCCGCAAACTTCAAATAGCAGTGCGCCCTCCATCAACGGCAAGCTTTGCCCCGTGAATGAAACTGGAACGATCCGTGGCCAAGAAGACAATGGCTTCGGCAATCTCGTCCGCTGTAGCCGGACGGTGCGCCGGAGCTTGGGCGGCCATTTGCGCGAGGGCCTCGCCCATTCCCTCTGTGCCTTCGGTGCGCGTAGGCCCAGGGCTGACGGCATTGACGCGGACACCGCTCGGCCCATATTCAGCGGCCCACGCTTTGGTCAACAGGTTCAGGGCGGCCTTGCTCGACCCATAGAGGCTCATGCCGGACACCCCGTAATCAGCGACCATCGTGGATACATTGACTATCGCCCCTTTGCCTCTCTTCGCCATTAGAGGAGCCAGTTCCGCGACGAGGAAGTACGGCGCCTTGACGTTGAGCGAGTAAACCTTCTCAAACAGTTCTTCCGTTGTTTCATGGGTCGGCTCGAACGGGAAGATCCCCGCATTGTTGATGAGAATATCGATATGGCCGTTTCCGAGTTCGACCGCTCTTCTCGCCACTTCGCGCGCCCTCGACGCATCTCGAAGGTCAGACGAAATGAAATCCGCATGGCCTCCTGCTGTGCGGATTTCTGCAACCGTCTTCTCGCCACGCTCCACGTTGCGCCCTACGACTAAAACATGCATGCCAAGCCGGGCTAGTTTATCGGCTGCCGCCCGGCCAATACCGCTCGTTCCTCCTGTAATGAGCGCTGTCGACGAATTGGTATTCATTGATTCCCCTTTTCAGTTTTATTGGCGCTCCTCAATGGACGCTTCATTGTCTCTGCCCTCTTCTTCCTTTCTGTCGGCATAAGGGCAATGTCCGTGCCAACTGTGAGTTTCTAGTAACCGATTGATATCGAAGTGCTGAGGCCGAACGCACTCATCAAGAACGGCGTCAAGTGTCAAAGCGGTTAAGCAAACGTTGACAGTCGGCGGCGGAGTCCGCCTATAACCTCTTTCATAAACACGCCGCAGCGAAGCTTGACCTTTTCCCTCATTAACTGCAGCAGCACGTTCTCTCCCTCGGGGCCGACAGCAGTCAGGCTCCTAAGATCGACGATAAGATCGCGGCCATTGAGGTCTGCTTTAGCTTTTTCCCACGCTCTCGCAAGCTCAGCGGCCCAAGGTTCGATGAGCTTACCCTCGACAACCAACTGGCGGCGGCGCGGGCTCTCGACAACGGAGATCTTAAACATGCGCACACGTCCTCGTCCGTTCGACGGCGCAAGGCATGTGCCAAAACGTTTGAGTTGTAACTACTTGAATTTTCCGCGTGAGAGCGAGATCAGTCGAGGAAACTTGGAAGTGTCAACGCCGGTCTGACAGTTTGGATCAAGCAGGATGTCAAGCGTAGTCTCGGGGATCAATACCAAATTTTTTCATCCGTGCCAGCAGGGTCGTTCGATTGATACCCAGGCGCGCGGCAGCTCCGTCAGCGCCGCCTACGCGGCCCTCACAATCGCGTCGCGCTGTTTCCTACCATGCTTGTCAGCGATAACATTGTCTCCATGTAGGGCCTTGATCGTTTCTTTTACGATGTGAGCAATATCCTCGTGGTTTGCCTCGGGCTTAGGTTCGTCGATCCTCACCTTGCGGAGTTCCGTGAGGGGCGCCTCCAGCGACCTGCCGCGCGTCAGGATTACAGCACGTTCAATGAAATTTTCGAGTTCGCGAACGTTGCCGGGCCATTCCCAGGCCGTCAATGCCTTCATTACAGTGGTAGGAATGGCATCGACTCTCTTCTGCATCTGTTTCGCGAATGTTTGAACGAAGTAACTCGCGAGCAGAGGAATATCTTCCTTGCGTTCCCGCAAGGGCGGAATGCGGATTGGAAACACGTTCAGCCGGTAATAGAGATCGCTTCGAAATTCCCGAGCGGCAATCATCTGTTCAAGATCGCGGTTCGTGGCGGCTATGAGGCGAATGTTAACTTTGCGAGTAAACGTGCTTCCCAGGCGTTCGAACTCCCGCTCCTGCAGTGCCCGCAGCAGCTTGGGCTGGATTTCAATCGGAATGTCTCCAACTTCATCCAGAAACAGTGTGCCCTGATCGGCTAATTCCAGTCGGCCGATCTTCTGAGTGATCGCGCCCGTGAACGCTCCCTTTTCATGACCAAACAATTCGCTCTCGAGAAGACCGGTTGGAATCGCAGCACAGTTTATCTTCACAAACGTCCGATCCTTCCGACGGCTCCGATCGTGAATCGCACGCGCTATCAACTCCTTGCCCGTTCCTGTTTCACCGAGCAGTAAAGCCGTTGAATCGCTCGAGGCAACAGTTTCGACAAGTTGCAGGACGTGCTTGAGCGCTGGACTGTTCCCCACGATCTGGTCGAAATCCATATCGCCACGGATTTCCTCTTCGAGATATAGCTTCTCTTGCGCCAGCTTCTCTTTGAGTTCGGAAACCTCGTGGAATGCGAGGGAGTTTTCGATCGCTATGGCTATCTGGCCGGACGCCTCGCGGAGAAAATCGACGTCCTCTCGCACGAACGAACCCTCTGTGGTCCGTGCAATCGCCAGAACCCCGATAGCTCGACCACGGCTAACAAGCGGTATTACACACTGGTCCTTCACGCCCTCAGCTATCAGCAACTCGTAATAGTCAGGAGGGAACTCATCACGATCAGCTACATTTCTGACAGCCGGCTCCAATGTTTCAAGTGCTCTTTTAGCAACGCCGACCGGTGTAATGAGCATTTCCTCCTTGACGAAGCCCTTGCCTTCAGGGAAATCCATCCCGTGAACACGGAATTTTCCTGATGCCGCATCGGGCAACGAGATGTGTACTGCATCACAGTCCATAACTTCACGGATGTTGGCTGAAATCGCACGAAGGAGCTCCCGAAGTTCAAGCTTCGAAGTGATCTGGCTTGTCAGCTTCAGAAGGAGGAGGAGACGATCGTTCTGAACGCTTAGAGCTTGTTCCGCGCGTTTGCGATCTTCGATGTCCGTTGCGATTCCATACCATTTGAGAACCTCTCCGCGTTCATCTCGCAACGGCACGCCGCGAACCAAGAACCAACGGTTCTGTCCATCAACCGCGCGACGGAAACGCACCTCATGCTCGAACGGCTCCCGGTTGGCTACGGATGCTTGCCACTTCTGGAGGTGGCGTTCCAGGTCATCTGGATGAACCGCAAACTTCCAACCGAGCCCAACGGTGCCTTCCAGAGAAAGGCCGGTATATTCCGACCAGCGGCCGTTTACAAATGTGGCGGCGCCGTCGGGCGCGGCCGTCCATGCCATTTCCGGAATGGTTTCGATCAGTTCGCGCAGCTCTCTCTCGCTCCGCCGCAACCGGTCATTCTGGCGTTCTACTTCTGCTCGTGCGGCCTCCGCTTGTCTGAGGTTGAAGTTGTCATCGATCGCGAATGCGACGACACGAGCAATCAGTCGCAAAAAGCTGATGTCGTCGCTGCTGTAAGCGGTTCCAGGAGCCCCGGACATGCCCAAAGCGCCCAGGCGCCGGTGCGGCGTCGTGAGAGGAACGAAGACCAGGGAACCGACTTCGATTCCTTGGGCAGCGAGCCCTTCCTTGAGGCGTTGGGGGATTCTTTCATCCGCATTCCAGTCCGCAATGTGAAACGGTTCCTGCGTCGCGTACGCCCGCCAAGATGGCCGCTCTTCGACCGGAACACCTGAATACGCACTCACAAGGCCCTTTTCTTGGCCCAATACGGCCCATTCGACTTCTGTGGAATTCTTTTTGTATACGATGATATAGAACCCTGAGAACTCAAGGAATTCGCGCAATTCTTCCGCCAGGATCTTCGTCAGTTCCTCAGGCTCTCGGCACGCAGAGAGGGCTTCGCTGAGACGAAGCAGCGCTTCATAGCGTCGCCCGTCGTTCCGTGGGGGAATGCGTATGTGTCCGCTCAAGTCTTGTTTGAGCTCAACTCTTGAGGGATACTCATTGTCGGCTGATTAGAGTTTATCCCACAAAACAAAGATGATTCACCTCGGGTGTCAACGCGTCATTGACACTTCGGACAGTCAAACGCGTTCGCGTCGATTGAACCAACCAAGATCATTGCGTTTGCTGAGATTGATCTGTTCTCAGCATTGGCAGGTCAGTTGCCTCTCCTCGCAGTGGAGAGTCGGTCGCGCGCCGAGAAGCGTTTCTTAAATTATGTTTTGTCGCAAAAGAGTGGGGTAGTTAATGGCGAGTAATGACACCGAAAAGAAAATTCCGCGAACTGTCAGCGCCCAGCCGCGTCTTCACCAGCGTGGTGCTGAAATACAAGCGTACGGGACTGTAAATCACCTGCTTCCGCTTGAGTTGGAGGAGCCCGTGCGGTTGGAAATGACCGCGCTGCTGAATCAGTTACTGGCGGACACTATGACCTTGCGCGATCTCTACAAAAAAGCGCACTGGCAGGTCGTCGGCCCGACGTTCTATCAGCTGCATTTGCTCTTCGACAGACATTTCAACGAACAGGCCGAATTGGTTGACGCGATCGCCGAGCGTATTCAGCTTCTTGGCGGCGTGAGCATCGCAATGGCCGCAGACATCGCTGAGACCACGCAGATCGAGCGCCCGCCTCGCGGCCGCGAGGATGTTCCGGTGCAGCTCTCGCGCTTGCTCGACGCGCACCAGATTGTGATCCGCCAGAGCCGTAAACTGGCGCGTCGCGCCGGCGAGCTTGGCGACGACGGAACCAATGACTTGGTGGTTAGCGAAATACTACGTGGCAACGAGCTGCAAGTGTGGTTCTTGAGCGAGCATCTGGTGGATGCTCCATTAGTAAAAACGAGATCCGCAGCGGCGGAAGTTGCTTAGGCGGGGCGCAGGAATGGCATCACCAGCCGAAAATCCATTCACTGCATTGACCATCGTC
>WNGP01002765.1_pt1 | contig 14698 bp, 14 predicted proteins | sample 5407671 | NCBI WGS metagenome assembly WNGP01 (sample SAMN13153381, study PRJNA577476) | soil metagenome | isolation source: 40 cm soil or saprolite under Garry oak tree replicate 2 | place: USA:California | collected 2016-06-15 | reverse complement strand
GAAAGGCGCAACGGATTCAGCTGCGACCGCTCGGCACGGACCCGGGCTAGTTCCCACTTCGCGGTGCGTTCCACGGCTCGACGGTTATAGCACAGTGGAAGGGAATAGGGGATAGGGAACAGGCTGCTTGCAATAGAGTGAAGGGAGAAGACGTTTGGAATGCGGGAATTTAGCGCCAGGGAGCGAGTTGGATTGAAACCTACGCTGCGTTTGGCGCATCTTTATTATCGAGGCTTATTTGCTTTTAAGGAAAGATTGATTGTGAAAGGCCCGGCAGGCCGGACCTTCAGGTGAGAACTATGGTCCGCCAGATCATTCTTACAGGTTTTGTGGTTTTTCTCCCGGCAGGCGCGCAGGCACAAGGGCGCGGAGGGATGCCGCAGGTTTCCCATGCTGTCGGTGTTGCACCCAGGGTGGTGATGCAGGCTCCGCACGCGGGGATTGCGCAAGCGATGCCTGGCACGCGGACAGTGACGAGAGGCGGGGCAGTGCGCCCGAGAACGGCGGCGCCAACAGTGCGAAGTACGCGACCGCAGTTCACCACGCGAAGGCGCTTCGATGGCGAGGATAGTCGTCTTCGATCGGATTGCAGCTCGGCGCCGGGATTGGGATTCGATGAGGTACACCAGGCCGCGACGTGCGGATCAGGGACAATGGGCTTGCGGGGGCACGGGCTTCAGGAACCCTTTTTCTTTCCTTTTTTTGACGGCGGATTTTCCGTGCCGAGTTCTCCGGTAGCCGCAGATGATGGTTCGGCGGCGGAGAGTCCACAGCCGGAAGCCCCAGATGCCGAAGTTCGCGAGACAGACCGGCGAAACCGAACTCCTCAGCCAGTAACGGCGCCGGCGGCTGAAACGGCTAGCACTGCAGCTTCCGATAACGAGGGATTTGTTTTTGTGCGGCGGGATGGAACGGTGTTTTTTGCGGTGGCCTACGCGTGGGAAAAAGGGACGCTGCGCTACGTTACGAGCCAGGGTTTGCGCCGCACCGTCACCCAGGATACGCTGGATCTGGACGCAACGCGGCAATTCAACGAACAACGCGGATTGAATTTTCGATCGCCGGCGTGAAAGCTATTTTTTCACGGGTTCCGGCATAACGTAGCCGGATGTTGCCGGCAGGCCGGCACGCTCCAACTGCACGGTGGTGTGCTCAACTCCAAATTCCTTTGCCGCGACGCGCTGAATCGAGGCCAGCAGGCGCTCACACTCGTCGAGGTGCATATCCGGAATGCGCGCGTGGAGACTGAGCGCATGGTGACCGCCGCCGAGGGACCAAAGATGCACATCGTGCACTTCCTGCACGCCTTCGACCGTCAAGATAGCCCTGGCGACATCTTCAACCCGCAAATCAAGCGGGCGGCCTTCCAGAAGAATGTGTGAGGATTCGCGCAGGATGCCGATGCTGGACCACAGCACGAGCAAGCCGATGGCCAGGCCGAGAAGCGGATCGATCCAAAACGCACCGGTCGCATGGATGATTACTGCGCCGGCGATGATGGCGATATTTGAAAGCGCGTCACCGAAATTGTGAACGAGGATGCTGCGCAGATTGAGGTCGCCCCTCCCGCGGACGAGAGCGAGGGTGATGCCGCCATTGACGGCGAGAGCGGCGACGGAGGTCCAGATCATCCAGCTCTCGACCACGGTCACGGGAGAGCGGAAGCGTTCGAAAGCTTCATATCCGAGCCAGAGCGAAAGCAGGACCAGGACAAATGTGTTGGTAAAGGCCGCCAGTGTGCCGGCGCGGTGATAGCCGTAGGTCTTTTCGCTATCGGCTGGCCGTTCGGCCCAGCGCATCGCGAGATAGGAAATGCCGAGCGCGGGGACGTCGGAAAGATTGTGAACCGCGTCGTTGAGAAGGGCGACGCTGCGGCCGAGAATGCCGCCAAAGACCTCCGCTACAACCAAACCGAGTGTGGCGGCCATGGCCCAGCCAAGCACGGAGGGGCGCAGCGTGGGGTGAGAGTGGCCGGCGTGAGCATGGCCGGGGGAATGCGAATGACCGGCGTGGTCGTGGGAATGAGCGGCCATCCACTTTATTCTACCCGCACGATGGCGGCGGTGCAGTCCTTTCCCTTGCTTGTTAGGCAGTATGACACTTAGCCTCCGCGAATTGATTGACGCTCCTTCCGTCGGCTGCGACCATGAAGCGAGCTTCTCGTGCCGCGCGTGTTGGCGCGGAACGAGCCTTCACACAGGGGTTTTGCGCTCAGAGCAATGACGGTTCCCATCGCCAAATTGAGTTTCTGGGGCGTGCGCGGATCGACGCCGACGGTGGACCCGGCGACGTGGCGCTACGGCGGCAATACGCCTTGTCTGGAGCTGATTGCGCCGGACGGCACGCAATTCATTCTGGATTGCGGCACGGGGCTGCGCATGCTGGGGAGCCGCTGGGCCACGCCGAATGGCGGGAAAGCTCCGGAGACGCAAATCCTGGTCACGCATTATCACTGGGATCACATCCAGGGGATTCCTTTTTTTTCACCGCTGTACGTGGAGAACAACGAATTTCATTTCTACAGCTTCCGATCCAAATATCTGGGGCGCGACAGCCTGAAACAAGTCTTCGAAGCGCAGATGGCGCTGCCCTATTTCCCCGTGGACATGTCCGCGATGAACGCCAAGCGAAAGTTCAAGGAAATGGACGGCGGCGATACGTTCAAGGTTGGAGAGAACAAGATCACGGCGCGCTGGCTGAATCATCCGCAGGGCTGCCTGGGCTTTCGAATCGAGACGCCGGCGGGGACGGTGGCCTATGCCACGGACAACGAGCCGGGCGACCCGAAACTGGACGAGAGCCTGCGAGAGCTGGCCGCCGGTGCGGACATCTTCATTAACGACGCGCAATTCACACCCGAGCAACTGGAGACGACGAGAAAAGGCTGGGGGCATTCCTCGTGGCTGGAGGGCGTAAAAGTGGCGCGCCACGCGGGTGCGAAAACCCTGGTGCTTTTCCATCACGACCCCGATTCGACCGATCGCATGGTGGATTCGATTCTGCGGCAGGCGCGGGAAGAGTTCGATTCGGTGTATGCGGCGAGCGAGGGCATGGTGATCACGCTCGGGGCGCCGGGAGACAGAGTTCAAGCGCACATGCCGGGAACGCGAACGGCGCTGCGCCGCGAAGCACAATTCCACGCTAAAGTCTGCGGCGTAACCGAAGGCGGGAAAGACTTCGAGGAGGAGACCATCGTCCGGGACATTTCCCTGCAGGGAGCGCTGATTTCGCTGAAGCACCTGCCGCGGCTGCAATCGGAGCTGCAAGTCACCATGGAGGCGCCGGGCGCGGATGGCGTGCAAGCGATGAACTTGCGCGGTTACGTCGTGAGGATCGAGGCGGGACCGGAGAAGGGTCATGTGGCCGTCGGCGTAGTTTTTACTGACTGATTTAGAGTTTCAAGTTCATAGGACGTTCTATATAGGGGCGCAGCGTGCTGCGCCCCTACTGCTATCTTGGCCTGAGCGTGCCGCTGCTGTAGGCTGAGGTGACTGCCCATGACTCAGAAGAAGGCGAATTTCGTTCCCGTCAGTGCGCTGGACAAGCGCCCGCCATCGAAAGGCGATTTATTGCGCGGGTTGGTGCGGCAGGCGCCGTTCGTGGCGAAGAATTTTCAGCTTTATTTCCGCAACGCTTGGCGGCGGCGCTTCCTGCGGACCAAGGTTGTGGCGCCCTACGCGGTTACGTTTTACGTCACCCACAAATGTAATTTGGCCTGCAGTTATTGCACGCAAAAAGAGCCGGACGTCTTCAGCGTCGAGTTGCCGACGGGAGAGACGATCGCATTGTTGAAGCGAATCCGAAAAGAGACGGACTCCATCGTCATTACGGGGGGCGAACCGACGCTGCGGCCCGATATTGAGGAGTTGGCCGAAGCGGCGCGCTTCGAATGCAAATACCGCTCTCTGCTGTTGATCACCAACGGCACGCTGTTGGATCGAAAACCGCGGATTCTGCGAGCGGTGACGGGACTGGTGGTGAGCCTGGATGCGCTGGCAGCAGATCCGACAAATCCGCTTTCGAAACCCGCGGCGCTGCCGAAGGTTCTGGAAAACCTCGAGCTCGCGAAAGAGTTGCTGGGCAGCCCGCGGCGCATCACGATCAGCACGGTGATCGAGCAATGGAACGTGAGTGAAGTCGAACGGTTGCTGGACTGGTGCGGCGAGCAAGGCTTCGTTTTTGCGGCGCAGTCCGCGCAGATGGAGAAAATGCCCAACCTGGCGCTGCTGAAAAATCCGCAATATCAAGCGCTGGTAGACAAGATCATCGAACGGCGGCGCAGCGGCACGCAGCCGATCAATGGCACCCCGCGGACGATCGAGACACTGCTGCGCTTCGGTGACTTTCAGTGTTACCCGACGATGTTTCCCCGGGTGTATCCGAACGGTGACGTTTTTTATCCCTGCGAGCCGCTGCGCAAGATTGCCGGTAATTTGCTGCGCGATGGCTCGCTGAAGAAAATCTTCGCGCGCGGCAAAAGCATCTATGGAGAGATTCCGCCGTGCCAGGGGATCTGCTACCTGTTCGGAAACGTGCTGTCGCATTATTATGTGAATGACTTTTGGGGGTTGGCGGGAGATTTCATTCAATGATCGGCGCTTGCGTTACATTGCTTCGAGCCGGGCCGAAGACCCGAAGAAAAAAAGTTTAACGCCGAGAGCACAGAGGAGACTCGCAAGGTCGCGGAGACTACTTGCAGAAAGTTTGCGGCTTGCTCTTCAGCTAAGGTCGGCGATTTTTTTGTCGAGGTGGGCGAGGGCGGCTTCGAGGGACTTGCGATGGTTGGGATGAGTGGCGGAAGCGAGGTCGTTCACGATGCGGATACGGGATAATTGAAGGTCCTTGCGCTGTTCTTCGCGCACGAGCTCTTCCGGGGTCTTGGGTCCCGAACTCGGTTTCTGCTGGGGTGCTTCCGTAGCTTCGACCTGCGATTCGACGTCCTTGCTTTCCCAGCCACGTGCCATGCATACAGTGTGACACAAATTGTGCAAATCGTGCGCGATTCAGACGGGAAAGTTACTAAAGAAAAATCAGGCGCCGGCGGCGCGGCGTTGCGGGAAAACGGGGAGAGCCGGGCGCATCACACCGCGGATGGTGGTCTCCGCGACGCGCGCGAGATGCTCGGCAAAGATGCCGCCGTAGGAGAATTCGGCGGTGTGACTGGCCCAGGTCATTCGCAGGCGCCAGGATTCTTCGGATTGCTCCGCGCAGGCGGTCGTGATTTCGCTGACGGGGATCTCAAGGAGCGGCTGGAAGCGCCGGTCGAGCGCCCAAACACTTTTGGCGCCGACGTAGAGCTGCACGGCAGCAGATGGCGCGCTACCGGGTTGAAAGCGCCCGCCGTTGACAACCACGAGGGCTCCCAGTTCGTGGGCCTTGTCGTCGGCGTTGGCATCGGGTTTGGCGGGAGGCAGAAGAATCGCGCTGATGAACATGGCCAGGCCGACGATGGCCGGAACGAAGCCGGTCCCCAAGCCGAGCGGCAGGACGGCCAGCGCCGCCCCGGCGACTCCCAAGAAAATGCGCAAGACCATCCAGGAGCGCGGGTTGCGCCGCACGTCCAGAATCTTAGGAATAAGTAGCACCAATGCGAAAAGAGCTCCGACAGCAAGTTGGCGCAGCCTTTTGCCGAGACCCTCGGGCTGCGAAAGCGCTGGGTTGGACGTGTCGCTCATCTTCGATATCTCAAACCCGATCTCTCAGGGTTGCAGGCCGCCGATTTCGCGCAAGCGGGCAAAAGCACGCCGCACATGAGGAATGGTGGTCGAACCGCCAACGATCAGCGCCACGTTTAGAGCGTCGATCAGTTCCTCGCGCTTCCAGCCGAGTAATTCCTTGTTCTTGGTGCCGAGCGGGCCGGGTTCGCAGGCCTGGTGGTCGAGAGCGAAGAAACGGTTGATGCCGAGGTGGCCGCAACCGAGGATTTCCTCGTTGAGGTCGGTGCGAAACTTCTGAAAATCTTCCAGGCGATCGCCCATGGTTCCTCCGGATGATGAAGCAATCGAACACACCGACGGTGCCAGCATTATGAACCAAAACTTTCCGCAACGCTCTGCCTCAGCGGAAAGAAGACACTAGGCGTCCTGCTACAGTCGTTCGAGAAGTTCCTGAGCATCGGAGCCGAGGCCGCGGGTACGCACGCGGTACCAGATGACGATGAGGGCAACGGAGACGGCAAAGATCAGCGTGGAGACGGCGTTGATCTCGGGAGTGATGCCACGGCGGAGGCGGCCCCAGATTTCGAGCGGCAAAGTATTGTCGCGGCCGATCAGGAAAAAGGTGACGGCGATCTCGTCCATGGACAGCGTGAAGATGAGCAGGCCGGCGGCGATCAGCGAGAGCTTGAGATTCGGAAGAGTGACTCGCCAGAAAGTTTGCCAGGGCGTCGCGCCGAGGTCGAGGGAAGCTTCTTCCTGAGCGTGGTCCATTTTTTGCAGGCCAGCGAAGAGCTCGGTGGTAGCAACAGAAATGAGCGCGGTGCCGTGGCCAAGAAAAACGGTGAGCAGGCTGAGCTGGGCGCCGGCAAAGACAGCGAACATGAGCAGGGAGAGGCCGGTGATGATGCCGGGAAGAATCAACGGCAAGAGAACAAGGCGGCGGAAAAGAGCTTTTCCGGGGAAGGTGGCGCGGTCGAGCGCGAGCGCGGCCAGCAGCCCCAGGGTCAGCGAGAGTGCCACGCTGCCTGCGGCGACGATCAGGCTGTTCCCGACGGCATCCCAGATCGGGGCGTCGGCAAAAAGTAGGCGGTACCATTCGAGCGTGAGATGGCGGGGAGGGAAACCGCCGACGCCGTCACGGTTGAAAGAGTAAAGCATGAGAACGGCGACCGGCAGATAGATAAAGATGAAGACGAGCACGGAATAAATGGTGAGCAGCGGAGCGCGCCGGGTTGGAGTGTGGCCGCTCATTTGAAGGACCACCGCTTTTCGAGCCGCTCGCTGAGGAAAAGCAAGGAGATGGTAATGATCAGGATGCAAACGGAAATCGCGGCGCCGAGCGGCCAATCATAGGCCGCGCCGAAGAGGCTCTGTACCACGTTGGCGATCATCGTGCCGGAAGCGCCGCCGACGAGAAGGGGCGCGAGGAAATCGCCGAGAGAGAGAACGAAGGCGAACGTTGCGCCGGCGAGCAGACCGGGAACGGAAAGAGGCAGGATGACGCGCAGAAAAGTTTGAACCGATCCGGCGCCGAGGTCGTGCGAGGCTTCGACAAGCGGGCGAGGGATGTGTTCGAGTGTTGCGTAGATCGGCAGAAAAACAAATGGTGTGTAGATGTGCGTGAGCATGAGAACGACGGCGAAAGGGCTGTAGAGAAGGAACGCGACGGGCGCATGCGTGAAATGCAGGTATTGCAAGAAGCCATTGAGGACGCCTTCGCTGCCGAGAATCGTTTTCCAGGCGTAGCCGCGGACTAGGTAGCTCACCCACAACGGCACGATGACGAGCTGGTAGAGCAGCTCCTTGCGAGCACGGGCATGAAACGACAGGTAATAGGCCAGCGGGTAGCCGAGCAGCAGGGAGCACAGCGTCACCGAAGCGGCGATGCGCATGGTGCGCAGGAGGACTCCGAGGTAGACGGGCTTGGAAAAGAGAGTCACATAATTGTGCAGGTTCCACTGGTGGACCAGGACTCCATCGTGGACGGCCCAGAAGCTGTGCGCGAACATCAGCGCGTAGGGAAGCAGGAGGAACAAGCCGACCCAGAGGAGCGGCGGGAGAGCGACGAGCGTTTTGTAGGCGCGCGAGTACATGGCAGCGATAAGGGCGATTACTCCTGGACGCGGATGGCCTCCGCGGCCGAGAAAACAAATTCGTGTTCACCGGAGAGTGGTCCACGCGCGGGAATACGCACGCGCAAGAGCTGGCCTCCGCCGCAATCCACTTCGAGCAATTCACTCGCGCCACTAAAGAACTGCTGCTGAAGTGCGGCGCGGAAGCGCGCGGTTCCCGGAGGAGCCACAGCATCGGAGGCGAGACGGATGGCCTCTGGGCGCAACGAGAAAATGGCGGCACCACTTGGGCCGTCCGTGGGCCACTGCAGTGCTCCACACTTGGCCCTACCATCCAGAATCTCACCGCGCAATAAATTTGTCTGGCCGATGAACTGAGCGGTGTACGCGGTGGCGGGATGCGCGTAGATCTCGCGGGGAGAGGCGACTTGCTCCAGCGCGCCATTGCGCAGTAGCGCAATGCGGTCGGAGAGCGCCATGGCTTCTTCCTGATCGTGGGTGACAAAAAGAAAAGTGATGCCGAGTTCGCGTTGCAGGGCTTTCAATTCGCTTTGCATCTGCTTGCGCAGATTGGCGTCCAGCGCGGAAAGCGGCTCGTCGAGCAGGAGAAGCAAAGGGCGATTGACGATCGCGCGCGAGAGGGCGACGCGTTGCTGCTGGCCACCGCTTAACTTGGACGGACGCGAAGCCGCGAATTCCTGCATCTTCACCATGCGCAGCGATTCATCGACGCGGCCGCCGATCTCCGTTGCAGAAGTTTTCTGGACGCGCAAGCCGTAGGCGACGTTTTCTCGCACACTCAGGTGCGGGAACAGCGCGTAGTGCTGGAACACGGTGTTCACGCGGCGCTTGTAAGCGGGAAGGGTGTCCAGCCGCTGGCCGCGCATCCAGATTTCTCCCGCGCTGGGTTGCTCGAATCCTGCGACCAGGCGAAGAACAGTGGTTTTGCCGGAACCGCTCTCGCCGAGCAGGGTGAGGAATTCTCCCGAGGCGATGTTTAACGAGATGTTTTTCAGCACCTCGCGCGCGCCGAAGCGCTTGGCCACACCGCGCAGCTCGAGGAGTGCTTCCCGCGCGGCCGAGACCTGGTGCTGCGGGTTGGCAGCGGCGGAGCTCACTGAGCGGCTTTCACCTCGTTCCAGATTTCGTTGTACTTCGCGCGGCGAGGAACGTCCTGCCAGAAATAGATCCGCTGCATGTAGGCATCGGGGTTATCGAGGTGCAGGCCTTTGATTTCGTCAGGAGTTAGAAACTGTGACGCCCCGGGATTTGCGGGGGTGTAGTGCGTCCTATCGGTGATCAGTTTCTGGGTTTTCGGTTCGATCATGTATTCGAGAAAGTCGTGCGCCAATTCCTTGTGGCTGCTCGCGGAGGTGATCATCAGGTGGTCGATCCAGCCGGTGGTATTTTCTTTGGGGATGGTCTCTGCGATGGGGAAATTCAACTTGCGAAGGTCATTGGTGTTCAGCGGCCAGCCCATGGCCAGAACCACTTCGTGGTTCTGGAAGAGGTTGGTAAGTTCTCCGCCGGTGGCCCAGATCTTTCGAATGTTGGGCTTCAGTTCGATCAGTTTGTTCCTGACGGCGGCGAGCTGATTGTCCGTCAGATTGTAAAGTTGCGACGGGTCCGGCTTGTCGAAACCGAGGATTTGCGCCGCGAGGTAGACGGTGGAAAGATCATCCCACACGGAAATTTTGCCTTTGTATTTCTGGTCCCAAAGGATCGCCCAAGTATCCGGGGGTTGCGCAAAGACCGTGGTGTCATAGAGAAGGGGATTCGGCCCCCACATGAAAGGGACGCCGTAGACCTGGCCGTCGGTTTTGACAAGAGGAAGGTCCCGGAGTTTGCTGGAGAGCTGCCCGTAGGACGGCAACTTTGAAAGGTCGAGGGGCGCGGCGAGGCCGGTGCGCGCAATGGAGGCGGCGACGTCGCTGGAAGGTGAGATTACGTCGTAATTCGAAGCGCTGCCGCCCCGAAGTTTCGCGACGAGTTCATCGCTGGAGCCCATAAAAGACGCGACTACTTTGCAGTGATGGCTTTCTTCGAACGCGCGTAGGAAGGAATCGTCGGAATAGCCTTCCCAGACCAGCAGGCTTAGCGCTTCTTCTTTTTTCTTACAAGCGCTGCATGCCAATGCGAGCGTCAGAATTGCCAGAAGAATGGCGCGAGGTCTCATTGCTCCTCCCGGTTACTTTGTATCCGCTTGATAGACCACCCGCCCGCCGACAATGGTGGTGACAACTTTTGTCGCATCAATCTTATGTGGATTTACGTCGAAGATATTCTGCGAAAGGATGATCAGGTCGGCAAGCTTGCCGATCTCGAGCGAGCCTTCCGATTTTTCGCGGCGGCCGGCAAACGCCGCTCCGAGCGTGTAACCCTCAATTGCCTCCGCCACGGTCAATCGCTGCTCGGGGACAAAACCCGCTTCAGGTTTACCTTCAGACGTTTGGCGAGTCACAGCGGTCTGAACCCCTTCCCACGGATTGAGAGTCACGACAGGCCAATCGCTGCCGAAGGCCAGGCGGCCTCCTGCATCAGAGATGCTCTTCCAGGCCCAGGCACGAGAAGCGCGATCGGGGCCGGCATTCCGCGCCCAGACTTCCAGCGTGTCGGAATCCGGGTAAGAATGGAGCGGCTGCATGCTGGCGATAACCCCGAGCTTGCCGAATCGCGGAATGTCGGACGCGGCGATGGTTTCAATATGTTCGACGCGCGGCCGGCGATCGCGCTTGTGGTTCCGCGTTGCGGCATTTTCATAGGCATCCAGCGCCGTCCGCACGCCGTAGTCGCCGATGGCATGCGTCAAAAGCTGCAAACCGTGCTTGTCCAATTCCGCAACCGCCGCCTTGTAGTTAGCGGGCTCCCAGAAGAGCTTGCCTTTCAAAGAGGGATCGTCGCTGTATGGCTCGAGCATCGCGGCGGTGTGCGATTCGACCACGCCATCCACCATAAATTTGACGGCGTCGGCGTCGATCCAGTCGTCGTGGAATTTCTTGCGGGCATGGTCGATAGCATCGAGGTCCTGAGGCCGGAGTTCGGGTGGATTGAGGAAGTAAGCGATATACATGCGCACGCTCAGGTCGCCGCGATGGCGCATTTCGTCGAAGAGATCGAGCGCTTCGAAATCCTGTCCAGCGCTGTGGACGCGAGTGATGCCGTGTTCGTTGGCCCATTTCATGCCTGCGCGCAGCGCCAAAAGCTGTTCGACGCGAGACGGTTTTGGAATAATCTTGGCGACCAGGCCGTGAGCTGACTCTTTTAGCGCACCCGTCGCTTCACCCGTTTTGGGGTCGCGAACAATCGTGCCGTTTGGCGGATCCGGAGTATCGCGGGTGATCCCGGCCAGAACGAGAGCCTTCGAGTTTGCCCAGTAGGTATGCCCGTCGTAACCTTCGAGGAAAACCGGGCGACTGGGGAAGATTTCATCCAAATATTTCTTGTGCGGGAGCGCCTCGGGACCGAACATAGCGTAATTCCAGCCACGGCCAAGGATCCAGTCGTCCCCAGGACGTTGAGCGGCATACTCCCGCAGTCGTTTTTGAATGTCGGCGGGATCCTTAGAGCCCTCGAGATTCACGCGCCCCAGACTGAGGGAGCCATCCAGGAAATGAACGTGGCAGTCGACAATGCCCGGAAGCACAAGCTTTCCGCCGGCGTTGATGACCTTGGTGCCCATGCCGCGCCGGCGCTCAATTTCGGGATCGTCTCCAACGGCAACGATTTTTCCGCGGTAAATCGCCACGGCTTGAGCCCATGGCTGCTTGGGATTTTCGGTGTAAACGTGTCCGTGAACGACGATGATGTCCGCCGGTTCTACGATCCGGCCTTGCGCGCGAGTGAAGGCGGCGACACAGAGCAAGAGCAGAAGAGTTTGAAGAAAGAGGCGAAGCGTGCGAGTTTTCATCGGCACCTAGTCCTGAGAATCAGAATGTTGGCGGCGTGTTGATCCACAGCAGCCAGGTTTCCGTACGGCCGGGATTGTTCCAGCGGTGCGGAGTCGAACTCTCAAAATAGAGACTGTCGCCGGGCTTTAGATGATAATGCTGCTTCGCGTCGAGCCAGATCTCAAAATTTCCGCGAAGGACGTGCAGGAATTCCTCGCCTTCATGCGAGTAGGATGCACCGCTGCCGCCCCCGGGTTTGATGCGGAAAAGATGCGGCTCCATCGCGGTGTTCCCCCAGGCAAGCAGCTCCATGCGCACGCCTGGCGTGGTCTCCAGGACTTTTCGCTGATGCGGGCGCACGAGGCGCGGATTATCGCCGGCGGTTTCGAAGAGTGAAAGAATGTTGGTGCGGTAGAAGCGGGCGATGCGGCGCAGCGTGGCAATCGAGGAGCGCATCTGGCCGCGCTCGAGGGCGCTGAGAAAACCGACGGAGACCCCGGTGGCGCGAGCCACTTGAGCGAGTGAAAGGCCGCGGCGGGTCCGCAGGCGGCGGAAACGTTGTCCGGGAAGGAGCGTGCTCTCCGCAGGGGCAGAGACGATTCCCTGGCGCTTGAGCACGTGGACAATGGCGGCGGGGTTGAGGCCGCGGGCCCGGCGCAGGAAAATCGCGCGCTGCAGCAGGCGCACATCGGATTCGGTAAAAAGGCGGTAGCGGCTCCGCGTGCGCTGCGGCGAGACGAGGCCCAAGGCTTCCCAGGCGCGCAAAGCGGAGGAAGAAATGCCCACGCGGCGCGCCACTTCGCTGATGCGCAACGTGCGCGGCGGCTTGCGTGCCGCCGATGTGTCGGATAAATTCTTTCTGCTTGACACCGGTCCCGGCCTTCTCTAAGTTTACAGGATTATAGTAAGGTTTCAGGAGCACAGCAACCTCGAAGAATCAGTCCTCAAAAGATTCTTCGCGGCAAGGGGTGGGTTCATGAAGGTTGACGCGCAATTCCGGCAACTGTGCTTGTCGTGTTGCCGCAGCAGCTTATTTGCAACAGTACTGGCGATGGCACTCTGCCTCGCGGCGCCGTTTGCCGGTGCGCAGAGCACCGGCGGCCGCATCCGCGGCACGGTGGTGGATCCCAGTGGCGGAGCCGTTGTGGCGGCCACAGTTCAATTGGTCAACGAGGCCACTCACGCCACGCGCGAGGTGCAGTCCGGCGCGAATGGCGAATACATTTTTATTGAGGTGCCCGTCGGTAGTTACGGAATCGATCTCACCCTGCAAGGTTTCAAGAAATATGTCCGTAAGGGTATCGCCCTGGACCTCAACCAGGTCCTTACCGTTGACATCGCCCTGCAGCTGGGCGGCTCGACGGATGTAGTCGAAGTCACGGGCGCGCCTCCCGTCGTAGATACGAGCTCGACTCAGCTTGGCGCCATCGTCAACGAGCGTTCTTCTACGCAACTGCCTCTAAACCAGCGCGATGTCTACCAATTGCTCCAGCTGCAACCCGGAGTACAGTCGCAGCTAGGCAACGACCTGTTTTTTGGATCGGATAAGGCCGGGGTAGTCACCGTGAATGGTGGCCGCGGCCGCTCCAACAATTACACCGTGAACGGCGGCGACGGCAACGATCTCTTCGCCAACCTGCCCGCCGTGGAACCTTCACCGGACAGTATCGAAGAGTTCAAGGTCATCTCCAATGCCTTCGACGCGGAATACGGGCGCAACTCCGGTGCCGTGGTCAATGTGGTCACCAAGTCCGGCACGAACAATGTACATGGCAGCTTCTACGAGTTCTTGCGCAACGACCTCTTGAACACGCATCCCTTCTCATTCACTCCCTCTCCTAAGCCGGCTTTCAAGCAAAACCAGTTTGGCGGCACTTTCGGAGGGCCGATCAAGAAAGACAAGACCTTCTTTTTCGGTTCCTACGAGGGTCGGCGAATTGTGCAAGGGATTGTCTCTCAACCCGTTACCGTACCCACGGCAGCGGAAGTTGGCGGCGATTTTTCAAGCGCAGGCGCCGCTACAATATTTCAGGGCACACTCACCGATGCGACCGTGGCCGGCGTCTTAAACGATCGCACAGGATGCGCAGCCGCAGTCAACGCTGCGGGGGGTGCTGCCATCGCCCCCGGAACGGCTTATTCGGCTATTTTTCCGAACAACAAGATTCCAACGCAATGTTTTGACCCCGTCGCTGTGAGCCTTCTTCAATACGTTCCCGGCGCAGGGGGAAGCGCAAACACGGTAGTCACTGTTCCGAAGAAGAGAGATCGCGGCGATCAATTTCAAATTAAGATTGATCATGCTTTTAACAACAATCAGAAAACCGCCATGTACTACTACTTTGATGACGACAACACTCTCGATCCCTTCGCGAAATTTCAGGCCGAGGGCGCGCCATTGGGAAACTTCCCCGGTGTTTATGCAACGCGCACGCAGCAAATAAACGTAAGCCACACCTCGACAATCGGCTCGACCTCAGTGAACGAGGCCCGTTTCACCTTTTTTCGTGAGGGCCAGTTGAAATTCGATACTCCGACGCAGACAAACTCCATTCAAGCCTCCTGCGGTTCCGGGGCGGCTTCTGCGTTCTGTTTTACAGGCGTGAGCGACTCCGCTACCCTGAACGCGGCCTGCACCGCAGGAATCGCCAACATAACGGGTGCCACCACAAAGGACTGCGGTATTCACTCTGGCTTAGGCCCCAAGATAGAAGGCGTGCCCTTTATTCAAGTGAACGGCGGCTTCTCCATCGGAAACAACGCCGGGGGGGCAATTGCCGCAGGTCGGCAACACTTTCCAGTTCAGCGACAACTTCAGCAAAATCATCGGCAGGCATAGTTTCAAATTTGGCGGCGATGTGCGCTACCAGAAATTCGACCAACTCCTGTACTTCGACGTCAATGGGTGGCTGACCTTCAATTCCACGACTTCTGGGCCTACCGGAGACGACCTGGGATCCGATAGCAGCTACACCAACTATTTCCTTGGATTGGGGAACAGTTTGATTCAGGGATCGGCGCAGCACGAACTGGTGCGCAGTAAGTCCTTCTATCTCTTTGCGCAGGATAGCTGGAAGATCAA
>WNGP01002763.1_pt1 | contig 14700 bp, 13 predicted proteins | sample 5407671 | NCBI WGS metagenome assembly WNGP01 (sample SAMN13153381, study PRJNA577476) | soil metagenome | isolation source: 40 cm soil or saprolite under Garry oak tree replicate 2 | place: USA:California | collected 2016-06-15 | reverse complement strand
ACGTAGAGCATGACCTGGAAGAGCCCGCGGGAGCGCAGGTAGCGCAGGCCGACCAGGGTCAGCGCCCGGCCCAGCCCGCTGCCGCGCTCCCCGGGGTCCACGCCCACGACGTAGACCTCGCCGATGGCCTGGTGCGCGTGGTGGTTCTCCTGGCCGTTCTGGCCGTGGACCTTAGTCCAGTGAAAGCCGACCATCTTGCCCGCGCGCTCGGCAAGGAAGAACCCTGCGGGGTCGAACCACGGCTCTTGCTCGCGCAGGTCCAGGTCGGCCCGGGTCCAGGCGCCCTGCTCCGGGTGGCTGGCGAACGCGCGCCGGTTGAGTGCCGTCCACTCGTCCTCGTCCTGGCCGACCACGAAGGTCCTGATCGTGATCCCGTCGGCGAGTCGCGGCCGGTCAAGCTGGCTCTGGAGCGAGCGGCGCATCTGCCACAGCGCCCTGACCCGCTCGAACCCGGCGGCTGCCGCGAGCCGCGAGGCGCCGGGCAGGTCGCCGTGCGCCCACAGCCGAAGCTGCCGCTGGCCGGCCTCGGCGGCCAGAGCCTCGACGAGGGCCAGCCCCAGCTTCCGCCGCCGGTGCGCCGGATGGATGACGAGCTCGCCGCTCGGCCCCTCGACCGGGTCGGTCGGGTCAAGGTGGGCGTAGCCGGCGATCTCGCCGCCCTCGGTCAGCATCACGTTGCGTGCCTGCCGGTCGCCGCCGTAGCGCAGGTGCAGCATCACGTGCTCGGACAGGGGCGCGACCCCGTCTTCCTCGGTTGCCAGCCTGACCAGCCTGAGCACGGCGGCGACGTCCTCGCCGGCCAGCCGGTCGGCGATCCGGATCTCGGTCACCGGCCCGCTCCGATGCCGCTTGAGCGTGCGGCCCGGTTCGCGGCCCGGTTCGCGGTCCTGGGCGCCCTGGAACTGGTCCTGGCCTGGCCGGCGCCGGCGTCCGCGCCGGCGCCGTCGGAGTTCGCGGAGCCGGGCCCGCCGCGTCGGCTCTCCTGCCTGGCCGGGACGAACTTGTACCCGACGTTGCGCACCGTGCCGATCAGCGCCTCGTTGTCCGTGCCCAGCTTGGCGCGGAGCCTGCGCACGTGGACGTCGACGGTCCTGGTGCCGCCGAAGTAGTCATAGCCCCACACCTCCTGGAGAAGCTGCGACCTGGTGAACACCCGGCGCGGGTGCTGGGCGAGGAACTTCAGCAACTCGAACTCCTTGAAGGTCAGGTCGAGAGCCACGCCGCGGATCCTGGCCGAGTATGTCGCCTCGTCGATGACCAGTTCGCCGGACCTGACTTCCTCCGCGGGAAGCGCGCGCTGCCTGGGGGCCCGGCCGATGGCGAGCCGGATCCTGGCCTCAACCTCGCCGGGGCCCGCTGTGGGCAAGATCACGTCGTCCGCGCCCCAGTCGGCGGAGACGGCTGCCCAGGCGCCCTCGCTGATCACGGCCAGTACCGGCACGCCCGCACCGCAGATCTGCCGCAGCAGGTCCTTGACCCGCACCAGGTCGCGCCGGGCATCGACGAGAACGGCGTCGGGCGCGGCCGCGTTCGCCACGCCGCCCGACCCGAACAGGCCGACCGGGGCGGCAGCCGGGCCGGCGTGAACGGCCGGGGGAGCCGCGGCCGGCTGAGCGGCCGCGGGGCCGAGCACGGCATCGGCGGACGGCGGCGCGATCTTGACCGTATGCTCGAGCAGGCTCAGCGACGGCAGGATCTCGGCGGCCGAGTCGCGCGAAGCTGTGAGCAGGAGCACCTTGCTCAACAGCCGCCTCCTCACGTCCGCGGCAACATTGGCCAGGGAAAACGCTGCCTGGATGAGCCAGGACCCGAGGCCGGCGCTGGCTTGGGTCGCTATGAGCGAGGATAGCTGACATGGCAATCGTGACCCTGCGGTACTGGGCAGCGGCGAAGGACGCGGCCGGTGTCGCGGAGGAGAAGGTCGACGCGGGCACCCTCGCGGCCGCCCTCGCCGCCGGCCTGGCGGCGGCGCGGGACCGGCCTGGCGACGCCGCCGAGCGCCTCAGGCTGGTCATGGCCCGCTCGTCGTTCCTGATCGACGGCGAGCCAGCCGGAACGAGATCACCCGGGTCGCTGTCGCTCGCCGACGACTCGGTGATCGAGGTACTGCCGCCGTTCGCCGGCGGCTGAGCACAGCGGCTGGCCCCGGCGGCTGAGGACGGCGGCTGGCCCCGGCGGCTGAGCACGGCGGCTGGCCACGCCGGGCGGCGCAGGCGGATATCTTGAGCCGTGCTCGGCGTCGCCTTGATCTGCACCGCCGCGGCGGCCGTAGCGGTGACCGCGATCGACCGGCTGCTCGCGGTTGTCGCCGTCCGGCAGGTTTCCCGGCGCGTAAGCGCGCTGATCGGCACGTCACCCGCGCCCGCGTCGGCACCACCCGAGGTCCGCATCGCCGGACCGGTGTTCCTGCCGCAACTGGTGGCCGGGGTGTACCGGGAGGTCGAGGTCACGCTGGCGGCCTGCACGGCGGGCGGCATCGAGTTCCGCTCGCTGACGGTCAAGCTGTCCGGGGTCCGGGCGCCGCTGCGGCTGCTGTTCAGCGGTCGCGGCCTGGTGGCCGCGCAGGTCAGCGTCCTGGCCACGATTCCGTTCTCGGCCATCGCCAGCCGGCTACCGCCCGGCATCGGCGTGCGCCGGCACGGCGCCGAGCTGCGGGTCTCCGGCTGGGTTCTGCTCATGCCCGTCGCCGGGTCGCTGGCGATCAGGGCCGACGGTCAGCGGATCTGCGTCACCCCGAAGGTGCTCGGCGTGCCCAGCATGGTGGGATTCGTGCTCACGCTGCCCGGCTTGGCGCCCGAGGTGACGATCGACTCGGTGCGGGCGACCGACGCCGGGCTGGCGATCACGCTGCGCGGCGAGAACGTGGAGCTCACCCCTGCTGAACCAGATGCACGCGGAGTCCGTTTACCTTGGTGTGGTGGTTCGCGACGGCGCCGAGAGCCAGGAACACCCTAAAGAGGTCACGGACGAGGAGCTTGTCCGCGCGCTTTACCATGAGCACGCGGGGCCGCTGCTCCGGTACGCGCTGCACCTGACCAGCGGGGATCGCCAGCGGGCGGAGGACATCGTGCAGGAGACGCTGCTGCGGGCGTGGCTGCATCCCGGTGCCATCGTGAGCCGCCCGGCCCGGCCGTGGCTGTTCGCTGTCGCCAGGAACCTGGCCGTCGACGCGCACCGCGCCAGGCAGGCCAGGCCGCGCGAGGTCGGCGAGGCCGCCCTGGCGCTGACGGCCGTTCCTGACACGGCGGACCGGGCGCTGGAGTCGTGGGCCGTGGCCGACGCGCTGCGGTCGCTGCGCCCGGACCACCGCACGGTGCTGGTCGAGACCTACTATCGCGGCCGCTCGGTAGCGGAGGCCGCATCCGTGCTCGGCATCCCGGCGGGCACAGTGAAGTCGCGCACCTTCTACGCCCTCAAGGCGCTGAAGCTGGCACTAGAGGAGCGGGGGCTTGCGCCATGAGTGAGCCGTCCTGCCGGAGTTTCCGTGAACTGCTCGGCGTCTACGTCGTGGGCGCCATCGAGCCGGCCGAGCGCGCCGCCGTCGATGCGCACCTGAGCCAATGCTTCGAATGCCGCGAGGAACTCGCCGACCTCGCGCCGCTGACCGCGCTGCTGCACCGGGTGCCGGTGGCGGAGGCCGAGCGGATCGCACAGGCCGATGCGCTGCACAGCAGCCCGGATGAACCGTCCCCCGACCTGCTGACCTCGCTGCTCAAGCAGGTCGGCGCGCGCCGGCGCAGCAGGCTGCGGCGGGCGATGTTCACCGCGGCGGCCGCGGTCGCGATCACGGTCGGCGGCGCGGTCGCGGTCACCCAGTCCATCACGCCGCAGAGCCAGCACGCCAGGCTCGACGTCGCGACCGCCAGCAAGGGCATGCTCGGCGCCACCGTCCGGTACGGCAGGAGCACCTGGGGCACCACGATGTCGGTGCAGGTAACCGGCTTCCGGCAGTGGACAACGTGCCGGTTCTGGGTGGTCACCAAGGACGGCCACAGGAAGCTGGCCGGCGGGTGGACGGTCGGGCCGGGCTCTGGCCGGCTGTGGTATCCGGTCGACACCGGCGTGCCCGAGAGCAACGTGGCCGGATTCATGATTACCTGGGGGTACGGGTCAGCGCTGCAGATTCCGGCGACGTGACGCCGCCGCCGGGAATGCCCGGCGGCGGACGCACGTTTTCCAGCCGTGATTCCCGGACTCCTGGTGAGCGTCTGCGTGCTGGCCGCGGCCGCGGCGTTCGGGTTCGGCTGGCGGGCACGCAACGGCCGGGTCAGCACCTCGGCACCGCAGGCCGGCCAGCCGGCGTCGGGTCTCACGGCCGAGGACCTCGGTGCCCCGCTCGGCAGCCGGGCCACGCTCGTGCAGTTCTCCTCGGCCTTCTGCGCGCCGTGCCGCGCCACGCGGCGGATCCTGACCGACGTCGCGGCGATGGTCGACGGGGTGTCGCACGTGGAACTCGACGCCGAGTCCCGGCTCGACCTGGTTCGCAGCCTCGATGTCCGGCGAACCCCGACGACACTCGTGCTCGGGCCATCCGGCCAGGTCACGCACCGTGCGAGCGGCCAGCCGCGCAAGGCAGACGTGATCGCCGCGCTCGGAGACGTGATATGATTTCCTATAGATTTGATCGGGAAATTATGGCGGCGTGCGAGCGAGTCATCCGGCGTCGCGAGTGCACCGCCGGCGTGCTGACGAGGCGCCGGGCGGTGGACTACTGCCGAGTCACCGCCGCGCTCTAGCCCTGCCAGCGAGCCCCGACAGTCCCCCTCGGCGACCGGCCGTCCCCGCACACCCACGCTCCGGCCGGTGACCACGGAAGGAACGGCCATGGAGATCGACCCAAGAGGACCCAGGTTCGGCGCGCTGGTCACGACGGCCGTGCTGGTTGCCGTCCTGGTCACGGGCAGCGCCTGGCTGCTGGCCGCCCAGGCGGCGGTGTTCGCGGTCGGAGCGTTCTTCGGGATGCGCAACGCCCCGTACGGCCTGGTCTACCGACTGCTCGTCCGGCCCAGGCTGGGCCCGCCGGCGGAACTGGAAGCCGAGGCGCCGCCGCGGTTCGCCCAGGGCGTCGGCCTGGTCTTCGCGGTCGCCGGCGTGATCGGCTATGCGACGGGTACGACCCCGCTGGGCATCGCCGCTACCGCCGCCTGCCTGGTCGCCGCGTTCTTGAACGGAGCCTTCGGCCTCTGCCTGGGCTGCGAGCTGTACCTGCTCATCCGACGTATCGCGCCCGCTCGCCAGGCTTCCTGACACGGGCAAAAGCCGACAAGAAGGAGATCCAGCATGAGCCGTTCCGACGTCCTAGTCGATGCCGACTGGGTGCAGGCCCATCTCGACGACCCGGGCCTGGTCCTGGTGGAGGTCGACGAGGACACCAGCGCGTACGACAAGGGCCACATCAAGGGCGCGGTGAAGATCGACTGGAAGAAGGACCTGCAGGACCCGGTCCGCAGGGACTTCGTCGACCGGGCCGGGTTCGAGAAGCTGCTGTCCGAGCGCGGCATCGCCAATGACGACACCGTCATCCTGTACGGCGGCAACAACAACTGGTTCGCTGCCTACGCCTACTGGTACTTCAGGCTGTACGGGCACCACAACGTCAAGCTGCTCGACGGCGGCCGCAAGAAGTGGGAGCTCGACTCGCGCGACATGGTGACCGACGTGCCCGCCCGCCCGGCCACCAGCTACCACGCCCAGGAGCAGGACCGCTCGATCCGCGCGTTCCGCGACGACGTGCTCGCCGCGATCGGCCACCTCAACCTGGTCGACGTCCGCTCGCCCGACGAGTTCGCCGGCCGGCTGCTCGCCCCCGCCCACCTGCCGCAGGAGCAGGCGCAGCGGGGCGGTCACGTGCCGACGGCCAAGAACGTGCCCTGGTCGAAGGCGGCCGAGGAGGACGGCACCTTCAAGTCCGACGACGCGCTGCGCGCGCTCTACGGCGACGAGGCCGGCCTGGACTTCGGCCGGGACACCATCGCGTACTGCCGGATCGGCGAGCGCTCGGCCCACACCTGGTTCGTGCTGCACGAGCTGCTCGGCCAGCCGAACGTGAAGAACTACGACGGGTCGTGGACCGAGTACGGCTCGCTGGTCGGCGTCCCGATCGAGCTGGGAGACGGCAAGTGAGCGCGGCGGGGTCGGGCTGCGGCGCACCGGCCGGCGGCATCAAGGTCACCGCGGTGGCCGGCGACCAGGCCGTGGTCCAGGGCCACGTGACGAGCTCGGGCACGCCCGTCCCCTCCGGGTACGCGAGGCTGCTGAACTCCGACGGCGAGTTCGTGGCCGAGGTGCCGCTCGGCGAGGACGGCGGCTTCACCTTCTACGCGGCGCCCGGCGACTGGACGCTGCGCGTGCTGGCTCCCGGCGGCGTGCGCGCCGAACGCGCCGTCTCCGCCAGCACCGGCACCATCACCGAACTCGAGGTTGCCGTCTAACCCTGCTCGCCCCGAGCAGCGCGGGCCCATCGCCGTCGTCGCAGGAACGACGGCGATGGGCCCGCGCTTCCTTGCGTGCGCAAGCACTGGGGTGGATCCGGAGATCGGGCCCGGTCGTCGCGATCGCCGGTCGCGCGGCGCCGCGACGCACTATCTTGTGCCACTGTGCCCCTCTTTACGGTTGACTCCACCGAGGCGGCGTCCGCGCGTACCGGTCAGCCGGCGCCTCCCGCCCGGCTGCGCCGCGGCGACTTAGCCGCGGCCGCCGCTGCTGCCGCGGTGCTGGTCCAGCTCGCGTTCGCCCAGCTCACCCTCGGCCTCACGGTCGTATTCCTGGTCATCGGCAGGCTCAGCAGGTGGCGGCCGGCCTGGCTGGCCTGGCCGGCCGCGGCCGGGCTCGGCCTGGTCGCCGCCGGCGGCGCGGGACCGGCCGTGGCCGGATACCTGGCGGCGGCCAGGCACCTGATCGGGCTCGCGACCAGGCCGGGCCCGGTACTGGTCAGGCTGCCGCACCTGGCGGCGGCCCTCGGAAGCTGGCGGTACTGGCTGCCTGCCCAATTGCCCGCGGCGCTGGTCGCGGCGGCGGCCGAGGCGGGCGTCGCCGGCCGCCTCTCCCGGCCGCGGCGGGCTGGCCGGCCTGACCGGCCGTACCGGCCCGACCGGCCGTACCGGCCGGGTGTGCTCGTGGCGGCCCGCCGGGCGTACCTGACCGCCTCGCTGCGCCGCGGCGAGGTCGCGACCGGCGACGGAAGCTGCGTGGGCATCGTCACCGGCACGGGCCGGCGCGCGGAGATCTCCTGGCCGGAGGCCGAGGCCGGCGTCCTGGTCACCGGGGCCAGCGCCGCGACGGTGACCAGGACCGGGCTCGAACTGGCCACCGCCGCGATCCAGCACCGCAAGACCGTCATCATCATCGACCTGTCCGGCCACCCCGGCGACGCCCGGGCTGGCGACTACCGGGCCGGCGACGGTCCCGGCGGCCCGGCCGACCTCTCGCGGGAACCGGCCGGCGGCCTGACGGGCCCGGTCACGGCCGCGTGCGCCGACCGCGGGGCTCCGCTGCAGCGCCTCGGCGATCCGCGCCGCTGCTACGACCCGCTCTGCGCCGCGCCCCCGGCCCGCGCCGCCGGCCTGGTCATGGCGATGATCGACTGGACCGGGACCGCCCCGGCCGGCCGGCCCTGCGCCGCCGGCTACCTGACCGCCGCGTTCGAGGTCATCGCCGCCTCCGCCCGCATGCCCGCCGGGCGGCGCCGTCCGGTGGTCGACGAGCTGGCTGGGCTGCTGCGCCCGGGCGAACTCCAGGTCCGGCTCGGTCACCTCGAGGGGGCGATACGCGATCGCGACGCGCTGGACCGGCGGGCAGGCGAACTGGCCCGGCGGCTGGACGCCGATCCCGCGGCGGCGGCGGCCCTGGCCGAGGCGGCGGCTCAGCTTGCCGGGCTCGCCTCAGCGCCGGTCGGAGGATGGCTCGGCCCGCCAGGTACGGCCGCCGGCGCGCAGATCAGCCTGCCCGGGGCGGTGGCCGGCCGCGAGGTCGTGCTGGCGAGCCTGGATCCGCGGCGGCACGGCCGGGCGGGCGTGATGGTCGCGAAGCTGGCGGTCGCCGACCTGACCGGAACCCTGGCCGAGCGCCGCGAGGCGGGCGCGCCCGCCGACTGCCTGGTCTGGATCAACGGCTGCGAGGAGATCGAGGCTGACCAGCTCTCGGCGCTGCTCGGGCTCGGGCCGGCCACCGGTACGTCGGTCCTGCTCGGCACCGCGTCGGGCGCGGCCGCCGCGGATCTGGCCGACCGGGTCAACGTGCTGGCCGTCCGTGGCCGGCCGCCGCGCGGTCGCGCGGTCACCGCGCCGGCGCCGGCCGGCCCGCCGGGACCGCCGGAATCGATCTCGTTGCGGCCGGAAGCCAGGACCGGGCCGCTCGGGCAGTTTCCCGCTGCCGGGCAGGACGCCGACGCGGTCTCGCTGCGGGTGCACAGCCCGCGGCCGCGTCTGGTCCCGGGCTGCCGGGCGGTCCGGTGAGCGAGCCGGAGGGGCGCGGCGCTGCCTGGACTGAGGAGCGACGTAGGAGCGACGAGGGAAGGCGGGGCCTCAAGGCGCCCCGGAGGCGAGCGGGAGACACAGCATGAGCGAGCCGGAGGGACGCGGCGCTGCCTGGACTGAGGAGCGACGTAGGAGCGACGAGGGAAGGCGGCGCAGTGAAGGGGGAATGGGGAGGCGGGCGGGGCCCCGGAGGCGAGCGGGAGACACAGCATGAGCGAGCCGGCCCCGGTCTTCCTGGGCTGGCAGTTCGCGCCCGCGCTGGCCGACCCCGGCCCGCCGCCCGCCAGGTCCGCCGCCCCGCCTGGCGACCGGCTCGATCCCGGGTGGCTGGCCGCGCAACGCAAGATCTCGCTGGTGCTCGCGCGCCCGGCGCGGGCCGGCGTCGCGGCCGGGGCGCTGGCGGCCGGCCTGTCGGGCGGCGCGTGGCTCGGCGGGCTGGCCGGCCCGGCCGCGGCCGGGTGCGCCACCTTGGCCGCGGTGGCCGGGGCGGCGTGCTGTGCCAGGTCGGCCAGGCGGGAACGGCGCAGGCTCGCCGCGGTGCTGGCCGCCGAGCAGCGCCGGGTGCAGGCCGCCAACGCCGCCCGGTCCCGGGTGCTCGCCGAGCGCCAGCGCGAGCACGCGGCCGACTTCCGGGCCTGGCAGCGGCGCAAGGCGGTGTTCGACCGGCAGTCGGCCTGGTTCGCCGTCGACCTGCCCGCGGGGACCGACCGGGTCGACGTCGTCGGCGGCACCATGGCCGGCTGGTCTGCCCTGGTCACGACCATCGCGGCGGCGCGGCTCAGCGCCGGCGGCGAGGTGAGCATCGTGGACCTGACCGAGGGGGCGGTGGCCGGTGACCTGGTCGAGGCGGCGCAGCGGTCCGGGCTGCAGCCGCTGGTCTGGGCGCTCCCCGCCGACCTGCCGCGACTCGACCTCGGCCTGGGCCTGGGCGCTCCGGCGCTCGCCGACGTGCTGGCGCTGGCCGCCGCGGCCGCGGGCGGAGCGGACCGGGGCGGCCGGCCGGGCGACGGCGCGTCCGGCGACCCGGCCGCCGACTACGCGCTGCTCGAGCGGGTGCTCGCGGCCCTGGATCCCGATCCGCCGATCGCGGCGGTGACCGCGGCGCTGCGGGTGCTGGCCGACGTGGGCGATCCGCGGGACGACATGGGTTCCGGGCTGCTCACGGCCGCGCAAGTCGAGCGGCTCGGCACCCTGTTCCGGAAGGGCGCGGCCGAGCGGGTGGTGCTGGAGCGTGCCTTCGCGCTCGAGTCCAGGCTGCGCGGCCTCGAGGCGCTCGGGACCGGGAAGCTGCCCGAGCCGGGCGCCCCGGTGCGGCTGCGGGTGGCCGCGCTGGACCGGCGGGCCGGGGTGATCGGGAACCGGATGCTCGGCACGTACCTGGTCGCGGCGCTGACGCACCTGCTGCGCCGGGCGGCGCCCGGCGAGCCGTGGGCGCACGTGGTCTGCCTGCTCGGCGCGGACCGGCTGGGCGGCGACGTGCTCGACCGGCTCGCTGACGCCTGCGAGACCTCGCGGACCGGGCTGGTGCTCGCGTTCCGGTCGATCCCCGCGATCGTGCGGGAACGGCTGGGCCGCGGCAACGCCGCGGTGGCGTTCATGAAGCTGGGCAACGGCGACGACGCGCGGGCGGCCAGCGAGCTGATCGGAACCGAGCACCGTTTCGTCGTGAGCCAGATCACCGACACGGCAGGCACGTCGCTGACCGATACCTGGGGCGGCTCCTACACGAGCACCACTGGCACCGCGGACTCGGTCGCCGGCTCGGTGTCGGCCGGCGTGACCGCGGGCGGAAGCCGCGGCCGCGGCCGGAGCCGGCCGGGCGGGTTCGCGCCGTTCGGCGACTTCAACTCCTCCTCGAGCAGGGACTCGAGCTACTCGGTCAGCGACTCCGAGTCGGTGTCGCTGACCAGGGGGATCAACGAAGGCACATCGTGGGGAGTCAGCCTGTCCAGGGCGCTGGGGGAGAACACCTCGCGCGGCCAGACCGTGCAGCGGTCCAGGGAGCTCCTGGTCGAGGCGGCCGAGTTGCAGCGGCTGCCGCCCAGCGCGATGATCGTCAGCTACCCGTCGCCGGCCGGCCGCTCGGTCGTGCTGGCCGACGTCAACCCCGCTATCATCACGCTGCCGGGGGCGAGCCGGTAGCCGGCGGCTGCGCGGCGGCCGGACGGCCGTGGCAGACTCGGCAGGATGCAGCGGCCATTCAGCCAGGTCGACGTCTTCAGCAGCGAGCCGTTCCTGGGCAACCCGGTCGCCGTCGTGCTCGACGGCACCGGCCTGAGCACCGAGCAGATGCAGCTCTTCGCCCGCTGGACCAACCTGTCGGAGACCACGTTCGTCCTGCCCGCCGACGACCCGGGTGCCGACTACCGGGCGCGGATCTTCACGCCGTCCACGGAACTGCCGTTCGCCGGGCACCCGACCCTCGGTACCTGCCACGCCTGGCTGGAAGCCGGTCACGAGCCGCGGCGGCCCGGCCAGGTCGTGCAGCAGTGCGGCGCGGGCCTGGTCCCGATCGCGCGGGGCGAGAAGCTGCTCGGCTTCGCGGCGCCGCCGCTGCTGCGTTCCGGCCCGGTCGACGAGCCGCTGGTCGGGCAGATCGCGGCGCAGCTCGGCATCGCGCGCGCCGACATCGTCGACGCGCAGTGGGCCGACAACGGGCCGGGATGGGTCGCGGTCCTGCTACCCAGCGCCGAGGCCGTGCTCGATGTCCGGTCCGTGACCGGCGACCTCGACGTGGGGATAGCGGGCCCGTTCCCGCCTGGCTCCGAGTGCGCGTTCGAGGTGCGGGCGTTCTTCCCGGTCGACGGGCGTGCCGTCGAGGACCCGGTCACCGGAAGCCTGAACGCGTCGCTGGCGCAGTGGCTGCTGTCAGCGGGCCTGGCCAGCGCGCCCTACGTGGTCAGCCAGGGCACCGCGCTCGGCCGGCGCGGCCGGGTGCATGTCGACCGGGACGCGGACGGGACCGTCTGGGTGTCGGGAGCCACCGCGACGAGGATTGCCGGCGAGGTAGATCTCTAGCCTTTCTCCGGCAACTGGTGGCACGGCCGAGCGCGCTGCTGATATGCACGCAATATGAGCAGCGAACCGGGTGCCTTGGGGGCCGTCGGCGCGCCCTGGTACCGGGTGGTCGCGATACCCGACGCCGGCTACGGCGGCAGCGCGGAGCGGGACTACGCCGCGGTGCTGCCAGCGGTGCTCGACGCTGCGCAGCACCGCCGCTCCTTCGTCACCGGCTGGCTGTCGCGCGGCGGCGGCGCGCCCCTGGAGCTGATCACCAGCGCCGGGCCGCTGCCGGCGGCCCCAGACCGGCCGCTGTCCGCGCCGGCGTCCGCGCCGGTGTCCGCGCCCGGGCCAGGGCAGGGGCCTGGGGCCGGGTCGCGGGACGGCCGGCATCCGTACGACCCGGCCGGTGAGTTCCTGGCCAGGCTGTCCGACCGGCTCGGCCGGCCGGACCCCTGCGAGCTGCTGTATCCCTGGGGTGCCAGGGGCGTGCCGTGCGGTGACAGCGTGGCGACCGACCTGGACCGGATGGTCTGGGCGCCCTGCCAGGGCCGCCAGGCGCCGCTGCTGCCCGGCGAGCCCGGCGGCGCACGCGGTCCGTCCTGGGCACCGGGGGCGGGCGGCCAGGCCGGGCACGGGGCGGGCTCGCCCTGGCTGGCGGCCGGCTCCGGCCTGGCCGCGGCGACGCCGACCCTGTTCGAGGTCGCGCTGACCACGCTGATGGGCCGGCCGTTCGGCTGGCTGGTGGTCGCCGAGCCGACCGACCGCCTCGACGCCGAGATCGCCGAGCTGCGCAGCCAGCTCAACGTCCTGCGCAGGTACGACGAGGAGCGGTCGCGATTCGACGCCGACCGGGCGGCCAGCCGCCTCGCCGAGCTCGACGCGTTCCGCGAGGCCGGGCTGTGGAACGTCAGGGTCCTGGTCGGCGCCGCCGACGCCGAGCAGCTCAGCCTGATCGCCCCGATGCTGGTCGGGTCGGCCGACCTGTCCGCGCACCCGTACCGGCTGCGCGGCCCCGAGCGGGCCAGGGAGCTCGCGGACGCGCTCGCCGCGAGACACTCGGATCAGGCCGACGGCTCGGCCGTCCCGTTCGCCGCGACGGCAGGCGTGCTGGCCGCGCTCGTCGGCCTGCCGCGCCGCGAGGTGCCGGGGCTGCGGCTGCTCGACGTCGGGTACTTCGACGTGACGGCCGAGCCGCCCGGGCAGGACGACGTCGGCGTCGGCACGATCCTCGACGGGCAGGACCGGGCGGTGGGCGAGCTCAGCGTGCCGCTCGCCACCCTGAACAGGCACGCGCTGATCACGGGGGCGACGGGGTCGGGCAAGTCCCAGACGGTCAGGCACCTGCTCGAGCAGCTAACCCGCTCGGGTATCCCGTGGCTAGTCGTTGAACCAGTCAAGTCGGAGTACGCGGCGATAGCAGGCCGGATCGCGTCGGCAGGCGGCAAGCTGACGCTACTCAGCCCGGCCGACCCGGACGCCGTGCCGCTCGCCGTCAACCCGCTCGCGCCGGAACCCGGCTACCCGGTCCAGGCGCACATCGACATGGTGCGGGCACTGTTCCTGGCCGCGTTCGACGCGCACGAGCCGTTCCCGCAGATCATGTCGCAGGCGCTGCAACGGGTCTACGAGTCCTGCGGCTGGGATCCGGTCAGCGGCGCCGGGCTGCCTGGCGCCGTGGTTCCGCCCGCGGTGCCGACGCTCGCACAGCTCCAGGCCGCGGCGATCGAGGTGATCACCGACGTCGGCTACGGGCCGGAGCTGCAGGCGGACGTCAGGGGCTTCGTCGACGTCCGGCTGCGGTCGCTGCGGACCGGGTCGGCGGGCCGGTTCTTCGAGGGCGGCCATCCGGCCGACATCGCCGAGCTGCTCACGCGGAACGCCGTGCTCGCGATCGAGGACGTGGCCAACGACGAGGACAAGGCGTTCCTGATCGGAACCCTGATCATCAGGATCGTCGAGCACCTGCGGCTGCGCGCCAGGCGGGGCCGGGCCCGGGCGGCCGCGGCCGGCGCGGGCGAGGGCGGCGCGGGCGAGGGCGGCCCGGGCGAGGAACTGCGGCACGTCATCGTCATCGAGGAGGCGCACCGGCTGCTGCGGGCCGGCCGCGAGGGGGCGAGCGCGCACGCCGTGGAGCTGTTCGCCAGCCTGCTCGCGGAGATCCGCGCGTACGGCGAGGGGCTGCTGATCGCCGAGCAGATACCCGCCAAGCTGGTGCCCGACGTGGTCAAGAACACCGCGCTGAAGATCGTGCACCGGCTGCCCGCGGCCGACGACCGCGAGCTTGTCGGCGCGACCATGAACCTCGACGCCGAGCAGTCCAGGCAGGTCGTCTCGTTCCCGCCGGGCGTGGCCGCCGTGTTCGCCGACGGGATGGACCGCCCGCTGCGGGTCAGGGTGCCGTTCGGCGGCTACGCCGAGCGCCCTCCGCAGCCCGGCCAGCTCGCGCCGCCGCCGATGGCCGCCCGCAGGTCGGCGGCGTGCGGGCCGGAGTGCACCGGCGGCAGCGCCTGCTCGCTGCTCGAGCTGCGCTCCGCCGACCTGCTCGCCAAGTCGGCGCAGTACGCCTGGCTCCGGGTCTGGATGGAGGCGATGGTGCTCGCCTTCCTGACCGACTCCCCGCTTCCGGTCGTGCCCGCGGCGCTGCGGTCCCGGTGGTCGGCGCTCGAGCCGCGGCTGCGCGAGTGCGTGCTGGCCACGGTCGTCGAGCGTGCCGTGGCCAGCCGCTCCCAGGCGGTCCGTGACGTTTTCGCTCCCGAGGGCCTGGCGGCGGCCGTCAGCGAGGTGGCGCTGCGGATGCTGAACGGCGGCAAGGGAGCCGGCACCCGGGTCGGCCGCGACTGGGTGATCCCGCAGCTTCAGTGGCTGCACGAGATCGAGCGCGCGCTGCCGCTCACCGGCCCGACGACCGACCCGTTCGAGCTCGCCCTGCCGCTGGACTTCGAGCTGCCCGGGCTCGTCGACCGGCCCGACATCAAGATCGGGCAGCGCGTCAGCGCGCTGCGTAGGCACCCGCTGTCGATGGAACTGGACAGCAACCGGCTGCCGGCCTGGACCGCGCTGCTCGGCGAGGACGACCAGCGGGCGTTCTCGGCCGACCTGGCCGTCCTCGCGGTCGGCGCGAGTCACCGCGGCCAGCTACTTCAGGCGGCCGGCGAGATGGGCGTGGTCGGCTGGCTCGAGCCCGTCCTGTCCTGGCCGCGCCGGTTCATCGTCGGCTACGACG
>WNGP01008865.1_pt1 | contig 14705 bp, 12 predicted proteins | sample 5407671 | NCBI WGS metagenome assembly WNGP01 (sample SAMN13153381, study PRJNA577476) | soil metagenome | isolation source: 40 cm soil or saprolite under Garry oak tree replicate 2 | place: USA:California | collected 2016-06-15 | reverse complement strand
CCAGATAACGGCACCTGGGAGCGGTCAGCGTGAATCGTCGTCGGCGTCGACTAGCTCAAGGCGGAGGAGAACAGTGCGACGGACTCCAGCGTCGCGCATGGCGGTGATGCGGTGGCGGCCTCCTGGATCGCTGGTCGCCCGGGTCGTCATCGTCGATCATGAGGCCCCGGCTGGTCACGGGCGGTGGCGCCGGGCAGCGGGGTCGCTGGCGGCGACGTGGCGGGCGACGGCCTCGGGGCCGGGGCGGGCGTAGCGCTCGAGGGACCGGACGGAGGCGTGCCGGGACCGGGCGAGCAGCATCGGGGTGCTGGTGCCGGCCTCGGCCTCATGGGGGGTCCCAGTGGTCCTGACGAAAAATCCAACGGATATGCACCTGAGCTGCGGTGATGAGGGGTGGCACCGGATGGCTCTCCACCCGGCAGGTTCGGGGTCCCCGTAGTCCTGGGGAAACTTTGGTCGGATATCCCTGCCCTAGGCGTTCCACTCGGATCCGGGGACACGGGGTGTCGGTAAGGAACGAACCACCAGCCGCGCCAGCGTGTCCACTTTGCTGAACATCGCTGGCAGGGCACGCTTCAGGCGGGGCGATCACGGACCGGATGGCCGCGTGGCATCGGCAACGGCGGGTGCTGCTGCGGGTGTCGCGGGCGGCGTGGCGCCAGGAACAAGCCGGACGGGAACGTAGCTGGGCGCTGGCTTCGGCACGCGCCGAGGGAATCTCGATCCGCGCGCTGGCGAGTGCGGCGGGGCTCTCACCAGCGCGGGTACACCAGATCACGGCCGCGGCGGACATGGACGAGCGGGATGCCGCACTGGGAGGATTGCGGGCGGCGGGCTGGCCGGCCCCGGAAGACCCCGGCGGGGATGACGACGCCGAGCTGGACGGCCGCGACCTGATCTGCGACCGCCTGCTCGATGAGGCCGACTGGCTGCGCCAGTGCGCCGGGTGGCTGACCCACCGGCACACCAAGGGGTTCCCGCCGGCGGTCAGCCTGCGCCCGGAGGGCGACCACCCCGAGAGGGCGCATGTGGTGGCCGGCCTGCCCCGGGTGGCGGCGATCCTGAACCGGATTGGTGCCGATGTAGATGAGCTGGCCCGCGCCCGCCGCGCGGCCGGCCTGCGGGCCGGCGGTAGCCGGCGGTCCAGCCCGGTCAGCCGGAACAGCTGGCGGACCCTTGGCCGGGCGCAGACCACGTGCAGGCTGCCGCCGTGCGCGGCGGCCCGCTTGGCCGCGCCGACCAGCGCGGCCAGCCCGGCCGAATCGATGAAGCGGACCTGGTCCAGGTCGGCCACCAGCGGGCGGCCGCCGGCGGCCAGCTCGAACAGCCGCTCCCGCAGCCGGGCCGCGGTGGCGATGTCAATCTCCCCGGCGACGGTCACGACCGGGTAGCCCCGGTCGTGCCGGGCCTCGATGGTCAGTGCCTCACCCATGGCCAGCCTCCCGCCCGGCCCGGCCAGTGTCCTGCCCGAGCCGGGAACGACCGGTATTACCCTGGCGCTCCCCGGGTATAGCTGGACACCCCAACTTCCCGCTATGCTGGCCGCCAAAACTTCGAGCCGCCCCCCGGCCGGCCGGTTACCTGTGGCGGCCAGGGCGCCGGGCTGGTGGTCCAGGCTGCCCGGTGGCGCAGGCGCGGGCACAGCCGAGGCCGGGGTCCCGCCGCGGCCGGCCGGTACCGGATTCCGATACGCAGAGCGCACCGTAATCCAGCTCCGTACGGTCACCGCAGAACGCGTTGAGCGGAACGACTTCCGGAACGGCCGGCTGGCTGACCGGCCGAGGTTGCGAAGGCCGATCAGCCTGCACCGATCGGCCTGTTCCGCTTCCAAGGTTGCGGAACGAGCAGCGGCGGCGGGCCGAGCGGCGCTACGAGTGCGTCCCGCCCGACGACCCCGCACCGCGGCACCGGAACCCGCCAAGGACGAGACGTGCATGAGGTGGGCTTGCATCCGTGGGCCGCGACGATCGCTGCTGCCTGAAGACCAGGATCGCAGCCAGCTCGCAGCTGCTTGAGATGATCACGGGAGAGTGCCGGGTACCGGCGGCGCCCAGGTGCTCCGGGCGTTGCCGGAGGAGCCGGAGGCCGATCCGGGCCTGGCGACCGGGGGACGGGCCCGGATCTGGGACCAAGGAGGTACGTCATGCCGAAGATCAGCACCGAACTCAGCCCCGAAGAACACGCGGCGCTAACCCGCTGGATCAGTTCTGCGGCCGTCGCGGCAGGCATCCCGGGCCTGGACGCAGGTCAGGCAATCCACGCCATGATCAAAGCCACGGTCACGGACACGACCGCTGCCGGCGTCGTGCTTGATCTCCTGCGCCAGGGCCAGGGATAGCCGGTGCAACTTATTACCGTCACCCTTGACGACAAGACCAGCCAAGCCCTAGACCGCTGGCTGGCCAGGACAGCAGCCCCCACCGGCCCACCGCGCCTGACGGCGGAAGAGGCCATCCCCGCCATGGTCAGAGTGTGCCTGGGCTTCACAGACATCAGCGACTTGGTAGCCAGCCATATCCGCGCCGAACGGGCAGCGGAAAGTTAGACGTATATCAGTCTCAGCAAGGCTCCGGGGAGTCCCGGGGCCTTCCACCTGGCAAAGTCGTTTGACCACTCTGCTTGAGCCTTTCACCCCTGCCCCCTTCCCCGGGCAGCCGGCGATCGATTTCGGGGATGTGCGTGTACGGGCCGCCGGGCCGGGCAGGCTTGGCAGTACCTGCCCGGCCGGGCCCGGCTGGTTGCCCCCGTGCCAGCCGCGGCCCCCGGGCGGGGTCAGCTCAGGCGGGCCGGATGGGATCCACGGCAGTACCGCGGCCGGTGACCGGAGAAATGGGCCCACCGGGCGCATGTATGAGCCCACGGGGGCGGCGGCTGCCTCCTGCCATACGCCTGGCCGGCCGGAGGAACAGGAGTCCCGCCTCGCGGCGCCAGGCAGGTGACTGGCTTGGGCGTCCGCGGTCCGGAACCGGCCGCCGAGGCCAGGCCCCGGCAGGCCTCTTATGATCGGGCTCAGCAGGCAGCCATCGGAAGGCTCACGAACCCGAGGACTATTGCTCACCCGTGTAGGGGAAACGACCGTTAGCCCGACACCGCCGCCCAGCCCTGCGCCGCACGGCGCCCGCCAGCCCAAGGTCGCCCCGGACGCGCACGTGGTGGTGGGCCGCACCTTGTACTCGGTGCCGTACCGGCTGATCGGCAAGCGGCTGGACGCGCGGGCCACCGCGGCGATGGTGGAGTTCTACCTGGACGGGGAGCTGGTCAAGACCCACGTCTTCGCCCCGCGGGGCCGGCGCACCGACTGGGCCGACCTGCCCGAGCACAAAGCCGGGTTCTTCATGCGCACCCCGGCCTGGTGCGCCTCCCAGGCCGGGATGGTCGGCCCGGCCTGCGCCACCCTGGTCGGGGAGCTGCTGGCGGTCAACGCGCTGTTCCGGCTGCGGCAGGCCCAGGGCGTGCTGCGGCTGGGCCAGCGGCACGGCGACGCCCGGCTGGAGGCCGCGTGCGCCCGGGCCCTGGAGGCCGGGGACCCGTCCTACCGGACGGTCAAGGGCATCCTGGCCGCGGGCACCGAGCACGACGGCGTCCAGCTGCCGCTGCCCGGCGTCGCCGTGCCCGCCTGGCTGCGCGACCCGGCCGCGTTCGGCGGGGAGCAGCGGTGACCGCCGCCGGCGCCCCCGCCGGGCTCGGCCCGGTCCTTAGGCAGCTGGGCTTGTCCGGCATGCTCGGCACGCTAGAGGCGCGGCTGGCCGAGGCCCGTGCCGGCACCCTCGGGCACGCCGAGTTCCTCCAGGTGCTGTGCGAGGACGAGCTGGCCCGCCGCGACGCCGCCAAGATCACCCGGCGGATCAAGGCCGCCCGGTTCCCCGCTGCCGACGCCACCTTGGAGAGCTTCGACTTCGGCTACAACCCCAAGCTGCCCGCCGCGCAGATCCGCGACCTGGCCCGGCTGGAGTTCATCGCGGCCGGGGAGGGCGTCCTGGCCTACGGCCCGGTCGGGGTAGGCAAGTCCCACCTGGCGGCCGCGCTGGGACATCAGGCCTGCCGCCGCGGCTACGACGTGGCCTTCACCACCTGCTCCAGGCTGCTGGCCCACCTGGCCGGCGGGCACGCCGACCGCAGCTTCGAGACCCGCGTCCGCAAGCTCGCCAAGACCGCCGTGCTCGTCTGCGACGACTTCGCGATGCGAGAGTTCACCGCCGCCCAGGCCGACGACCTGTATGAGCTGCTGACCGAGCGGATCGGCCGCCCGGGACGGTCGCTGGTCCTGACCTCCAACAGGTCGCCGGCCGACTGGTACCCGCTGTTCCCCAACGCGGTCGTCGGCGAATCCATCCTGGACCGGGTCCTCAACACCAGCCACCACCTGCTGCTAGAAGGCAAGAGCTACCGTCCCCGGCGCCGCCCCGGCCAGCACAAGCCCACCCCGGTCGCCCCGCGGGCGCCCTGACCAAGAAGGTGGCGGCTTCGCCGCCGCTCACCCCAAGAAGGCTGCCGCGCCCGGGCCAGGGGACGCGCCGCGCACAGGGTACGGGGCCGCCCCCCCGGCCTCAAGGCTGCTGACGCATCGCCTGCGGCGACGGCCCTGCGGGCCGGCCCTGACCCCGGGGACCCCTGCGGCCCCTGGCGGCAGGAAAAGCGGCAGGCCCCAGCCTGCCCCAGCCCAGCGCGCGGCGCGTCCGGCGAACCCGGGCGCCCACGCCACCAATGACCCAGCCAACGTTGACGAGAAGAGGACAGCAACCGCACTATCGACACCAAGGACCAGGTGCGGAATTACGTGACCGCCACCCTAGGGAATTAGCGGCTCTGCCGCAAATTCTGTGACGGCTGACGTTGAGTGATCTTCGCTGGTCATAGCGACGCTGCCGGGGCTGTGATTCTCCGCAGGCTGCTGCTGGTGCCTGGATTGTCACGATCTGGGATAAGCGTGGCGTGGCGGCGTGAGCTGGCAACGAGGCTCCGCTATTGACGCGGTGGTCTGCCAGGATCACTGCACCCGGGAGCCCCGTTGCCGGATCAGTCTGTCAAGCTGCCTGCCGGGCCGGCCAGCTCGGCCGCCCGCGTCGTCTGGGATGTCTCGGAGCAGGGGCGGGCCCTGCTGGCCGTGCTGTTCCCGCACCTGGCGGGGCTGCGCGTGCACAGGGTGGAGGACGTGGGAGACGCGGTGATGATCGTCGCGTCGTGCCAGGCCGGCTCAGCCTGCTGCCCGCGGTGCGGTCAGGCGTCGGCGCGGGTGCACGGCGGGTATGCGCGCACGGTGGCTGACGGCGCGGCGGGCGGGCGGCCGGTGCTGATCGTCTTGCAGGTGCGCAGGTTCCGCTGCCGGAACCCGGAGTGCCCGGCGGTCACCTTCGCCGAGCAGGCCGAGGGGGTGTCAGCCCGGTACCAGCGGCGCAGCGTGCCGCTACTGGCCATGCTGGCCGGGTTCGGGCTGGAGCTGGCCGGGCGTGCCGCCGCCCGGCTGGCCGGGACCCTCGGCATCGCCGTGCACCCGGCCACGGTGCTGCGCCTGGTCGCCGCGGCGCAGACGCCGGAGATCACCGCCGCGCCGGAGGTACTCGGAGTCGATCTATCCGGCTTCGCGCTGGCCAAGGGCTATGTCTACGGGACGGCGCTGGTGGACATGCGCACCGGGGACGTGGTCGACCTGCTGCCGGACCGGGAGGCCGCCAGCTTCGAGGCGTGGCTGAAGGCGCATCCCGGCGCGGGAATCATCTGCCGGGACCGGGCCGGTAACTATGCCGAGGGCGCCCGGGACGGCGCGCCGGACGCGATCCAGGTCGCCGACCGCTGGCAATGCGCCATGAGGCGCCTGGTTGTATTCCCGGCTCAGCCGGGAGGAACTCGGAGGGAGGTTCTTGGGTCCGATGGCTTACCTGGATCTGAAAGGTGAAGGGGACCACAGCATGCCATTGAAGCGGCGGCCGTGCTCAGGCGTTGGAGGCGGCGCGTCGCGGGACCCGCGTGATATGGCGAAAGCTGGATTGCCTGAATCCCAATCTCCAGGAGATGGAAGGTCGCATCCGCCGGAAATGACGCCCGGTGCCGGTGCCGTGCCCTGCCCCGGTTTTGTGCCATGGCCGGGGCAACCTCCGGGGCGCGGAGCGATGCCCAGTGAGGGCATTAAAGGAGATGAGTGGGACGCCTACGTCACGCTGTCACGTACGACCAGGACGAACATGGGATCGCCTACGGGACGCGAGTCCTATGGCGACGGAGGCCCCGTACTAGTCGCCGGAGTCACGCCCGGCCAAGGAGGGCGGGAAAGCCGTCCGCAGGGCGAAGGGGGGGGCCAGGTGACCGGACACTTTGACGCCGGGAGGTATGCGTAATGCAGAACGCTGAAACGGTGCTGGGTGTCCTGCGTGAGCGCGGCAGGCGCGGCCTGCCGCTGGAGGAGCTGTACCGGCAGTTGTTCAACCCGCAGTTGTATCTGCTGGCCTACGGGCGGATCTACGCCAACAAGGGCGCGATGACGCCTGGGGCCTCCGGGGAGACCGCGGATGGCATGTCGCTGGGCAAGATCGGGCGCATCATTGATGCGCTGCGCCACGAGCGCTACCGGTTCAGCCCGGTCAAGCGGGTTTACATCCCGAAGAAGAGCGGCCAGTTGCGGCCGCTCGGCCTGCCAGCGGAGGCGGCATAGTGCCGTCGCTTCCAGGGAGCCTTCGGGTTCTGTTCTCATCACGCATCCGTTTCACCCGCTGAGCGGCCAGCGGCTGGAGGTGTTGTTCGCCAAGCGCCGCGCCGGCGCGGTGGTGCTGGTCGGCGAGAGCGCTGAGCTGGGCCGGGTGACGGTGCAGGAATCGTGGACCGAGCGCGGCCCGGCCCCGCTGGGCTGCCGGGTGTCGGCGGAGGGGCTGGCCGCGCTCGACACGCTGATCCGTTCATTGCAGGGTCGTTGATCCCGGCGGCTGGCCGCGGCATTATCTTGTGTGATGAATGCACACAAGGACGATCTTGCCCGGATGTCGGCCCGGCAGCTGCGGGCACGGCGGCGGGCGCTGGCCGCGCGGCTCGGGGACGTGCAGCAGGTGCTGGCCGGGACGCTGACCGAGCAGTCACGGCGGTGCGGCAGGGCTGGCTGCCGGTGCGCGGACGGGGAGCCGCACGGCCCGTATGCCTACTTCACCCCGCGCCCGGCTGGCCGCGGCCGGGCACGGTACGTCCCGGCTGCCCTGGCCGGAGTGGCGCGCCGCTACCTGCAGCGCGGCGCCGAGGTCGAGGCGGTGCTGGCGGAGATCTCGGCGATCAACGCCGAGCTGCTGGCCCGCAGGGAACTGCGGTAGCTGATGGCCGCCGCCGTCATGCTGGCCGGCCCCGCCCGGGCCGAGGCGGTGGCGGCCGTGGCCCGCATGACGATCTGCGCGCTGGGAGGCACGCGTGAACGGCGAGCACAAGATCACCAGCGGGCACCGGGCCCGCACGGCGCTGGTCTACCAGTTATCTGAACTAGCGGGCGAGTCTTCCCAGTTGAGGGGACAGATCCCGGTGTGCGGGCCTACGGTCGCTTCCCGTGCCCATGATCGGAGAAGAGACGCCGCGGGATCTGGCGGCCTTGATCGTTCCGCGTGCGGGGCGGCTGGAGCAGGCGGAGGATCCGTGGGAGCCATACCGGTTGCTTGATCCGGCCGGCACGGTGGTCGGCCCGGTCGCGGTCTATCTACGGGATATGCAGGCGTCCGCGCGGCCGGAGACCACGCTGCGGGCATACGCGACCGCGCTGTTGCGCTGGTTCCGGTTCTTGTGGGCGATCGAGGTGCCGTGGGATCAGGTGACCCGCGCGGAGGCCCGGGACTTCTGCTGCTGGATCCAGCTGACCGTCAAGCCTGGTCACGCGGGCCGGCACGACGACGCGGGCGATGCGGGCAGGGCGGCTCGCACTGCTACGGGCCCGGGCGGCGGCCTGGCCGGAGTACCCAATCCGGTGACCGGGAAGGCGCCGCCCGGCCGTGGTTACGCGCCGGCGACGGTCACGCATAGCGAGAGCGTCCTGCGCGGGTTTTACGACTTCCACTGTGACGCCGGAAGCGGGCCGATCGTCAACCCGTTCCCGCTGACCCGGGGCCGGCGCGGCAGGCGGGCTCATGCGCACCACAACCCGATGGAACCGCACCGCGGCGAGCGTTCGGGGCTATACCGGCCCCGGCTTGCCCGCCAGGCGCCGCATCACATCCCGGAGGAGAAGTTCAATCAGCTGTTCGCCGCCCTGGGCTCGCACCGGGACCGGGCGCTGGTCGCGTTCTGGGTGTCCACCGGGGCGCGGGCGTCGGAGCTGCTCGCCGCGACGTGCCGGGACGCCGACCCCGGGCAGCAGCTGATCGCGGTCATCCGTAAGGGGACCCGGCACCTGCAGCAGCTGCCGGCGTCCCCGGATGCGTTCGTGTGGCTGCGGCTGTATCAGGCGCAGCTGCACGGCCTGGCTCCCGCCGGGCCGGATGACCCGCTGTGGTGGACACTGCGCAAACCGTTCCGCCGGCTGGGCTACCACGCCGCCTACCGGATGTTCTGCCGCGCCGGCGCTTCGCTCGGCGCCAACTGGTCCCTGCATGACCTGCGGCATCTTGCCGCCTACCGGATGAGCCGGGATCCGGGCATGCCACTGGCCGACGTGCAATGGGTACTTGGCCACGCCCAGCTGACCACCACCCAGCTTTACCTGTCGGCCCCCGCCGGCGAGGTGATCGCCGGCGTGCTCGCCCACCACGCCCGGATGGCCGCGGGCACGGCGCAGCCGCCCGGCGCGGCACCGCCGCCGGGTCTTCGGTACCGGCCGGAGTCGCTGGACGCGCTGTTCGGAAGGTCACGCCGTGACCACCCGTGAGGGGCGGCGCGTCCAGGCCGGCAGGCGCGCATCCGCAGACAGCCTCATGGCAGAGGGTCATGCCGGTGACCGGCCTGGCGGCGAGATGACGGGACTGTCGCAGCGGTTTTCGCCGCGCCCGGCGCAAGACGGCTGGCCGGCGACCCGCCAGCGGCGCGGGTACGTGCTGGCGCGGCTGCTCGCGCCCCCGTTCAGCGCCGGCCCGCAGTCCAGCCCGCGGATCGGCCTGACCAAGCTGGTGCACTGGCTTGAAGACCAGCCAGGCGACACCTGGCAGGACCGGTGGGTGGCCAGCGGCGCTGACGCCGCAGGCAACCTGGCCTGGAGGGAACTGGCCGCGTCATGGCTCCGCGCGACCGGCTGGGCCAGCGGTAACCCCAGGACCGACTTCATCGCTCTCGGCCGCGGGGTTCTCACGCTGATCTGCGGCGATGTCATCCGGCCCAGCCTGTCGTGGCTGCTCGCCCCGGAAACCCCGAAAAACCTCGCAGCCGAGATGGCCCGGTCCCGCGACCCCGGCGGCTTCGCCGCCCTCGCCGCGCTGGCGCGCACCGACCCGGCCAGCGCCGCCACCAGGGACCTGGCCGCGCGCCGGATCGCTACGATCCTGGCCGCTAAGGGCGGCACGATCGCCGACACTACGGTCGGCGACTGCCTGGAACTGCTGGGCGCTCTGGCCGCAGGCAGCGGCGGCAGCAACACCAGCCCGTACTTCTACCAGCTGCTGCACGCGCTGGGCGTCTTCCCGGCAACGGCACCGCCCACGGTCCGGGCGTTCAGGACGCCCGGGCAGCTGACCGCGGAGCAACTGATCGACCGCTATCCCATCGCCTGCCAGCCGATCCGCGCCCTGCTCATCGATTACCTGCGGGAACGACAGCCGGCGGTCGACCATGCGACGCTGCGGAGCCTGTCCCGCGCCCTGGCCGGCCTGTTCTGGCGCGACCTGGAACGGCACCATCCCGGGATCAGCTCGCTGCGGCTCGCCCCCGGCGTGGCCGCAGCCTGGAAACAGCGGGTCACCGTCAAGACGCTCCGGACCGCGGACCCCGCCGGGCAGGTCACCGAATCGGCCGTCCCGCGGCATGACGGCATGAACACCCTGGCCATGGTGCGGGCGTTCTACCTCGACATCGCCCAGTGGGCCGTTGATGACCCGGCCCGCTGGGGCCCCTGGGCCGTCCCCTGCCCGATCCGCGATGAGGAGATGTCACGCAAGAAAGAGCGCTCGCACCGCAAGTCACGGATGGACCAGCGGACCAGGGAACGCCTGCCCGTGTTGCCTGCCCTGGCCGCCGCCGTCGACGCTGCCCGCGAGAGGGCCGCGCAGATCCTGCAGGCCGCGCTGGCAGCGCCGCCCGGAACGGAGTTCACCGCCGCCGGCCAGACGCTGCGCCGGCCGGCCATGACCAGGAAGGCCACCAGCGCCAGGGCATGGGCCGAAGACCCGGCCACCGGCAAACGCCGTGACCTCACCCTCGAAGAACACCGCGCGTTCTGGACCTGGGCCGCCGTGGAGGTTTTCCGGCTCACCGGGATTCGCATCGAGGAACTGACAGAACTGTCGCACCACAGCTTCGTGCAATACCGGCAGCCCGCAACCAGCGAGCTGATCCCGCTGCTGCAGATCGCTCCCTCCAAGACCGATCAGGAGAGGCTGCTGGTCATCAGCCCAGAGCTCGCCGACGTCCTGTCTGCCATTATCTGCCGGGTCCGCGACAGTAACGGGACCGTGCCGCTGGTGGTGGCCTACGACATCCACGAACGCGTCTGGAACCCGCCGATGCCGCTGCTGTTCCAGCGCCAGATCGGCGTCGAGCACCGGCCGCTGACCGCACATGCCATCCGTGCCCTGCTGAACACCGCGCTGGCCGGCGCCGGGCTCACCGGCGCCAGCGGGAAACCGCTGAACTTCACCCCCCACGATTTCCGCAGGCTATTCATCACAGATGCCGAAATAGGCGGAGTTGCATCCAATGCAACATTCCCCGAAAGGCGTGAACGGCCCGGGCCTGCGCCGCAGCTGCCGAGACCTGCGCGGCGAGCAGGCCCCCAGATCTGAGGCATCCGGCGACCGCATGATGCGGCAGGTGTAACGAAAAAGCGCAGCGACGAGGGCAGATGCCACCGCCGCCCGCTCGTCGAGCTCAGGTATTGGGCATGGTTGGTAAACCGCTCACTACCAGTTTGATGAACGGCATGCCGCCGCACATTGCCCAGCTCCTGGCCGGGCACCGCGACATCAACACGACCATGGGATACAAGGCGGCCTATCCCGAAGAAGTCATTAACGCGCACCGGGCATTCATCGCCCGCCGCCGCGCTACCCGTCCCAGCGAGGAATACCGGGTTCCCAGCGACGAGGAATGGGAGGATTTCCTCGGCCACTTCGAACGCCGCCGGGTCGCGCTGGGCGACTGCGGGCGAGCCTACGGGACCAGCTGCATTCATGAACATGCCCCGTTAACTGAACTAACTACGATGTTTCAGCAGTTCATGGCGGGTTTTCGGTTACCGGCGCTAACTTGTCCGCGTGATCGAATCGGATGAGGAACAGGGACGCGACCTGTCGCGGCTCGTGGTGTCGCGCGCGGGCCGTCTCGTGACCACGGGCGATGCCCGTGAGCCGTATCGCATCGTGGGTGCCGGCGGCGACGTCGCGGAGCCGGTGTCGGTTTTCCTGCGCGACCTGCTGGCGTCGGGGAAGTCGGAGTCGACGCTGAGGTCGTACTCGGTCGACCTGCTGCGGTGGTGGCGGTTCCTGGACGCCGTCGATGTTCAGTGGGACCGGGCGTCGCGGGCCGAGGCGAGGGATTTCAGCTGCTGGATCCAGCTGACGGCCAAGCAGCGGCTGCAGACCTCCCGGCCGCGGGCGGCCCGCTGGTCCTCGAGGACAGCGGGAGCGCCGAACCCGGTAACCGGCAAGCCCGCGTCCGGCGACGGGTATGCGCCGTCCACCGTGGCGCATAGCGAGACGGTGCTGCGGCGGTTCTACGACTTCCACCGCGACTGCGGGACCGGCCCGGTGCTGAACCCGTTCCCCCTGGCCGCCTCCCGCCGGCGAGGCCGACCGCACGCGCATCACAACCCGATGGACGAGTGGAGGCCCGAGCGGACCGGGCGCTACCGGCCGACGGTGCCGAAGCGGATCCCGCGGGCGATCCCCGACGGCTGGTTCGACAAGCTGTTCGCGTCGCTGCCGTCGGACCGGGACCGGGCGCTGGTCGCGTTCTGGATCTCCACCGGTGCGAGAGCCTCGGAGCTACTGGGCATGCGCCAGTGCGACTTCAGGCCCGGCGAGCAGCTGATCAGCGTGGTCCGCAAGGGCACCCGGGCGGTGCAGGAGCTTCCCGCGTCGGCGGACGCGTTCGTGTGGCATCGGCTTTACCAGCAGGAACTGCTGCGGGCGGGGGTTCCCCGGGGCCGGCGGCAGCCGGCCTGGTGGACGCTGCGCCGTCCTTACCGGCCGCTTAGCTATCACGGCGCGCACCGGATGTTCGAGCGGGTCAACGCCTCGCTCGGCGCGGACTGGACTTTGCATGACCTTCGGCACAGTGCGGCGTCCAGAATGTCCCGCGACAAAGAGCTCAGCCTGACCGACGTGCAATGGGTGATGGGTCATGCACATTTGTCCACGACGGAAATTTACCTGACGCCCACCCGGGACGAGGTGATCGAGGGCGTGCTCGCCCACCACGCCCGCCGGTCCCGGGTGGAGAAGGCCCCGCCGCCTCAGCCGGCGCCGGGCTATGACCCGAAGTCGCTGTCAGTGCTGTTCGGGCGGCCGTCATGACGGCCATCGTGAAGCACACGATCCGCAGCAATCAGGCAGCTGCGGGCACCGACACCGCGGCTCCGACGCAGCCGCGCAACAGCCAGCTGCGCAGGCAGTTCCCGCCCAGGCCCGTCCGGGAACGGTGGCCGGCCACGGCCCAGGGCGAGGACGAGGTGCTACGGCGGCTGGCCTTGCCGCCGTTCCTGGCGGAGATGAAGGCGACCCAGGCCGGACGGCGCCGGGGGACGGCCAAGCTGCTGAGCTGGCTGTCCTCCTTCCCCGGGGACACCTGGCAGCAGCGGTGGGAAGCATCTCAGGCCGAGGACTGCCCGGGCGGCTCCTGGGTCCAGCTGCCGCTCCGGTGGCTGCAGGACAACGGGCTGAGAGCCTCCTCCGACGATAACGACCTGTCGTCCGGGCTGCTGATGCTCATCTGCGCAGACGTGATCCGGCCGGGACTGGCGTGGATGCTGACCAGGACCCACAGGTACCTGGCCATCGTCATGGCCGAGACCCGCGACCCCGCCGGGTTCGCCAGGCTGCGCGAACTGGCCGAGGCCGGGCCGGCTTCATCCCTGGGCGACGCCCGCTACGCGGCCACCAGGGTCGCGACGCTGATGGCCTGCAAGGGCGGCCTCGTCGGCGATATCACCGTCGGGGACTGCGTGGAACTGGTCGATGCCCAGCGGCGGGTCCACGCCCGCGGCGGCCAGCGGAAAGTCGACTTCTACCTGCGGCTGCGAGCCCTCGGCATCTTCCCCGCCGACGCCCCTGCCACGATCCGCGCGTTCGGCCAGGCCCAGGGACAGCTGACCGTCGAGGAACTCGTCGACCGCTACCGGCTGCAGTGCAAGCCGGTCCGCGACCTGCTCGTGGACTACCTGAAGGAACGGCAGCCCGCGCTGGACTACGCCAGCCTGGACTCGGTCTCACGGTCCCTGGCCGGTCTGTTCTGGGCCAGGATCGAGGCCCTGTCCCCGGGCATCGCCACGCTCGAGCTGCCGCCGGAGGTCGCCCGCGTGTGGAAGGAAGACCTGCTGACCATCAAGCGCGGCGTCACCGGCCCGGACGGGCAGCAGACCGTCGTCACCCGCTCGCGGATCAACGCCAAGGACGAGCTGATCCGCGTCCGGGCGTTCTACCTCGACATCGCCCAGTGGGCCATGGAGGAACCGGAACGCTGGGCGCAGCGGGCAGTCCCGAGCCCGGTCAGCGACGCCGAGATCAACTGGGCCAAGGAACGCCGGCGCCGCAAGGCCCGGATGGACCAGCGGACCCGTGAGCGGCTGCCCGTCCTGCCCGTCCTCGCCCGCACCGCCGCCGACCGCAGGACCGCGACTTCCCGCCACCTCCGGGCCGCCATGACGGCACCGCCCGGCGAGATCATCAAGGGCACCGGCGGGACACTGCGCCGGGCCGTCGCGCCCAAGGCCAACGGGCGGCACGTGTGGGCCGAGGACACCGCCACCAGCAAGCGCCGCAACCTGTCGTATGAGGAGGAAGAAGCATTCTGGGCCTTCGCCGTGATCGAGGTCTTGAGGCTCACGGGCATCCGCTGCGAGGAGCTCCTTGAACTCACCCACCACGGCATCACCGAGTACCGGCTGCCCACGACCGGCGAGCTCGTCCCGCTGCTGCAGATCGCCCCGAGCAAGACCGATACGGAGAGACTGCTCCTGGTCAGCCCCGAGCTGGCAGACGTCTTGTCGGCGATCATCAGCAGGCTCCGGGGGCCCGGCGGCGATGTCCCGCTGACCGTCTCCTACGACGTCCGGGAACGGGTCTGGAACCCGCCCATGCCGCTGCTGTTCCAGCGGTCCATCGGCAGCGAGAACCGGGCATTCACCCCCAGCGCGGTCCGCAAGCTGCTCATCGGTGCGCTCGCCGCGACCGGCCTCACCGACGCCGCCGGCGACCCGCTCATGTTCTCCCCGCACGATTTCCGGAGAATCTTCGTGACCGATGCCAAAATAGGCGGAGTTGCATCCAATGCAACATTCCCCGAAAGGCGTGAACGGCCCGGGCCTGCGCCGCAGCTGCCGAGACCTGCGCGGCGAGCAGGCCAGGTCCGGCAGCAAAGCGCCGATGACCTGCGATGTCATCACC
>WNGP01004859.1_pt1 | contig 14722 bp, 15 predicted proteins | sample 5407671 | NCBI WGS metagenome assembly WNGP01 (sample SAMN13153381, study PRJNA577476) | soil metagenome | isolation source: 40 cm soil or saprolite under Garry oak tree replicate 2 | place: USA:California | collected 2016-06-15 | reverse complement strand
CTTCCGCTACGCGACGAATAACGCATCGCTCCGGGCGTTCGTCGTGTGCTACGGGCCGGGCCCCGACGCATCGGCCATCGCCCGGGTGCGCGCCAGCGGGCTGGGCGTGTACGCCGAGAACGATGCGCGCATAGACGCGGGGCTCGCGGACGTCGCCGCGGCGGTGAGGCAGTACGGCAAGGCCTACCGGTACACCGTCTACCCCGGCGTGGGGCACGGCTTCCTGCGCACGCGCGAGAAGCCGGAGGTGGCGGACTCGGCCTGGAGGACTGTGATCAGGTTCCTCGGGGAGACTCTGGGACGGTAGAGGACGGTAGAAGACGGTAGAGGACGGTAGAGGGGCGGAGCAACTTCTACCGTCTTCTACCGCCCTCTACCGCCCTCTACCGTCTTCAGATACTCCCGCGCCCTCTCCAGCACCGCATCCCTCCCCGCGAGAAAATCGCCCACCGGCTGCGTGACGGGAATCTCCGGTTTGACGCCCGCTCCGAAAAATTCGGTGCCGTCGGGGAACGTGTGACGTGTGACCGAGAACTGCACGGTCCAGCTCTTTGGGAGCTGGATGGCCGCCATGTCGCCAGGAGTCCCGGCCGACGGCTCGCCGACGGTCATCCCCCGACCCGAGGTGCGGAATGCCACGAGGAAATCCTCCGCGGCACCGGCGGTGCCCGTCGACGCGAGCACCGCGAGGGGTCCTGTGTATGTCGGACGGTCGGTGCGGGGCCGAACGGTGTCGGCAGGCGGGCCGTACCACGTCATAACGGAGTCCGCCATCCGCCAGGCTCGGAACGCGGCACGGTATTCGGGCGTTTTCCAGCGGGCCACGAGGAACGGCTTGTCCTCGAGGCGGGCGAGGATCTGATAGCCGGATTCGCTCTTGCCGCCGACCGCGGCGCGCAGGTCGAGGATCAGGCCAGTGACGCGGGCGAAGTCAGGGAACGCGCGGTCGAATCGCCGCGCGACCTCTTCGTCGGCGAGCGAATTGACCCGGACGACCGCCACGCCGCCCGGAAGCGAATCGAGCTCGAGCTCGGGCGGAGTGAACGGCCAGCGGTCGTTGAGCGAGACGCTGCGGGTGACGCTGATACCGCGCTGCTCGCCGCCGGGGACCCGGATCAGCAGGTGGAGCGGCGTGCCCTTCTCCCCTTCGAGCATCCATTGGATCGCTCGCCGCCAGCGGTCCGCAGCGGTCGCGGCGGTGATCTCGGGGAGGATCGAGTCGCGGACCCAGGTCTCGGCCGGCACACCCTGGACGGCGAGAATCTCCGAGAGCCGCTCGGGGCGTGCGATGCGCATCTCGTCGTTTTCGGCGTAGTCGAGGATGAACGGGCGGCGCTCGACGGTCTCCAGGCGCAGCGGCGGGCGTGCGAGGCGCGACCGCAAGTAGGGAGGGAGCGTGACGGCGGCGTTGCCGTCGCCGAGCACGGCGAGCAAGCGCCGTAGACGGCGGTAGAAGGCGAGATCCGACTGCGGCTCGGCCGCGAGCTTGAGGTTCGCGCCGAGGGCCGAGTCCCAGTCCGCGCGCACCCGGTCCCAGTAGGCGAAGTTGTAGCGAGCCTCCGCCCAGATGGTGGCCACCGCCGTGGCGCGCTCGGTGGGGGTGAGTTGTTGCCCGGCGAGCGCGCCGCGCACGACGACCAGGCCGGCGCAGAGGACGGACACGGAGCGTATGACCACGCGACTAATCTATGTGCTGCTGTTCGTGGCGCCGCAGATCTTGATCTATCTGTACCTGCGCGAGCGCCTTCCCGACCCGGCGCGGCCCCGCGGGGCGCGCTTCGGGCGGGCCGCGCTCGCCGCCGTGTTCGCGGTCTTCAACGTCCCATGGATCTTCGTTGCCCGCCGCGTGCTGTTCGGCTCGGTTTGGGGAGTCGGGCGCATCCCCTACCTCGGGCCCTGGATCGCGTGGCAGCTGCTGGGGTGGATCTTCTGCGCTATGCTGGTGGTGTACTTCGTCGGACGGGTGGTCTGGCGGACGGGCGGTCAGTTGCTCCGGCGACCGAGCGACCGGCCGGCCGCCAGTTCGCCCGACCGCCTCCTCTCTCGTCGCCGCTTTTTGGCCCGCGCAACGTACACATACGCGGCAGCGGGAGCGACGCTCTCGGCCCACGGCATCTGGAGCGCCTACCGGCTTCCCGCGATCACGCGCCGCACCCTGATCTTCCCAGACCTACCCGCGGGCCTCGACCGCCTTACCGTGCTTCACCTCTCCGACCTGCACGCCGGCATCCATCTCGAGCAAGACCGGATGCAGGAGATCGTGGCCCTGTCGAACGCGCTCGGGCCCGACCTCATCGTGCAGACGGGCGATATGATCGACATCTCGCCCTCGTACATCCCGGCCTACGTGCACGCCTTCCGCGACCTCCATGCGCCCCTCGGCGTCGTGACGGTGCTCGGCAACCACGACCGCTACACCGGCGAGGAGGCGGTGGTCCGTGGCTGCCGGGACGCGGGGCAGGTGTTCGTGAAGAACGGCTGCCACGTGGTCGAGCGTGAGGGCGCGAGCCTCGCGCTGCTCGGCATCGACGACCCGCGCAGCTGGAAGTTCGACGACCCGCAGGCCGAGGACGTGGACGCGGCGCTCCGTGGGGCGCCGGCGGAGGCGTTCAAGCTGCTGCTCGCGCACCGGCCCGGCGCGTGGGACAGCGCCGTGCCGCGCGGCATCCCGCTCACCCTCGCCGGGCACATTCATGGCGGGCAGCTGTACGTGCCGGTGGTCGGATGGTCCCCGGGCCGTTGGATCACGAAGTACGTAATGGGGCACTTTCAGCGGGGCGAGAGCCAGCTGTATGTGAGCCGCGGCATCGGCGTGGTGGGCGTGCCGATCCGCGTGCTTGCGCCGCCGGAGATCGCGCTGTTCGAACTGCGCCGGTCGGGCGGACCGGCGGTCGGGCGGACTGTGACGGCGGCCTACTGTCCGCCCGACCCACCGTCCGCCTGACCGCTCGGGGCTGCGGGGGGCGGGGCGGCAATCGCATCCCACGCCCCGGCGAACGCCAGCTTCACGCCTGCGTGCGTCTGCGGCCACTCTTTGGCTGAGACGCGATCGATCGCGAGCGTCACGACGCTGAGCCAGACGGCAGCCCAGATGTCGGCGGCTCCCGGCTTCACGGACCCCTCCGCCTTCGCCTGGGCGACCAGGGCTTCGAGGTCGAGGCTGAAGTCCCGCGCCAGCTTCCTGCTCTCGTCGTCCAGCAGGTCGCCGTGACGCTGAATGAGGAACAGCCGGGCCACTGCCGGCTCGCGGCTCGCCCCGGCGACGAGACTGCGGCCGAGCTCCGCGAGCTTCTCCCGCGGCCCCACGTTCAAGGCGTCAGCCTCCTTCACGAGCCGCCGCCCCCAGCGGGCCGCCGCCCGATACAGCTCGTTGAGCAGGTGTTGCTTCGAGGCGAAGTGGCGGTAGATGGTCCCTTCCGCGACGCCTGCCTTCTTCGCGATGAGCGACGTGGTGGTTACGTGGTAGCCCTGCGCGGTGAACAGCTCGAGTGCGGCGCGGACCAGACGCTGGCGGGTGAGGTCGGACATGCAGAGGTGTCAGGTGCCGGGTGTCGGGTGCCGGATGTCGGGTGGCGATCGGCGTCACGCTACCTGACACCCGACACCTCTCAATAGCTCCAACTCGTCCCGAACAGGAGCAGCCCACCTTCGCTGCCGCGGCCGTAGCCCACCACCACGAGCGAGTTGCGCAGCAACCGGATCGCGACTTCCCCGCCACCGCTCCCGTGCAGCCCCCGCGTGGTGAGCCGTGCCGCTTCACCGGGCCCGAAGACGCGGCCCGCATCGTAGAACGCCACCAGCCTCAGCTCGATCAGGCTCGGCACCCAGAGCACCGCATAGCGTGCCTCGAGCCCGCCCACGAGCTTCCCGTGCCCGACGAACCGCCCGTCGTGATACCCCCGCAGCGAGCGGTAGCTGCCGACCGCGACGAAGGGCAGCTCGCTCGATTCCATTTCCTGTTGAGCGGCAAGCGGAGGAGTCCCGCCCATGGCTTCTCCCGCGACGCGGCCCGCCAGCACCAGCGGCTCGAATGGATGCAGCTCGACGGCGGCTCCCGCGGTCGTGCGCGTGTAGCCGGTGCCGCTCGCGAGCAGCGCCTCCAGGAACAGCCCCCGGTGCGGATCGATCTCGTTGTCCCGCGTGTCGACGACGACGCCGGCGCGGATCACCTTGTCGGTGAACGGGACGGTCCGCGGATCTACGGTCCCGGACGCGAGATCCTCCCGGAACACGCTCGGCCCCGGCAGCGCTCGAAAGGTGCTGCGCGTCAGGGCGGCGCCGAGCAGGACGCGCACGGGCCCGAAGACCCGGTGCTGCACGGTGGCGCGCGCAGCCGTGGATGTGCGGCTGACCCGATAGAAGTAGGGCCCGGCCGTCGTCAGGCTGTCGACCGCGTACTGCGTGTCGTTCCCGAGCCCGTAGTAGCCCATGCGGTTGGACCGAGCCGTGGTGAGCGTGAGCCGGGCACGCCAGCCCTCCCACCAGGCCGGCGCCTGCGCATCCACGGCAACGGCATAGCTCCCCTGCGTGCTCGCGCCCGCGTCGAAGCTCGCGGACGCCAGATCCGGCTCAGGGCGCTCGACGGCATCGAGGGGGCTGTAGCGCCCGTAATGGAACGCGCCCCAGAGCCCGTCTATGGTGCTGTAGTACGCGTACGGGTACAGGTTCTCGCGCCAATAGCGCTGCGCCGCGAGGGGTGTGAGAATCGCCGGGTCCAGGGCGAGCGTCCCGACGAGCGCGGCGGCCGCCCTACCGGGATGCAGCGGGCCGCTCGTACAGGTACGCCGCGTCCATGAGCTTCGCCTCGGTACCGTCGTGCACGGCGAACCGTCCGGGGAAGAGCGACGCGGCGCCGAACTCGCCCCGCTTGTTCACGGCGTAGAACTTGAGGTCGAACCTCGGCCGGCCGCGCTCGTCGAGCAGGCGCGCCTCGCTCAGCTTCACGACGCGCTTCAACGTCTCGAGGCAGGCATCCGTCGGCTTCATCCCGCGACGCATGTGCTCCACCGTGAGGAAGCCTCCGCACACTTTGATGTTCGACTCACCGCGCCCCGTGGAGCCGGCCGCACCGATGTCGTTGTCGGTGTACTGGCCGGCGCCGACGATGGGGCTGTCCCCGACCCGCCCGGGGACCTTGAAGGCCAGTCCGCTCGTGGTCGTGACCGAGGACACGTCGCCCGCCGGCGTGACGCAGTCACAGTTGATGGTCCCCGTCGGCCGGACTGCCATGTGCTCGGCTTCGGGCACGTCCAGGTAATCGTCGTCGGGATTGAGATTGGCGCGCCAGTGCAGCCACACCTCCCGAGCGTGCTCGGTCAGCAGGTCTTCCTCTTTGAAGCCGTACTGCAGCGCGAACCGCTTGGCGCCCTCGCCCACGAGGAAGATGTGGTTCGTGTACTTGAGGACGAGCTTCGCCACCTCGGACGGCGTCTTGATCCCCTCCAGGGCACCCACCGCGCCGGCGCGTTTCGTGGGCCCATGCATGCAGGAGGCGTCGAGCTGCACCACGCCGTCGGCGTTGGGCAGCCCGCCGTAGCCGACCGAGTCGTCGTTGGGGTCGAGCTCCTGGATCTTCACGCCCTCGATGGCCGCATCCAGGGTGTCGGCGCCCTGCATCAGCATGTCGAAGGCCTTCTGCACCGCGCGCAACCCGTTCGCGCTCGAGACGACGACGGGCTTCGCCGCCCAGCGGCTTTGGGGCGGCAGCGGGCGCGGTGGCCGCATGGGGTGGGGTATCTCCAGGGCGGTCGTGGCGGCGAGGCCGACGGCGGTGGAGGCGAGGAACTCGCGACGTGACAGGACCTCGGACACAGCTGGGCTCCGTGTTGAGAGATGCAGCGCTAGTGCCGTTCCAACTTTTCGCGCCTAGTTCCCCTTCGCCGAATGAGCTCTTTGGTCACGACCATCCCGGTTCTGCGATTAGTCCCGAAAAGTTGGAACGGCACTAGGTTTACGCGCTGCCGCAGCGGCTGTCAACTTGCTCAGCCGGAGGGGCCGCGATACGCTTCCGACCGTGAGCTACCAGGATCCGCCGAGCCCGCGCACGGTCGTCCGCGGCATTCTCGGCGTCGCCGCCGGGGTGGTCGCGGTGTTTCTCGTCGTCGCGTTCCTCGCCACGGGACGCGTCCAGTGGGAGCTCGTCGCGTTAGGTTTGGCGCTGTGGGGCGCCTTCGGCTTTTTCACCTCGCTGTTCGACGTGCTCGTGACGCCGCTGGGCCGCTTCCTTGGCGGCGCGCTCACCGGGGAGAGCATGCCGGCGACGGGCCTGTCCATCGAAGCTGAGGTCGCCGCCCTGGAGCGGGTGCTCGCAGCGGACCCGCCCCCGCCCCGGCACCGCGCCCTCATGGCGGGCATCCGCCTCGCCGAGATCTACCGCACCAGCCAGCACGACCCTGCCAAGGCGGACGCCCTCCTCGCCCGACTCGCGAGCGAGTACCCGGACGCGCCCGAGCTGAAGTATGTCCGGCCCGGTTGACCTCTCGCTCGTGGTGCCGCTGTACAACGAGCGCGATAACCTGCCGCTCCTGATCGAGGAGATCGGCCGGGCCCTGGGGCGGGGGGGGAAGGGCCGGACCGGGCCGGACTATGAGATCGTCGCGGTGGACGACGGCTCGACCGACGGCTCGCTCGACGCGCTCAAGGAGCTGAGGCGGGACCATCCCGAGCTCCATATCGTCGCGCTCGCCGCGCGCGCGGGGCAGTCGGCCGCGTTCGCGGCGGGGTTCCGGGCGGCGTGCGGGCGCACGATCGTCACCCTCGACGCCGACCTGCAGAACGACCCCGCAGACATCCCGGCGCTTCTCGCCGAGCTGGAGCGGAGCGGCGCGACGGCTGTCGTGGGCTATCGCGTGAACCGGCAGGACGGCGGCTGGAAGCGGCTGCAGAGTCGCGTCGCCAACGCCGTGCGGAACCGGCTGAACGGCGAGACGATCCGCGACACGGGCTGCTCGCTCAAGGCGTTTCGTGCCGACGCCCTGCGCGCGCTGCCGCTGTTCAACGGCATGCACCGTTTCCTGCCTACGTTGATCAAGCTGCATGGCGGCACCGTGGCGGAAGTGCCCGTGCGGCATCGGCCGAGGCGCTTGGGCCTGACCAAGTACGGCATGTGGAACCGGGTGTTCCGGTCCCTCGCCGACGCGCTGGCGGTGCGCTGGATGCAGCGCCGGGCGCTGCGGTATCGCGTGCGGGAGGAGTTGCCGTGATGCACGACGACTGGGTGCGACAAATCGATCTGGAGCTGGATGACGAGCTGAGCCTCACCGAGCGCGCCGCGCTGGCGCGTCACCTGGTCGGTTGCCGGCACTGCGCCGAAGCCCGGGTGAACCACCTCGAGATGCGGGTCGCGTTCGCGCGCTCAGCGGGAGAGCCGCACGCTCGGACCGTGCCGAGGCACCCGATGCGCGGGCGTACGCTGGCGCTGTGGATGGCGATCAGCCTCGTGGTCGGGACTGCAGCGGGCTGGCTCGGCCACCGGCGCTGGGCCGGGCCGAGCCCTGAACCGCTGGAGGCCACGCGTGCCAGCTTCGTGGCGCAGTAGCCTGGTGGCCGCGGCGCTCGTCGCCGCCAGCCCTCCCGGCGCTTCCGACCGCCCCGGCCCTCCCCTCGCTCACCAGGGCGCGGGCTATCGGGTGAGGTACTTGCTGCACGTGGTCGAGCGGTTCGACGGCGATACGCAGCGCCTCGCGACGGGCGTCGTGAGCGGCCCGCCTGAGACGGCCCTGCGATTGTCGCTTCGCACGGAAACGGCCGAGCTGGAGGGGTTGCTCGCCATCCTCCCCGAGCCCGACACCGTGAATCTGGCGGGCGTGTTCTTGAGTCGGCGCCAGGCAGGCCGCTCGCGCCGCGGGCTGCCGCTCTGGGAGGAGGACAGCTACCGGCGGTGGACGCGCGTGGCGTGGGGTGGGACGGCGCGGCTCTACCCCTTTGGCCCGCCGCCGCCCTCAACCCCGGCCAGCGCCGGCCGCCTGCACCGGGAGCGTGCGCTGTGGGTGGAGATCACGGTCGGGCGGGAGTTCGCCGCCGGCGAAACGCGCCCTAGCGAGGGGGTGACGGTCGCGGACGGCGCCCTCACGTTCGATGCCCGGGCGGTCGTCCCACCGCGGCGCGTGCTGGTCCGCCTGGCGCTCGTGCGCGGCGACACCGCGAGCAGCCAACGGGCGATCGACCTGGTCCCCGAAACCCCCGGTCGCCGGGTCAGCTTCGCCCTGGGCGGCGAGACGTCCGAGCTCGACGTCAGGCTCGAGCGGCCTGACCCGCCCCGCACCGGGCGCGACAGCGCCCTCGCCGTCGACGCGGACGCCGTCTGCCTGCGCGTCGTCGTCCCCGGCTCGACGGAGCCGGCACGCATCCGCTGCGGGCGGCTCGACAACGTAGCGCGTCAGCTCGCCCTCACCGGCGGCGACACGCTCCTCGCCACGTTCGCGTGGCCCCCCGCCCGCTGACTCGGGTATCTTGTGACGATGCCGCGGAGACAACGCCTGCACCCCTCCATTTTCCACTTGCCGGTCGACAGGATGCGGGAGGGCTACTATTCCGATAAGTATTTCGTGCGCGCCCGCGAGATACTCGTCAAAGACCGGCACCGCCCTTGCGTCACCATGCAGGTGTTCGGCAAGGCGCACGCATTCCTCGGCGGGATCGACGAGGCGATCGCCATACTGAAACTCTGCAGCCAGACCTGGGAGGAGCTTCAGGTGTGGGCGCTGTACGACGGCGACGAGATCGCACCGTGGGAGACCGTGCTGCTCATCGAGGGGCCCTACGACGCGTTCGCGGTGCTGGAGACGCTCTACCTCGGCGTGCTGGCGCGGCGCACCCGGGTCGGCACCAACACCCGGCGCGTGGTGGAAGCGGCGCAGCCCAAGCAGGTCATGTTCTTTCCCGCCCGCCACGACCACTGGCTGGTCCAGACGGGCGACGGCTACGCCGCCCACATCGCGGGCGCCATCGGCGTCTCGACGGACGCCCAGGCGTCCTGGTGGGGCTCGGAGGGAATCGGCACGGTCCCGCACGCGCTGATCGCCGCGTATGGCGGTGACACGGTCCTCGCCTCGCGCAAGTTCGCCGAGCTCATGTCGGAGAGCATCCGCCTCATGACGCTGGTGGACTTCGAGAACGACTGCGTCGGCACGTCCCTCAAGGTCGCCCGAGCCCTGGGAGAGCGGCTCTACGGCGTCCGGATCGACACGGCCGAGACGCTGGTGGACACGTCCGTGATTCCCCTGATGGGCACGTTCAAGCCCACCGGCGTGAACCCGCGCCTCGTGTGCAATGTGCGCGAGGCGCTCGACCGCGAGGGGTTCCAGCACGTCAAGATCGTCGTCTCGGGGGGCTTCACCGTGGAGAAGATCCGTCAGTTCGAGGAGCAAGGCGTCCCCGTGGACGCCTATGGCGTGGGGTCGAGCCTCTTCCAGGGGCGGTTCGACTTCACCGCCGACGTCGTGCGGGTGGAGGGCAAGCCGTGCGGCAAGGTGGGACGGGCGTACCACCCCAACCCGCGGCTCGAGCGGGTGGACTGACCCCGGGGCCGTCCCTCGCCACCTCTTGCCGCCCGCGCGGCGCCTGCATATTTTTCCGCCGCAGTGAATATTCATGCACCCGTCCCCGTCGCCGTCCTCGGGGCCTCCGGGTACGTCGGCCGGGAGCTGTTGCGGCTCCTCGCCGGCCACCCGGGGGCCTCAGTCGTCTTTGCGACCGCCGAAGCGGGGGCGGGCGAGGTCGTCGAAGGGCATCGACTGATCACGGCCGACGACGCGCCGTTCAGCCGCGTCGAAGTCGTGCTCTCCGCGCTGCCGCACGGTGTTTCCGGCGGCTACGTCCAGCGGGCGCGGGCGGCGGGGAGGCGGGCGGTCGATTTGTCGGCCGACTTCCGGCTGTCGCCGGAGGCGGTGTACGGCCTCACCGAGGTGGCGCGGCCGCGCGTCGCGGCCGCCGAGCTCGTGGCCAATCCCGGCTGCTACCCGACCGCCGCGCTCCTCGCCCTCATCCCCCTCGCACGGCGGGGGCTGATCGACGCGTCGCGGGAGGTCGTGATCGACGCCGCATCCGGCGTCACCGGCGCCGGCCGCACCCCCAGGCGCGAGCTCCTGTTCGCCGAGGTGGCGGAGGACTTCCGGGCGTACGCGGTGGGGAACGAACACCGCCACTTTCCGGAGCTGACGGCGGCGCTGGCCCGCGAGAGCGGCTTCAGCGGTGACCTCGTCTTCACGCCGCACCTCTTGCCTGTAAAGCGCGGCATCCTCGAGACCATCCACGTGCCGCTCACCCGGGTCCTCGACCGCGGCGCGGCCGAGGAGATCTACCAGGCGGCGTACGACGGGGAGCCGTGCGTTTCCGTTACCCACGGTACGCTGCCGTCGCTCAGGGACGTCGTGTACCGGAACCGGGTGGCGATCGGCGTCGCGTGCGTCGCCAACGTGCGCCGGCCGCGGCTCACCGTGATCGCGGCGATCGACAACCTCGTGAAAGGCGCCGCGGGCCAGGCGATCCAGAACATGAACGTGATGTTCGGGCTGGCGGAGACGGCGGGGCTCGCATGCTGAATCAGGACGAGACCACGGCCTGATGCTCCCCGTTCGCGTCGTAAAGTTGGGCGGCAACGAGTTCGATCGGCCCGCGTGGCTCGCTGCCTGCGCCGCGGCGCTCAAGGTGGTCGAGCCCGTCGTCGTCGTGCATGGCGGCGGACAGGCGGTGAGCGCCCTGTCGCGGCGGCTCGGGCTCCGGGTGGAGAAGCGCGACGGCCGGCGGGTCACCCCGCCGGAGGTGGCGGAGGTCGTGGAGATGGTCCTGGCGGGGCCCTCCAACCGGCTCGTGGTCGCGGCGCTCCGTCGCGCGGGAATCGACGCGATCGGCTTGGCCGGCGTGGACGGAGGCCTGCTCACCGCGCGTCCTGCGGCGGGCGGCCTGGGCCACGTGGGCGAGATCGCCGCCGTGCGGGTCCCGCTCATCCTGAGCCTCCTCGACGCCGGGCTCACCCCCGTCATCGCCCCGCTGGCTCCGGGCCTCCGATGTCCCGGGCGTGCGCGTCGGGGGGGCGGTCCAGCCGTCCATCGCCGTGGACGAGATCGAGGACCTCGTCGGGCGCGGCGTCGCGACCGAAGGCATGGCCGCGAAGCTCCGGGCCGGCGCGCGCGCGCTCGAGGCCGGCGCGCGCGCCGCGCGAATCGGCGACCTGCAACTGCTCGCTCACCCGGTCGCCGGCACCGCGATCGTCGCTCCTGCCATGCAACGCGCGTGACCAGCGTCCGAGCGAGCCCCCCGAGCCCCCCGAGCCCCCCGAGCCCAGCGCTTCCCTCGGCCCCCGACGTCCCCACGGCCACCGAGGCGTTGCTGGGCGTGTACGCCCGGGTCGGTCCCGTGTTCGTCCGGGGGGAAGGCGTGGAGCTCGTCGCAGAGGACGGCTCGCGTTACCTGGACTTCGTCGCCGGGATCGGCGTCAACGCCCTTGGCTACAATCATCCCGTGGTCCGCGGCGCGGTCGAGCGCGCGCTCTCGACCGGGCTGATCCACGTGTCCAACCTCTATCGCACGGAGCCGGGCGAGCGGCTTGCCGAAGAGCTGGTGGCCCGCTCTTTCGCGGATCGTGTCTTTTTCTGCAACTCGGGGGCCGAGGCGAACGAGGCCGCGTTCAAGTTCGCGCGCAAGTGGTCGGGGAAGACCGAGATCGTCGCGTTCAGCGGGGCGTTCCACGGCCGGTTGTTCGCGTCGCTCGCGGCTACCGACCGGCCCGAATACCGCAAGCCGTTCGAGCCGCTCGTGCCCGGCATCCGGATCGTCCCGCTGGGGGATTGGGCGGCGGTGGACCATGCGATCTCGGCATCCCGGACGGCGAGCGTGATCGTCGAGCCGGTGCAGGGAGAGGGAGGAGTGCGCCCGCTCGACGCCGAGTGGCTCGGATTCCTGCGGGAGCTGTGTGGCTCTCGCGGCGTCGCCCTGATCTTCGATGAGGTGCAGTGCGGCCTCGGCCGCACCGGGACCCTGTTCGCCTACGAGCAGACCGGAATCGTCCCCGACATCCTCACTCTGGCGAAGCCGCTCGCCGGCGGTCTGCCCATGGGCGCGGTGCTCGTAACGGGCGGGATCGGCGCGTCGCTCAAGCCGGGAGATCACGCCACGACCTTCGGCGGAGGCCCGCTCGTAGCGCGGGTCGCGCTGGACGTGGTGCGCACGGTCGCCGCCCCCGACTTTCTCGCTGCCGTGCGCCGCAAGGGCGACTGGGTCGGCGAGCGGCTCGGCGCCTTGGCCGCGCGGTCGCCGCGGGTGCGCGAGGTGCGCGGGCGGGGGCTGATGTGGGGCATCGAGCTCACCGAGCCCGCGGCGCCGTTCGTCACCGCGGCGCGCGAGCGGGCCTTGCTCGTGGCCACCGCCGGGCCCACCGTGCTGCGGCTGATCCCGCCGCTCGTCATCACGCTCGAAGAGCTCGAACGCGGCGTCGCAATTCTGGAGGAGGTACTGGCGTGAGCGCCGCGAACCGCTGGGCGTCGGGTGTCGGGAGCCGGCCGTCGGCCCCCGCCGGGTTGCAGGACGCAGCGCTACGTCCCACGTCACACGTCACACGTCCCGCGCCCCAGCTCGTCCGCCCCGCGGTGCTCGCCGACGTTCCCGCGCTGGAGCGGTTGATGGCGCCCTACGTGGCGACCGGTGATCTCCTGCCGCGGAGCAACTACGATCTCTGCCGGCACATCAAGGAGTATGGGGTGGCCGGAGCGCCCGACGGCGGCCTGGTGGGGTGTGGGTCCCTGAAGATCTACTCCCGCGACCTCGCCGAAATCGCGGGGCTCGCCGTGCACGCGGACCACCAGGGTACGGGCGTCGGCCGGGCGCTGACAGAGGCGCTGATCGGCGAGGCGCGCGCCCACGCCCTGAGCGAGGTCCTGGCGCTCACGCGCAAGCCGACATTCTTCCTGAGGCTCGGCTTCGTCCCCGCCGAGAAGGAGCACTTCCCCCTCAAGGTGTGGGCGGACTGCACGAGGTGCCCGCGACAGAACTGCTGTGATGAAATAGCAGTCGTACAACGGTTATAGGGGCATAGAGGCACAGAGGCTTAGAGGCACAGAGCGCCTCTGTGCCTCTAGCCTGTTGACACCCTCCTCACTTCCCCGAGAGATTCCCGTCGCCGGAACACTCGCAAGGATGGTCGCATGGCTCGCGTCATCTTCTGGGATGTCGATACCCAATACGACTTCATGAAGTCCGACGGCAAGCTCTACGTGCCCGGAGCCCAAGACATCATCCCCAACCTGAAGCGCCTGACGGACTACGCCCACACCCGCGGGATCCGGATCGTGGCGAGCGCCGACGACCACGTGATGGGCCATCCGGAGATCTCGGACAAACCCGACTGGCAGGGCACCTTCCCGCCGCATTGCATGCGCGGCACGTCCGGGCAAAAGAAGATTCCTGAGACCGCGCTCCGGGACCCGCTCGTGGTCGAGCCTGCTCGGACGGACCCGCAGACCCTCGCCGAGCGGGTGCGCGCCCACAGGGGGGACGTCCTGTTCCACAAGCACCGCTTCGACGTTTTCACCAACGAGAATGTGATGGCGGTGCTCGAAGTGCTCGATCCACAGGACATCGTGCTGTACGGCGTCGCGACGGACGTGTGCGACAAGGCGGCGATCGAGGGGCTGCTGGAGCGGCGGCCGCACACGCGGCTCTTCGTCGTCACCGACGCCGTCAGGGGCATCGACCAGGACGTCTCCGAACACCTGCTCAGGGAATGGGGCGACGAGGGGGTGCGCCTCGTGAGGACGAAGGAACTGGTCGAGGAAGGTCTGGTGGAGGAGCTCGCCAGCGCCGCCGTATGACGACGCCCGCTTTCGGGCGTTTCTTTCTTCCGGGCCCGACCGACGTTCATCCCGACGTGTTGGCCGCGATGCAGCGGCCGATGATCGGTCACCGCTCGAGCGCGATGGAGCAGCTGCTCGGCGGCCTGCAACCGCCGCTCGCCCGCCTGTTCCAGACGTCCCGCCTGGTGCTCGTCGGCACGACGTCCGCCACGGGGTTCATGGCGGTCCGGAACGGGGTGCGGCACCGGGCCCTCTGCCTCGTCAACGGCTCCTTCAGCGAACGGTTCGCGAACTTGGTGCGCGCCTGCGGCAAGGACTGCGTGCGCCTCGACGTGCCGCTCGGGTGCGTGGTGGAAGCGGACGTGTTGCGCGACGCGCTGCGGCGCACGCCGGTAGATGCCGTAACCCTCGTCCACTCGGAGACGTCCACCGGCGCGCTGCAGGACCTCGAGGCCCTGGCGGCCGTGGTCCATGAATTCGACGACGTGCTCCTGCTCGTCGACGCGGTCACATCGCTCGCCGCCACTCCCGTCGAGACCGATCGTTGGAAACTGGACTTCGTCCTCACCGGCTCGCAGAAGGCGCTCGCCCTCCCGCCGGGGCTCGCGCTCGGCGTCGCATCGGAGCGCATGCTGGCCCGCGCCAAGACGCTCTCCGGCCGCGGCCTGTATTTCGACCTCGTGAGCCTCTCCGAAGCGATGGCCAAGCACCAGCCGACCAATACCCCCGCGATCCCGCTCTTCTACGCGCTGGAAACGCAGCTCGCGCGCATCGACCGTGAGGGGGGCGTCACGGCCCGCTGGCGGCGCCACGACGCGATGCGGCGGCGGGTGGAAGAATGGTGCGAGCGCCGCGGCGTCGCCTACCTGCCCCCGGAGGGACGGCGCAGCTGGAGCGTCTCGTGCGTCAAAGTGCCGGAGGGGAAGAGCGCGAAG
>WNGP01005437.1_pt1 | contig 14727 bp, 13 predicted proteins | sample 5407671 | NCBI WGS metagenome assembly WNGP01 (sample SAMN13153381, study PRJNA577476) | soil metagenome | isolation source: 40 cm soil or saprolite under Garry oak tree replicate 2 | place: USA:California | collected 2016-06-15 | reverse complement strand
AACTCTTTCAAGAATCTCACCGGTCGAGGCGTCTCTCCCTAGCAAGAAAAAAGCCCCACGAGACATCTTGGGGCTTCCGGCATCGCTCCTTCTCGCGAAGAGCGTGGCCTTCTGCGGCATGGGAGGGTGGCCTGGCTTACGGCTCTTTAGCCGATCACAGTGGCGGGACCGCGGCCGATTCACACGGCCTTCCCCGCTTCCCTTGCCTGCAAATTGAATTTCGAGTCTATGCCGCACTCGCAGAGGTGTCAATGCGGGACTGAAAAGAGACTGAAAAGAGACTGAAAAGGGTGCGACTGAAAAAACGCCGCGGGGGTCAGCGGTTCTTCCAGTTGGGCTTGCGCTTTTCCACCATTGCGCGCAGACCCTCCTGCGAATCTTCGAGGCGGTAAAGCTCATTCAAGAAAATGTTCATCGACTGCTTGAGACCCTCGCGCAGCGACAAGCCCATGCCGCCTAGAATGGCTTTCTTCGCCATCGCCAGCACCGGACCCGAATGGCCGCTAATGCGGGTAACCAGATCTTTCACCGCTTGCTCGAGTTGAGGTTCCGGCACCAGGCGATTCACCATGCCGAGTTCCAAGGCGCGCTCCGCCGTTACCGGTTCGCCCGTCAGAACAAGCTCAAGCGCGATCTTGGGTCCGACGAGGTATGGCAGAATTGTGGATGCCAGCGGCGGGAAGATGCCGATGCTGATTTCCGGCTGGGCAAATCGCGCCCTCGGAGTGGCAATCACTAGGTCGCCGAAGGCCGCCAGCTCAGCTCCTCCGCCGATCGCCGGTCCGTTCACTACGCAGACGACGGGCTTGCCAACTTCCAACATTCCCGCGAATGCTGCGTGAAACGCGTCAAGCATCTGAAAAACGCGCTGCGCAGTGTACTCGCCAACGTCGATTCCGCCGCAGAAGACTTTGCAAGCGGAATCGACAACTATCAGTTTTACGTCGTTGCGCTCACCGGCATGAGTGATTCCCCCGGCGATTTCGCGGAGCATGGCTTCATTGAGAAGATTATGTTCCGGACGGCTGGCGGAGCATGGCTTCATTGAGAAGATTATGTTCCGGACGGCTGAGGGTCATTCTCGCGACGCCGGCTTCGATGCGGAACTTCACATACTTAAATTCTTCCGGTTTGTGCCGTTCCGGTTGCGAGGTGAAACCTTGGGTGCTGACATGCTCAATCATTTCCCGCGCTCCTGGGCATCAATTGCCTTTTTGACTTGAAGAAATCATAAAGAAGCCAAATCTGATGCTAGCACGGCATGATCAACTATCCGGGAAGAGCGCAGTCGATAGTGCGCAAAAAGTTCGCGGGCCGGGGGACAGGGTTGATGAAAGACGCCGAAGCGATGGCAATGGAAAACTGCTCGACTTGTTATTCAGCTTTTTTCTTGTGCATCTCCGGGCATTGGTTATTCTGTGAGCTCCCCGGTAATTGAAGCGCCGGGGAACGCTAGAAGCCATTCATAAGGATGTTTGGACAATGTCCACGGAACGAACAGCGGTGGCCGTTCGAATGCCCGCACTGCCCGATGCCTATGGATTCCCTACCCCGTCTTCCTGGGCGCTGGCCGCGCCCGTGCAATTCAACTCTGATTGGCGAGGCGAGAACGCGGATCCCCAAAGAGAAACCGAAGTACGCTTACTTTGGACTCCGGAATCGCTCTATCTGCGATTCCGCGCCAAATACCGGGTCATCACCGCGTTCTCCGATGCCGGGCCCGATGGCCGCCGCGATCAGCTGTGGGACCGCGACGTCGTGGAAGTTTTCGTTCAGCCCGACCCGTCGCAGCCACGCCGTTACAAGGAATTCGAAGTCAGCCCGAACGGATGGTGGATCGATCTGGACATCGCGCCGGGCGAAAAACACGACTTGAAGAGTGGATTGCAGCGCCGCGTGATGCTGAACGAACTCGCGAAAACCTGGGTCGCGGAGATTGCCTTGCCCATGAAAGGCGTCGTCGACCGCTTCGATCCTGCGGCCACCTGGAGAGTGAATTTTTACCGCGTTGAAGGCGCTGCCGAACCGCGATTTTATTCCGCTTGGCAGCCCACCCGAACACCGGCACCTAATTTCCACGTCCCGGAAGCGTTTGGCGAATTGGTCTTTCGATCATCCGACATGCCGAGAAAATAGCGGATTGGCCGGCGTAGGGCGAAAGATCCAGGCTGGCATCCCTCCTTTTTTTTCCTTATGCTTTCCGCGTGGATAGTCGACACCGGTATTTCCGCCATTTTACGGCGGAGTGTTTTCTCCGAGCCTTTTTCTTGTTTCTGCACACGGTCGCATTCGCCTGCGGCGGTTCGGCCATGCGGGCCCGTCCGCAGCAGACAACCAACGAACCTGCTCCTGCGGTCACAAAAGTCGAACCTCCGAGTTGGTGGGTGGGACTTAGGCCGGAGGTGATGCTTTTGCTTAGCGGGCACGATCTGGAAGCCACCCACGTGGGGTGCAATCTGCCAACGCTCCGCGTCTCGCGCACGCAAGCTGCGGCAGGCGGGAACTATCTCTTCATCTGGCTGCAGATCGGGGCGGACACCAAGTCTGGTACTGCCGTCTGCCGAATTACCGCGCCGAAGGGAGCGACGGCTTTCGAACTGCCTCTGGCTATCCGCGCCCCGACGCTGGGAAAGTTTCAAGGGCTTTCGCAGAATGATGTGATGTATCTCATCATGCCGGACCGCTTCGCGAACGGCGATCCTACGAATGATGAACCCACGGGATCGCCGGGTTCCCAGGACCGTTCGAAACCTCGTGCCTACCACGGCGGGGACCTGCTCGGGATTCAGAACCACTTGCCGTATCTGAAGGATCTCGGTGTGAACACGCTGTGGCTAACACCCATTGTGAAGAACGGGGCTAGGGAGGACTATCACGGGTACGGCGCCGTGGACCTTTATGCCGTGGACCCACATCTCGGGGCACTGAAGGATTATCAGAATCTGGTCGCGGCTGCGCACCAGCAAGGAATGAAGATTGTTTTCGACGTCGTTCCGAATCATGTCGGCCCGAAACATCCCTGGGTTTCGAATCCGCCGCTGCCCGACTGGTTTCACGGCACGGGACAACATCACATCGATTCGTTTTCCCCGCTCAAGGGCAGTTTCTACGGCAAGGCGGGCGGTCCGGCCGTCGGAAACGATCTGTTCGAATCGCTGATCGATCCCCACGTCTCGGTGGGCATGAAACGAAATCTCACAGAAGGCTGGTTCTTGGGGATTCTGCCGGACATGAACACGGAGAATCCCCTGGTCGAGCAATATCTTTTGCAAAACAGCATCTGGTGGGCGGAAATATCCGGGCTGGACGGCTACCGCGTCGACACGTTTCCCTATGTCGGGCGGAAGTTCTGGGCCAACTGGCATACGGGATTGCGCCGGCTCTATCCCTTTCTAACTACGATCGGCGAAGTGTTTCATCCCGATCCAAGTGTGACTTCGTTTTTCGCCGGAGGAGTGCGGCGCTACGACGGCATCGATAGCGGGCTCTCCACGGTCTTCGATTTTCCGATGTTCTTCACGTTGCGGGATGTCTTGCTGCGGGGCGCACCCACGGGCCGCATTGCTGATGTTCTGAGGCACGATTCCTCATATCCGCGACCCGAGGTGCTCGTTCCGTTCTTCGCGAATCATGACGTGCCGCGCTTCGCGAGCGCTGAAGGCAGCTCTCCGGCAAAGCTGAAGCTGGCGTTCGGACTCACCCTCGCGCTGCGGGGCATTCCTGAGATTTACTACGGCGACGAGATCGGGATGCCGGGAGGCGGCGATCCGGACAACCGGCGCGATTTCCCCGGCGGATGGATTGGAGATGCGAACGACGCGTTTACGGAGTCGGGCCGTACGCGCGGCCAACAGGAGATTTTCTCTTACGTCCAGTCGCTGCTCAAGCTTCGCCGCCAACACCCCGCCCTGCGCACCGGCCAGTTATGGCATCTGGCCTCGGACGAATCATCTTATGTCTTTGCCCGCGAATCAGAAGAAGAACGTGTTGTCGTCGCCTTCAACAACGCCGATCAGTCGCGAGAAGTTCACATTCCGTTGGCCGACACCCCGGCGCAGAAGGCAACGGAGATGGCACTTCTTTTCGGCCAAGCCAAGGCGGCACTGGCTGGTAGCGAAATTCGCATAACCATGCCCGCGCAATCTCTTTCGATTTTTTCTCTGAACTAGCCCGGGGCCGGTGTGGCCGTTAGAACGTGAGGCGCACGCTCCAATTCTTTGCCGCATCGGGCACCGTCAGCGTGACGGCACGCGCCAGGTTGTCGTAGCGCCATTCGTGGATGAGTTCATCCCCGATGCGAACTTCCTTGGGCGCAGCCGCGACGCCGTACAACGTCACCTCCGCGGTCTTCCACCAAGGCTGAAAGGCATTCTTCTCGATGGTGCTTGCCACCGTCACGGAGTCTTGCGAAACCTGACACGAATAGTTGACGCGCAGAATCTCACCCCTCTGATAAGCGAAGGTGTGGCCGTCGTCCTGATAGAGCGCGCCCCGACAATCACTGCCCGACGTGCTGGAAGGAAGATAGACGCGCAATTCGAACGGCCCATTTGGCTTCTCGCCAGAGTACTGCACGACGGGTTGCATGGGCACAATGGCGCCGGCCCGAACATACAGCGGCAATTCGTCCAGACGAGGATGCAGGTTGATCTGGTCTTTGTTGGTGTGTTTCTCCGCCGTCCAATAGTCGTACCATTCTCCCGGCGGTAGAAACACTCCATGGGCATCGACTGTTTCGGTGACGACCGGGGCCACAAAAAAATCTGGCCCGAAGAGAAAATCACGATCGTCACCGTAAAATTCTTGAGCCTGGGGATATTCAAGGAAGATGGGTCGCATCAGAGGCAGTCCCGTCCGCGTGCTTTCTTCTGTAATCGTATAGATATAAGGCAGCAGCTGGTAACGAAGCCCAATGTATTTGCGTCGAATCTCTTCCTGTTCCGGGCCGTTCACCCACGGCTCGTGATCCGCCGTGCCTTTCGCGGCGTGATCTCGGTAGATGGGATTGAAAGCACCGAGTTCATACCAGCGGGTCAGCAAATCCGGCGGGGGTGAACTCCCAAAGCCTCCGATATCGTCTCCGACGAGCGCATAGCCTGAAAGCCCCATGCTCATGAGCATCGGCGTGCTCATGGAGATGTGGTTCCACGTTGCGAGATTGTCCCCTGTCCACGTACCGGCGAAGCGTTGTGTACCGGAGTAGGCCGCCCTCGTGAGCACGAACGGCCGCTCGTCCCCTTGCAGTTTGCGCAGGCCGTCATACGTCGCCCGGGCGTTCTGCATGCCCATGATGTTATGCGCCGCGCGGTGGTCGACGCTTGTGCCGTCATCCAAACGATGCATGACGTCGAGTGGCATGGTCTTCTGGGGATAGCGGAATACCGCCGGTTCATTCATATCATTCCAAAAGCCAGCCGCACCCATCTCCACGAAATCCTTGTATAAGTTGCCCCACCAATCGCGCGCGCGAGTGAGCGTGAAATCAGGAAATACACTTTCACCGGGCCATACCGGTCCCACGTAAACGGATCCGTCCGGATTCTTGACGAAAACATCGCTCTTGGTTCCCGAATCGAATGGCGCGTAACCCCGGTCGGGGTTTCTCTTGATGTGCATGTCCGTGATCAAGATGATGTGGAAGCCCTGCTCGCGCAGGTCGGCGATCATTTTTTCAAAATGCGGGAAATATTGCCTATTGACGGTGAACGGGGCATAACCTTCCTGATAGTCAATATCCAGATAGATGGTGTCGGCAGGAATTTTCTTTTCGCGCAGGAGCCGCGCGATTTCCCGCACGCGGGCCTCGGGATAGTAGCTATAGCGGCACTGCTGGTAACCGAGTATCCAAAGCGGTGGCAAGGGCGGGCGCCCGGTGAGCGCGGTGTACTGCTCGATTATTTTTTTCGGTCCCGGCCCGGCAATAAAGTAATAATTCAGTTCCCCGCCCTCCGCTCCGAAAGAAAAATAGTCCGCGGACTCCTTCCCGAAATCGAAACTGCTGCGGTAGGTGTTGTCAAAGAACAGGCCGTAGGCCACGCCCTTGCGAAGTCCCACAAAAAAAGGAATGGTTTTGTAAAGAGGGTCGGTGGATTCCTGCCAGCCGAACGCATCCGTGTTCCAATTGGTGAACGAGCGATTCCGGCGATTCATGGGTCCGGCTTTGTCGCCCAGTCCGTAGTAGTTTTCCTCTAGCGGCATTTTCTTCCAGGCGTGAACCCCCTGCCCATTCCAGGCCATCGGCAAGCTCGGCTCGTCGGCGAGAAACACATTTCCAGCAACATCAGAGAAATTGATCAGCAGGGGTGACCGCTGAACGGTAGCCACCACGTTTCCCGCGGTGATTCGTATCTCCTTCGGATTTTCTTCGATGTTGAAGGCGGGCGGTTCGGGCGACTGGATCAGCGCCCAGGAAGAATCCTTGGGAAAAGCACCGTTCGGAGCGAGGCGCACGCGGAACACGCCATCGCGGAAGACCGTGACGCGCACCCTTGCGGCGCCCGCCGTTAACTCAACGCCATCTTTTAGTTTCTCGACGCGCTGGAGCTTGCCAAGATGTTGCCAGCCTTGGGCAACTGCAATTGCACAACCGAGAGCGGCGGCCAGCAGCGCAGTTCCGATGCGTCGAACAATTCCCGTCATGTCCATCCTCCCGGGCGCGACGATAAGTGAAGAACGATCTGGTGTGTTTCCCACTTGCGCAGAAACGATCCGGGGCCTTCCGGTATTATCAAGCTACCAGCCACTGTTCGAAAAACGCTGACGCCTTTGCGCCTTCGACTCGGCGCCGCAACGCATCCATCACGCGGCAGCGCATCGATCCGTTGCGGCCGTAAAAACCGAGCCAATAGGGAAGATACACTTCCCCCTGCTCCCGCGCGATATCGAGACGGGCTTCGCGAAGCTTGAAGAATCCTTGCTGGAAGACGACGCGCAACACCTTCTCTCGCAGAATTTCCTCGGCGCGTTCCCCGGTGAGCGACGGAACCATGCGGTTGCGGCTATCAACAGAAATCAGTTCACGGTGTTCGGGGATTCGTGACAATTCAAATAGGTCGAGCGAACCATCTACAGCATCGAGCGCGAACAACCGAGCGTGGGGCGTTCTGCCGAGCTGGTAACGTACGCGATAAAGCCAGAAAGGCACGTAAGCGTCCGCAATCTTTTGCAACGGGCCGATGCGCAGGCGCCAGTACAGCGCCGAAAAGCCCGGCGCGGAGAAAGCCCGCACGGCTTCCTTCTGGGTGACGTTCGATTTCAGGGTTCGAATGGCAGGCCGGTCCATGATTCGTTCGCCAAAGCTGCGGCTAGCGGAAATAGACCCACAAGCCCACCACTGTGGCGATCAGGACCCCCGTAAACGCCAGGTTGAACAAATGTTCCGTTCGCGTTTCTCGCTGGAGGTGCGGCGTACTCACATCCGTGGTCTCGAGTTTCTCGCCCACCGTGGCAAACGTCAGTCCGGCGATCTTTTTCCGCTCGGGGGCCGGATACATCATGCTAACGCCGATCAGCACGGCCGCGCAGACAACAAACATCAAAATGGCGTAGTGCAAAAAATTCATGTCCACGAGCCAGCGGATGGCGCCGGAATCATAATGGTGGGTCTTATCCAGCACTTCGAAGATGAAGCGCACGGAACCGAGGGCAAAACCCACCAGAAGCGAACTGATGGCGCCTTGCCCGTTCAGGCGCGGCCAGAGAATTCCGAAAATAAAGCACACCGCAATCGGCGGGCTGATGTAAGCCTGCACGCTCTGTAGATAGATATACAGCTGGGCGCTGAGCAAGTGAATGAACGGCACCCAGAGAAGACCGAGGACAACCATGACCCCCGTAGCGATCCGTCCGAAAAATACCAATTGAGATTCGGTCGCCGCCGGGCGGAACTTCTTGTAAAAATCGAGCGTCACCATCGTTGATGCGGAATTGAAGACCGAGCTCATCGCCCCCATTAGCGCAGCAAGCAGCGCGGCGATCATTAATCCCACAAGCCCGCGTGGAAGCAAGTTCACGATCATGGTCGGGTAAGCAATGTCGCCGTTGGTGATTTTCCCATCCACCACGTGGAACAACTCCGGATACAAGCCCACGGCGATCAGCCCGGGCAGGACGAGCACGAAGACCGGGAGAATTTTCAGAAATCCGGCGAAGATCGTGCCCGCTTTGGCGTGGCCCTCGTCTTTTGCGGAGAGAACGCGCTGCACGATCACCTGGTCCGTACACCAGTACCAGATACCCAGGATCGGAGCTCCAAAGAAAATGCCTGTCCATGGAAATTCGCCGTCGGTGGCCGGCTTCATCATGTGAAAATAATCAACCGGCACCGCGGCGCGCAATCCGGCAAATCCGCCCACCTTGTCCAGGCCGATGATCGTCAAGGCAATCGCGCCGGCGAGCAGGATCAAGGTCTGCACCAGATCGGTGTAGATCACGGCGGCGAGTCCGCCCGCGATGGTATAAACTCCGGTCGCCACAACCAAGATGACCGCGGCAGTCAATGGACTCCAGCCCACCACGCGCTCCAACACGATGGCAGCCGCGTACAAGTGCACCGAAATCTTCGTGAAGATGTAGGCGATGACAGAGATGCTCGCCAGATAGGTCGCGCAGTTGCGATTGAAGCGCCGTTCTAGAAACTCCGGCATGGTGAAAACGTTCGAACGCAAGTAGAACGGTACGAAAACCCAGCCGAGCAGGAGCAGCATCAGGCACGCCAGCCATTCGAAATGGCCAACGGCCAGACCCGACGTCGCTCCGGAACCAGCCAAGCCAATGAAATGTTCGGTGGAGATGTTGGAGACGAAGAGCGAGGCTCCGATCGCGAACCAGCCGATATTACGGCTGGCTAGAAAATAGTCCTCGGAGGTACGCTCTTTCTTGGAAAAGTAGAAACCGATGCCGAACACGATGGCGAAGTAGATCCCAATGATGACGAGATCAACGGTTTCAAGGGTCCGGTGGGTAACCGCGACCGAAGATGCGAAGAGCATGCATCCCTCCTTGGCGTCCGGCGGTGGAGAAGCGCGCCGGACAATTCAACCACGCGCAGGAAATGAACGTGGCTACCCCTGCTAAAATCATTTCACTGTACTTCGACGGCAACGGGCCTTACAAATGGGCGCTAAGATTTGGACTGCGAAGTTTATAACAGGCCCCATCCAGGCTCAATGCTATTCGGGCGGCGGCGTATTTTCTTGCCGTTCCCGTTACCATGGAATAAGCGAGGGACACGAACGGTATGCTCAAATGCACCAGTCATCGGTCTGTTTCGGATTGCCACTGGGCACGGAACAGAGTAAAAAGAGACACAGGGAGAGGGACATGATGAAAGCAGTGCTTTGTTTGCTGATCTGCGCGGCCGCGGTGATGGCTGCGGATAAGACGGTGTATGACTTCACATTGAATTCCATCGATGGCCAGCCTGCGCCGCTCGCGGCCTACCGGGGGAAAGTCGTTCTCCTGGTCAACGTTGCCAGCCGTTGCGGTTTTACGCCGCAGTATACCGCGCTGGAGTCGACCTATGAGAAGTACAAGGACCATGGCTTTGTCATCGTGGGCATCCCCGCGAATAATTTCGGCGCGCAGGAACCCGGCACAAATCAGGAGATCAAGACCTTTTGCTCCTCGAAATATCACGTGACCTTCCCAATGATGGCCAAGGTGTCCGTGAAAGGCCAAGACGTCACCGCGCTCTATCAGTTCCTGACGGACAAAGCCATGAATCCGCAAACGGGCGGAGAGATTCAATGGAATTTCACCAAGTTTCTAATTGGCCCCGACGGGCACGTCATTACGCGCTTCGAGCCCGAGGTGACGCCGGATTCGCCGCAGGTAACGTCGGCCATCGAAAAGGCGCTGGCATCGCTCAAATCCTGAGCGCCGCACGCCCGGCTCGATCTGTCGGGCGGTCACTCCGACGCGAAAATCACGCGAGCTGCGGCCGACGACCGAACATGCAAAAATCGCTACTGGCCCAGCAATCCCCATGCCCATACTTTCGTTGCAAGACGTTTCGAAAGACTATTTGACGGATGGCCAGCCAGTGCATGCGCTCAAAGGTCTTTCGCTGAACGTAGAGCGCGGCGAGTTTGTGGCGTTGGTGGGGCGCAGCGGCTGCGGAAAGTCCACGCTGCTCAATCTTGCCGGAGCCATGGATTTTCCGACGTCGGGCAAGGTGCTTCTGGATGGAGTTTCGACGTCGTCCCTGAAAGACAACGGCCTGACCCAACTGCGGCGCGAGAGGGTTGGCTTCATTTTTCAGTCGTTTCAATTGCTGCACACGTTGACGGTTTTTGAAAACGTCGAACTGCCACTGCTCCTCGCCGGAAAACACAACCCTCGCGAAGCGGCCCGGGAACGGCTTGCCTGGGTGGAACTCGAGGGCCTCGGCGATCGGCATCCCCACCAACTCTCCGGTGGCCAGATGCAGCGTGTCGCCGTTGCACGCGCGCTCATCCATTCACCGAGTCTCCTGCTGGCCGATGAGCCCACCGGCAACCTGGACACCACGACGGGCAACGTGATTCTTGAGTTGCTCCGGCGTCTCACGCGGGAGCAAAACACCGCGACCATTGTGGCGACTCACAGTCTTGAAGCCGCATCTCTTGCCAACACGCTCGTGCGGCTGCGTGACGGAAAAATCGAAGAGATCACCCGGCGCTAACATGCCTCGTTTTCTCCTCTTTTACCGATTGATGGTGCGCCCGCTCTTCCGTGAACCGCTGCGGACCTTGCTGACGATCTTGGCTATCGCCTTGGGCGTCGCCGTCGTCCTGGCCATCGCTCTTGCGGGCGACGCCGCCACCGGCTCGTTCCGTAGTTCGATGGAAACGCTGGCCGGCGAAAACGAGCTGGAAGTGGTCACGTCGGGAGGCGTGCCGGAATATGTGGTTGGTACGATGGCAACGCTGGCCTATTCAATTCGAGTCTCGCCACGCATCGAGGACTACGCAGTGATCACTGATACCAAGAAGTCACTTCCTCTCATCGGACTGGATCTTGTTGCGGAAGGTAGCGCTTACGCGCAGAGTGCATTCCAAAAAACTGCTGAGTCCCAGACGCAAAGCGCTTCGCAACAGGTGTTCAACCAGCTTGGAGACGCCGACGACATTTGGGTGGGCTCGACTGTGGGCTACAGGACGAGCGACCGTGTCGAACTGCTCATCAACGATCGAGTCCGGAAATACACGGTGCGAGGCGTGTACCCCGATTCGAACGGCAACGAGTCCGCTATTGTGATGGACCTGGCCGCCGCCCAACATGCACTGGGGCGCTATGGTCGCGTCGATCGCATCCTGCTGAAAGTGCCGGAGACTCCCAGCCTGGGGGACTGGCAGCAGCGTTTACGGACCGTGCTTCCTGCCGGAGTGGAAGTTCGATTGCACGGCACTGGCACGAACGAGAATCGCCGCATGCTTGCCGCTTTTCGCTGGAATTTGCGCCTGTTGAGCTACATTTCTCTCATTGTCGGCGCATTCCTGATCTACAACACCATCTCCGTCTCGGTCGTCCGCCGCCGCCCAGAGATTGGAATCGTGCGCAGCCTCGGCGCCAGCCGCGGCGTCATTCTCTCGGCATTCCTAGGTGAAGCTGCCTGCCATCGGGCTTCCTCTCGGCCGCCTCATGGCCACTGGTGCGGTTCGCTTGATGGCCGCCACCGTGGAATCACTTTATGTCAGCAGCCGGCCAGGAGCCATCGAGCTGAATGGGGCATCCGTACTTCTCGCGCTGGCGATTGGCGTTGGAGTTGCGGTTGCTTCCTCCTATTCGCCCGCGCGCGAGGCTTCCCAGGTTTCTCCTGTCGAGGCGATGGCGCGGGGCCGCCGCGAATATGACGCGCGGGTGCACAAAGCCCGCGATTTGTGGCTGTCGCTTGTGCTCGGTCTGGCGGCCGCCGCAGCCTCTCGCGCTCCGGCGGTCGCCGGCAAGCCGCTTCTTGGGTATCTCGCCGCGATCCTGCTCGTAGCGGCATCGGCGCTGGCAATGCCCGCTTTCGTCGACGCCCTGACCTCCGTTTCTTCGAATCTTCTCGGCAAGGTTTTCGGTGTGGAGGCGATGCTTGCCTCGCGCACCCTGCGAGCCTCTTTGCGCCGAACTTCCGTCCTGGTAGGCGCGCTTTCGACCGCCATCGCGATGATGACGGCTGTCGGGATCATGGTCGGGAGTTTCCGCCAAACGGTCGTGCTGTGGATGAGCGACCAGTTGCCCGCTGATCTCTATCTCCGTCCCGCCGGTTTTGCAGCCGCAGACCGCCATCCAACCATTTCTTCCGGTGTGGCGGAAGAAGTAGCAAAACTGCCAGGCGTCGCAGCCGTTGAACGCCTGCGCGCTTACGAAATCAGCTATGAAGACATGCCCGCTACGCTCGCTTCCGCCGACCTGAACGTCCGGCGCTCCCATGGCAATTCCGACTTTTTCTCCGGACGCCCGAGGGAGCACGTCCTCGCCGAATTGCGCGATTCGAATGCCGTCATCGTCAGTGAGCCCTTCACTTACAAGCACCATCTGAAGGCCGGCGATTCCCTAACCCTTTCACTGGGGGCAACCCAAGCGTCATTCCGCATCGCTGACGTTTATTACGATTACTCCAGCGAGCGCGGCAGCATCCTGATGGACCGCCAGACCATGCTGCGGTTCTTGCCGGATCCCGCACCCTCGAATGTCGCCATTTATGTTTCTCCGGACGCACAATTGGAGATAGTTCGGGCTGAAATCGAAAAAGCCACCGCTGGCCATCGCGTCTTACTGTTTTCGAATCGGGATTTGCGCGCCGAAGCCATCCGCATCTTTGACCGTACGTTTGCCATCACCTACGCCTTGGAAGCGGTTGCGATCATCGTCGCGGTTATGGGCATTGCCGGAGCGCTTCTTGCTCTGGTGATTGACCGCCGCCGCGAACTTGGACTGCTTCGATTTCTCGGCGCGGCCAGCTGGCAAGTTCGAAAGCTGATTCTAGTCGAGGCCAGTTTGCTCGGACTCTTGGCCAATCTTGCAGGTCTCGCACTGGGATTTGTGCTGTCGCTCATTCTCATCTATGTGGTCAACAAACAGTCGTTCGGCTGGACGATCCGGTTTCACTGGCCGGTGGAAATTCTTCTTGGCGCGTTTACGGTCGTGTATGGGGCCACCGTGCTTGCCGGCCTCTACCCGGCGCAGGTGGCCGTGCGCTTGAATCCAATTGAGGTCGTCCATGAAGAGTAGGCTTGCAGGACTCGCCGCCGCGCTGCTTCTCCAGCAGCCCGTTGCGGCGCAATACCGCACCGCTTTGCCGGGATACCGTTACGAATTCCCCCGGGATCATTTCAATCACCCGGATTTTCAGAGTGAATGGTGGTACTACACCGGGAATCTGAAATCGCTTGACGGCCACCGCTTCGGATTCGAACTGACCTTCTTCCGGCAAGCCGTCAGCCGCGATCCCACGAGGAACACAGTCTGGGACGTGCGGGATCTCTACCTCGCGCATCTCGCGTTGAGCGACCTGGATGGCGGGAAGTTCTATCACCTGGAACGCACCAATCGATCCGGCCCCGGCATCGCCGCCGCGAGTGAATCTCTCGGTCGCATTTGGAATGGCAATTGGCAGACTCAATGGCACGGCAGCGACCAGGAGCTGAAAGCGGTCAGTGAGCGCTTTCAACTGCACTTGACGCTGCATCCGGAAAAACCTCCTGTCATTCACGGTGAGAACGGCGTCAGTCAAAAGGCGGAGGGTCCGGGCCGCGCCTCCCACTATGTTTCTCTAACCCGCCTGGCTACTTCGGGTGACATCGATCTACGTGGCAAAAAATTTGAAGTGCGCGGAACGAGTTGGATGGACCATGAGTTCTTCACCCATCAGCTCGAACCCCACCAGACTGGCTGGGATTGGCTGAGCCTGCAACTCCAGGACGGCACGGAGTTGATGCTCTTTCACATTCGCCGGATGGATGGTTCGATTGATCCGCACTCGGCTGGCACTTACGTTGACGCAGAAGGAAAGACGACACACCTGCGCTCAAGTGATTTCAAGTTGCAGGCCACCGGAGAAAAATGGAAGAGCCCCCTTACCGGCGCCGAATATCCCATCCACTGGAAGGCAGCGATTCCGAAATTAGCCATCGAACTCGAAGCGAAAACACCGCTCGAATCCCAGGAACTGACCGGGCAAACAAAACTTGCTCCGAACTATTGGGAGGGCGCCATGGTCATCACCGGTCAGCGCAAAGCACAACCGCTCGGCGGCGCCGGCTATCTGGAAATGACCGGCTACGACCGGCCCGTTCAACTCGTTCCGTGACCAGGGTGTTCTGCTACCCTCTTAACTGTGTCTAGATTCAGCCAAATCCTGACGGACGCGGCTACCGGACAACTGGCGCCCGGCGGGCGTCCTTGTCCTCGGCGATGCGTGCGTGCGTGCGGCACGCCAACCTTACCGAACCTGGCTTCTAACTTCAGAACTCCTGACATACCTCTAAAAAAGTGGCCAGAAGTCAGGTTTATCGAGATTGGGGTGCGGACCTAAACCTGTCCGCTTTTTGAGTCTGCAACTGTGGGTTTCAGGGATTCCGATTCCACGGGATCCGAACGAAAAGTGCTTAGAGTTTTCTTTTGCTGGTCTCTTAGGAACTGCAATCTGCTTAGTTTGTCGCTTTCCAGGGTGCGGACCTAAACCTGTCCGCTTTTTGAATCGCTGGGGGATAGGACATGCTAAGAAACCATGAGCCCGGCGCCACCTCAAAAAGAACT
>WNGP01003036.1_pt1 | contig 14730 bp, 11 predicted proteins | sample 5407671 | NCBI WGS metagenome assembly WNGP01 (sample SAMN13153381, study PRJNA577476) | soil metagenome | isolation source: 40 cm soil or saprolite under Garry oak tree replicate 2 | place: USA:California | collected 2016-06-15 | reverse complement strand
GAGCTTCTCGAACCGGCACCCCCCCGGTTGAACCGGCGGCCCGTGAGGACGCTATGAGGAACCCGAACGACACCCGCAACATCGGTCCGCGCGTCGGCTCCCCTCCGTGGATCTACCTGACCGCGGTGTCGGCCGTGGGTGCGGTGTTGCTCGCCTCGACCGCTCCTGAGATGGTTCACGACGTGCGCTCGATCGGCAACTCGCCGATGTTCTGGGTGGTCAGCGCGATGATCCTGGCCGGCGTGACCGTCGTGCTCACCGGCAGCCTGGGCGGATGCACGAGGGACGAGGCGGCGGAGGCCATCACCGAGCGCGGCGGAAAGGTGTCGGGGTCGGTGTCGAAGAAGACGAGCTTCGTGGTGGCCGGGGAGAGCCCGGGCTCGAAGCTGGACAAGGCGGCCTCGCTCGGGGTTCCTGTACTGGACGAGGCGGGCCTGGGAGTTCTGCTCGCCGAAGGGCCGGAGGCCGCAGCGCGGGCTGCAACCCCTGGCTAACCACGGTTGCCCGCCGGGACCGCCGGGCCGCCGACTGTCCGGCTCCCGCACCGCCCGAACCTCGCCAAGCGATCGGTACGTCTGGTGTTTGCGCTTCTGGGCATCTACCAGGAAGCTTCGCGATGTGTAGTTGGTTAACTACGACAAGGCATCTAGTAACAGATAGTATGAGCTTCTCGAACCGGCACCCCCCCGGTTGAACCGGCGGCCCGTGAGGACGCTATGAGGAACCCGAACGACACCCGCAACATCGGTCCGCGCGTCGGCTCCCCTCCGTGGATCTACCTGACCGCGGTGTCGGCCGTGGGCGCGGTGTTGCTCGCCTCGACCGCTCCTGCGATGGTTCACGACGTGCGCTCGGTCGCCAACTCGCCGATGTTCTGGGTGGTCAGCGCGATGATCCTGGCCGGCGAGATGTGGCGGATCGTCACGCCGGGCAGATCGGGGCCCGAGTCCCCGGCCGTGTCGCGCACCATCAGCGTCGCCGCCATGCTGTTCTGGGGATTCCCCGTCGCCGTGCTGCTGCGAGCCACAGCGACAGCGATCGTGGGCATCGCGCAGCGCAACGCGCCGCAGCGGGTCGCCTTCAACGTCGCCCAGCTCAGCATCAGCCTCTACGCGGTAAGCCTCGCGCTCCGTGCCGTCGGCGTCGCCCCGAGGCCGGCGCACCCGTGGATACCAGTGCACGGACCACGACTTGCACTGTTCGCGCTGGCCGGAGTCGTGTACTTCGTCGTCAATTTCAGCGTGGTGTTCGGCGCGGTCTCGCTCAGCACCCGGACGCCGCTCGTCCGGGTAGTCAAGGCGAACCTGGCCTACCAGGCGGGCGTGACCGTCGTGCTGCTGGCGACCACGCCGCTGGTCGCGATCGCGATAGCCACGAATTCGCCGATGATCGTCGCGCTGTTCCTCCTCCCGCTCGCCGCGATCTACTTCAGCGCCTCGATGTCCGTGCAGCGGGACCATCAGGCTAATCACGACGAGCTGACCGGCCTGCTCAACCGCAAGCTGCTGGCCAAGCGCAGCACCGAGGCGCTGGCCAGGGCGAACATCGCGGATACGAAGGCCGGGTTCCTGCTGATCGACCTCGACAGGTCCACCGGGCTCAAGCAGGTCAACGACACGCTCGGGCACGCCGTCGGCGACCGCCTGCTCAAGGCCGTGGCGCACCGGCTCACCCAGAGCGTCCGTCCCGGTGACGTCGTCGCCCGGCTGGGCGGCGACGAGTTCGCCGTGCTCCTGCCGTCGGTCAGGGAGGCCGCCGCGGCGCGGGAGGTCGCCTCGCGGCTGAGGGTCGCGCTGGCCGAGCCGGTGAGGCTCGAGTCCATGACCTTCCGGGTCGAGGCGAGCGTCGGGATCGCCATCTACCCCGACGACGCGGACAGCTTCGATCAGCTCATGCAGCGCGCGGACGTCGCGATGTACGTGGCGAAGGAGCGGCACAGCGGCATCGAGCGATACCAGGCCGAGGCCGACCGCAACTCGGCCGAACGGCTGGCGCTGGCCAGCGACCTGCGCTCGGCGATCCTGCGCGGCGAGATCGAGCTGTACTTCCAGCCCAAGGTGCGGCTGGCGGACGGGAAGACGATCGGCATGGAGGCGCTCGCGCGATGGCCGCACCCGCATCGAGGTGTACTCGCCGCGGCCGACTTCATCGGCCTCGCCGAGCAGTCTCACCTGATCAGCGAGCTGACCGAGCAGGTCATCGACAAGGCACTCAGCCAGACGGCGGACTGGTGGGCCGACGGCCTGCCGGTCCAGGTGTGCGTCAACCTGCCGGCCAGGGACCTGCTGAGCACGCACCTGGTCGACCTGGTCCGCAATGCGCTCGGCCGGTATCGGCTGCCATCCGACGCGCTCAGGCTCGACATCAACGAGCAGGTGCTCGCGGGCAAGTCCGCGCAGGCCGTCGCGACCGTGCAGGGACTCGTCGGGCTGGGCGTCGGGGTGAGCCTCGACGACTTCGGCACGGGGTACTCCTCGCTGGCCCAGCTCACCAGGCTCGGGATCAGCGAGGTCAAGCTCGACCCCGACCTGGTCTCCGGGCTGCCGGACTGCGCCGAGCGGAGCATGGCGGTCAAGTCACTCGTCAAGCTGGCCCAGTCCCTGGGCATCCGGTCGATTGGCGAGGGCGTGGAGACCGAGGCGGCGGCCTCCGCGCTGCGGCTGATCGGCTGCGACGGCGCGCAGGGCTGGTACTTCGCCAGGCCGCTGAACGCGATCATGGCCACCGAGTGGCTGACCGAGCAGCACGCCAACCGATCGGCGGCCTCCGGCGCCCCGGGCGGCCAGGCTGACCTGCCCGCGCGCGCCGTGCTGCGGCACCGGCAGCCGGACCGGGTGCACGCCGCGTCGTATGGCGCGCCAGCGGAGATCGGCGCGGCGCCGCCGGGCTGGCTGGCGCGCGCGGCACCGGGAGGGTAACTCGCGCGGCACCGGGAGGCTAAACGCGCGCGGCAACCGGGAGGTTAAACGCGCGCGGCAACCGGGAGGTTAAACGCGCGCGGCAACCGGGAGGTTAAACGCGCGCGGCAACCGGGAGGTTAATGGGTTCGGCCGGCCCGCCGGCCGGCCTCTAGGATGACGGGGTGTCCATTACTCGCGATGAGGTGGCCCACCTCGCCAGGTTGTCCCGGCTGGCACTCGGCGACGACGAGCTCGAGCGGTTCGCGGACCAGCTCGACGTGATCATCACCGCGGTCGCCCGGGTGCAGGAGGTGGCCGCCGCCGGCATTCCGCCCACGACGCACGCGGTCGAGCTCGCGAACGTGTTCCGCGAGGACGTTCTGGTGCCCTGCCTGGGCGCCGACGTCGCGCTTGCCCAGGCGCCCGCCGCTGAGCTGGGCCGATTCAAGGTCCCCCGGATCCTGGCGGAGGACTGACATGACCAACGAGAACGACCTGACCGAGCTGACCGCGGCGCAGATGGCCGCCGCGGTGGCCGCCGGAGAGGTCTCGGCCGTCGAGCTGACCAGGGCGCACCTGGACCGGATCGCCCAGACCGACGTCCAGGTCCGCGCGTTCCTGCACGTGGCGCGGGACTCGGCGCTGGCCGCCGCGAGCGCGGTCGACGCCAGGCGCGCGGCCGGCGAGCCGCTCGGCCCGCTGGCCGGGGTGCCGCTCGCGCTCAAGGACGTCTTCACGACCGCCGACATGCCGACCACCTGCGGCTCGAAGATCCTGGCCCGCTGGCAGCCGCCGTACGACGCGACGATCACCGCACGGCTGCGCTCGGCCGGCGTGGTGATACTCGGCAAGACCAACATGGACGAGTTCGCGATGGGATCCTCGACCGAGAACTCGGCGTTCGGGCCATCGCACAACCCGTGGGACCTGAGCCGGGTGCCAGGCGGATCGTCGGGCGGCTCGGCGGCGGCCGTCGCGGCGTACCAGGCACCGCTGGGCATCGGCACCGACACCGGCGGCTCGATCCGCCAGCCCGCTGCCGTCTGCGGCCTGGTCGGCGTGAAGCCGACGTACGGCGGCTCGTCCAGGTACGGCGTGGTCGCCTTCGCCTCGTCCCTCGACACGCCGGGCCCGCTGACCAGGACCGTGCTCGACGCCGCCCTGCTGCACGAGGTGATGTCGGGGCACGATCCGTGCGACTCGACCTCGCTCGACGCGCCCGTGCCGCCCGTCGTGGCCGCCGCGCGGAACGCGGACGTGGCCGGCCTGCGGGTCGGTGTCGTCGCCGAGCTCGCCGGGGACGGCTACGCCAGCGGCGTGCTCACCAGGTTCAACGAGGCGGTCGAACTGCTCGAGTCGCTCGGCGCCAAGGTCACCGAGGTGTCCTGCCCCCACTTCGGCTACGCGCTGCCCGCGTACTACCTGATCGCGCCGAGCGAGTGCTCGTCCAACCTGGCCAGGTTCGACGCGATGCGGTACGGCCTGCGGGTCGGGGACGACGGCACGGCCAGCGCCGAGGAGGTGATGAGCCAGACCAGGGCAGCGGGCTTCGGCGCCGAGGTCAAGCGCCGGATCATGCTCGGCACCTACGCGCTGTCCAGCGGCTACTACGACGCCTACTACGGCAAGGCGCAGCAGGTGCGAACGCTGATCGCGGGTGACTTCACCGCCGCGTTCGAGCAGGTCGACGTGCTGGTCTCGCCGACCACGCCGACGACGGCGTTCGGCATCGGCGAGCGGGCCGACGACCCGATGGCGATGTACGTGGCCGACCTGTGCACGATTCCGTGCAACCTGGCCGGCAACGCGGCGCTGTCGGTGCCCTGCGGCCTGGCGCCCGAGGACGGGCTGCCGGTGGGGCTCCAGATCATGGCGCCGGTCCTGGCCGACGACCGGCTCTACCGGGTCGGCGCCGCGGTCGAGCGCGCACTCGACCAGCGGCGCGGGCATCCGCTGCTCGCCGAGGCGAGCGGCATCGACAACGCGGACGACGCGACCGCGGAGGCCGGGCGATGACACCGACGAGCACCACGACGACCAGCCTTCCCGTTCCGTTCGACGACGCGGTCGCCAGGTACGAGCCCGTGATCGGGCTCGAGACGCACGTCGAGCTCGGCACGACGTCGAAGATGTTCTGCGGCTGCCCGAACGCCTTCGGCGCCGAGCCGAACTCCGCGGTCTGCCCGGTCTGCCTGGGCCTGCCCGGATCGCTGCCGGTGATCAACAAGGCGGCGATCGAGTACACGGTCACGATCGGCCTGGCGCTGAACTGCTCGATCGCCACCTGGTGCCGGTTCGCCAGGAAGAACTACTTCTACCCGGACATGCCGAAGAACTTCCAGATCTCGCAGTACGACGAGCCGCTGTGCACCGACGGCTGGCTGGACATCGAGGTCGGCGGGCAGCGGGTGCGGGTCGGCATCGAGCGCGTGCACCTGGAGGAGGACACCGGCAAGTCGCAGCACATGGGCGGTGCGACCGGCCGGATACACGGCGCCGACTACTCCCTCGTCGACTACAACCGGGCCGGGATACCGCTGGTCGAGGTGGTGACCAAGCCGATCCCCGGCACCGGTGCGCTCGCTCCCGTCGTGGCCAGGGCCTACGTGACCGAACTGCGCGACCTGATCCGCGCGCTCGGCGTATCGGACGTGCGGATGGAGCAGGGCTCGCTGCGCTGCGACGTGAACACGTCGATCGCGCCGGCCGGGGCGGCGCAGTTCGGGACGCGGACCGAGACCAAGAACGTCAACTCGCTGCGGTCGGTGGAGCGCGCCGTGCGGTCCGAGATCGAGCGGCAGGCCGGCGTCCTGGACGCGGGCGGCCGGGTGGTCCTGGAGACCAGGCACTTCCACGAGGACAGCGGCGCGACGACGTCTGGCCGGAGCAAGGAAGAGGCGCAGGACTACCGGTACTTCCCCGAGCCCGACCTGGTCCCGCTGGCGCCTGCCGCCGAGTGGGTCGAGCAGCTCAGGGCGGCGCTGCCCGAGTTGCCCGCCGCGCGCCGGGCCCGCTTGCAGGCCGAGCTCGGGCTGTCCGACCTCGACATGACGGCGCTGCGCAACGCGGGCGCGCTCGACCTCGTCGCCGAAACCGTCGCCGCTGGCGCGTCGGCCGAGCAGGCGCGTAACTGGTGGCTCACGGAGCTGTCCCGGCGGGCCAACAAGGCCGGCATCGAGCTGGGCGAGCTGCCGGTCACGCCCGCCGAGGTGGCCAGGCTCTGTGCCCTGGTGGAGTCGGGAGAGCTGAACAACAAGCTGGCCAGGCAGGTGCTCGACGGCGTGCTCGGCGGCCAGGGCTCACCCGACCAGGTCGTGGCGGCCCGCGGGCTGGCCGTCGTGACCGACACCGGCGTGCTGGCCGCCGCGGTCGACGACGCCATCGCGGCCAACCCCGATGTCGCGGCCAAGGTCAGGGACGGCAAGATCGCGGCGGCCGGCGCCCTCGTCGGCGCGGTGATGAAGGCGACGGGCGGTCAGGCGGACGCCGCCAGCGTCCGCCGGCTCATCCTCCAGCGGCTCGGGCACGCCCCAGGCTGAGGCCGTCGACCCCGCTGGCCCCGCAGGTGGTGCCGACCGGCGGCGGGGTTCGCGACCCGTTGGTTTGCGGCATAGGCGCCCACATGGCGCTAACTCGGAGCAGTGATTCAGCAGATCGGCATGCTTCCTCAATCGAAGCGTGACCTCGGGCACGTACAGTCGATGTGAGTCGCTCGGCGCGCACAACATCTCCCGCAGGCCGCAGTGCCGCCAACTGCAGTGGAAGTGCCAGGCTGGGCGAACCCGGCGCTGTCGTGGCCGGGACGATCGACCTGGCCCCAAAGGCGGGGCCGCACATCGCATCGAACGTGGTCGCTGGGCGCATGTCGCTCGGCGCCGCTTTCCGGGCGGGTATCGAACGGGGACGAGCAAGGGGACATGGACCGAGCGAGGGCACGCGGAGACCGGCCGTGAGCGGCGCCGTGCTGGCGTGGGCAGCGGCCTGGACGCTTGTTGCCGTGATCGCGTGCATTCGCCTTCTGCGCGCCTCGGGTCAGCCCGAACCGTCCGTTAGAAATGGATATCGATGGCTTGCCGTGGCGGCGGTCTGCCTGGCCGTGGGGGCCACCGTGCACCAGGCCTTCGGCGGCCTGATCGGCGGGGCGCTCCCGCTGCGCCTGGCCGACCTGATCGCGCTGGCCGCCCTGCCCGCGCTGGTGATCGGCCTGGCCACGCTGACCGGGCCGTTCGCCGGGGCCCAGCCGGGCGCGGCAGGAGGCGGCAGGCCGGCGCGCGCGGACGGCGCCGGGGCCGGGCCCGGGCCGGGGGCCGGGCCCTCGCCGGGCATGGTGCTCGACACGTGCCTGCTCGTCGCGTCGCTGTTCGTGATCCTGCTGGTGACGTTCTTCGCACCGGACTACGCGCACGGCGATGTCGGCCGGGCCGCGTTCGCGCTCGCCCTGGTCCGCCCGGTCGCCGACCTGGCCGCGCTCGGCGTGGTGCTGCGGTTCGCGGTGCGCAGCATCCGGCTGACGCTGCCTGTCGTGCTGGCGCTCGCCGCCGTCACCGTCGGCGACTTGCTCGCGGTCGCGGACCGCACGGCCGGCCACGTCGCGGGGCCGGGCACCCACGTAGCCCTGATCCTGGCGCTGATGCTGATCGCGGCCGCTCCGCTGACCACGTCGGCCCTGGCCGCCCTGCCGGGAACGCCGGGCCTGGTCAGGCTGGTCAGGCCGGACAGTTCCTGGTCGAGCCCGGCGACGATCGTGGCTCTGGTCGCCGCGGCCGCGGCCGCCGTGGTGGTGGCCGGGTTCGCGGTCGCCGGCGCCCCGCTCGCCGTGCGCCCGCTCGCCCTGGCCGGGACCGCCGTGGTGCTGCTCCTGGTGGCCAGGCTGGCCGGGCTCACCAGGCAAGCGTCGGCCGTGGCGGAGGCGGCGCAGGAGTCCGACTGGATGTTCCGTGCGCTGGCCGCCACGACCAGCGATGCCGTGCTGATCTGCGACCTGGCGGGCACGATCGAGTACGCCAGCTCGGCTGTCGGCGAGTTCGGTTACGCTCCCGGACAGCTCACCGGCAGGAAGCTGGCCGACATCGTGCACCCGGAAGACCGGCCGTCCGGGATCAAGGCAGCGGTCGCCGGGCTGCGATCCGCCGCCGGGACGGCTACATTCGCCGGACGGGTCAGGGGAGCCGACGGCTCCTGGCGGCATATCGAGTCCACCCTCTCGCGGTACGCCGCCGCGGGCGAGCCCGCCAGGCTGCTTATCACCTCCCGCGACGTGAGCGACCGGGTCGCGCTGCGCCGTCAGCTCACTCAGCTCACGTTCCACGACGGGCTCACCGGGCTGCCGAACCGGGCCTACGTTGAGGAACGGGTCAAGGACCTGGCCGCCGGGTCGCCGGCGGGCGAGCGGCCGGCCGGCGAGCCGCTGATCGCCGCGATCCTGGTCGACTTCGACGGGTACTCGGTCGTGAACGACCTGGCCGGCCTGGCCGGCGGAGACCTGGTGCTCGCGCAGGCCGGCCGCAGGCTACGCGCCGCGGTCCCGCCCGAGGCCACCGTCGCCCGCTGGGGCGGTGACGAGTTCGCGATCCTGGTCAGCTCGGCGGCCGACCCGCAGGACGTCGTCGACCTGGCCGAGCGCCTGGCCGGGGTGATCGCCGCCGAGCCGTTCAGCGTCGCCGCCAAGCAGATCGCCCTGACCGCCAGCGTCGGTGCCGCCGCGAGCCAGTCGTGCCGCGCCGAGCAGGTGCTCGGCAACGCGCAGGTCGCCCTGGCGAAGGCGCAGGAGGCTGGTGTCGGCCGGGTCGAGATCTTCGCGGCCGCGATGCGGGCCGAGGAGCAGCGCCGCGCCAAGCTCGCCGCGGACCTGCGCCGGGCAATCGCCGAACAGCGGCTGGAGATCGAGTACCAGCCGGTGGTCGAGCTCGCGACCTCCGCCGTCCGCGGTGTCGAGGCGGTGGCCAGGTGGACCCGCGACGGCGAGACCGTCCGGCCGGAGGAGTTCCTCGCCGTGGCCGAGGACTCCGGGCTGATCGTCCCGCTCGGCGAGTGGGTTCTCAGGCGGGCCTGCCGTCAGGTCGCTTCCTGGCATGCGCAGGGCCTGCCGGTCTGGTTGTCGGTGAGCTGCACGGCCAGGCAGGTACTCGGGCCGGGGTTCGTCTCCGCGGTGCTCGCCGCGCTGGACGAGGCAGAGCTGCCGCCCGAGATGCTGACGATCGAGGTCACCGAGCGGGTGCTGACCGACGGCCCGCCGCTGGTTGCCGCCGATCTGGCTGGCCTGCGCGGTAAGGGCGTCAGGCTCGCGATCGACTCCTTCGGTTCCTGGCGCGCCTCGCTGGCCTGCCTGCGCCGGTCCGCGGCCGACGTCATCAAGATCGACTCGTCCTACGTGGCCGGCCTGGGGACCAATCCGACGCTGGCCCTGCTCGCCCAGACGATCATCAGGCTGGGTCACGACCTCGGCGTCGAGGTGATCGCCGAGGGAGTCGAGCGGCCTGAACAGCGTGACTGGCTTGCGGCGATTGGCTGCCCGCTCGGGCAGGGCACCGGACTGGCCGGCCCGCTGCCCGCGAGCGGTCTCGGCACCGTGCTTGAGAGCAGGCACGAGACCATGCCTGCCGGGCAGGCGGAGGGCACGGCCTGCACCACCGCAGGCTGAACGCTAAGATCCGCGCATGGCGCGAACCACGACGATTGCGGTGATCGGCGGCGATGGCATCGGCCCGGAGGTGATCGCCGAGGCGGTCAAGGTGCTGCGGGCGGCGGCGGGCGACACGGCCGTCCGGACCACCAGTTATGACCTTGGCGCCGAGCGCTATGTCCGGACCGGCGAGATCCTGCCCGACTCCGTCCTGGCCGAGCTCGCCGAGCACGACGCCGTGCTGCTCGGCGCGGTCGGCGACCCCAAGGTGCCGAGCGGGATCCTGGAGCGCGGCCTGGTACTGCGCCTGCGGTTCGAGTTCGACCAGTACGCGCACCTGCGCCCGATCAGGCTGTTCCCCGGGGTGGGCTCGCCGCTCGCCGCGCCGTGGGCGGCTCCCATCGACATCCTCGTCGTCAGGGAGGGCACCGAGGGCGCCTATATCGAGGCCGGCGGCATCCTGCGCAAGGGCACTCCCGCCGAGATCGCGATGCAGGAGAGCATCAACACGGCGTTCGGGGTCGGCCGTGTCACCAGGCACGCGTTCGGGTGCGCCGCCGCCAGGCCGCGGCGCAAGGTGACCCTGGTGCACAAGACGAACGTGCTCGCGCACGCCGGTGACCTGTGGCGGCGCACCTTCGAGTCGGTCGCGGCCGAGTTCGGCGATGTCACCGCCGAGTACTGCCATGTCGACGCCGCGCTGATGTACCTGGTCACGCAGCCCGGCCTGTTCGACGTGATCGTCACCGACAACCTGTTCGGCGACGTGCTCACCGCGCTCGGCGCGGCGATCGCCGGCGGCATCGGCCTGGCGGCGAGCGCGAGCATCAACCCGGAGCGGACCAATCCGAGTACTTTTGAGCCTGTGCACGGCAGCGCGCCCGACATCGCGGGAAAGCAGAAGGCCGATCCGACGGCGGCGATCTTGTCGGCGGCGATGTTGTGCGACCATCTTGGGATGACCTCCGAGGCGGCCAGGATCGAGCAGGCGGTAGCCGATGACCTGCTCGAGCGCCAGGGTGAGTGGGCCGCGCGCAGCACGGCCGAGGTCGGCGACGACATCGCCGAGCGAGTATCCGGCTAGGGCGCGTCCCGAAGATCTTCGGCGGGACACGCCCTGGGCGCCGCCATCCGGGAGGCCGGCCGGCGGCGTCGAGCGACTGGTCTCGCCGGTGCCTGCCTGCCGGGGTGGCCCGTCGCACCGGTAGGTGGTCAAGATGGTAGGTGCGGGCCGTCGGCAGGGGCGGTGGCCGCAGCGGGCCGGGCAACGGCGCTCAGCCCGCGCAAAGGAGGACTGCGATGAACGCCAGCCGGACACCAGCGATCAACTTCGACCTGCACACCTCCACGCAGCGCGTGCCAGAACAGGTCAGGGCGAAGTTGCTCGAATCACCCGGCTTCGGCCGGGTTTTCACCGACCACATGATCACCCTGCGCTGGTCGACCGGCCGCGGCTGGCACGACGGCAAGCTGGAGCCGTACGGGCCGCTCGTGCTCGACCCCGCCACCGCCGTCCTGCACTACAGCCAGGAGGTCTTCGAGGGGCTCAAGGCCTACCGGCAGGACGCAGGCCCGGTCGTGGCGTTCCGCCCGTACGCCAACGCGGGCAGGTTCCGCAGGTCGGCCGCGCGGATGGCGATGCCAGAGCTGCCGGAGGAGGCCTTCGTGCAGGCGATCGAGCTGCTGGTCACGCTCGACAAGGACTGGGTGCCCGCCAACGCCGAGCAGAGCCTGTACCTGCGGCCCTTCATGATCGCCACCACGGTCGCGCTCGGCGTGGGCAGGCCGGCCGACTCGTACCTGCTCCTCGTGATCGCCTCGCCCTCCGGCAGCGTCTTCGCCGGCGGCGGGCTGCGCGCCGTCTCGGTCTGGCTGGCCGAGGGCTACACCAGGGCCGCGCCGGGCGGGACGGGCGAGGCGAAGACCGGCGGCAACTACGCCGCGTCCTTCCTCGGCCAGCAGCAGGCCGTCGACAACGGCTGTGACCAGGTCGTCTGGCTCGATGCGATCGAGCACCGCTGGGTCGAGGAGATGGGCGGGATGAACCTGTTCTTCGTCTACGGCGGAGGCCAGGACGCGCGGATCGAGACGCCGCCGCTGACCGGCACGCTGCTGCCCGGGATCACCAGGGACTCGGTGCTCACGCTGGCGCCGGACCTGGGCATACCGGCCAGCGAGGGCGCGATCTCGGTGGAGCAGTGGCGGTCGCGGTGCGAGTCAGGCGAGATCACCGAGGTGTTCGCGTGCGGCACCGCCGCGGTCATCACCCCGGTCGCGGAGGTCAAGGGCGCGACCGGAAGCTGGACGATCGGTGACGGCCAGCCCGGGCCGGTCACGATGCGGCTGCGCGAGCAGTTGCTCGGCATCCAGTTCGGCCGGCTGCCCGACCCGCACGGCTGGGTGCACAAGATCGCCTAGCGCCGGGCGGCTCGCAGTGATCGCATAGGGTCCAGCCATCGGCAGCTAACCCACACGCTGGAGGCTTCGCCATCGCCCTCGAGCCCGTCCTTGGTGCGCTCAGATCTCTTGGCCGGGCGGGTCCGGTCGCTGGTCGGCTACGGCGCGCGCGGCTGGGCGTGCTGGCATTCTTCGCCCTGCTCGGGCTCACGAACGGGGACTGGCTGGCGCGGATACCCGCGCTGGCGCACGGCCTGCATCTGTCGGACGGGATGCTAGGAGTCGCGTTGCTGGCGACGCCGGCAGGCTCGGTCGCCGTTGCGTCGCTCGCCGGGGCGCTCGTGGACCGGATCGGGAGCCGGGCACCAACCACGCTGGCCGGCATCGCCGTCGCCCTGCTGCCGATCTCGTTCGGGCTGGCGGCAAGCCAGGTCGCGCTGATGGTCGGCATGTTCGTCTTCGGCGTCGCCGCCGGCGCGCTCGACGTGTCGATGAACGCGCAGGCGGTGCAGCTCCAGACCGCTGTCGGCCGGCAGCTCATGACGTCGTTTCACGCCTGCTTCAGCTTCGGGGCGCTGGCCGGGGGCCTGGTCGGCGGCGCGTTCGCGTGGCGGAACGTCGCGCCAGCGCCCGACTTCACCGCCGTGGCCGTCCCGCTGGCGGCACTGGCGCTGGTAGCCGGGCGTTTCCTGCTCGCCCACGGACAGGGTGCGCCGGCCGGCGAGGCGTCATCGCGGGAGCGCGAGCCAGCGGCGGCTCGGCCCGCGGCGGCTCGGCCCGAGGCGACCGGCCAGTCCGCGGCGACGGCGCGGTCGGAGGCGGCAACTGGCGGTCGCCGCCGCGTGCGGCTCTCCCCGCTGCTCGTGCTCAGCCTGCTCGCGCTCTGCTCACTGCTCGGCGAGGGCGCGGCCGACGGCTGGAGCGCTGTCTATCTGCGCGTCAACCTCGGCACGTCGGCTGGGTTCGCCGCCATGGGCTATGCCGCGTTCGCGCTCACCATGGCGTTCGGCAGGCTGGCGGGCGACCGGCTGGCGGACCGGTTCGGCCCGGCCGCGCTCCTGCGGGCCGGCGGCCTGCTGGCCGCTGCCGGCATGGCCCTGGCGCTGCTCACGCGCACGCCGGCCGGTGCGCTCGCCGGCTTCGCCGTCTACGGCGCCGGCCTGTCCTGCACGTTCCCGCAGATGCTTGCGGTGGCGGGCAGCATCAGGCCGGACCGGCCGGGCAGCGCGATCGCCAGGGTCGCGGGGACGGGCTACGTCGGCCTGCTCACCGGCCCCGTCATGATCGGCGGACTGGCCACCGCGGCCGGTCTGCCGGCCGCACTCGGGCTGCCCGCGCTGCTGGCACTCGGGATCGCCGCTGGCGCCACGTACGGGGTCCCTGGCCGCGTGGGCGCACGCCGCCGCGCTCCCGGTCGTTAGGGCGGATGGACGGTCGTTAAGGTGGGTGGATGGACGACAAGGAGATCCTCGCGAACATCGGCGACCTGATCCAGACCGAGCATGCACTGCGGGCCAGGCACGCCGCCGGCGAGCTGACCAGCGAGGAGGAGCAGTCGGCGCTGAAGTCCGCGGAGGAAGCTCTCGACCAGTGCTGGGACCTGCTGCGGCAGCGCCGCGCCAAGCGCGAGTTCGGCGCGGATTCGAACATCGCCGAGGCGCGGCCGACCTCCGAGGTCGAGGGGTATCTCCAGTAGCCGGTCGCGGGCACGTCGGCACCGGGCAGCCGCGGCGGTCGGGCTTCGCGGCGTCGGTACGCTCTGATCATGCGGATCGCGAGGTTCTCCCACGCCGGTGAGGTCAGTTACGGGCTGGTGCTGGGAGCCAACGGGGCCACGGCGCTGGCACAAGAAGCGGCGAACACGCCCGGCACGGCGAACACGCTCGGCACGGCGAACGGCTCCGGATCGGGCGCACAGCCAGACCACGGCGGCGAGCAGCTCATGCTGGCTCAGCTCGCCGGCCACCCGTTCGGCGGCACGGCAGCCGACATCAAGCTCACCGGCCTGCGTTTCCCGCTGGACGAGGTCCGCCTGCTCGCGCCGATCCTGCCGAGCAAGGTCATCTGCATCGGCAAGAACTATGCCGACCACGCCAGGGAGATGGGCGGCGAACCGCCGGCGGATCCGGTCATCTTCCTCAAGCCGTCGACCGCCGTCTGCGGCCCGGAGGATCCGATTTCCCGCCCTACGCAGCTCAGCGAACGAGTCGACTACGAAGGCGAGCTCGCCGTCGTCATCGGTCGGCTTTGCCGGCAGGTGCCGGCCGAACGCGCCGACGAGGTGATCTTCGGCTACACCTGCGCCAACGACGTGACAGCGCGCGACCTCCAGGCCAGGGATGGCCAGTGGACCAGGGCGAAGGGCTTCGACACGTTCTGCCCGCTCGGCCCGTGGATCGAGACCGACGTCGACCCGGCCGACCTTGCGCTGACCACGCGGCTGAACGGCGAGGTCAGGCAGGACTCGCGGACCTGTTTGCTGCTGCACGACGTGCCTGCCCTGATCGTGTACGTCAGCCAGGTCATGACGCTTCTCCCCGGTGACGTGCTGCTGACCGGGACTCCGGCCGGGGTCGGCCCGATGGACAAGGGGGACCAGGTCTCGGTCTCGATCGAGGGCATCGGCACCCTCAGCAACCCGGTGACCGACCGTGACTAGCGGCGTGGTGCGGGCCCGGGGGAGGCGAGCGGCCCGGGTTGGAGGTACTCCCGGGGTTCGGCTAAGCTTCTCACGCGACCGAGCCCGGCTGGGCTCGATCCCTTGGGGTATGGGGTAATTGGCAGCCCGACGGGTTCTGGCCCCGTTAGTCT
>WNGP01011728.1_pt1 | contig 14731 bp, 15 predicted proteins | sample 5407671 | NCBI WGS metagenome assembly WNGP01 (sample SAMN13153381, study PRJNA577476) | soil metagenome | isolation source: 40 cm soil or saprolite under Garry oak tree replicate 2 | place: USA:California | collected 2016-06-15 | reverse complement strand
CTGGCACTGCAGGCGATTTCGACGGTGCCTGCGGCAACCTTCCCGGAGGCGCCGGTGCAGGCGAAATAGACACCGGCGATTGCGCGCCGACTTTCACAGCGAAAATGCAAATGGCAAACGCGGCCTGCAAAAATCGAGACATCACGGTAACTTGTCGATGTTAGCCGCAACAGCACTTAGAGCAATGTCGCGCCTGTAATGACAGTTCTCGAAATGGATGCGGGAGACAGCTTCGTACGCGCGTGCCCGCGCGGCTTCGATGGTTGACCCAAGCGCGGTGACTGCGAGGACACGGCCACCCGCAGTCTTAATTTTGCCAGCGTCGCGTTTGGTTCCGGCATGGAAAATTCGGACATCTTCGAGCTTTGCTGCGTCGTCGAGACCTGAAATCGATTTTCCAGTTTCGTATTTGTCAGGATATCCGGCAGACGCCAAAACGACCGTGACCGCAGCGCGCGTGTCCCATTCAATCGCGCACTTATCGATTGTTCCATCAATCGTTGCTTCCAATAGCGGCAAGAGATCTGATTTCATCCGGGGCAAAAGCGCCTGCGTCTCCGGATCGCCAAAACGGCAATTGAATTCCAGCACACGCGGGCCTTCGCTCGTGATAATCAAGCCTGGATAAAGAAGTCCGCGAAACTTGATTCCTTCCTGGAGAAGACCGTGCAGCAGCGGCTGCATGATTTCCGTCTCGAACTGAGATTGCAATTTGTTGTTCCAATTATTGGCCGGGCTGAAGGCGCCCATCCCGCCGGTGTTTGGCCCCTCATCGCCGTCCAGTGCGCGCTTGTGATCGCTGGCCGATTCCAGAAGAAGGTGATTTTTTCCGTCCACCAGTGCGTGCAGCGAACATTCCGTGCCGCGCAAAAATTCCTCGATCACGATGCGTCGCCCTGCATCGCCGAAGCGGTGTTGATTCATCATCTCATCGATCGTCGACTGCGCGGTGGCAACATCTGCGGTGATGATGACGCCTTTGCCAAGCGCAAGGCCATCTGCCTTGATCACGACCGGAAATCTCAATCGCTCGCAGTAACGCAGCGCTTCACTGCTATTGGAGAATGTTTTCGCTTTGGCTGTTGGAATTTTTTGCGCGCGCATCAATTCTTTCGCGAAGATTTTGGACGCCTCGATTCGGGCTGCGGCTTTGGTCGGACCAAACGCGCGCAATTTTTCAGACGCAAACAGATCGATAATTCCGGCAGCAAGCGGATCGTCCGGACCAACTACAGTTAAATCGATACGATTTTCCTTGGCGAACCGAGCCAGTCCATCCAAATCGGTGGCCGGAATCGCGACATTCTCAGCAATTTCGCCAGTGCCCGCGTTTCCCGGCGCGCAAAAAATATGCTCCGCATGCGGAGACTGCCGCAGTTTCCATGCAAACGCGTGTTCGCGGCCGCCGCTCCCAATGACTAAAATTTTCATCAAGGACGATGAATGGTAGGGAGAGCGTGCCGCGCTGTCCAGGACGCCGCAGCGCGGCGGCGCTAGTTATCGCGATTCAGCGGGCAGGATCGGCAACTCCAATTTCTCGGTGTGCCGAATGATGGTCAGGCTGGCCCCGACGCCGATTTGTTCGCCGACCAAAACTTTGTGCAGATCGTGCACGCTTCCAATGGGCTCACCATTGAACGCCACAATCAGATCGCCTTGGCGTAATCCGGCGCGTTCGGCGGGACTGTTCTTCTCAACTGAAACAACAAGCACGGATGTTTCGAGCGGTAAGTCGTAAAACCGAACCACGCGTCGATGCAGCGGCACATTTTGACCGGCGACTCCGATGTAGCTGCGCCGGATTCTCCCGTCGCGAATCAGCAATCCGGCGACAAGCCTGGCTGTGTTGCTCGCGATGGCAAAACAGATGCCTTGCGCCGGCCGAATCATTGCCGTGTTCACGCCGATCACTTCTCCCGCGGAGTTAACCAGCGGTCCGCCCGAATTGCCCGGATTTAGCGCGGCGTCGGTCTGAATGATATTGTCGATCAAGCGACCCGATTGCGAATGCATCGAGCGACCAAGCGCGCTGATCACGCCCGCCGTCACGCTGGCCTGGAAACCGAACGGATTTCCAATCGCGATCGCCAGCTGGCCAACCCGCAAGTTTTCGGAATCGGCCAGGCGCACATGAATTAGCTGCGGCGCGTCGATCCGGATCACTGCCAGATCTGTTTCTAGATCAGCGCCCATCAGCTGTGCGGGGTAATCGCGTCCGCCCGAAAGATTCACAACAATGCGAGTTGCAGCGTGGACGACATGGCTATTGGTCAAAATGAAACCGTCGGGTGTGATGATAAAACCAGAGCCGTTCCCGGCGATATCGCGCGGCTGATTTTTGCTCCGTTGTTGGACCTCGATGTTCACCACGGAAGGCGCGACGCGCTCAACCGCGCTCACGACTGCGCGCGAGTATTCGTCTAAAAGCGCTGCGTCTGCGGTCCCCGTTGCTGTCTCATTACGCGATAGGCGTTCCGAGTTTGCTTCGGCAAACAAGAATTCCGGTCGCGCAGCCCGTTCGAAATTCGTCGTTGTCATACTCTGAAAATTTCGAGCCGACTAATCCAGTCGTCAACTACATGCCGGTCCAAACTATACATACCATTTGGAATGTTGCTCTCCGCTGGTGCTTGGATTAAAAGAAGGCATGGCTAAAACGTCTTCGCCTCCGTCAGTGCTGGAACCGCAATGCCCGTCACGACTTGTGCTGGACCGGATTGCCGACAAATGGACCGCGCTCGTTATTCAGATCCTGGCGCGCGGAACGATGCGTTATGCCGAACTGCAACGCGCGATCGGCGGAATTTCGCAAAAAATGCTCACGCAGACTTTGCGCAGCCTCGAGCGCGACGGCCTCGTGCAACGCAAAGTGCATCCAGTCGTGCCGCCGAAAGTGGAATACTCTCTGACGAGATTGGGCCGGACCTTGATTGAGCCGTTACACGCTCTTTGTCAGTGGTCGGAAAAGCACTTGGCCGAGTTGCAGGTAAATCGGGCGCGGGCCAAAGCTGTAGCCGCTTCCAAAAGCTTTCGGGACTGATCGCGCCAGCACGCTGAATGGTAGTCAAAACGAGTGTTGACTTCCCAAGCGGAGGGGCAGGTTGTCAACGGATTTGTTTGGCGTAAACGCGCAACAAACCTTCAGTTCGCGAACGACGAATAACCTGACGCCAGTGCAACTTTACTCGCGCGCGTCATGAGATTGCTGTTCTTTGCATGGAGCATTTGTCGAGAACAGATGTTTTTGCACGAGCCCGCATTTCAAGGGCGAATTCAACAATGAACCATAGGGCAAGAAATTGCGCGAGAATGGTAAAGAACATTTGCACGGTCTTGTAGCGAGGATCGTGCAGCGAATGAAGGACTGCAACTTCGAGGCAATTCGCCAGATTATATGAGTACACAAACAAGACGAGTGCCGCCAACCATCCCACACGTCTCCGACGCCTTTTATGGAATAAAACTGCCGCGCCTACCACGAGCGCGATGAAAAGCGACACCAGATACGTTTTAGCCAGAAAAAGAAGCGGCTTGCGGATATACGCTCGTTGTTCGATAACCGGGGCGCTCTGCGCCAGCACCGCCGTGCGATTCATAAAGTCCACCGCGGGCCGGTAAGTCGCCCAAATTTTGCGATAAGGCTCGGAGTCGAGGGAAAATATCGACCATTCATATACATCGGTCAGCGACCAGAACTTTCGACTGTTGTAAGCGGGGCACACCGGGCGATAAAAAATCGCCATTTGGCGCGCGATTTTTTTGACGACGAGGAACGGGCGTTGCTGCCAGATTCGCCAGTAGTAGAACCAATAAAACGCGCAAAGAGCAGACACATTGTTAGCGAATTGCTTGTGTAACTGTGGTGCGATTGAGCTTCGGTTGTACATCAGATAACAGGATCGAAGCCGAGCGTGGAATAATGCACCGAACCAGCGGCACTAGATTTTCCAATCTCGGCGCTAAGTATGGAGTGAACACGTCCAAGCCACTCCCGAGAATACGGAACTTTCGCATTGCGCTGGATATCCTCTGCCATTTGATCGCGGATCAGATCGGCGTGAATCACGAAAAGCGCGGTCGGCAAGAGGGTCTGGCTTTCCTCGTCATTGCGGCTTAGGAAGTGCTCCGGCAACAATAACAACGCGGCGCTCGCCACCGCGCCGCCACCGAGCGCGATCTTTTGCCAGAGCCAGCCCCGTCGGAAGAAAAACATACTAATCGGCAGAAGCGCGACAGTCGCAACTAGCGCGAAACTTGGTTTGACAGAAGCCAGTAAGATCGAGCTGAACACGGCTGCGATCCCATAAGCGGCCGCGGCTGTTGGTCGGTTCTCGATGAAGCAGCAAGCAACAAATTGGATGACAAGGTAAAGGTTGATGCTGAACAAAAACGCGCACACGCCTTCAGGCCGAAGTTGCGTCTCAAACCGAATGGGTCCGCTCGCCAAAAGAAAAACCGCAGCCGCGAGCAATCCCAGTGCGTAATGACCGCCGCGACCGACTCGCGGATCTGGCACGAAAGCACGGGCGCGGCGCCACGTGAGCAATAACACCCCGCCTGCTATGAGCCCGAGAAAATGTTGAGCGACAGTGATCGCACGAAAATCTCCAAACGCACGCAACAGCAGAAACAGGAATCCCGGATAAATAAAGTTGCGCCCGTAGGTATGGCCAAATTCCGCGCCGATTAATTTTCTCAACGCTGGCGATAGATAGCCCCAGGTGCCGTGGTCGGCGATCGGGTCGAGCGGTAGCCGGAATCGCAACCAAGCCGCCCACGCGAAAATAACTGCGACTGCGCTCCAGTACGCGAGTCGTCCGACCCTTGCAACCAATGAACGAGCTGAAGACTTGTCGCATCGCTTCAAGCTAGCCCAATCACTGCTCATGTGTTCATCTTGACGCTTCCGGGAACGATGTAAAGTGGCGTGCTCATGCGCCACCGATCTCGACGCTTCAAGAGGATCTTTGAACCTTCTCGCATAAGATCTACAATAGAAAGCGCAGCGCGGTCGATTAACCCTGCGGCACGGCGTGATCGGCACGCCGGCGTTTATGCCACTGGCTACCCAAGGGCGTTCTATCAAAGCTTTTGCTGAATTAATCTGATTACACAGGTCTTGTACGAAGCGCAGCAGTTCCAAGGACAGTTCTTGAAAAGTCATTCCGCGTCGGCAATGACGAATGAGGTTCAGCGTGCTGGGTTTCGCTTGCCAATCAGAACCGCGCGATGAGAGAAGCTGCTTCCTTGTTTTCGCAAAACTGGTGCCACAATAGTCTTGGCATGGATCGCCCAATCGTCTTGTTGGCGTCGCTTCTTCCGGCTTTGCTCGTTCCATCGTGTTCCAAGTTCGCCGGGAATCTGCCGAAGCCCAATATCGTCGTGTCCGTCGACGGCAGCGGGGATTTCAAAACCATTCAAGCGGCGATCGCGTCTATTCCCGCCATCAATCGCGAGCGCATTGTGGTGTTCGTCAAAAACGGAACGTATCGGGAAAAAATTCGCGTGGATGCTTCCTTTGTCACGTTGCGCGGGCAAAGCCGCAAGGGAACGCGCATAGAGTTTTCGCAGTTACAAGACGATTTCGTGGCGCATCCCGACGACTTAGGGGCGGCGATCATTAACCTGAATCGGGCCAACGATTTTGTCTTAGAAAATCTCACGGTGGAAAACACGGCGAGCAACATGCTCGCGCACACGTTCACGGTTTACGGTACTGGCGATCGCACGGTGATCGTGGATTGCAATGTGTTGAGCCACGGCGGGGACACCGTGTCGCTGGGCCCTGGCGAACCCGGCCGTTATTATCACGCGCGCTGTAATTTCAGCGGCTCCGTCGATTTCGCGTGCCCGCGTGGCTGGTGTTATGTGACCGATTGCAGTTTTCACGCGTACGCAAAAACCGCCGCCGTGTGGCATGACGGCAGCTTCGACCCGGACATGAAATTCGTCCTGCGCAACTGCCGCTTCGACGGAGCGACCAGTTTCAGTCTCGGACGGCATCACGTTGACGCGCAGTTTTATTTTCTCGACTGCAAGTTTTCCGCCAAAATGAGGGACAAGCCGATTCGTCGGGTAACGTTCCCGCTAAAGGGTGGCCCGCCCACTGACGCAGACATCCAGCGCAATGCGGATTTAGACAAGCAAAATGTCTGGGGCGAGCGCTCGTATTTCTACAATTGCCACCGAAATGGCGGCGACTTTGATTGGTTTGCGAACAATCTTTCGTCCGCCTCCGGTTCGCCGAAGCCAAGGGAAATCACCGCCGCATGGACTTTCGGAGGCAAATGGAAACCCGAAAACGAGTCCGGCCCGATAATTCAGCAATTGCGAGTGATAAGGGGGCAAATTGCGCTTGTCTTCAGCGAGCCGGTCACGGTAAAGGGAAAACCGCGACTGAGAATGCGCAGCAGTGGCGTGGCGGACTATGTATCCGGCAGCGGCACGGACACCCTGTTATTTGGCCAGCCGTCGGATTCCGATGACCAAGTTCGCACGGTGGATTTGAACGGCGCTGCGATCATCGCGTGCGAAGCTTCCGCTACATTGCGCCCGGCGGACCTGTCATTGCGCGCGGGCCCAGAAGTTCATGACAAAATTCTACGAGCCGTTTCGGGGCCGCTACGGGTGGGCGCCTCTCAGGGTGACTTCTTCGCGTTCCGCGGATCGTCCGCAGGGTTTCAGACAGTTGATTAACGGTCTGATCGTTGCGCCTGAGATAATGCTCTGTAAAACTCAGTGCCACGATGATGGGTACGGCTATACCGAAAAACGCGGCCTTCCCCGTGAAATTGCCTTTAATATTGACTATTAACCAGATTGCGGGCGCCACTGGAAATAGAGCCATGAGCGTGAAACTCGGCTTCAGCGAAGCAAGGAGGGAAGCGTTTACCGCGGCCTGTTTCGGATCAACCGAAAAGATCAGTGACTCGACAGTTTGGAGCCTCAACTCTGTCGCAATAATGCGGCGGCCTAGAGCCTGGCGCAGTCACTCCATGTCCGTCCCGATATCGTTCGCATGCGCCGACCCAAAATTGTATTGCGCCGGCCGCAGGAAAAATGTGACAGTGTTTTCTCGGTGATTGTATCGGAGCCAAGCTCAAAGGCGAGCAGCCAGGTCGTGGACTCGGCCGGGCCGTGTCAGCGAGAGCAACCACATGAGGATGTTGAGCGCGTCTACCGCCAACGACGCTACTGTCCGAAGCGTTCAACCACCTCAAGTAGATGGTCCGCCACATTTTGGAAGTGATCGGTTGTAAACGGCCGGTTCCGCTTCGGCTCGCCGCCGCGCTCGGGTGGCTGAAGCGCACCCGCTTCAAATGCCTGTTCGTAATGACGCTGCTCTGCCTCGGGCTGCGTGAAAATTATCCGTTCTCGAACTTTCCGATGTACTCCTCCTTCAACAGCCGCACGTCTCTGGTCTATCTCACGGATGCGCAAGGCACCCCGTTCAGCACCATGGGCTTTGACCTGTTAAATTCGACATTGAACAAGATCTTCTATGGATGGCGACGGGCGGAGCTAAAGAAAACGGCAGGCTCGTCGACGGCGCGGGTGGCACTTGCGGAACACACGGCGGGAGAGGCGTTGCTCCGCTATATCGACCGGCACGCCAGCGTGCATCCACAGATACGAAATTTGCTGGTGCTCCAGACACAGACGCTCGCGACGCACGAATGAGCGCAATCAAGCGCATGCGCGAATACGCCTTGTACGAGCGGGTGGTGATGCGAATTCTCTTCGCTTGGCTCGTCCTGACGGCAACGCCAGCGCGACTTTCCTTTTACGAAATTCCCGCGCCTAACGGAATCGCCCGGCTGCTGAATCTGCACTTCCTGCTCGACCCGCAGGTTTACGCTTTTTGCCGCATGCTTCTGGTGGTCGCGCTGGTTCTTTACGTGTTGCGCTTGATGATCTGGCTCGCTTTGCCGCTCGCGCTTTTCGTGAACGTCACCGCGAACGCCGTCACGAATTCCCAAGGCGCAATTCAACACGCCTATCAAATTGTCTCCCTCGTCCTGCTCGCGCAGACGGCCGCGCATTTTTACGGAGTCTGGCTCCGGCGTGCCGGTGAAGCGCGCACTCTCTTGGAAGATCAGCTGATCTGGTGGTCGCAACAAACCATCGTCGCTGTCTACTTCGTTGCCGGGATCACAAAGCTCATCGTGACAAAAGGACTTTGGATTTTTCAGGCAAGAATGATCTCCGTCTCGATGGCGAAGGCGGCCTACCAATCATTCTACGACCGGCTTGATCGCGCGGACCTGGAGCAAATGCTGGCGATGGCGAATTTCGCGGCCACCCATGGCTGGATCGTTGTGCTCATCGCCGGCTGCGGGTTGGCGCTGGAATTGGGCTCGCCACTGGCGCTGCTCAATCGCGGCATGGCGGCCCTGTTCGGTTGTGCGCTGTTCGCTTTTCATCTTGGCCTCGATCACACCATGCGCCTGTCGTTTATTTTCAATCAATGGTTGCTGATCATCTACATGATCAACATTCCGTATTGGATCGTGACTGGGGCGAGAGCGATGGACCGCAACAAAGGTAGTAATCGTCTGGAAATGTCGGCATAAAAAACCGGCAGGACGCGCTGGCGACAGAGAGCGGACGCGATAATTGCCGGAGAAAAGCTGCTCGAGCCGCTGACCGCTAGAATTGCTTTGCATGGCCGGCCATGGTGGGTCTATCCTGAAATCTTCCATTATGGACGTGAGTGGCACCATCCGCGCGATCCTGAATCAAAAAAGCCGCGAGGTTTTCTCGATTTCGTCGGATGCAACAGTTTTCCAAGCGGTCGAAATGATGGATGCGAAGAACGTTGGCGCACTGCTGGTGATGGATCAGGAGCGCCTTGTGGGAATCATTTCCGAACGCGACTACACACGCAAAGTGGTTCTGCGCGGCAAACGCTCACGCGAAACGAAAGTCGCCGAGATTATGTCAACCGATGTAACCGTTACGCATCCGCGCGAGCCGGTCGAGACATGTCTGCGATTGATGACCGACAAACATATTCGCCATTTGCCCGTGCTTGACGGTGATGAAGTGGTGGGAGTGATTTCGATCGGGGATTTGGTCAAACACGTCATTTCCTGCCAGAGCGCCGCTATCGCGCACCTGGAAAGCTACATCCACGGCGGATACTTGGGATAATTCTGTAGCGGCGCTCTATGAGCGCCGGATGAGAAATTTTCGGCGGTCATAGGCCGCAGCTACAATTTCCAAATTGTTTTCCCACCTACAATTGTCCGCACTGCGCGGCCTTTGAGTTTCCAGCCGTCGAACGGCGAGTTGCGCGAGGCCGACTGAAATTGATCAACTCTCACTGTCCAGTCCAACTCTGGATCGATCAGGGTTACATCAGCTCGCGCGCCGATCGATAGCGTGCCGGCATCAATCTTCAACAAACGCGCCGGTTCGGCCGTGTACATCTCGATTAATCGGGCGATACCGATCTTGCCGTGTTTGTGCGCAAGCAGATCAATGAATAATCCGAGCTCTGTCTCCAACCCGATGATCCCAAACGGTGCTGCATCGAATTCCACTTCCTTCTCAAAATTCGCATGCGGCGCGTGATCGGAACACAAGATCGACAATGTTCCATCGGCGATTCCTTCCAGCAGCGCATTCACATCTGTCTGTGATCGCAGCGGCGGATTCATTTTGCAGTTCGTATCGAAATTTTGGATCGCTTCGTCGGTTAACGCGATGTGATGCGGGCAAACTTCGCCGCTGATCTTCACGCCGCGCGTTCGCGCTTCACGAATGAGTCGTACGCTGCCAGCCGTGCTGATGTGCTGGCAATGAATGTGATGATCGCAAAGTTCTGCGAGTAAGATGTTGCGCATGACCATCGCTTCTTCGCCCGCCGCGGGCCAACCGGGTAATCCGAGCAATGTGCTCCAGTATCCTTCGTGCACGACGCCGTTGGCGACCAGATTGTAATCCTGACAATGATCGAGCACGGGCAGATCGACCATGCAGGCATACTCGACCGCGCGCCGCATGACTTCGTGATTTTGAACACAGTGGCCGTCGTCCGTGATCGCCGCTACGCCCGTCTGCGCGAGTGAGCCGATAGGCGCGAGTTCTTCGCCGGCCAGATTTTTTGAAATTGCGCCGGTGGGTAAAACATTGACGCAGGCGACAGCCGCCGCGCGATCTCTTATCCACGCGATGGTGCTGGGATTGTCCGCGACCGGCGAAGTGTTCGGCATGCAAACCACCGTGGTGAATCCACCGGCAGCTGCCGCGCGCGCGCCCGACTCGATCGTTTCCTTGTGACTGAATCCCGGTTCCCGCAGATGCACGTGCATGTCGATCAAGCCGGGTGCCACGATCAATCCCTTTGCGTCAATCTCTTCGATTTCGGATTTCTGACTTCTGACTTCTGACTTCTCCGTGATTCGACCATCGGCTATAAAAAGATCCGCGATTTCATCTCGCTTATTTGCGGGATCGATCACCCTCCCGTTGCGAATAATGGTCGCGCTCCCCAGAATTCCAATGACGCGCGCTTTTCTCACGTCGCGATTCCTCCGCACAAATAAAGAACGGCCATGCGAACAGCGAGACCGTTGGTGACTTGATCGAGAATGACGCTTTGCAAGCCATCCGCGACGTCGCTGTCGATCTCGACGCCGCGGTTAATCGGGCCGGGATGCATGATGAGGCAATCCGGCTTCAAAAGTTTTGCGCGTTCCTTCGTCAGGCCAAACAAGCGGACGTATTCACCGAGCCCGGGAAAATATTCCCTGCGCTGGCGTTCATGCTGAATCCGCAAAAGGTTTATCACATCGGCTTTCGGCAGCACTTCGTCAATCTTGTATGAAACTTCGACGCCCAGTTTTTCAAACTCGCGCGGCACGAGAGTGCTCGGCCCGACTAACGTCACGCGCGCGCCTAGCTTTAGAAGGCCGAAAATGTTCGAGCGCGCGACGCGACTGAACAAAATGTCGCCGATGATCGCCACGTTTAGGCCCGCGATTTTTCCTCTGCGTTCTAGGATCGTATAAAGATCCAGAAGCGCCTGCGTGGGGTGCTCGTGCGCGCCGTCACCGGCGTTGATCACGCTCGCTTTCAGCCGACTTGCCAGAAACTGCGGCGCGCCAGCGGAGCCGTGGCGCAGCACGAGAATGTCGGCGTGCAACGCCTCGAGATTGCGCGCGGTGTCCTTAAGCGTTTCGCCTTTGGTGAGGCTGGAGGTGGTTGCCGAAATATTGATCACGTCCGCACTCAAGCGAAAAGCGGCCAGCTCGAATGAGGTGCGCGTCCGCGTGCTCGGTTCGACAAAAAAGTTCATCAGCGTTTTCCCGCGCAGCGCTGGAACTTTTTTGATCTGGCGAATGCCCACTTCCTTGAACGCGTTCGCAGTTTCGAGAACGAAATTGATTTCGTCTGCTGATAATTCACGCAGGCCGAGCAAGTCTTTACGAGTCCAGCGCGTGCTCCCCGGAGCAGATCCGCGTCGCATCGTCATGATTCCCTTTCCAGCCAGACTGCGTCGGGTTCGTTGTCGGTTTCTTGCAGGCGCACCTGAATTTGTTCTGGCGTCGCGGTCGGCAAATTTTTTCCGACGAAATCGGGGCGAATGGGGAGCTCGCGATGACCGCGATCGATCAGCACCGCCAATTGGATGCGGGCGGGGCGCCCAAACGAGTTGATGGCGTCCATCGCCGCGTGAGCAGTGCGTCCGGTGTAAAGAACGTCATCGACAATGATGACGGTGCGCTTCTCAAGTGGCACCGGAAGTTTAGAGGCGTGCACCACTGGCAGTTCTGGCCGCGTTCCCACGTCGTCGCGATGCATCGCTACGTCGATGACCCCAGTCTCAATGTCGATCTTTTCGATCTCGCGAATGAAGGCGGTGATCCGCCGCGCGATCTCCACCCCGCGCGAGGGAATTCCCGCAAGCACCACCTTTTCGAGCGGCGGATTTCGCTCAATGATTTCATGCGCAATCCGTCGCAGCGCCCGGCGAATTGCCTCCGCGTCCATGATGGGGACGGCGGCAGATGAATTCTGTTTTTTTTGTTTCATGCGTTTCCTTGGCGACCTCGCGGGATCGCGTTAAAGGAAAAATTTACGAGACGGACTTTTCGGTGCGCGTCTCCTTTCTTCGTCGCTCTCGCCAGTTGGAGCGATGTTTCACGATCCAATCAAGCAATGCTCTCTCAAAGCCGATGTCTTTGCCGGCTTTTTCGCTTTCAATCCACTTATGCTTCAAAATCTCCGCGCGCTCGGCGAGGAACTCCTTGTAGAGCGCCGAATCCTTGACGAATTGAGCTTGATCTTCTTCCGAAGACGGCATCGTCGGTTCTTCTTTCATAAAACTTGCGTTGAGTCAACAAAATCGACGCGTCAGAATTCGACGGGGCGGCCGCGTTATTTATTTAACTCTCCTTTGGGCTAGCGGTTCCGGACGCATCACTACGCCAACGTTTTACGTAGATGTTCTGAGATTTTTTTAAACTCGGCTGTCACCGGCGATCGTCGATCTTCGCCCACGATTGGAATTCCGCGGTCGCCTGACTCGCGCGTGGCAATATCGATCGGAATCTGGCCAAGCAACGGCACACGCAGCCGTTTCGCTTCGCGTTCGCCGCCGCCAGCTCCAAAGATATCGTAGCGTTTGCCGTCGGATGGGGAGACGAAGTAACTCATGTTCTCAATCAAACCGAGCAAAGGCACGTTAACCTTGTCGAACATCGTGGCGGCCTTCCGGGCGTCGATGAGTGCAACCTCCTGTGGCGTAGTGACGATGATCGCACCCGAAAGCGCGACTGTCTGCACAATGGTGAGTTGAATGTCGCCGGTGCCAGGCGGCAGATCGAGCACCAGATAATCCAGTTCACCCCATTCGACCTGCCGCAAAAATTGTTGCGTGTAACGGGTTACCATCGGTCCGCGCAAAATCGCCGGCGAAGTATCGTCGAGCAGGAATCCCATCGACATCAGCCGCAATCCGTATTGCTCGATCGGAATGATTTTGTTTTCTTCCGTCGCCATTGGCCGTTCGCGTGTGCCAAACATCAGTGAAATGCTCGGACCGTAGATGTCACAATCGCACAGACCGACGCGCGCGCCGGTTTGCTTTAGAGCTACCGCAAGGTTGGCCGCAACAGTTGATTTACCCACGCCGCCTTTGCCGCTTGCTACGGCGATCACGTGCCTGACTCCGGGAATCTGCGTCGCACCCATGCCGGCGCCTGAGCCGCCGGGTGGTGCTTGGATATCGATCAAAACCTTCGCGCTGCGCACTCCTTCGATCCCGCGCAATGCGCCTTCCGCATCATTCTTGATTGCTGCGGGGATGTTTGGATCATTTGTCGCAAGGGCGAGCTGCACCTTGACCTCACCATTGTCGATCTGGATCGACTTCACCAAGCCGAATGAAACGATGTCGCGAGTGAAGCCGGGATATTTCACCGACTTCAACGCGCTCTTCACCTGCTCCTCTGAGATCGACATACTTGAACCTTACGTGCGCTGCGCCAAACGTAAACGTGGCGCGGGTGTTATCGCTCCTGATAATCCAGTTTATAGCGAATTTGGTAGTCGCTGCCGCCAGAGAAAGGAGATGGCTGCTCACCGGCTTTCGCAACGAAGTCTGGGTTTTGCCACTCAGACCACGCGCGATAGCTCGCCTTCATGGGGTTGGCCGGTAGGTGGAGCTTGAAAATTCGGTCTTCGCGCCCCGGAAATTTCAGAACGAACAAGCGCTTCGACGTGCGAAAATAAAGCTCGACGTAACCGGCGCGCACGGCCGGATTTTCAGGCGCCTCTGTGTGCCAGTAACCCGGCATCGTATTACGGTCGGTGTCCAGCTCCGGCTCAACGTCAGCAAGAGTTTCAAGAGACTGACCGGCGGTCGGTTTCACTTCGAATCCGAGAAGCGGTGTCGGCCCGTTGAGGTTGAGAACATGCGGTTGAGCTGCATACCAAAGTCCGAAACCGGATGCTCCGATCGCTGCGATCGAGACACAAACCATCACCAACCCGATGAACAGCCAGATGCTCCTCACCCCGCGCCAGTAGAGTGTGGCAAGGACGGAGACTGGCGTGACGATGCACGTCAAAATCAACGCGATGGCAACGGTAAAGTAAGCGGCTTCACCTTCCCTCGCCGGGACATGAAGTGCGGCCGCCAGGGCCGCGCCAAGTGCGAAGCCGAGAAATAGTCCAGCCGCGATGCCGATGATTCCTCCCAGAATTCCGAAGAGAATTGCGCCAACGGAGAGTTTCTTTGTCGCAGGTTGCATGAGAATGATCAGGGCGAATTCGCCGGGGTCGGATTCTGGAGAAGGTCGATCCGTTGATGCGTTTTTGCGATTTCGAAGACGAGTCCCGAATAGTTCCACTGACCCAGTGACTTCTTCGCTGCCACGTAAATCGTCCCTTTTCCTTTTGGACCGGCGATGGGAATAGACAGATTGGCTTCTCCCGATGCCCCATTAACGCTCGTGTTCCCAGAGACAAGAAATCCTTCTGTGATAGGCGAACCCAGGGCTTCGATGACCGCAGGATGCGCCTTTGCTCGGGCCAAAACATCTTTGTAAACGTCAGTCGATTTCACTGCGCTAAATACGATCAAGACGACTGAACCAACAAAAACTACGAACAACACCGCGATGCTGAAGCAGCCAACTGGCACGAACCATTTCCAGTTTCGCTTCCACCAGTTGGCTTTTGGCGTCGGAGGAATTATCGGCGGTGTTTGGTCCACAGAGCT
>WNGP01009506.1_pt1 | contig 14734 bp, 17 predicted proteins | sample 5407671 | NCBI WGS metagenome assembly WNGP01 (sample SAMN13153381, study PRJNA577476) | soil metagenome | isolation source: 40 cm soil or saprolite under Garry oak tree replicate 2 | place: USA:California | collected 2016-06-15 | reverse complement strand
AGATGGCACGCATTACCGGTATCGTGAAGTGGTTCAACGACGCGAAGGGGTTCGGTTTCATCACGCCGGAGAACGGCGAGAAGGACTGCTTCGTGCACCACACCGCGATCCAAGCGCAGGGGTTCAAGTCGCTCGCCGAGGGCGAGCGGGTCGAGTTCGACGTCGTGCAGGGACAGAAGGGTCCGGCGGCGCAGAACGTGGTCAAGCTGTAAACCGGCCCCAGGTCGCAGCAATGAAAACGGCGCCGTCCTTCGGGACGGCGCCGTTGTCGTTCTACCGGTTCCGCTACCGCAACACGATCCGCATCGCGTGCGTCTCGAGGTCGATGTCCCACGTGTTGATCCGCGGCCGCAAGAACTCCTCGCAGTCGCGCGGCGTGAGCGACGCCGAATCGGCATCGAGGAACTCGAGCAGCCGCATCCGCGCCTGGAGGTAGGTGCAGCCGTCGCGCGTCGCGGCCATCCGCAGCCCCACCTCGTCTTCGAGCTTGCGGTTCACGAACCCCTGCGCCACGGACAAGAGCCGGCCCACGATCACGGTCTCGAGCGCGACACCATCGGCCCGGGCCAGGCGGCGCTGCACCACGCGCTGCCGCTCGGGCGCGCACAGCTCCAGCAGTTGGCGACTCACCCGCGGGTCGGGCCGTCCCGCCGCCGCCCCCGCGGCACGCTCGGCGCGGGCGCAGGTGGGCAGGTCGTTACGGTGCAGCCGCAGGAACTTGGTCATCGGCGTATACAGGTCGCTGCGGCTCGGCGCCGGAGGGCGGCGGCGACCCGCCACCAAGTCCGCCATGTAGTCCTCGGACACCTTCACCGCCTCCGCGAGCTCGCGCGGCGTGCGCTTGAGCTCTCGCAGACGGCGCCGGAGGAGCAAACTGACCTTCACAGGATTCTTGAGGGGCGAGGCTGCTGGCATCTCTTCGGGGCTCCTTTCGAACGGCACATGAAATGGCCCACGGAGTGCAATGCGGTTTGGGCACACCGCGGGCCAATACGCCTAAATATAGCTAGGACAGCGCGTTATTGGTACCCCTCGGACCCCCCCGAGCGTGGCGTTGGCGCAGCAGCACCAGAGAGCCCACCACGATGATTACCGCAAAGCTGAACCACTGGACGACATACGACAGGTGAGGGCCGTCGCTCAGCTCGGGCGCGGGCCAGCGGGTGAGACCGGGCGGTAGAGGGCGGTAAAGGGCGGCAGAGGGCGGCAGTTGCTGGATGACCACGGGCATGACCCGGTACGGTACTGAATCCTGCAGGGCCGCCGGGTCCACATCTCCCCTCCCCCGCGGTGCGGCCAGTCCGAGCCCGTGTACGTCAGCGCTGTCACCCTCGCGGTACGCCTGCTGATCCACGTGGTACCCGTCGGGCGAGGGGGCCCAGCCGCGATCGACCAGTACGGCGGTGCCGTCGGGCAAGCGCAACGGGGTGACGAGGTCCACGCCCGGCACGCCCTCGTAGCTCCGGCCGTGCCACGGGCGTTCGCGGGCGTAGTCGTATGCGCCGCAGGCGTGCAGCCGGCGGTCGCGGAGGGAATCGATCGGGAGGGGGAGCCACCCTGGGATTTCGAGCTCGGGACGGGCGCGGGCGGCGGCGACGAGCGCGTTGTGCGCCCGGCGTTGGTGCAACCGGTCGAGCTGCCAGATGCCGAGGCGCACGCACCCCGCGGCGACGAGCAGCGCGCCGACCAGCGCGACGAGGTCACGCCGGTCGTGGGTCAGGGATGTCACCGGGGGCGTCGCACCAGCGCGAGCTTCGCGGCACGCGACAGCCGGCGCAGCGCGGCCTCACGCCGCAGGGCCGCCGGACGATCCGGCTGGCGCTCGTGGTACACGAGCCGCACGGGCAGGCGGGTGCGCGTGTACGCGCTGGCGCGTCCCGCCCTATGGCGCCGCAGCCGTTTCGGAAGGTCGTTGGTGATGCCCGTGTAGAGCGAGCCGTCCCGACAGCGCAGCATGTACACGGTCCACACGTCCCCCGCCCGCTACTCCAACTTCGCGTCGAGCGTGATTTGCGGGATGCCGGCGAGCGCCTTCGACACGGGGCAGCCGCGCTTTGCCTCCTCCGCGGCCTTCTGAAATCCCGCCTGGTCGAGGCCAGGCACCTTGCCGCGCACGGTGAGCGCCATTTTGGTGATCTTGGGTGCACCGTCGACCATGTCCATGGTGCAGGCGGCCGTGGTCTCGACACGGGTCACGGGCTTGCCGGCCTTTTCCAGTCCGGCCGAGAGGGCCATGCTCAGGCATGCCGCGTGGGCCGCGGCGATCAGCTCTTCGGGGTTCGTGCCTTTCGCCCCTTCGAACCGGGTGGCGAAGCTGTACGGCCCGCTGAACGCGCCGCTCGCGGCGCGGAAGTTTCCCTTGCCGTCCTTGAGCTTTCCTTCCCAGACGGCGGTGGCTTGACTCGTGGGCATCGCTCGACTCCTGGCGGATGGTGAGAGGCGTGAAATCTGGCGGAAGCGTGGGCCGGACGCTACGCTTGTGACTTCGCGCGAGAGAGGAGCGACCGATGGCCACGAAGAAAGCAACCCGGCGCCCGGCCAAGAAGCGGCCCGCGCCGCGGCGACCCGAGCGCCAGCAGCCCGAGTCGCTGCGGCTCCGCTCCCTGGCGGTGTCGCTCACCGTGAACGACCTGGTCCGAAGCCTCGCCTGGTATCGCGACGTGCTCCGCTTCACCGTGGGCGAGCGCTGGCAAGACGGCGGTCAGCTGCGCGGCGTGCAGCTGAAGGCGGGGAGCTGTGATCTCATGCTCAACCAGGATGATTTTGCCAAGGGACGCGACCGCAAGAAAGGCGATGGCATGCGCGTCTGGCTCGCCACCGCGCAGGACATCGAGGACCTGGCCGCGGGAATCACGGCGCGCGGCGGGCACCTGGATCATGCGCCGCAGGACATGCCATGGGGCGACCGCGCCTTCGCGATCACCGATCCGGACGGATTCAAGATCACGGTGATTCAGGAATGACAGTGCGGAGTGCGGAATTGAAAGGCACCGCATGCTGACGCTGTTGGCCGTACTCGCGCTTCAGGCCCAGGTTGCCGATACCTCACCCTTCCGCGCCCTCCCGCTGCCCGCGGCCAACCGGGTGCGGAGCGCGTCCGGCACCCCCGGTCCCGACTACTGGCAGCAGCGCGCCGATTACGTGATCCGGGCGACGCTCGACACCGCGGGCTCGGTGATCCACGGCAGCGAGCGGATTCACTACGAGAACCACTCTCCCGATCCGCTCGCGTTCGTGTGGGTGCAGATCGAGCAGAACATTTTCGCCAAGAACAGCGTGACCTACGCGTTGAACCAGCCGCCGCTGCATTTCGCGGGCGGCGCGGTGTTCGACTTCACGGGCAAGGGGTTCATCGGCGGCATCACCATCGAGCGGTTTCGGGCGGCCGGACGCGAGCTCGCGCGCACGGAATACGGCACCATGATGCGGGTCGAGCTGCCGCGGCCGCTCGCCCCCCACGGCGCGATCGACTTCGAGGTCGCCTGGCACTTCCCGGTGCCGCCCTACGGGGGCGGCCGCATGGGACGGATCGGCACGCGCCTGTACGAGATCGGCCAGTGGTACCCCCGCATGGTCGTGTACGACGACGTGCACGGCTGGAATCCGCTGCCCTACATCGGCGCCGGCGAGTTTTACCTCGAGTACGGCGACTTCGACGTGACGCTCACGCTGCCCGCGGGGTTTGTCGAACTGTGCAGAACCCCCTGGCGGTGTGGAGCGCGACCGAACGGGCACGGCTGGCCCGCGCGCGAGCCTCCGCCGAGCGCGTCGAAGTCGTCACGAAAGCGGAGGCAACCGCGCACGGCGCTCAGCGCACCCCGGGCACCAAGAGCTGGCAATTTCGGGCGTCCAGCGTGCGCGACTTCGCCTGGGCCGCCTCGCCCGACTTCCGGTGGGACGCCTCCAGCTGGCACGGCATCCTGATCCAGACGCTGTACCGGCCGGAGGCGACGCCGTGGGAAGAAGCCAACAAGATGGCGTGGTTCACCATCAAGCACTTCAGCGAGACCTGGGGCCGGTATCCCTGGCCCCACGCGACCACGGTCGAAGGCCTGATCGAGGGGATGGAGTACCCGATGCTCACCTTCGTGCCGTCGATCGAGAAGCGCGAGGACCAATACTGGGTGCTCACCCACGAATTCGGGCACGAGTGGTTCCCGATGATGGTAGGCTCGGACGAGCGCCGCTATCCCTGGATGGACGAAGGGTTCAACACGTTCATCGATTACGGCTCGGCGGAGGGCTACTTCACGGGAACGGCGTACGGCGACACGGTGCGGCGCGAGCTGCTGACCGACTATCGCGTGTCGGCCGTCCCAGGGGCCGAGCAGCCGCTCATCACGAAACCGGTCGAGTCGCGCGACCTGGCGTGGACCGCGTACCAGAAACCGGCGCTGATGCTGACGATCCTGCGCGACGCCGTACTGGGCAAGGACACGTTCCAGCGCGCGCTGCGCGAGTAGGGCAAGGACACGTTCCAGCGCGCGCTGCGCGAGTACGTGCGCCGCTGGTCGTTCCGGCACCCGCAGCCGGCGGATTTCTTCCGGACCATCGAGAACGTCTCGGGCCGGGACCTGGACTGGTTCTGGCGCGGCTGGGTGTACACCACGGCTCGGCTCGACCAGGCGGTCGATTCGGTGGCCGCCGCCGGCGACACGGCGCTCGTCTTCCTTTCGAACCGGGGGCAGATGGTGCTGCCGCTGACCCTCGAGCTGCGCTACGCCGACGGCTCGCGCGAGACGCGCGACCTGCCGGTCGAGATGTGGAACCTGGGGAGCCGCTTCACGGCACGCCTCCCGACCACTCGGCGGGTCGTCGGTGCTGTGGTGGATCCGAAGGGCATGTACCCGGACGTCGATCGCTCGAACAACGGGTGGCCGCGCTAACCACGCGGCCGCGACGCATCGCGCTTCTTACCTCGAGCCGGTTCTGGCGGGGCTCGAGCAGCGTGTTCGCGGCGCTGGCGCGCGGCCTCGCCGCGCGGGGGCACGCCACCACCGCGCTCGTCGCATACGAGCCGCTCGCCACCGGATTCGCGACGCAGGGCGTGAGCGTGCGGACGCTCCCCGTCGCTCATACCAGCCTCACGGCTGCGCGAGCGGTGCGCCGCACCCAGCGCGAGCTGCGCTCGGACATCATCCTCGTGGACATGGCGCGCGACGTCCGGCACGCCGCCGCCGCGTCGCTCGGCCGGTCCCTCGCCGTGGTGTACTGCATCAGCACCCCCGAGCCGCCTCGCGATCTCTTCACGCGGATCGCGTTCGGCCGCGTGCGGGTGACGGTCTTCCTGACGGAGGAGCACGCGCGCCACACGCTGGCGGCGGCGCCGTTCCTGCGACGCGCCCAGCAGCGGGTAATCCCCAACGGCGTCGACGGCAGCCTATTCCACCCGGACGAGGCGGCCGGGCGCGCCTTCCGCGAGCGGTACGATCTGCCCGGAGGGCCGCTCCTCATCGGTGTTGGCGCGCTCGCGCCCGAGAAGCGCTGGGACCTCCTGCTGGAAGCAGTGGCGCTCGTGGCGCCGCCCGCCCCACCGCTCCTTTTGTGCGGCTCGGGCGCGCTCGAGGGCGCGCTCCGGACGCAGGCGCGGCGGCTCGGCGTGAACGCCACATTCCTCGGCCAGGTGGAACCGGGGACGCTCGTCGGGGCGTACAATGCGGCGACGTGCGTGGTCCACACTCGCCCCGACGAGACCTTCGGACTCGCCCTGGCCGAGGCGATGGCGTGCGGGAGGCCCGTACTGGCGTCGGCGAGCGGCGGTCCGCTCGAGGTCGTCGGTGATGCGGGAGTGCTGGCGCCTCCCTTGGACCCGCGCGCCTTTGCGACCCAGTTGGAGCGCCTGCTCGCCGATCCCGGTCGGCGCGCGGCCCTCGGTGCGGCCGCGCGGCGGCGCGCGGTGGAGCGGTATTCGCTCGAACGGATGGTGCGGGAGTACGCCGACCTGCTGGAATCCCTCGAATGAGAAGCAATGGGCCCAGCGGGCGCCCGTTGCGAATCGCGCTCCTGAGCTCCAGCCGGTTCTGGCGGGGCGCGAACAACGTGTTCGCCGTGCTGGCGCGCGGCCTCGCCGAGCGCGGCCACACGACCACGGCGGTGGTGGCGTACGATGCCGTGGCCGCCGGGTTCCGGGAGCGCCACCTGGCTGTGCGCACGCTCCCCGTGGGCCACACGACCCTGCGGGGCGCGCGCGCCCTGCGCCGCGGCCTCCGGGAGCTGGCGTCGGACATCGTGCTCGTAGACCGGGCGCGCGACATCCGCCTGGCCGCGTTCGCTTCGTTCTACCGGCCCGTGGTGGTCGTCTACTGCATCAGCACGCCCCACGCGCCGAGCGACCTGCTCACACGGCTGGCGTTCCGGCGCGTGGCGGTGACGGTGTTCCTCACCCAGCAGCTCGCGCAGCGCGCGCTCGCCGAAGCGCCGTTCATGCGCCGAGCTGGACATCGCGTGATCCCGAACGGCGTGGACTGCGATCTGTTCCGTCCTGACGAGCCGGCGGGGCGCGCGTTCCGGCAGCGCCACGGGCTGGGCGACGGGCCGCTGTTGCTCGCGGTGGGCGCGCTCGAGGTCGAGAAGCGGTGGGACCTGCTGCTGGAGAGCCTGGCATTGCTGCCGGCTCCCGCCCCGCGACTTGTCCTGTGCGGCTCCGGGGCGCTGGAGGGCGCGCTCCGGGCGCAGGCGGGAAAGGTCGGCCTGGACGTGCGATTGACCGGCGCGGTGGACCCGGCGGAGCTCGTCGGAGCGTACAACGCGGCGACGTGCGTGGTGCACACGCGCCCCGACGAAGTGTTCGCGCTCGCGTTGATCGAAGCCCTGGCGTGCGGACGGCCGTTGATCGCGTCGGGCGGCGGCGGAACTCCGGAGCTCGTGGGCGACGCGGGCGTCCTGGCGCCGCCGGCAGACCCCGCCGCGTTCGCCCACCTGCTGCGCGACCTGCTGGGCGATCCGGCCCGCCGCACGGCGCTCGGCGCGGCCGCCCGGCGCCGCGCGGTCGAGCGCTACTCGGTCGGGCGGATGGTCAACGACTACGCAGTGCTACTCGAGGCGCTCTAGGCTATTCACTTGCCGTCGGTCGTCGCCGGCCGGTTCTCGTCGTCGATCGGATCGACGTCGGGCGGCACTTGCCCCCCGCCCGGCCCGAAGCCGGTCCTGCCAGGGCGACTCTCGGGTAGCACGATAGGAGCTTCGGCCACGTTGTTGTCGTAGTTGCTCTCGAAGAAGTTGTGGCACATCCCCTGCGGGTCCACGGGACGGTTGTGGGCCCGGTCGAACTCGGTGCAGGGGAACGGCGGGTTCACGTGGATACGGATGACGTAGTTGCCGGGCGGCACCGGAGCCTGTCCGTCGCCACCGTCCAACACGAAATACTGCCCGCCCAGCCACTTGTAGTATTGATCGGCGCGACCGGTGCTGATCCCCTGGTTGCCCACGATCGCCGGGCCGAGGGAGCCGGCGGGCCGGCCACACACGTGATACACCCAGGGACCGGGCGACTGAATCCCTCCATTCCAGGGCACCACATCGATCATGCAGAAGCCGCGCTTCGCCGCCTGCCAGACTTTCCCCGTGGCCGGGTCCACCAGCTCATAGGTGGCGTAATGCTGGAAGTGCCAGTGCTGATGGCATGTGGACAGCTGGTACAGTCCGTCTCCCGCCGCGACGTGCGTGGCCGGGTCCCCCAGCGCGATGTCGGCATCCCCGATGTTGGGCGTATTCACGGTGAACCGGACCACGCGGTGCCGGATCGTCGGATCGAGCACGCCGCCCTCTTCCAGCGTGCACGTTCCCTCCTTGAGGATCTGATCGTACACCACCCACGACCCCTCCAGCGCCTTGCCGTCGACAATGAGATCCGGCGCACCCGCGAAATCCGCGTCATGCGCCGCGGCGATGCGCGGCGCCGCCACACGGCCCGAGTCGCTCGGAGTACACGTAGAGAGGGCGACGATCGCTGTGAGCGCGGCAAAGGGAGCGAACCGCACGGTACACCGCCTCCGGTTTGGGGGAACCCGAACGTGCAGCGCGTCTCCGTCCGCGTCAAGCTGACTAATGCAGCCCGCTCCCGCCGGCGAGCTGCTTCACCAGATCCCCGATCACCGCTTTGGCGTCGCCGAACAGCATCCAGGTGTTGTCCTGCACGTACAGCTCGTTGTCGATGCCGGCGAAGCCCGGGTTCTTACTGCGCTTGATGGCGAGGACCGTCTTGGCCTTGTCGGCGTCGATGATCGGCATGCCGTAGATGGGACTGCCCTTGGCGTAGCGCGCGGCCGGGTTCACGACGTCGTTGGCGCCGATCACGAGCGCCACGTCGCACTGCGGCATGTCGGGATTGATCTCCTCCATTTCGACGAGCGCGGTGTACGGAATGTTCGCTTCCGCGAGCAGCACGTTCATGTGACCCGGCATGCGCCCGGCGACCGGGTGAATGGCGAACTTGACCGCGATGCCCCGCTTGGTCAGCTGATCGTACAGCTCGCGCACCTTGTGCTGCGCTTGGGCCACCGCCATGCCGTATCCCGGGATGACGACCACGAGGTTCGCCTGCTCGAGCAGCTGGGCCGCACCCTCGACCGTCTCCTGCTTCCACGCCTTCTGCTCTCCGATCGCGACCGTCTTTTGCACCGTGCCGAACGCGCCGAACAGCACGTTGGTGAACGAGCGGTTCATGGCGCGGCACATGATGATCGACAGGATCAAGCCGCTCGAGCCGTCCAGCGCGCCCGCGGTCACGAGCAGCTTGTTGTCGAGCACGAAGCCCATCGCGACGGCCGAGAGGCCGGCGTAGGAGTTGAGGATCGAGATCACGGTGGGCATGTCGGCGCCGCCGATCGGGATGATGAGCAGCACCCCGAAGAGCAGGGCGAGACCCGCCACGGCGAGGAACGCCCGCGGCACCCACGCCGCCGCCGGGTGCAGGACGACCAGCACGCCGAGCGCCACGGCGATGACCAGCACACCCACGTTGACGACGTTCTGCCCGAAATAGGTGACGGGTCGCTGCGGGATCCACTTGACCTCCTGCAGTTTTCCCGTGGCCATGAGGCTGCCGGTGAATGTGAGAAAGCCGAGGATGATCTCCGCGATGATCGCGCTCATGCGGAACGCCGTGAGCTGCGCGGGACCCTCGCCCACCCCGAGGAAGTACTCCGCCGTCCCCACCAGGCCGGCGGCGAGCCCGCCGAACGCATGCGACAGGGCGGTCCGTTGCGGCACCGCGGTCAAGGGCACGAGGGAGAGCGGCACGCCGACGATGAAGCCGGCGACGATCGCCAGCACGATCCAGCCGTGGTGCACGATCTCGGGCTGGAACCAGGTCGCCAGCACGGCCACGAGCATCCCCGTCACGCCCGCCGCCACGGCGTGGCGGGCGGTCTTGGGATCGTTCATCCAGTACAGCGAGAAGATGAACAGCGCCGTTGCGAGGATGGCGGCGACTTGGGCGACGGCGTACGTCATTGCTTCTTGAACATCTTGAGCATCCGGTTCGTGATGAGGAATCCGCTGACGATGTTCGTCATGGAGGCGAACAGCGCGATCGCGCCGAGGACGCGGATGATCCATGGGTAGTCGGCGCCCGTGACCGCGATGGACCCCACCACGGCAATCGCCGAGATCGCGTTCGTGAGCGACATGAGCGGCGTGTACAACAGGCGCGACACCCGGCGGATCACCCCCAGCCCGATGAACGTCGCCAGCACGAACACGAACAGCATCGACCAGTAGTCGTTCATGACTTCCGGATCTCCCCGGCATGGGTGACGCACGTCTCGCGGATGATTTCGTCGGAAAAATCGAGATTGAGCCGGCCGTCCTGGACGACGTGCAGCAGGAAGCTGGCGACGTTCCTCGCATACATCTGGCTGGCGTGCAGCGGCACCGTGCTGGGCAGGTTGAGGGGTCCGAGGACCACGACGCCGTCACGCCGCACCTCTTTCCCGGGCTCGGTCACCTCGCAGTTCCCGCCCGTCTCGGCGGCCAGATCGACGATCACCGCGCCGGGTTTCATGCCCCGCACGGCGTCGGCGGTGATCAGGAGGGGCGCGCGCTTGCCGGGAATGGCCGCGGTCGTGATCACGACGTCGGCGTCCTTCACGTGCTGCGCGATGAACGCCAGCTCGCGGCGGTGCGTCTCCTCGGAGAGCTGCGTCGCGTAGCCGCCGGCGGTCTCGGCCTGCTCGGCGATCTCGAGCTGCAGGAATTTCGCGCCCAGGCTCTCCACCTGCTCCTTCACGGCCGGGCGCACGTCGAAGGCCGACACCACCGCGCCGAGGCGACGCGCCGTGGCGATCGCCTGCAGCCCCGCCACGCCCGCGCCCAGCACCAGCACGCGCGCCGGCGGCAGCGTCCCGGCCGCCGTCACGAGCATCGGGAACAGCCGGCCGGCGGTCGTGGCCGCGAGCAGGACCGCCTTGTAGCCCGCCACCGTCGCCTGCGACGACAGCACGTCCATCGGCTGGGCCCGCGTGATGCGGGGGAGCAAGGCGAGACTGAATGCCGTCACTTTGCGCGCCGCAAGCGCGGCGACCACGTCGCGCTCCGCCGCCGGCTGGAACACGGCGACCAGCGCCGTCCCCTCGCGGCACAGCCCGACCTCCGCCGGGGCGGGCGGCTGCACCTTGAGGACGACGTCGCTCTTCCCGAAGACGTCGGCCGGCGTCGCGACCAGGTCGGCGCCGGCGGCGCGGTACGCGTCGTCCGGGAACGCCGCCGCCGCGCCCGCCCCCTGCTCCACCACGACCTCGAGCCCGGTCTTCACCAGCCGTCCCACCGCGTCGGGGACCAGCGCGACACGACGCTCGTTGGCCGCGGTCTCTTTGGGGACACCGATCTTCATTCTCCGCTCCTCAGAAGGATTCGGTGAGGGGTGGTGAGCGGCCCGGTAAAGGCCCGTGAAAAGCCGGGGAAGGGTGGTGTAGGGACCCTTCCCGGGCCTCTCACGGGCTTCTCACGGGTCTTTCACGGGCCTTTACCGGTTCGGTAAGTTCCCCTTCTCCCGTGCTTGCGCCAACATCCGCTCCGTGAAGTCGAGCCGCTCGGCCAGCTCGCTCACCTGCGACTCGAGCCCCAGCATGCGCTCCTCCAGGTCCGACACGCGGCGTTCCTCGGGGGGCGCGCCCGCTTCGTCGCCGCTCACGTCCCAGCGCACCAGGCGCCGCCCATCGTGGTCCCGGAAGTCACCGGCGGCGATCACCACCACGTCGTACAGATACCAGATCCCCATGCCGCCGAGGGTGAGGCACATCCACACGCCGCTCTGCACGCGACCGGTATAGAAGCGGTGCAGCCCGAACACGCCGCCCACCACCGCGAGCCCCAGCGCCACCGCGCGGGAGCGCTCCGACACCGCGCGACCCCGCTCCTCCACCTCCTGCGACTCGTAGCGCGACACCGCGTCCCGCGGCACGGTCAGGACGGCCCGGCGGGCCCGATCGGGCCGACGAGGGCGTCGAGCTCCGGGCGCGGGATCACCCCCGCCCGGCGCGCGACCTCGCGGCCGTCACGGAACACGATGAGTGTCGGGATGGCGCGGATGTTGAAGCGGAGGGTCGTCGCCGGATTGCGGTCGGTGTCGAGCTTGAGGACCAGCACGTCGCCCTGGCGCTGGCGTGCGAAATCGTCCAGGATCGGCGCCATGATCTTGCACGGGCCGCACCAGTCCGCGTAGCCGTCCATCACCACGGGCACATCGGTGCCCTTGAGCACGCCGTCCAGCGTCGCGTCGCTGACCGCGACGGGCCGGTCGAGCAGGATCGGCCGCCCGCAGTTGCCGCACTTGGGACGGTCGGCGACGCGGGTGAGATCCACGCGATTGAGCGTCGCACAGAAGGGACAGGCGACGGTCGCGTGCTTGCCGACTTCGGTGACGGACACAGCACACCTCCCTCGCTGACAATCTACATCTCGACGATGGCCTCCGCCTCGATCTCCACCAGCATCTCCGGCGCCACCAGCCGGCTCACCGCCACGAGCGTGGTCGCGGGCCGAATGTCGTGGAACACCTCGCCGTGCGCCCGTCCCACGCGCTCCCAGTCCGCGATGTCGGTCACGTACATACGGGTGCGCACCACGTCCTGGAGCGACGCGCCGGCCTGGACCAGGGCGCGCTCGATGTTCTTGAGCGCCTGGACCGCCTGCAGGTAGGCGTCCCCGACGCCGACGATCTTCCCGTCGGGTCCGGTCGCCGTCGTGCCCGCCACGTGCACGCATCAGGCCGTCCACCGCCGCGAGCAGCTCGTCCACCGACTCCGGCGCCACGAGAAAGGTGGCGAGGCCGATGCTCGCCGTCATGCGCCAGCCGTGCGCCGGCACGACCTCCGCGAGCGCCTGCCGCAGCTTGTCGGTCGCGAGCCGGGCGGGCGCGGCCCCCGCCTCGGGCAAGAGCACCGCGAACTCGTCCCCACCGAGACGGGCGACGACGTCGCTGGCGCGCAGCACGCCGCCCAACGCGCGCGCCACCGAGCGCAGCACGGCATCGCCCGCGAGGTGGCCCAGGCGGTCGTTTACCAGCTTGAAGTCGTCGAGATCGAGGTAGGCGACCGAGAAGGGATGGATGTAGCGCCGGGCCCGCGCGATCTCCGCCCCGGCGAGCTCGTAGAACGCCCGGGCGTTGGGCGCGCCGGTGAGGGCGTCGCGTCGGGCCAGCTCCCGCTCCCGCGCGTGCGCCAGACGCAGCCGCGCCACGGCCTCCGAGACGAGCAGCAGCGCGGCGAGGCGCAGCACCACGTTCCAGTACGGGATCGACCAGTGGGAGTACTCACTCTGGGTGAGCGCGTCCGCGAGCATCCAGGCGAGCCCGCCCGCGCAGGCCACGATCGCGCCCGGCCAGCGCCCGGCATACCACGCCACCAGCACGACCGGAACCAGGTAGAACACCAGCGGCGTGAGCTCGGGACCCGTGACGAAATCCATCCACCCGAGCCCCGCGACGATCACGAGCCCGGTGAGCACCAGCGCCGGAGCCGGCAGGCGGGACAGCCAGGCATCGAAGTGCCGCCCCCAGGAACCGTCAATGCGCACCACCACCCCCCTCGCGCGTCGGTGGCCCGGAAGATAACGCGCGTCGTCGAGCTCGCGGGTCGAGGGGCCCACCGTGGAGATCACGCCGCAAGATACCTTGACCACACGGTGTGCCCCGGTGTACGGTGCGGACACCGGTAAGGGAGGGGCAATGACGGAGAAGGAGCAGTTCCTCGGAACCTGGGAGCGGGAGGTGCCCACGACGCTCAAGGTCCTGAAGGCGTACCCCGCCGCCAAAGCGGACTTGAAGCCGCACCCGAAGGCGCGCAGCGCGAAGGAGCTGGCCTGGACGTTCGTGTTCGAAGGCGTCGGCGGGGCGCAGGCCCTGGACGGCGAGCTCAAGTTTCCGCCCAAGAACATGCCGCCCGTGCCGGATACGTGGGACGCCATGGTGCGCGAATGCGAGCGTGCGCTCCGGGGGCTGGGCGACAAGGTTCGCAAGGCGAGCGACGCCGACTTGAACAAGACGGTCAAGTTCTTCACGGGCCCGAAGCAGATGGGCGATGTGCGGCGGCTGGATTTCTTCTGGTTCCTGCTGATGGATATGGTGCACCATCGGGGCCAGATGTCCGTGTATCTCCGGATGGCGGACGGCAAGGTGCCGTCGATCTACGGGCCGTCGGCTGACGAGCCGTGGTCGTAGCGTGACGGACGCCCCGCTCGGTGACTATAGCGCCGACCGACGCATCATCCTGTTGACCGCGATGGCCGGGGCCGTCGGCGTGATCAGCGCCTTCGTGGCGCTGGCGCTGGTGCGCTTGATCGGCCTGTTCACGAACCTCGCCTACTTCCACCGCCTCGACACGAGCTTCGCCACGCCCGCCGCGAGCCACCCCGGGCTCTGGTCGCTGCCGATTCCGGTGGTGGGCGGCCTGATCGTCGGCCTGCTCGCCCGCTACGGCTCGGAGAAGATCCGGGGCCACGGCATCCCCGAAGCGATGGAAGCGATCCTGATCGGGCGCAGCCGCATCGAAGCCAAGGTGGCGCTGCTCAAGCCGCTCTCGTCCGCCATCGCGATCGGTACGGGCGGACCGTTCGGCGCCGAGGGGCCGATCATCGCGACGGGCGGGGCGTTCGGCTCGGTCTTCGCTCAGGCATTCCATCTGTCGACGGTGGAGCGGAAGACGCTGCTCGTGGCCGGCGCCGCGGCCGGCATGGCGGCCATCTTCGCCGCCCCGGTCGCCGCCGTGATGCTCGCGGTCGAGCTGCTCTTGTTCGAGTGGAAGCCGCGCAGCTTCATTCCCGTGGCGTGTGCCGCCGCGGTCGCCGGCGCGCTGCGCGTGCCGCTCCTGGGCGCGGGGCCGGAGTTCGCGGTCGTCCCCCACGGCACGCTCGCCTCGACGACCCTGGCCGAGTGCGCCGGCGTCGGGCTGGCGGGCGGTCTCGCGGCCACGCTGCTGACGAACTTGCTGTACGGCGTCGAAGACTGGTTCGCGCGCCTGCCGATGCACTGGATGTGGTGGCCGGCGCTCGCCGGCATCGCCGTGGGGCTGGGCGGCCTGGTCGCGCCACAGGCGCTCGGCGTGGGCTACGACGTGATCCGCGGCCTGGTGACGGGCCGACTGGTCGGCGCTTTGCTGATCGGCCTGCTCGTGGTGAAGGCGCTGATCTGGGCGATCGCCCTCGCCTCGGGCTCGTCGGGCGGCGTGCTCGCCCCGCTACTGGTCATGGGCGGCAGCATGGGCGCGCTGGGTGCGTACGCCCTGCACCGGCCCGATCC
>WNGP01002752.1_pt1 | contig 14736 bp, 10 predicted proteins | sample 5407671 | NCBI WGS metagenome assembly WNGP01 (sample SAMN13153381, study PRJNA577476) | soil metagenome | isolation source: 40 cm soil or saprolite under Garry oak tree replicate 2 | place: USA:California | collected 2016-06-15 | reverse complement strand
ACGTGCTCGAACGCGACGTCGCCGCGTACGGCGCCCAGGGGCGCCCGCTGCGCGTCTTCGGCATCTTCGGTCGTCATCTGGCGCAGCTCGTAGATCCGGTCGAGCCCCGCGAACGCCTCGGTGATCTGCGTGCCGATCGACGCAATGTTGATCAGCGGCAGCGCGACGAGCCCCACAAAGAAGACGTATTGGACGAACTGCCCCAGCGTCATCGATCCCGCGAGGACCGCCCGGCCGCCGACGAGAATCATCACGACCGAGATCGCGCCGATCACAAACTGCGCGAACGCCCCGACGCCCGACACGCCCGTCATCGTGGTCGCCACGTTGCGGAACAGCTTGTGGGCGCCGCGCGCAAACACCAGCCGCTCACTCCGCTCGGACCGGTAGGCCTTCACGATCCGAATACCACCCAGCGTTTCCGCGAGACGGCCGGTCACCTCGGCGTTGAGCTTGCCGCGATCGCGAAACAGCGGCCGCAGCTTCGAAAACGCGTAGGCCATCCCCCCGCCGAACAGCGCCAGCACGAGGATCGAGATCGAGGTCAGCTTCCAGTTCAGCCAGAACAGCACGCCCAGCGCGATACTCGCGGTCACCAGGCCCCCGAGCAGCTGCACCAGCCCGGTGCCGACCAGATTGCGGATGCCCTCGGCGTCCGTCATGATCCGGGAAATGAGAATGCCGGTTTTCGTGGAATCGAAATACGAGATCGGCAAGCGCAGCACGTACGCCTGTATGGACTTGCGCATGTCGGTGATGGCGCGCTGGGCCGCGACACCGAGGATCTGCGACAACCCAAACGAGGTCACCGCCTGCACGAGAGCGGCTACCCCCACCGCGGCGGCGATGACGCCAAGCAGATCGACGCGTTTCTGACCGACGACTTGGTCGATGATGTAGCGCGACGACCACGGCAAGACGAGGCCGGCGAACCGGCTGACCAGCATCAGGGCGAGACCGGCCGCGAGCCGGCTGCGATGCTGCCAGACCACGCGGCGCGCCTCGCGCCACGCGTTTGCGTAGTTGGGTTTCGGCTTCTTGTCCGCCACGACGAGAAGCTTACCTGGTCCGGGAAGGCCTTACCAGCAATCCCGTGGTCGAGACGCGGAGCTCGTAGGTGGCGCCGCCGGGTGCTGTTGCGCCGATGAACGTCGCCGAGCCGTACTCCGCATCCACGAGCGGCCGCAGCACCCAATAGCGCTTGGCGAGATCAAAGGCATCGAATGGCTTGGCGTGGGCAAGCGAGTAGACCGTCCGCGCGCGCGTCTGCTCGTCGCCGAGGGTCTGATACCGGCCTGCGATCCGGTCCAGCTCATAGACCGTCTGCAGTCCCAGGAACGTGCCGATCGGGCGCCACTTCAACACGTGCGCATCCACGTACACCGCATCGCCCGCGAGATCGAACATGTGCAGACTGCTGTCGGGTAGCGTGACCGTGGCGCGAAAGTGGTGCGGCCCGATCGGGTCCGTCTTGATCGTCGCGGCCAGCGCTTCCGCGGTGAATGCGCGGTAGCCGCGGATCCCGACCGTGATCGCGGCACAGAGTGTACTCACCGTGAGCAGCAACGCTCCGCCGAGGAGCGTGATGAGCGCACTCACGCGGTTGCGCTTCCGCCAGGCCGACCCGCCGGTGTAAAACAGCACGACCGCAAGTAGTGCGAGTCCGACCATCACGAGCCGCAAAATGCCAGTCATTCCCTACACGTTACGCGCCGCCTGCCTCTGGCGCGAATTCGGCCTCCGCGCCACCTTGTCGGCTCACCGAACAAAACGGCATATGAAACGCTCCCGAGTGATTACGTTGGCGATCGTGGTGGCGGTGATCGCCCTGTTCTTCTACATGTCGACCGCCCGGGCGAACCAGGAATGCACGGTCTGCGTCGATTTCCAGGGTCAGTCCAACTGCGCGACCGCGGCGGGGACCACGGTCGCCGAGGCCACGCAGACGGCACAGAACACCGCGTGTGGACCGGTGGCCCACGGCATGAACGAGACCATCGCGTGCGGGAACCGGGCTCCGGTATCCGTGCGGTGCGGCCGGCGCCGGTAGGTGGCGGATTTTTCGATGCCCCGCGTCGCCGTTCCGGCGATCTTGTTACTGGCGGGCGGAGGCAAGCGCGAGGGCGAAATTTACGTTATGGAGCGTGTGCCCCAGCACGCCGGCCCCGAGACTCCGCTCGATATGCTGAATCGCCCGCAAGCGTTCTTTCCGTTTCGTACCAAGAAGGACGGTGAGGGCGTGTTGCTGGTCGCCAAGGCACGGACGGTGACTTTGACGGTCCCGCGACCTCAGGCGGAGGACTCCGTGCGCCTCTCCGCCGCTAAGAAAGCCACCTTGGAAATCACGCTGGCGGACGGGTCCACATTGAGCGGGTGGGCGACCCTCGAGCTGCCACAGCACCACGCGCGCGTCCTCGACTATCTCAATGCCGTGGCCGAGCCGTTCTTCGCCATCGAAACCAGCGATGGGCTGCTGCATCTCGTCAACCGCGCGCATGTGCTGTACGCGCGCCCTGAGGACTGATTCATGGCCGCACGGCTCGATCCCTTCGTCGACGTCATGCTGCGCGAGCGCGCGGACCAGCTCTACCTGCTGCCCGACGAGCCGGTCACGCTGGTCAAGGACGGCAAGCCGCGCAAAGTCTCCAAGCAGCCGCTGACCGACCAGCACATCTACGCCTTGATGGTCGAAGTCGCCCCGCCCGAAGCGGCGGACAAGATCGACCAGCAATCGGAAACCGAGTTCGACTACGCGGGCGCCAACGGGCTGGTGCGGGTGAGAATCGTGCCGGAAGGTGGGCGCCTGACAGCGGTCATCTCCGCGATCCGTCGCGCGTCGCAAGAACAAGACATGCCGACAGTTACCCAACCGGCCGCCGGCTCCCCCGACGTCACGGCCAAGCGTCCGGCCGCCGCGCCGGCGCCGCCGCCGCCGAAGGCAACCGCAGCCGCGAAAGCGCCGCGGGCGTCGGTCATCGCCGCCGCCCCCATGGTCGACAGTCCTGTCGCGACGCCCGGCCAGCTGCCGGGGGAGTTCGCGTCTTCGGAGTTCCAGGTCGCCGAGCAAAAGCTCGGCAAGCTGCTCCGCGCCCTCGTGCAGTCCGCCAGCTCGGACCTCCATCTCCGAGTGGGGGAGCCCCCCATGTTCCGGACCCACGGCGAGATCAAGCGGCAGACGGGCACGCCCCTCAGTGTCAACGATCTCGAGCTGCTCGTGCTGTCGATCATGCCGGAGCGCAACCGCGGCGAATGGAAGGAGACGGGCGATACCGACTTCGCTTACGAGATCTCCGGACTGGCGCGCTTCCGCGTCAACGCGGCGCGCGACCGCAAAGGCCCCGTCGCGGTCTTCCGCGTCATCCCGGCCAAGGTCGTCACGGTCGAGGAGATGGGGATCTCCGACGAGGTCCAGAAGCTCTGCTACCTCAAGAAGGGCCTCGTGCTGATCACCGGGCCGACGGGCTCGGGAAAATCGACCACGCTGTGCGCGCTGATCGATCTGGTCAACCGCACGCGCACCGACCACATCATCACGATCGAAGATCCGATCGAGTTCGTGCACGACAACAAGAAGTGCCTCATCACGCAGCGCCAGGTCCACGTGCACACCGAGAGCTTCAAATCGGCGCTGCGCGCGGCCCTGCGTGAGGATCCCGACATCGTGCTGGTCGGCGAGCTGCGCGACCTCGAGACGATCGCCATCGCGATCGAAACGGCGGAGACGGGGCATCTCGTGTTCGGGACGCTGCATACCACCACGGCGGCGTCGACCGTGGACCGGATCATCGATCAGTTCCCGGCGGACCGGCAGGCGCAGATCCGCGTCATGCTGTCCGAGTCGCTGAAGGGCGTGATCTCGCAGACGCTCTGCAAGAAGGCGGGCGGCGGCCGCGTGGCGGCACGCGAGATCCTGCTCACGACCCCGGCCATTTCCAACCTGATACGCGAGGGGAAGACATTCCAGATCCCCTCGATCATTCAAACCAGCAAGAAGCTCGGCATGCTGACGCTGAACGACGCCCTGCTCGAGCTCGCCGAGAAGAAGCTCATCGACCCCGACGAAGCCTACGTGCGCTCCGTCGAGAAATCCGGCATGGTTGCCAGTCTCAAGGCGAAGGGGTTTAAGTTGACGTTGGTTGCAGAAGGTTGATTGATCCCTTTCTTTGGAGGGTGTAATGCGATTTCTCCGCCTAGCCGTCCGCATCACGGGATTCGCCATCATCGCCGCCGCCGCGGCGTGCTCTGACAACAGTCCCACGACAGGACCTGTGCCCACTCCGCTGATCCAAGCACAGCAGGCGCCCGACATGGCCGCGCTGACCCGCGCGCTTCCCGGGTTCGGCGGTCTCTTTGTCGATCACGGCGTGCCCACCGTCTATCTCACCGATCTCAGGCAGCAGAGCCTCGCCGAACGGCTACTCGGCGGCTTTGCTCGCGCTCGCGGCGCGACGGGAATCCGCGTCCTCGCGGGGCGCTTCGCTTATGGTGATCTGGACAAGTGGTTCCAGCAGGTCTCGAACGAAGCCTTCGCGCAGGGCGGCGTGGTCTTCGTCGATCTCGACGAAGCCGCCAATCGCGTGCTCGTTGGTGTGGAGCGCGGCGCATCGCACGCCAACATCCACGCCTTGGCCGCCCGGCTCGGCGTCCCCGCCGAGGCGCTGACCGTACGCGACGCGGATCCGATCTACCCCGTGGCAACGCTGCAGGACCAGGTTCGACCGGTCGTCGCTGGGCTGCAAATCAACTTCCCGGGCTTCCTCTGCTCGATCGGGTTCAACGCGGTCAGTAACGGCCAGAACTCGTTCGTCACGGCATCCCACTGCACGACCACGCAGGGCGGCGTCGAGGGGACGCAGTACTGGCAATCCCTGTCCAGTCAGCCCAACAGCTTCATGGGGACCGAGGTCGCGGATCCCGTCTACGTCCGGAGCAAGGGCAAGAACTCGCCCTGCCCCAAGGGCCGGCGCTGTCGCTTCAGCGACTCCGCGCGCGCGGCGTATGCGGCCGGCGTGCAATTCGCGCTCGGTGGCATCGCCCAGACCAGCGGCGCGAACAACGGCTCGCTGGAGATTACGGGAACGTTCTCGATTGTGGCCGAGGGTGGTGAGATCGTCGGCGACGTCGCCAACAAGGTCGGCCGCACGACCGGCTGGACGCAGGGCATCATCACCAACACGTGCGTCAACACCGGCGTGTCGGGCACGAACATCGTGCAGCTGTGCCAGAACTTCGTGAGTGCCGGCGTCGGCGCCGGGGATTCGGGCTCCGACGTATTCCTGGATCTCGGCACGGGTGTCCGGCTGCTCGGCTTGTTGTGGGGCGGGAATGGGGCCGGCACGCAATTCGTGTACAGCCCGATCAACAACATCGAGCAGGAGCTCGGACCGCTCACGACGTTCTGAACGGCCACGGGCGCGCATCAACCGACGCGCGCCCGTTACGCTCATCGAGGTCAGCCCTTAATCGTCTTCGTCGCCTCGTCCCAGCTGACGGTGGTGCGCCGGAAGTAGGCCTCGTTCGCCATGTGACACGCGAGCGCCGCGTTGTGCCCGAACACCACGTCCTCGACCACCGGCTTCCGCGTGCGCACTGCCTCGAAATAATTCCACAAATGCGGCCGCGTATCGTCGAAGTCCGGCGTCGAGAACGTCATCGCTTCGCTGAATGGCGGCTGTTCGCCGGGCTTGAGATCGTGGTCGCGATGCCACTGCTCGTTGTACGCCTGGCGCAGCTTGCCCGGGTAGCTGCCCGTGTAGTAACTCGGCCAGTGGTCCTTGCCATCCTGCGGTGTGAACGTGAGCGTGCTCCCCGACACCTCGAGCACACCCTTTGATCCCTGGATGCGATACTGCTCGGGCATTTCGGTGCCGAGATTCAGCCGCATGTAGACGGGCAGGTCGCTGTAGTAGTAGATCGTCGCGTGGACGTCGGGCATGTTGCGCCCGTCCTTCCAGCGCCGGATCCCGCCGACCGCGGCCGCCTGTTTCGGCGGCTCGTTGATGCCGAGCATGAATTGCATCCCGCTGATCAGGTGGACGAGGAGATCGCCCGCCACGCCGGTGCCGTATTCTTTCCAGCAGCGCCAGCGCGCGAAGATGTTCGGATCGAGCGCCCGCTTGGGCACATCATTCTGCCAGGTGTCCCAGTCGAGCGTCTGGAGCGAGAGGTCGGGCGGCGGCGGGTACTCCCACGCCCCCGTCGGATCGTTGCGCCCGAGCCAGCCTTCGACCAGCGTCAGGTCGCCGAGGGTTCCCGCGGCGAGGATCTCCTTCGCCTTCGCGCAGATCGCCGAGCTCACGCGCTGTGAGCCGACCTGGAGGATGCGGCCGCTCTTCTTCACCGCGTCCACCATCGCCACGCCGTCGGCCGCGGTGTGGGACATCGGCTTCTCGATGTAGATGTCTTTCCCGGCGCTCACCGCCTCGACGACCATGCGCCGATGCCAGTGATCTGGTACCGCGGCCACGATGCAATCGATGTTCTTGTCGTCGAGCAGCCGGCGATACTCGCGCGTGGTCGGGACAGTGGCGCCCGCGATCTCTTTGGCCAGGGTATGGCGGCCGTCGTAGAGGTCCGCGGCCGCTGCACACGTCACGCCCGGCAGCGAAACCGATGTGCCGAGGAGGCCGGAGCCCTGCATCCCGATGCCCACCATCCCGAAGCGGACGGTGTCGCTCGGGGCGACGCGGCGGGTGCGAAAGGGTTGGGCGACAAACGAGACGCCGGCGGCGGCGGCACCGGCTTCGAGAAACTCACGGCGGGACCAGGTCGGCTTCTTCATGGGCGCTCTCCTAGAATGCGAGGTGGTCCGTCAATAATGCCCCTTGCTTTCATCTCTCCGGAAGAGCGTCGAACAGCAGATGCGACGCGAGGTTGCGAGATGTCCAGGTCATGATGCGCGCACGGGCCGTTTCCCGACGGGGATCGTTGTGCGGTATGTCACTCTCCGGAGGACGGGCTGGCGTTACAATTGGCCACCTTGGTCCGGCGCCCGCCAACGGGGTTTGCTCCCCCCGCGATTCGGTCTGCCGACCCACGTCCCATCGACAGGGCCGGCATGCGTTACAGTGGCATGGTCGCCGCCAGGCGACGCGCTTCGTGGCAACTCGCGGTCATGGCGCTGCTCCTCTCCGGAGCAGCGTTCGCTTGCGTCGTCTCTGATGCCCTCACCGGCCCCAAGACCGCCGTCGTTGCGCTTCGGTTTACCGGGGACTCCGTGCTCGTGGTGGGTGACACCGTCGCCTTCGCCGTCACCGCCGCAATCGATGGCGCGCCGCTCGCGGCCCCGCATTTCCGATTCATTATAGAGGATACGCTCGTCGCGTCCCGCACCTCCGGCGACTCGATCGTCGCGCGGCGGCGCGGCCGCACCCACCTCATCGCCTCGCTGACCAGCCCGCTCTTGGCCCACCCGCCAACGCTGACTGTGACGCTCGACGTCGTGGTCGGAACCGTGGCGGTCGTTCCCGCGAACGACACCCTCACCAGCATCGAGGATACGGTGTTGCTGGCCGCCCCAGCGTTCGACGCGCACAACCAGCCAATCGGCGGCATTACGCCCGTGTGGTTTTCCTCCGACACCACGGTTGCGGCCTTCGTAGCTCCGGGCAAGCTGGTCGCGCGGCGCAACGGTCAAGTAACCGTGGGCGCGCTCGTCGACAACGACACCGGCATGGGCACCGTCGTCATCCTCCAGCGGCTCGCCCGGTTGCAGACTTCGCCGTCGGTACTCGTCTTGAATGCGTTGAGCGCCGAATCCACCGTCGTAGTGAGCGGCCTCGACGCGCGCGGCCATCCACTCAGCGGCGTGTTGATCAGCTGGGCCAGCGAAGCCTCCACGATTGCATCGGTGACCCCCGGGGGCCGTGTCCGCGCGGTCGACAATGGGACGACACGGATTTTCGCACAAGACGGGACACTGCGCGACACAGTGACGACGATCGTCGAACAGCGGGCGACGCAAATCGTGATTCGGCCCGATCCCGTGCCGGCGATTGTATCTCTGGGTGATCAGGTCTCCGTGACCGCAAGCGCGACGGACAGTCTCGGCTTCGTGGTAACGGTGCCGAACAAGACGCCCGGATGGGCGACGCTCGATCCAACGATCGCGACCGTGGACCGCAATGGTCTTGTGACTGGCGTCGGCGTGGGGAGCGGTCGCGTCGTGGCGGTCATGGATGCGGCGCGGGATACCATCGCGGTAGACGTTGGGGATCTCGCGGCGTCGATTGTGATCCAGCCGCCGAGCGCGACCCTCGCCAGCCTGAAAGACACGCTGCTGTTATCCGCGACGGTCCGAAACAGCCGGGGCAACCTGATTCAGAACCCGGTCATTACGTGGCGTGCATCCGATCCCGCCATCACCCGCGTGGACAGTGTGCCGCGACCTGTGGCGGTGGCCGTCGGCGTCGGGACGGTGCGTATCATCGCGGTGTCGGGCAGCGTCGCGGACACGACCCTCGTCACGGTAACCAACGCGCCGGTGTCTCTCACTATTACGCCGGTCGCCGACACCCTCACCAGCATTTGGGACTCGCTCCCAGTTCCCGTCGTAATTCTCAACGCGCGCGGCGACACCCTCGCCTCCACCTCGGCACAGTGGACGAGCGATGCGCCGCTGGTGGGCACCGTCACCGGCTCCGGGCTCGTGGTGGCACGGGACACCGGTCTGACCGTCGTACGCGCGAAATACCTTGTGGCACCTGGCGACACGCTGCGCGATTCGATCGCCATCCGGGTCTTCAACCTCCCGACATCGATCGTGTTGAGCGATGACCGCGATACGCTGACCGCGGTGGGACAATCACTCAGCTACAGCGGCGCAGTGCGGAACGCGCGTGGCAACGCGATTCCCGGCTACACGATCGCGTGGTCGTCGACCAACCCCGCCGCCGTCAGCGTGTCGCCCGGCGGCGTCGCAACCGCCGCGGGTTACGGCTCCGCATTCGTGATCGGCCAGGCCGGCGGCTTCGCCGACACGGTGATTGACGTCGTCGTCAATCCAACGCGATTGATCGTGGACAACGCTGTCACGATTTCACCGCGGTTCGGCACGCGCAAGCGGCCGTACGCACGCATCAGCGATGCCGTCGCCGCCGCCGAGCTGGACGACACCGTTTGGGTGCGAAAGGGCGCGGCGCCCTACTCCGAGACGGTGGCCCTCACGCGGCGCGGGACACTGCTCGGTGACGATTCGGCGTTCGCGGCGACCGGATTCAGCAATCCGCTGCTGCTGCCGCTCCTCTCGCACGATACCGGCGCCGCGGGCATCACGGCGTACACCGCGGCCACGGTGATCGTCAAGAACCTGACCCTGCGACAAACGGTCGCGGGACCGGCCATCGACGCACGACGGGCCGACCTGCGCGTGTCGTGGTTCTACGTCAACCCCCCCGGCATCGGCGCCAGCCGAATCGGCGGAGGGATCGCGCTCGACAGCTCCACTGCGTCCGCCGCCATCATCACGGACAGCGACATTCGCGACGTGCGCGGCTACGGGATCCGGGTACGCGACGCGTCCGGCGTGGTCGTGGATCGCGTGAACGTCGAAACCGTGGATTCCGTACTCGGCCAGGAGCCCGGTGCGGGCATCCGGGTGCTCCGAGGCAGCGGGAACACGGTCCGCCGCGCCACGGTGCGCGGTACCCAGGGGCCGCAGATCCTCGTGGAGTCGAGCCCCAACGCGACCCTGGCGCTGAACGACCTGGCTGGGCGCCAGCGATTGATGCTCGTACGCTCCAGCAACGGCACGACCGTCCAGGACAATCTGTTCGACACTCGGCCGCTCGGACTGAACGGCGAGGTTTTCTCCGGCGGCACGCTGTTCGAATGGGCTGGGCTCGAGGTCCAATCGTCGTTGCAGATCATGGTAACGGGGAACACCTTCCGCGATGTCGCCCGCGCGGATCAGGAGCCGCTCAACGGCATGCGCTTCGTTGACGTGCGCAATCCGTCGTCTCCCTTCATCGGCGCCCAGACCTTCACGAACGCCTTCCTTGGCAACCGCGCCGGCATCCGGTCGGAGCGGTCCTACCTCTACATTCAGGGCTCGCGCTTCGACAGCACGCTCACCGCCATCCTCGGGGCCGCGAGCGACGTCCTCGTGCTTCAGGACGACACGCTGCGCCACGCCATTCGGGACCGGTGTCTCACCGCGTCCCAGTCGCTCTACATCAGTGTGACCAGCAGCTGGTTCGAGAGCTGCACGGTCGGCGCGCCCCACGCGCTCGCAGCAACCAACGGCATCCTGCTGGTCCAGCAGTCCACGTTCACCAGTAGCCGGGGGGCGGTGAGCTTCAACGGCAACACGTTCACCATCCAAGGGAGTACGATCTCCGGGGCCGGATTCACTCCTGCACCGACGGACACCAGCACCGCGATCGCCGCGCTGGAGGTGATCGCGCAATCGATCACCGTCGCCCAGAACACCATCACGGACCACCGGTTCAACGCGGGCATTCGTCTGGAGGGCGGCTCGTCAAGCGCACGGCTGGACTCAAATCTCGTTTCCACCAATGCCATCGGCATACGGCTCGGCAGCCTGTCGACCTTCAGCGCGCGCGACAACGACGTCTTCGACAACGCGCCGGCGGGTGTGCTCGGCGAAGTCGGCCCCGCAATCAGCATGCTGCGAACATGGTGGGGAGACGCGCGTGGGCCGCGACGCCTGGCCGACCCCACGGCGACCGGCGATAGTCTGACAGGCAACGTGAGCGCGTCCAGTTGGAATGCCGCGCCCCTGGCCAGCGGAAGCTCAGCGGCTCTACTGCACAGCGTGCGTGGCGACGGACAAACAGGTCTCCGGGGGGGCGCGCTGTCCAAGGCGTTCACCGTGCGCGTTGTCGACGCCGCTGGACGTCCTGTAGCGGGAGTGCAAGTGACGTTCAAGGTCACGGGCGGCGGCGGCAACTTCGGCGGGTCCGGCCAGGTGAAGATCACGACGAACGCAGGCGGTTTGGCGGAGGCGACCTTGACGCTCGGGGCTTCACCGGGGACGAACACGGCAACCGCCACCGCGTCCGGTCTGAATACGCTCACCTTCACAGCGACCGGCACGTGACGCGCTGCCCCCGCTGCGCCGCCCAGGTACCGGTCGGCTTGCGGTTCTGCGGCTTTTGCGGCGCGGCAATCGCCGATCCCACCTCGGCTACCGTCGCCTTAATCGCACAAAGCGAAGATCCGCTGCTGGCGCAGGTTCGTGTCGTGCTCGGCGGCGAATATGAGATCGAGCGCGAATGCGGCCGTGGCGGCATGGCGGCGGTGTTCAAGGCGCTCGACGTGTCGCTGCGGCGGCCCGTCGCGCTCAAGGTCATGTTGCCGTCCGCCTCCAACGGCGGCGCGGTCGCGGACCGGCTGCGGCGCGAAGCGCGCAGCGCCGCGGCACTCGATCACCCCAACATCGTGCCGATCTACCAGGTCGGCGACGCGGGCGGCATCCACTATATCGTGATGAAGTACATCGAGGGACGCTCGCTCGACGCGATCGTCGACGATCAGGGCGCCCTGCCGATCGCGGTGGTCGTCGCGGTGCTGCGCGCCATGGCAAGCGCGCTGGCCTACGCGCACGAACGCGGCACCGTCCACCGCGACATCAAGAGCTCCAACATCCTGATCGACCAGGAAGGGCGCGTCTACGTCTCCGACTTCGGCCTCGCCCGCGCGGCGGAGGATTCGAAGGTGACGCCGAGTGGCGCGGTCATGGGGACGCCGCAGTTCATGAGCCCGGAACAGTGCGCCGGCGCCCCAGTGGGGCCTCAGGGCGATCAGTACTCGCTGGGGATCGTCGCATTCCAGATGCTGGCGGGCGAGGCGCCGTTCGAGGCGAGCTCGGTGCTGGCCGTCGTGCAGCACCAGTACTTCACGCCGCCGCCGGACCTCCGCAGCGTGCGCGCCGATGTCCCCGACGCACTCCTGGCGATCATCGCGCGCTTGGTCGCCAAGGATCCCGCGCACCGGTTCACCAACACCTCCGACCTCGTCACCGCTCTCGAGCTCCTGCCGTTCCATACTGAGGATCAGCGGGTCGCGAAAGACATCCTGCGGCGGCTTGCGCGGGGCTACCACGTCCCGATCGTCGAAACCGGACAGCTTCCACCGCTGCCGGACGCCCGCGACTCCCGCGCGGCGGCCGCCGTCGCCCTCCGGCCGGCACTGCGGCGACCTGGCGTCCTGGTACCGCTTGGCCTGGGAGCCGTGGTGCTGATATCGGGCGCGTGGTTCGCCATCCAGGCGACGCGAGGGGAGACGCCCGCGCCCGTGGCAAGCGCGGCCGCACCCCCTGCCCCGGCCCCACCGTCTCCCGCACCAGCTCGTCCCCGGCTCGCAACGATTCCTCCGCGCGCCGTGACGTCCGGACCACCGGGCCGCGTGCGTTTGCGCACGGAGCCGGCAGACGCCGTCATTTACATCGACGATCACCAAGTGGGGGTCGGGACGGTCTTCGATGTCGAAGTGCCGTCAGGAACACGCCGCTTGCGGATCAAGGCGCCTGGGTCAACGACATTCGACACGATATTCCACGTGGTGGCCGGCAACACGACACGGCTGGGGCTCATCACCCTGCGGGACCTGCCGTGAGGCACGCCATCGTCGCCGGCCTGCTGCTCGTCGCCGCCGGAGCGGCACACGCGCAGGGCAACACCGCCGAGCAGCTGGAGCAGGCGGCACAGTATCACGCCGCCCTGGACGTCGAGCGAGAGCTCGTGCTCCTGCGCCGCATCATTTCCCCGAATTCGCCCTTCGTGGTCACGCACGACCAGCGCGTCCTCGCCTACAAGTACCTCGGCGCGACGCTCGTCGTGCTCGGGCAGCGCGACTCCGGTATCGTGTACTTCCGGGCGGCGCTCGAGCGGGACCCGTTCGTCGACCTGGAGCCGCAGAAATTTACGCCGGCCGAGCTGGACGCGTTCGGCGAGGCGAGACGGTTGACGTTCGGACTCGGCATCCGGGCGATCCCGTTCGACACCATCGATCCCCGTACCGAGCGGCTCGGATTCACGGTCATGACGACGCACGCCGCGGACCTGCGAGTCGAGGTGCGCAGCGCCGACGCTCCGGCGGGCGTCGTGCTGTATCAGGGCATCACGGACGGACCCCGCGAGCTGCGGTGGGACGGTTTGATCGCGGATGGCCACCTGGCGGCGACCGGACGCTACGAATTGCTCCTGTCCGGCGTCAGCCAGCTGACGCATCGGCCGGATTCCGTCCGTCTGTATTTCAGCATCCAGCAAGATCACGCGCCACTCGAGGACACGATTGCGGCGCTCCGAGCGGAGGATCTGCTCCCGGAGCAGCATCCCACCACCATGGCCCGGGCGGAGCTGTTCAAGGGCATGGGAATCGCGGCTGCTGCCCTGCTCATTCCCCGCACAGTGGCCAACGGTGAGCTGCGTGGCGGCGGGCGCTCGCTCGCGGTCGTCGTCGCGGGGACCGCCTCGCTGACGGGCGTGGCGGCTTTCGTCTTTCGCCAGCGTCATCGAGAGATCCCCGCCAACATCGCCGCGAACGCGGCGCGGCGCGCGCAGCGGGCAACCACCAATGCCGCGATCCGCGATCGCAATCAGGCACGTCTGGCGCAAACGCGTCTCATCGTCGCACCGGCCGCGGGAGTCGGCCCGTGATGGCGAGGGTGTCGGGACCCGCATTGGCGATCCTGGTGGCCGTCCCTGCTCTCGCGGCCGGGCAGGTCTCGGTGCAGGGTGGCGTACTCGTTGGGCGTGCCGAACATCGCGTCGTCGACGGCGGCGAGCTCGTGGCGTCGTCGGGCACGCTGTTCGGCGGCGCGCTGGCCGTGACGATCGGTGAGCGGTTTCAGATTCAGGGCGAGGCGCTGGGTGGCGGGCTGACGACGGCAGCCGCGCCGAGCCTGGAAGACCACGACCTCGCCGAAGCACAGCTCGTGGGCGGGATGCACCTGCGCCCCTGGCTGACGCTCCAGAGCGGGCTCAGCGCGCGCAACTACTCGAACGCGTTGGGGCGACAGCACTGGACCACGTGGCGGATCGGCGCGGAAGCACGCGTGCCGCTCGGGTTTGAAAGCGTGGCGGCGGTCCTGCGCGGTTACTGGATGCCCGTGGTCGGCGTCAGTGGCCTATCCAGACCGGATGTTGCGCTTGCCGTTGGGGTGGGCCTGGATTGGCGCGGGCGCCGCATGAGCATTGGCGCGCTCTACTCGCTGGAACGCTACGACTTCGCGCCGAGCAATGGCGCGCAGCGGTTGGAAGAGCTGTCCACCTTCCGCGTGCGGGTCGGGATGTGGTGGCGTTCGACTTGAATCCGCATTAGCGCGCTGGATAGGTGCCCAGAACCCGAATGCCGGACGTGAACGCGCGCAATTCCTCGAGCGCCGCGCCGATCCCCTGGCCGGTATCGACCACATCGACATAGAAGAGATACTCCCACGGCCGCCCGGGGAGCGGCCGCGACTCGATCTTCGTCAGGTTCAGGCCACGTGCGGCGAACACACCCAACGCCCGATACAACGTGCCCGGTGTGTTGCCCAGCGACAGGATCAATGAGGACTTCTGCGACTCCTCCGACCCGCGCGGCGCCGGCTCTCGTGCCACCACCAGAAACCGCGTGTAGTTCTCGGCGTGATCCTCCAGCCCTTCCGCGACTACGTCGGCGCCATAGAGCTCGGCAGCCAGTTTCGAGGCGATGGCGGCGTCGGCGGCCGCGGTGCCTGCCATCACGTCGCGCACGCTGCCCGCCGTGTCGTAGGCCGGTACCGCGACGACA
>WNGP01007787.1_pt1 | contig 14737 bp, 10 predicted proteins | sample 5407671 | NCBI WGS metagenome assembly WNGP01 (sample SAMN13153381, study PRJNA577476) | soil metagenome | isolation source: 40 cm soil or saprolite under Garry oak tree replicate 2 | place: USA:California | collected 2016-06-15 | reverse complement strand
CAGCTTTTCTCTGTCGAGACTGCTTCCTTAACAGTTTCGACGTGCTCTTTGATCTCGCCGACTTGAGGGTGAACGTCGCGAATCAAATCATGCCCGGCCTGAGAAAGCTGTTCGATGCGCTGGGTCATTTCGTGCAACTCCTTTAGCATCGCGTCCTGACGCGAGGAGATGCGATGCATCCACCAAAAACAAGCGCACCAGCAACCAACTCCGAACCAGGTAAGAGCGAAAAGGGTCATGTCACTGTGCCCGGACTGCTTCGATCTCGATGTTAACGGCAACTGTTTGACTAATTCCCGACGTGCTTTCCGCCGCCTGGGCGAACATCAAATTGAAGTCGCGCCGCTTCAGCGGGTCTGTCGTTACCGACCACCGTGTCTGCTTCGAATCCGGCGGCGTCAACAATTTCACATGCAATGTAGTCGGTTTGGTTACGCCATGCATGGTCAGATCGCCGACAATATCGCCGGCCTGCGGACCAGTTTGTCTAACGCTTCGGCTTTTGAACATGATGTCGGGATATCTCTCGACGGCGAAAAACTCCGGGCTGCGCAAATGATTATCGCGTTTCACGATTCCGGTATCGATACTGCGAACAACGATTCGGGCGGTGACTGAGGAATTTTCCGGATGCTCACGGTCGATGTCGATCTTGCCATCGAATTTGGTGAACTTTCCGTGGGTCGTCCCGAGAAACTGATGGACTGAGAACCCGATCGTCGATTGCGATTGATCGAACCTGTAGGTCTCGTTCGCCAGCGCGACCGAGTTCAAAAGCGTAAGGGCAGCGGCGGCAACGATGCGTAATTTCATGCGGTCTCCTTCGCTTTGCTCTTCGTCTCAGATGTAAGCCTTTTCAAGAGTGGTGTGCGTGAGAGCGGTAATCGCCCGAACAAATTACCCAGCGCGAAGGCCGGATCGGCTTTGAGTTTCCTGGCGTCGTGGACGCCGGCGATACGCGCGAGCTCAGTTTCAAAATGCGAGATTGCGCGCTGGTTTGGGTCGTTGGCGTCAAGATAACCAAACGCGCGCCGCAAGAGCGCAAACAACTCCGGCTCGTGATGATCTCGCTCGGTACAAATCTCAATCAGCTCGACAAAGTAGGCGGCGGCCTGAGTGCGAAGATAATTTTGCCGGATGCCGGCGAACTGATTTCTAACGACGACTTCGGTCAGCGTGTGCAGGGTCGATTTGCGGCTGGGAACGATCGAGATCTCCGCTTCGAAAAAAAGATCGAGCTTGCCCGCGAACGGAGTTTTGGCGCGACGCGCGCCTTTGGCGACGGTTTGAACACAGCCTAACGACTCGGTGCACCAGGAGACAATCAGACTGGTGTCGCTAAACTTGCGTTTGCGCAGAAGGATCGCGGCGGTGCTTTGCACGCCACGAATTTAGCACAGCTTTTAGTGGCCGATCGGCCCGACGAGAATCTTCACTTTGAACACCACCTGGTCGGCAGTTAAGTCGAGGTTGGCATTTCTCGGAAAAACAGGACCGCCACCGACGTCTGCTGTAGGCGGGGACGTTGTCCCCGTCGCCGCGGACAGCGTCCGCAGCTACAATATCGTTATGGCCAATACCGAAACGGCGCAGGTTCCCGAGGATATCAGCGGCCGGCCGCGCCGGATGCCAGTCGGCGGCATCAGTTGGCGACACACTTTCCGGGCGTTGCGCCATCGCAATTACCGTCTCTTCTTTTGGGGCCAGCTTGTTTCGCTCATCGGCACCTGGATGCAGCAAACAGCCATGAGCTGGTTCGTTTACGAGATCACCAATTCAAAATTTCTTCTCGGCGCGGTCGCGGCCAGCGGTTCGGCACCGATGATGTTGTTCTCAGTCTGGGGCGGATCACTCGCCGATCTTTATCCGAAACGGTCGATCCTGATCGCGACCCAGACCGCGCAAATGATCTGCGCGTTTTTGCTCGCGATTGGAGTTTGGGCGGGGTTCGCCAACGCCACATTTATCGTCGTCGTGGCGGCGCTCAATGGCGTCGCGATGGGGTTTGATATGCCAGCGCGACAGGCGTTCACCGTTGAGATGACGAGTCGCGAAGATTTGCTCAACGCAATTTCGCTCAACAGCTCGATCGTCAACGGCGCACGGGTGATCGGTCCGTCGCTCGCCGGGCTAATGATCGGCGCAGTTGGGGTTTCGGCATGCTTTTTGTTCAACGGTCTCAGTTTCGTCGCAGTCATCATTGGATTGCTAATGATGCAACTGCCGGTTTTCGAACGGAACATCGACGTCATTTCGCCGACGGAACATGCCTGGAACGGAATCGTCTATTCGTTCCAACATCCTCGCGTGCGCATGATTCTGCTGTTGTTTCTGGCGGTCGGCATTTTCGGTTGGTCTTATATGGTAATCATGCCCGCGTTCGCGCGTGACGTGCTCGGACGCGGCGCGGACGGTTACGGTGTCTTGATGTCGGCCAGCGGAATCGGCGCGTTAGTCGGCGCACTGATCGTCGCAACGTTCGGACATCTCTTTACGCCACGAAAGCTCGCGCTCGGCGGTGTCTGGTTATTTTCCGCGGCGCTACTCGCGTTTTCGTTCACGCGAAATTTCTACGTCGCGCTCGCATTTCTCTTCGTCGGTGGGTTCGGAATGCTCCTATTTTTCTCGACGACGAACACGGTGCTGCAAACCATCGTACCCGACGATATGCGCGGCCGCGTCATGGGCGTGTGGTCGCTCATTTTCGGCGCGATGATCCCCCTTGGCAGTCTTGAAGCCGGCGCCGTTGCGCATTGGTTCAGCACTCCCTTCGCGCTGGCGTTAGGCGGGATCGTTTGCGCGATATCCGGCCTGGTGGCGCTGTTGGTGATTCAACGGCGGGAAGCGCAACTCGCACGAGAATGAGTTCGGAACCGAGGACAGCGTCCTCTGCTACAACATCAGCGATTGAGAATATGAAGCGCCCGCTTTTCCACATTCATCGCCGCTTCTTTCACCGCCTCGCTCAAAGTCGGATGCGAATGACAGGTCCGCGCGAGATCTTCAGAACTGCCGCCAAATTCAATTACTGAAACCGCTTCGGCGATTAGTTCCGACGCCGCGTGCTGCAAAATGTGTGCGCCAAGAATCCGGTCGGTTTTCGCGTCGGCCACAAATTTGACGATTCCATCGAGGTCATCATTCGAAATTGCGCGAGCGTTGGCGCGGAATGGGAATCTCCCGACCCGATAATCGATCCCCTTCTCTTTCGCCTGGTCCTCAGTCAAACCGACGCCGGCCAGTTCCGGATTGGTATAAATGATTCCGGCGATCGCGTCATAATTAATATGGCCATCTTTGCCGGCGATCCTTTCCACACACGCAATTCCTTCGTCTTCGGCTTTGTGCGCCAGCATCGGGCCCGCGATTACGTCGCCGATCGCGTAAATGCCATCGACATTCGTCTTAAAATGCTGGTCGACTTTGATCCGCTTCTTTTCGTCGAACTCAACTCCGACTTTCTCCGCGCCGAGACCTTCGCTGAACGGTTTGCGCCCGACCGAGACGAGCACTTTGTCGGCTTCGAATTTCAGTTCTTCATTTCCTTTGGTGGCAGTCGCAGTGACACGGCCATTGTCGATCTTGATCGCGCCGACCTTGGTTTCGAGATGGAAGGTAATGCCTTGTCCGGTTAGCGATCGTTGAAGCAGGTTCGACAACTCGAGATCGAAGCCGATGGCGATCCGCGGCAAGAATTCGAGAATGGTCACTTTGGAACCAAGCCGGGCCCAAACCGATCCAAGCTCGAGACCAATCGCGCCCGCGCCGATGACGAGGAATTCGGGCGGCGGTTCTGTGAAAGTAAGCGCTTCGGTGCTGCTGACGATTGTTTTGCCGTCAAACTTCGCAAACGGCAATTCGATCGGCCCGCTGCCAGTCGCGATGATGATGTTTTTGGTTTCAATCTCCTGTCCCGCGCCTGCGGGATCCGACGATTTGACCGAAACTTTTCCGGGCGCGGTTATTGTGCCGAAGCCTTCGAACGTCGTCACCTTGTTGGTCTTCATCAGCGCTCGCACGCCGCCCGTAAGCGTTTTCACGACCTTCTCCTTGCGCTGCTGCATCTTATTAAGATCGACATCCACGTTGCCGATGACGATGCCGTGTTTCTCGGCTTCCTTTTTTGCAAACATCAAATGATCGCTCGAGGTCAGGAGCGCTTTGCTCGGAATGCAGCCCACGTTCAGACAAGTACCGCCGAGATCCTTGTCCTTCTCGACCATGGCGGTTTTGAGGCCGAGCTGTCCTGCGCGAATCGCCGCGACATACCCGCCCGGTCCTGAACCAATGATGACGACGTCAAATTTTTCCATATATTCGCTATCTCATTCTGAGCGGAGCGAAGAATCTTTGGCCATTTCTCCCGTCTGCCATGGGCGTGACAGAAAGTGAAACATTAAAAATCCAGCGGGAGCTTCTTTGGGTCCTCGATGCATTCTTTCACTTTAATCAGGAACGACACGGCTTCCTTGCCGTCAATCGCGCGATGATCGTAACTGAGCGCGAGATACATCATCGGGCGCACTTCCACCTTGCCGTCGACCGCGGTCGGTCGCGGCATAATTTTGTGCATACCGAGAATTCCGCTTTGCGGTGGATTCAAAATCGGCGTGCTTAAGAGCGAGCCGTAAACGCCGCCGTTTGAAATCGTAAACGTGCCGCCGGTCAAATCCTCGATCTTCAATTTCCCTTCACGCGCTTTGGTCGCGTAGTTCGCAATGTCGCGCTCGAGATCGGCGAACGATTTTTTGTCGGCGTCGCGCACAATCGGCACCACCAGTCCGCGCTCCGTTCCAACAGCGACGCCGATGTCATAGAAATTGTTTTGGATGAAATCCTCGTCTTCGATCCGTCCGTTGACCACGGGCACGGTTTTGAGCGCTTCGACGGACGCTTTGATGAAGAACGACATGAACCCCAGCTTCACGGAGTGCTTTTTCGTGAACCCTTCTTGAGACTTTGCGCGCAATTCCTGAACCGCGCTCATGTCGCATTCGTTGAATGTGGTCAGAATCGCGGCGGTGTGCTGCGCCATCACCAGCTGTGCTGCAATCTTTCGCCGCAACGGCGACATTTTCTTTCGGACAAACCGTCCGTCATGCGATTCTCGATTTTCTGTAGGGGAAGCAGTCTGCTTCCCATCGGCTGGGACGCTGACAGCGTCCCCTACGGTCTTGCTTTTGGTTTTGCTCGCCGCTTCGAGCGCGTCCGCTTTTGTCAGGCGTCCGTCCGGACCGGTCCCTGAAATTTTCTCCGGGTCGAGATGTTCTTCGTCGACAATACGACGAACAGCCGGCGATAGAGTCCGAGCCGGACTGGCAGTTTTCGCATCGGCAGATTCTTCTTTGGGAGGCGCGGCCGCTTGCGCCTCGGATTTTGCAGGGGCTTTCTCTTCTGCGGGCTTGGCTGCGGGCGCTTTCTTCGAATCGTCGATGGTGGCGACGACTTCGCCGATTTTTACTTCCTGACCTTCAGGAACAATCGGGTCGAGTACGCCGGATGTTTCGGCCGCGATCTCAGTCGAAACTTTGTCGGTCTCAAGGGTAAAAAGCGCGTCACCGGCATTGACGAAATCGCCGGATTTCTTGTGCCAGACGGAAACGATTCCGCTCGTGATCGATTCACCGACAGCTGGAATTTTTACTTCGACGCTCACCGCGCCTAACTAAGCGCAGAAAAAACGCGCGGTCGAATCAAACGTTGAAACATTTGGCGTGCGGTCATCCTGAACGAAGTTGTAGCGGCATTTGTCTCAAACGCCGAATAATAAACAGGCGCTTGGCAAAAGCGCCTCTGCAACGCATTCAAACCTTGAAGGCGTCGGCGACGACACAGGCTTGTTCTCGCTTGTGTCGCACGAGCGAGCCGACGATCGTTTTCGGAAAAGCTTTCATCATCGATTTCAATTTCGTTTCGTGCAGCGGATAAAGCTGTTCGATTCGAATGATAGCGGCGTTATCGATCTTCTTTTCCGCGCGGTAACTGACGAGGTCGTAGTAAATTTTGCCGGAACAAAGAATGACGCGTTTCATTTTGTTGGCCGGTCCAACTTCGGGAGAACCGAGAATTTCCTCGAACTTGCCACTGGTAAATTCTTTCGCGGGCGACGACGCAAATTCGGCGCGCAATAAACTCTTCGGTGTCATGATCACGAGCGGCTTGATGAAGTCGCGTTTCATTTGCCGGCGGAGCAGGTGAAAGTACTGCGCCGAAGTAGTTAGATTGCAGACCTGAATATTGTCCTCGGCACAAAGTTGAAGAAAGCGTTCAAGCCGGCCGCTGGAATGTTCGGGGCCCTGGCCTTCGTAACCGTGCGGCAATAACAACACGATCCCGCTCGGCCGTTGCCATTTCGATTCCGCGGAAACGATGAATTGGTCGACGATGGTTTGCGCGCCATTCGAAAAATCGCCGAACTGCGCTTCCCACAGGCAAAGCATGCTCGGATAATCGAGCGAATAACCGTAATCGAACCCGAGGACGGCGGCTTCCGAGAGCAAGCTGTTATAGATGCAAATGCGCGCCTGCCCGCCCGCCGTAGCCTCGGCGGAGGTGGGCTTTTCGCCCAAATGCATCAGCGGCACATACGGCGCACCGGTTTTTGCGTCGTAAAGGATGGCGTGCCGCGTGCTAAAAGTTCCGCGCGCGCTGTCCTGACCGGACAATCGAACAGGCGTTCCTTCGAGAAGAAGAGAACCGAAAGCGAGCAGTTCGGCGTAATGCCATTCGTAGGGCCCGCCATTTTCAAAAACTTTCCGGCGATGCTCGAGGACAATGCGTTTGATCTTGGGCTGAACGTTGAAATCATCGGGCACGCGGGTCAGGGCATCGACAATCGTCTTGAGCATCTTTTGGTCGATCCCGGTGGAGACCGGCGAGCTGGTGTACTCCGGCTGAAAAACAGCGGTTGATTCCTTGAACTTCGCTTGCTCGTTCGCTTTCTCCTTTTCGATCGCTTTGAAGGTATCGAGCGCCATCTCGAGCCGCAGATTCATTTCAGTCTCGAGCGAAGCAGCGTCGTCGTCGGTCAAAGTTCCCGCTTCGAGCAGTTCACGTTTGTACAACTGCGCAACCGACGGATGCTTGTCGATCTTCGCGTAAAGTTCAGGCTGGGTGAACGCTGGCTCGTCACCCTCGTTGTGCCCGTAACGGCGGTAACAATACATGTCGATCACCGCGTCGCGCCCGAATTCCTGACGAAAATCGAGGGCGAGTTGGCTAACCTGCATGCAGGCGAGCGGATCGTCGCCGTTCACGTGAAAAATCGGCACTTCAATCATCTTGGCGATATCGGTGGCGTACATCGACGAGCGCGCATCTTCGGGAATGGTGGTGAAACCGATCTGGTTATTCACGACCACGTGCACCGTGCCGCCGGTGCCGTAACCGTGTAGTTGAGACAGGTTCAGTGTTTCGGCGACGATCCCCTGCCCGGCGAAGGCCGCGTCGCCATGAATCAAGAGCGGCAAAACTTTGCGCCGATGCTCCGTGTCACCGCGGATGCGTTGACGCGCGCGCGCCGTTCCTTCGACCACCGGACCGACGGCTTCGAGATGGCTCGGATTGGCCGAGAGACGAATTTCGATTTGAGCGCCGGAGGAAAGTTTTCGGACGGTGCGGTAACCCAGATGATATTTCACGTCACCATCGCCCGCGACCAGCTCGGGAACGTAATTCTCACTGAACTCGGTGAAGATGACGCGGAGTGATTTCTTCAAAAAATTCGCGAGCACGTTCAACCGGCCGCGATGCGCCATGCCCATGCAAATTTCCTCGACCCCCACGGTCGGACATTTGTGCAGGATGCTATCAAGAATCACCATGAGCGATTCCGCACCTTGGAGTGAAAAGCGCTTCTGCCCGACGTAACGCGAGTGCAGAAAAACTTCGAACGACTCGGCTTCCATCAACCCGCGCAAGAGGGCAATTTTCACCTGGCGCGCAGTCGAATGCTTGTCGGCGCGCGACTCGAGCCGGTACAGCACCCAATTGCGAATCCGCGTGTTCTGAATGTGCATGAACTCGGCGCCGATCGAATCCGCATAGATTTTTTGCAGACGCGCGATCATCTCGCGCAAGGTCATCTCCTCATTATCGTGGAAGAATTTTGAAGAGACGCGAAGATCGAGGTCCTTTTCGCTAAAACCGAGTTCGCGCAGTGTGAGCTGCGGATTTTCCGGGCGTTTTTCCGCCAACGGATTCACCCGCGCGATAGTGTGGCCGAGAGTTCGATAGGCGTAAACGAGGCCGTCGATCCGCGTCTGAAGCGGACTTTCGCGCACACCTGCACGCTGCGCCGTCGTAGCGGCAGCGCCATTTCGCTGCGGCAAATTGCCCAGCTCGAATCCCTCAAAAAACGCCGCCCAGCTTGGATCAACCGACGCCGGGTCCTCCTGCCAGCGCTGATAATTCTGATCGATCAGCTCGAGATTGGCTCGAGCGGCAATGGACGTGCGCATGGCACATTTAATCTCGGACAATTGCGCCGAGCGGCAAGTTGAGAGGTGAATCGAGCGCTCCGCCACTCGATGCTAAAGAATGGCGGCAAAGCCGCGTAATTTAACAACGCGCAATGGACTGCGCATTCCACCTTTCCATCAAGTTGACATTGCGGATGCAGCTTCGTTACTTGCACCGCACAAATGGGAGTTCATGCAAAAATTTGGCCGGTGCTGGGCGTTGCCGCCACACTGACGCTGGTAAGATCGACATCTTGCCTTGCCCAGGCCGATCCGGCGGCTGAGCCCGCTGTGCTGGCAGTGGCGAAGGTCCTGCCGGCCGTGGTCAACATCAACACCGAGCGGGTCGTTCGGCGCACGGTGCGCGATCCGATCGAAGATTTTTACGCGCAATTTTTCGGTTACTACCGGGGACGTCCGCGGGAGATCCGGCAAACGCTGCAAAGTCTCGGTTCCGGCTTCATTGTGGATCCGGCCGGCTACATCGTGACCAACCAGCACGTGGTCGCGCGCGCGGCCGACTTGAAGATCCAGGTAACGAGCAACAACGGCAAAACTTACAACGCGCATTACATCACCGGCGATGACAAGACGGACCTCGCCTTTATCAAGATCGATTCGAAAGATTCATTTCCGTTCATCAACCTCGACTACATTTCACCGAACTTGTTAGGCGAAACGGTCCTCGTCGTCGGGAACGCGGTGGGCTACGGCAGCTCGATCAGCCGGGGCGTGTTGAGCGCGACCAAGCGCGACATCAGTATCGAGAACATGGAATACAAAAACCTGGTGCAAACGGACGCGGCGATTAACCCCGGAAACAGTGGCGGACCGGTGATCGACATCTCAGGGCGGCTCGTTGGAATTAGTTCCGCGAAAATGGCTTTCACCCCGCAAGGCGTCCCGACACAAGGACTTGGATTCGCCATCCCGGCCGACGTCGTGCGCGACAGCGTGAAGAATTTCAAAGCGTTCGCTGAGAAACATCCCGGAGGGAAAAATCAGCCGGCAGTCGACGAAACCGCCAACGCCGAGCGGATGTTTGGAATGCAACTGCAGGATTTGAATGAGGAATTAACGGATGCGCTCGGTTACGAGCCCGGGCAAGGGGTGCTGATCAGCGCGGTGGAGCCGAGTAGTCCGGCCGATCAAGCCGGGGTCGAGCGCGGCCTGGTGATTTACCGCGTCGGCAAGCACGACGTAAATTCAGTCAAGGATATTGAGAACCTGCTCGGCCGCGCCAGTAGCGGAACCAGTGTCGATTTCACAGTGGGCGTTGTCCGCGCGGGTGGCGCCGGAAAGCGGCTCGAGACCGTAACGCTGGCCGCCCGTTGACAGACGAAAAATTTTTGGCAACGCATTACCGCCTCAGTTGTCTCATCAAATAATTTCAGAATGATCAAAGTCGAAAACTTAACCAAGCGTTACGCCGGTCAGACCGCGATCAGGGATTTGAATTTCGAGGTCGGCCAGGGCGAGATCATGGGTTTTCTGGGTCCGAACGGCGCGGGCAAGACCACGACCATGCGGATTCTGGCGGGATTCATGCCGGCCACATCCGGCCGCGCCTCCATTGCGGGCTTCGATGTGTTCGAGCAATCACTCCAGGCGCGGTCGCGCCTCGGTTACATGCCGGAAAATGTTCCCCTCTATAATGATATGCGGGTAACGGAATACCTTGATTACCGTGCCGCGCTTAAAGGCGTGCCGCATCGCCGCGTGGCCGAACGCGTCGGCGACGTAAAGGAACTGTGCGGCTTGCGCGAAGTGGAGAGAAAATTAATCGGTGCACTTTCCAAAGGTTATCGCCAGCGAGTCGGTCTGGCCGATGCACTCGTAAATGAGCCCGAACTCCTTATTCTCGACGAGCCGACCATTGGTCTCGATCCAAACCAAATCCGGCAAGTGCGCGAACTGATCAAAAATCTCGGCAAGCAACACACGATTTTACTTTCGACCCACATTTTGCCGGAAGTGGAGATGACCTGCAGCCGCGTCATCATCATTCATAAGGGCCGGATCGAAGCGTGCGATACGCCGGACAATTTGCTTGGTCAGATTCGTCAGGCCGGCGGCGTGGTGGTTGAAGCGAAAACCGGCAAGGACGATGGCGCGGAAGAGTTAAAGAAAATTTCCGGCGTCCGCGACGTGACGACCGACCAAGATAACGATTGGAACATATTTTCGTTGCGGGTCGAGTCCGGTCTGGACGTGCGCGAGGAAATTTTCCGGCTCGCGGCCGCGCGAAAGTGGACCCTACGCGAACTCTCGCAGCGACGCGCCACTCTCGAAGACGTGTTCGTCGAAATCACGCACTCCGATCACGCAGAAATATCGACCTAAGCGATGAGAAAATTTTATACCCTGCTCGCCCGCGAGGTCCGCGGCTATTTTCATTCGCCGATCGGTTACATCGTTGTCGTGTTTTTCCTGCTCGTCACCGGCGTCAATTACTACTTCCAGATTTCGTTCATGAATCAGCGGCCGGCGTCTTACTCGGTTCAGGAAGCGTTTTTCAATAACGTTTTCTTCTGGCTGCCGTTCATTTTGATTTTTCCACTGATCACGATGCGTCTCTTCGCTGAAGAATTTAAGCTCGGCACGATCGAGCCGCTCATGACCGCGCCAGTGCGGGATTTGCAAGTTGTGCTGGCGAAATTCTTCGGCGCGCTGGTGTTTTACATCGCGCTCTGGCTTCCAACCCTCCTCTACTTCGCCATCTTTCAAAAGATCACGCAGCAACCGGCGGCGAATTCGGCCGGAGCCTACTGTGGTTCCTACCTGATGGTCCTGCTGCTTGGAATGTTTTACTTGTCGGTCGGTTGCTTCGCCTCAGTCTTGACCAAGAACCAGATCGTTGCCGCGATTATCTCTTTTTGCGCGATCACGCTTCTGTTCTTTCTCGGTTTGATTCAATACATCCTACTCGACGTGAGTGGAGGAATGCGCGATTGGCTCGGTTACGTTTCCGCGATCGAACATATGGCCACGTATTCACGCGGCATCATCGATACGCGACCAGTCGTTCTCTATTTGAGCATGACCGCGCTGATGCTGGCGCTGACCTATCAAGCGTTCCAATCGCGAAAATGGAGGTTGTGACGATGGCCGATGCAGCGGACAAAGCGAAACCCAAGAAAATTCATCGCCTCCAAATTGGATTGAACGTTTTGGTCCAGCTCATTCTCATTTTCTTTCTGGTCACCGCTGTAAACTGGATCGGGTTCCGGCATTACAAACGCTGGGACGTCTCGCGCGATCAGAAATACGCGCTCTCGGACAAGACCAAGCGCTTTCTGAATTCGATCAAAGGAAAAGTGCGGATCACAGTTTTCTTTTCGCCGAGCACACCGATCAGCGGCGACGTTTCGAGTCTGCTGACGGAATATCAATACGCGGCCAAGGGCAAGATCGACATCGAAAACATCGATCCGCAGCGAAGCCTCTCCCGGGCCAAGGAGCTGTTCGACAAATATAAAGTGGTCAGCGACGAGAGCTTGATCGTGATCGATTACGAGGGCCGGAACAAAACGGTGAAGGCGTCGGAAATGGCCGAGATCGATCAGAGCGGGATGGCGTTTGGCGAAGGTCCGCGCGTGACCGCGTTTAAAGGCGAACAGGCGATCACGAGTGCGATGATGGATTTGGTCGAAGGAAAAAAGAACACGATTGGATATGTGACTGGCCACAAAGAGCCCTCAATCGCAGAACCGTCACCGCTTGGAATGCTTGGCCAACAACAGCAGCAAGAGGCCAGTCCGATTTCCGTGCTGAAAACGTTCATCGAGAACGAAAACATTAAGTTTCAGGAACTGAATCTTTTCAATGAACCGCAAATTCCGGCCGGGATAAAAACGGTCATGATCGTCGGCCCGCAATACGATCTCTCCGACCGCGAAATAAAATTGCTCCACGATTTTTGGAACAAACAGGGACGGATCCTCTTACTGATCGATCCATCAGCGAAGACACCGAAGCTGAACGCGTTCCTTAACGAATTGGGCGTGAAAGTTAACGACGACCGGTTGATGGCCTTTGTCCGCACCGGGATCGAAGAACTGGCCTTGATCCGCGACGTGCAGGCGCGCTTTCTCCGGAACAGTCCGGTCACAAAACGTCTCGCAGAGGTGCGCGCTATATTCTTCGGCGGCACGTCATCGATCACAATCGAGTCGCAACGAGTTCGCGCAGCGAACATTCAACTCCAGCCATTGATTGAAGCCGAGAAAGGTTATTTCGCCGAGACGGATTACAACAGCAACGACCAGGCGAAACTACAAGCGGACGCCAAAAAGGCGGGCACGGCGCCGTTGACTATCGGAGTTTCAATCGAAAAAGGTGGTAGCGCAGATGAGCGGGTCCAGATGAATTCATCGCGTATGGTGGTGGTGAGCAACGCCACCTTCATTCAAAACAACGCGTTGACGCAGGACCAACAAGCGCTCGATTTCATTTCTTCGAGCACAAACTGGCTCTTGAGCCGCGAGCAACTCATTGGAATCGCGCCCAAAATTCCGAAGACGCTCACCTTTAGCTTGAACGAAACCGCTTTGCGGAGCTTGCGCTGGACGATCCTTATATTCATGCCGCTGATCTTTATCGTCCTGGGCACCGCCGTTTGGTGGAAACGGCGCGCTTAAGGTCGCGGAAATCTCATGAAGTGGAAAACGACATTGGTCTTGTTCGTCATCGCGGCAGGAGTTTTTGCTTATCTCTTTTTTGTCGAGCGAAACCGGCCCGGCACCGAAGAAGCCACGCGCCAGGCCCAGAACGTCGTTAATTTTAGCCGAGACCAAGTGAACGGCGTCGTCATCCAAAATGGCGACGATACGATCGATATCCGCCGGCGCGACGACAAATGGCGTCTGGAAATTCCAATTAAGGATCAGGCCGACGGTTCGGTAGTGAACAATTTGCTGCTCGATCTCGAGAACTGGCAGAAGGACGCCGCCATCTCGGCAAAAGAGATGGAAGCGGATAAAAACAAGCTCGCCGATTACGGCCTCGCAAACCCAAAGCTACGTTTGAAGCTAATTGGCCCGGATACGCCACCGGAAATTTTCTTCGGGAAGGACGCGGCCCTGGAAGGCAAGATGTATGTCCGGTTTGGGAATTCCAAAGAAACCTTTCTCGCGAGCCAATCGGTCAAAAAGGCGATCGACAAAAAACCGGAGGATTTCCGCGATCGAAAACTGACTGACTTGATCATGGCGCAGGTTGTTCGGGTCGTGCTCAAAACTTCGGCGGGCGAAATGGAACTGCAGAAAAAGGGCGATCACTGGGACATTTTGAAGCCGTTGCACACGCGGGCTGACGACCAAAAGGTGAGCGACTTGATCGCGCAAGTCACGACTGCGCGTATTCAACAATTCGTGGCCGACGATCGCGGCGATCTGCATCCGTACGGATTGGCCGAGCCGCACGGTTCGCTCACGTTGTTCGCGCAGAATGACAAATCCGCCGGTCGGACGGACTCGTCCCGTGGCGAGCAGGGCCAGACACTTCAGATCGGCGGTCCCGCGACCGCGGGAGAAAAAGAGAAGAACCAGGTTTACGTGCGATTCTCGCCGCGAGGTTTCGTTTATACGTTGCCGGAAAAAATCGAGGAAATCCTAAACAGCAAGCCCAACGACCTGCGCGATCGTCATCTTGTTCGGATCGACACAAAAATTCTCGACCGGTTAACCATCGACGCTCCCGGCAAAGGCAAAACGGTCCTCGCGCGCAAAGACGAGAACTGGACCATCGCCAGCCGCAATAACACGCCCGCAAATTCCGATGAGGTCCGCCGGATTATCGATCGACTGCAAAACGAGCAGGTCACAAAATTTGTCGAAGATGTCGCTTCGAATTTGCCGAAGTACGGCCTGGATAAGCCGCAACTGATTGTCACCTTCAGTTCGTTCGCTTCTGAGAACACAGCTGAAACCAAAGCCGGGGAACAACCATTCGCATCGGTGGCGTTTGGAAAAGTGGAAGGCAACGATGTTTACGCACGGGTGGGCGATGAACCGTTCGTCGTTGCGGTGCGTCGTAATTTGCTCGATCGGATTTTCGCGGATCCCATTCAGTGGCAGGATTTGTCAATCTTCAACTTTAAACCCGAACAGATTCATCGCCTCAGCGTGACGACGGATAAAGAATCGGCGTTGGTCCGAGCCGCGAACAATCAGTGGAATTGGGCCAAAGGGAGCGGCCCGATCAATCAAACCAACCTGCAATCGCTTCTCGACAGTTTGGCAACATTGCGGACCGTGCGCTGGATTGGATCGACAACT
>WNGP01002750.1_pt1 | contig 14737 bp, 12 predicted proteins | sample 5407671 | NCBI WGS metagenome assembly WNGP01 (sample SAMN13153381, study PRJNA577476) | soil metagenome | isolation source: 40 cm soil or saprolite under Garry oak tree replicate 2 | place: USA:California | collected 2016-06-15 | reverse complement strand
ATCGACCTGCAGGACGTCGTGGAGCGGGTCCTCGCCCTCGAGCGCAGCGCCATGAAGCGCGCCCGCGTGAAGGCCGTGGTCACGATGGCGGACGACCTGCCGGCCGTGATCGGCGACCCGCAGGAGATGCAACAGGTCGTGCTGAACGCCGTCGTGAACGCGATCGACGCGATCGAGGCGAGCGAGCGCCCCGGCACCATCGACATCCGGGCACGCCGCACCGACGGGCACATCAGCTTCACCGTCGAAGACACGGGACCCGGCCTGACTCCGGAGGCGCTGGACCGCGTGTTCGAGCCGTTCTTCACGACCAAGGGCGACCGCGGCACGGGCCTCGGCCTCACGATCAGCCTCGGTCTCGTGAAGGCGTTGGGCGGGCGCCTGTGGCTGCAGAACGTCGAAGGCGGCGGCGCCCGGCTCACCGCCGAGCTCCCGGCCGAGGCCGCGGTGAGGGAGCCGGAGCCGCGCAGCGGCTTCCGGCCCGCGGGGCGACGCCTGTCCGTACTCATCGTGGACGACGAAGCCAGCGTGCGGCGCGGGATGACGCTGATGGCCGAACGCCTCGGGCACGAAGTGCGGACGGTGGGCGACCTGCAGGAGGCGCTCGCCACCCTGCGCGAGCCCGGCGGCCGCTACGACGCGCTGCTGGTGGACGTGCACCTCGACGAGGCGCACACGGGGTTCGATCTGTTCGAGGAGCTGTTGCAGGAAGGGCGCGGGCGGGAGCGGCACGTGGTGTTCACGACCGGCGACTCCGTCTCGGCACAGACCCGGGACCGGCTGCAGCGCTCGGAGCGGCCCGTGCTGAAGAAGCCCTTCAACCTCGAGGAGCTCCGCGAGATGCTGGACCGGGTGGCGGGCTGAGCTCCTCGACCCCCGCCCGCGTCACGCGGTGCGACACGAGCGGCAGCGGCTTCTCAGTCAGTTTGTCCCCGATCACGATCGCCGCGGCGAGCGCCTCGAACCCGGTGCGCACGCCGTCGGCATCCTTCGCGAACACCGACGCGATGGGTTCTCCCTCCAGCACCTTGTCCCCGGGCTTCACCGTGATCACGAATCCCACGGTCGGATCGATCGGGTCGTCCACGGTGCGGCGGCCGCCGCCGAGCGCGGTGATGGCGCGGCCGATGGTGCGCGGCTCGACCCGCTGCACGACGCCGGTGCGCGCCGCGGCGTAGACCTCGACGGCGAGCGCCTGCGGCAACACCGCCGGATCCTCGACCGCCTTGGGATTGCCGCCTTGCGCCTCGATGATCTGCTCGAACTTTTCCGCCGCGAGCCCTGAGTCGATCGCCGTCTCGAGTTTCTTCCGCGCCTTCTTCGTGTTGGTCTCGATGCCCGCGGCGAGCAGCATCTCGACGCCCAGCGCGTAGGTGACCTCCAGCAGATCGGTCGGACCCTCACCCCGGAGCGCGAGGATCGCCTCTTCGGTCTCCAGCACGTTGCCGCAGGCGCGGCCGAGCGGCCGATCCATCGCGGTGAGCAGGGCGACGGTGGGACAGCCGCGGTCTTCTCCCAACGCGATCATCGTCTTGGCCAGCTCGAGCCCCTGCTCGAGCTTGGGGAGGAATGCGCCGCTGCCGCGTTTCACGTCCAGCACGAGCCCGTTGAGTCCCTCGGCGAGCTTCTTCGACATGATGCTGGCCGCGATGAGCGGGATCGATTCCACGGTGGCCGTGACGTCGCGCAAGGCGTAGAGGCTGCGGTCGGCGGGGGCGATCTCCGCGGTCTGCCCGATCAGCACGCACCCGAGCTTCTGCACCTGCGCCTTCGCCTCGGCGAGGGAGAGATTGGTGCGGAATCCGGGGATCGATTCGAGCTTGTCGAGGGTGCCGCCGGTGTGGCCGAGCCCGCGCCCGGACATCATCGGAACGGCGACGCCGCAGGCGGCGACGAGCGGGCCGAGCACGAGCGAGACTTTGTCACCCACCCCACCGGTCGAGTGCTTGTCGATGCGCGGCGTGGCCCAGCCGTCGAAGTTGAGTCGTTGCCCCGACGCGAGCATCGCGTCGGTGAGCGCGGCCAGCTCCGTCCGCTCCAGGCCGCGCAGGTAGGACGCCATGAGGAGCGACGCCATCTGGTAGTCGGGGATGCGGCCCGCGGTGTACTCCGCGACGATGGCGGACCACTCCTCCGGCGTGAGTTTTCCGCCGTCGCGCTTGCGCTCGATCAGGGGTACAACGATCATTCAGCCCCCACCCTCCAACCCGGAGTTGTCCATGCGTCTCCTCGCCCCGCTCATGGCGCTCGCGGTCGCGGCCGTTGCCTCGCCGCTCGCCGCCCAGACCGCCACCGAGCACATGAAGCTGGGCGACAGCGCCACGACCGCGCTCCAGCCGGCGGTGGCGCTGCGGCATTTCCAGGCGGCCCTGGCCCTCGACTCCATGAACTACGAGGCCAACTGGAAAGCCGCCCGGGCGATCGCCGACATCGCCAAGCAGATCGAGGGCAACGCCGACTCACTCAAGCAGCGCCGCGACAGCCTCTACACGGTCGGCCGAGGCTTCGCCGAGCGGGCGATCCGCGCCGACTCGATGGGAGCGGACGGCCATTACGCCCTCGCCATGGTGCTCGGCCGGCTGTCGCGTACCAAGGGCAGCAAGGAGCGGGTGCGCTACGCCAAGCTGATCTTCGACGAGGCCAGCCGCGCCGTCGCGCTCAACCCGAACCACGACGGCGCGCATCACGTGCTCGGCGCCTGGAACGCCGAAGTGAAGCGCCTCTCGGCGATTCAGCGCTTCTTCGCCAAGGCGCTGTTCGGCGGCGGGTTCATGAGCGTGGCCAACTGGGACGACGCCGTGAAGCATCTCGAGCGCGCGGTGGCCCTGAACCCGCAGCACATCTATCATCGCCTCGAGCTGGCCGAGGTCTATACCGACCTCGGGCAGTATTCCAAGGCGCGCGAGCAGCTCACCATCATCCCGACCCTGCCGATCCGCGACGTGCTCGATGCGCAATACAAGGAAGACGCCGCGGCGCTCCTCGCCGACATCAAGAACGAGAAGGACGAGACCTAGCCTCACCCCCTGACCCCCTCTCCGCGAGCGGAGAGGGGGAACGGCTAACGTCGCCTCATGAGTCGCTCAATGGCATCGGTCGTGCGCGGGGCGCCGGCCGAGAGCCACTCGGCGCCCGTGGCGGTGACGAGGACGTCGTCCTCGATCCGCACGCCCAGGTGTTCCGCCACGAGGTAGATCCCCGGCTCCAGCGTGATCACCATCCCGGGCTGCAGCGGCCGGCCGATGCCGACGTCGTGGACGTCCATGCCGATGGGATGCCCAAGCCCGTGGTTGAAGATCTCCCGGTCATCGCAGGTCTTGTCCCCGCACAGATCCCTTGAGTGTTCTTTCATGTAGCGGCGGGCGATCCCGTCGAGCTGACGCATCGTCATGCCGGGCCGCACCGAATCGAACGCCGCCTGCTGCGCCCCGAGCACCAGGTCGTAGATGGCCTTCTGGCGCGGCGTGAACTTGCCGTTCACCGGAAACGTGCGCGTCACGTCCGCCGTGTACTGGCCCCATTCGGCGGCCGCGTCGATGACGACCAGGTCGCCGTCCTGCGTGCGGCGGCGGTTCACGTCGTAGTGGAGCGTGGTGGAGTTCGGCCCGCTGCCGACGATCGACGGGTACCCCAGCCGATCGGCCCCATTGCGGCGGAATCCGTCCTCGAGCACGGCTTCGAGCTCGTACTCGTACATCCCGGGGCGAGCCGCCTGCATCGCCGCGATGTGCCCCGCGACGCTGATGTTCACCGCCATCCGGAGCCGCGCGATCTCGTCGGCGTCCTTCACGGCGCGCATCGAGTCCGTCACGGCATCGAGGTTGCGGACATCGGCGCCCCCGAACGTCAGGTCGAGGATGCGGTCTTCCTGGCGCGTGTGCTGGTCGAGCGGCACGTAGATCGGCGCGCCCGTGCGGAAGCGGGCGATCGCGAGGCGGCGGTCGAGCGAGTCGATGGGCAGCACGATCGCGATCCCGGAGAGCCGCGCGGCGGTGGAGTCGGGGCCGAGGCGCAGACCGGTCCAGCGCTCCTGACTCGGCTCGCGCGGCGGCAGGAACAGGACCGTTTCGAGCGAGTCACGCCCGCGGGCCGTCATCAGCAGCCAGGCATCCTGCGTCTCGAGCTCGGTGAAGTAAAAGAACGTGTTCCACTGCCGGAAGTCGTTGTCCTGCACGTAGTCCTTCTCGAGATCGCGCTCGTGCCCGGCCGGAATGAGCACGGCGCCGCGGCCGATGCGCTGCAGCAGGCCGCGACGGCGGGCAGCCGTCGCCGCGGTGTCGGGCGCGCGCCCCATCCCCGGCAGCTCGGGAATCACGTCGTAGCGGCCGATGGGCGCGGCCGCGGACGGCGTCTGCGCCGCGAGCCGATCGATGCGATACGGAGACGAGAGCGAGAGGACGGCGACGACGACGGCGAGCGAGAGCGTACGCATGGGCACCGAAGCTATCCTCCCGGCAGCGACCCAGCAACTTGACGTCTATATTTGAGTCATGACCATCTCCTCGGCCCTGACCAACGCGGAAGGTGAGCGGCTCGCGGCGCGAATCGCCGAGCTCGAACACGAACGCAAACACCTCCTCGCCGTCATCGAGATCCTCAAGGAGGTGTCGGGGTCGCTCCACTTCATCGACATCCTGCAGGCGATCGCGCGCAAGCTGGGCGAGGCGTTCGGGCTCGACCGCTGCTCGATCTTTCTCGGCGAGAAGGGCGGAAAGTCGGTGCGGCTGGTCGCATCGTACGAAGATCCGACGATCCGCAACTACGTCGTGGACCTGGAGCGCTACCCGGAGCTGAAGCGCGCGATGCAGAGCGGCGAGACCGTCTTCATCCCGGACGCCGCGAACGATCCGAGTCTGAAGCACGTGAAGGGCGAGATGATCAACCGCCGCGTGAAGTCGATCACGGTGGTGCCGATCACGTGGCGGTCGGTCGCCATCGGCGCGATTTTCCTGCGCACCTTCCGGGACGGCCCTACCTTCTCCGACGCCGACGTGCGGTTCGTGCAGGTGGTCGCGTCGCTGACCGCCCAGGCCTTGCGGAACGCGCACCGCTTCGAGCGGGTCTCCCAACGTCAGCAGGAAACCGGGGACCAGCTGCACCGCATGGAGCTGGAGCGGGTCGCGCTGCTCGCCTTCCTGCGCCGCCTGCTCGACTCCTTCGGCCAGCGCGAAGGGGCTTGGGGTGAGGCGCTCCTCCCCAAGGCGAGCGCCGAGGAGATCGATCGCCTGGTCGGCGTCGCCATGGCGGTCATCCAGGAAGAAGCCAAGGGGCGGTGAAAGGCGCGGCGGCACGGGCCGCCGAGCTGCGGCGGATCCTCGAGCGGGCGAATCACGCCTACTACATCCTCGACAAGCCGGACATATCGGACGCCGAGTACGACCGGCTGTTCCGCGAGCTGCAGGAGCTCGAGGCCAAGCACGCCGAGCTACGCACGGCCGATTCTCCGACGCTGCGCATCGGCGCCGAGCCCGCCGACGGCTTTCATAAACACCGCCACTTCGTGCCGATGCTCTCCCTCGCCAACGCCTTCACGGAGGCGGAGTTGGCCGAGTGGCAGGAGCGCAACGCGCGGCTCGTCCCGGAGGTGAAGGAGGCCGGCTACACGCTGGAAGTGAAGATCGACGGCGCGGCGGTGAGTCTCACCTACGAGGCCGGCCTGCTCGTGACCGGTGCCACGCGCGGCAACGGCATCATCGGGGAGGACGTCACCCCGAACCTCCGCACGGTGCTCGACCTCCCGCTCCGGCTCCGGGGCAAGGGCTGGCCCAAGAAGATGGAAGTGCGCGGCGAGGTCTACCTCTCGAAGAGCCAATTCGAGCGCGTGAACGCCGAGCGCGAGAAGGCCGGCGAGCCGCTGTTCGCGAACCCCCGCAATGCCGCCGCGGGCGCCCTGCGCCAGCTCGACCCCAAGGTCACGCGCGCCCGCGGTCTGCGGGTGTTTTGCTTCCACGTCGAGGCGCCCGGTCAGAAGCTGCCGTTCTCGACGCAGCACGACCTGCTCGAGCAGCTGGGCAAGTGGGGGTTCCCCGTCGAGCCGAACCACGTCCTCGTCCCCAATCTCGAACGGGCCAACCAGGAGATCGCGAAGCTCGAGCAGCTGATCCCGAGTCTCAACTACGGAGCGGATGGCGTCGTGGTGAAGGTCGACAAGCTGGCCCTCCACACCGAGCTCGGGACGCGCGGCGGGCAGCGCGAGCCGCGCTGGGCGATCGCCCGCAAGTTCGCTCCCGAGGTGCAGGTCACACGGCTGCTCGATATTCGCATCAACGTGGGCCGCACCGGCGCGCTCAACCCCTATGCCGTGCTCGAGCCGGTGGAGATCGGTGGCGTCACCGTGTCGACGGCCACGCTGCACAACGCCGCGCTGGTCGAGGCGAAGGACATCAGGATCGGCGACTGGGTCGAGGTGACTCGCGCGGGAGAAGTCATTCCCCAGGTGCTCGGCCCCGTGCGTGACCGCCGCACGGGAGAGGAAAAGAAGTTCCGCATGCCGGAGAAGTGCCCGAGCTGCGGCTCGAAGGTCGAGCACCCGCAGGACGAGGTGATGACGTATTGCCCCAACGTGTCGTGCGCGGCGCGGGTGAAAGAGGGGATCGTGCATTTCGCGTCGCGCGGCGCGATGGACATCCGCGGCCTCGGCTACGAGCGGGTCGGGGCGCTGCTCGACGCCAAGCTGATCGCCGACGTGCCGGACTTGTATGAGCTCACCACGATGCAGCTCCTCTCCCTCGACGGCTTCGCCGAGAAGTCGGCCCAGCAGCTGGTGGACGCGATTCAGGCCTCGCAGCGGCAGCCGCTCTCCGTCCTCCTGTTCGCGCTCGGCATCCGCCACGTCGGCGCGCAGGGCGCGAAGCTCCTCGCCCGCCACTTCGGGACCATGAAGGCGCTGGCCAAGGCCTCCGCAGAGGAGATCAACGAGATCCGCGGGATCGGACCCGCGATCGCGGAGGCGGTGGCGGGATTCTTCGCCGAGCCGCGCAACGGCAAGCTGATCGAACGCCTGGAGAAACTCGGCCTGACTATGAAGGAGCCGGTCGCCGCCACGAGCGGCGGGCCGCTCGCGGGACAGACCTACGTCATCACCGGCACGCTCCCGACGCTGTCCCGACCGAGAGCGAAGGAGCTGATCGAGGCAGCGGGCGGGCACGTGACCGACAGCGTGTCGACGAAGACCACGGCGCTGGTCGTCGGCACCGACGCCGGGTCGAAGGCGGAGAAGGCGAAGGCACTCGGCGTCGAGCAGATCGACGAGGCAGAACTCTTGCGCCGCATACGCTCCAAAGCCTAAGTTGGCCTCCCATATGCTGCCTCCGGTCGTTCGCCAGCTCCACGCCAGTCTGATGAGCCGAGCCCCCGATCAGGCCATAGCCATTCTGCAGGAGGCGGGGTACGCCGCCGGCGAAGGCCTTTACCGAGCCTTCGCCGCCGACCATGACCCGACGGACCTCGATGCGAACCTGTTCGCCGAAACGCTCTCCGCGTTCTTCACGAGCGGCGGTTGGGGCACGCTGACGATGAGCCCGGTGGGAACGGGTGCGCTTGCGTTGGACTCGAGCGATTGGGTCGAAGCGGACCCCGGCACATCGCAAACACCGATGTGCTTCTTTTCGGCGGGGATGCTGGCCGATTTCCTGGGACGCCTCTCCGGCGAGCCCGTCTCCGTGATGGAGGTCGAGTGCCGCTGCCGCGGTGATGCACGCTGTCGCTTCCTGTCGGCCACGCCCGACGTGCTGCAGCGCGTGTACGAGGGGATGACGGAGGGACGGACCTACGAGGAGGCGCTCAGCGGCGCGCCACGCTGACCCCGTCGAGCCGCAGCGACGGTGACCAGCGTGAGCCCAGCCACCGGCCGTCGTTCCCGAGCCCGGCGATGCGTTTGAGCAGGTGGTAGACGTTTCCGGCCACGGCGGCATCCTTCACGCGGCCGGTGATCTCCCCGCGTTGCACGCGGTAGGCGAGTCCCACGGGGTGGCTGAAACCTCCCCCGATCACGTTGCCCTGCCCCACCCCGATCAGGTCGTCGACGATCAGTCCATCCTGAATGTCGCTTACCAGGCCCCCCGCCAATTGTAGGGGCGCGTGTCGGGGCGCAGCATGCTGCGCCCCTACGTGATCCGGTCCGGACCCCACGATCAAATTCGTGTACCGGATCTGCGGCTTCCCGAAGATCCCGCGCCGCCCGTGGCCGGTACTGCGCACCTGGGCCCGGGTGGCGGTCTCGAGGTCGTACACGAAGCCGCGCACGATGCCGCGCTCGACCAGCAGCGTGGCGGCCGACGGGACGCATTCGTCGTCGAGCGGACGCGACGCCGGCCCGTCCGCCGCGAGCGGATCGTCGGTGATCGAAAGCCGCGCGTCGAACACTTCCTCCCCGACCCGGGCGGCCAGGGGCGAGCTGCCCTGCAGCACCGTCTTGCCCGAGAGCGCCTGCTCGAGCGGGAGGATGACGGCGGCGAGGCCCGCCGGCGTGAACACCACCGGCAGCGCGCCCTCCGGAGGCGACACGACGGTGAGCGCCGGCTCGAGCCGCGTCTCGATCGACCGCGCCAACGCCTCGAGATCGCCATCCGTGGGGAGGTCGCCGCCCACGTACTGGTCGTAGATCATGAGCACGTCATCGGCGGCGATCCGAATCACCTCCGCCGTCACGCCCACGGCGGTCGCCGGGTAGCCACCCCGCGCCCCGGCGGTGTTCCCGACCGCGGTCTCTCCCACCTCGCGCTCGATGGCGACGTTGACCTGGCATCCCTCACGAGCGAGCCGCTCCACCAGGCCCCGGCCCAGCCCGATCAGCTGGTCGAGGGAGGCGTTGGCGGCGCGGTCGAAAAACGTGGAGACGTGGGGGAGTGGGGATGTGGGAGGAAAGGCGAGATCGAGCGCCTCTCCCAGGTCGGCCGATGCGCGGGCGCGATCCACCAGCGCCACCAGATCCGGCGTCGCCGCCGTGGTCCCCGCGACGCCCAGGCGACCGCCGGCCACGACGCGGATGTTGACGCCCGCCTCCTCGGTCACCGCCGCGGTCTTGAGGCGGCCCGACTCGAACGCGATCGAGGTGCGTTCTTCCCTGCGCCAGAGGGCATCGGCGCCGCCGAGCGCCCGGGCGGCGTCGAGCAGCCGGTCGATCATACCTGGCCCACGTCGCCCCCGACCAGGATCTCCTCGATCCGCACGTGTGGCGCGCCCTCAGTGACCGGCAGGGGCACCTGCCCGCCCTTGCCGCATCCGCCGCCCATCTGGTTCCACGTGAAGTCTCCGGCGATGTGGTCGATGCGGTCGAGCGTCTGGAACAGGTTGCCCGCCAGGACGACATCCTTCACCAGCTCGGCGACGTGCCCGTCCCGGATCATGTGACCCCAGGCAGCCGTGAACGAGAAGTTTTCGAGCATCGTCTGCCCGCCGAACGCGCCGCAGGCGTACACGCCGAGCTTCACGTCCTTGATGAGATCGGCGAACGTACGGTGCGCGGGGCCCGGGGCGATGTACGTGTTGGTCATGCGCACAATGGGCGGGTGCCGGAACGAGATCGCGCGGGCATTGCCGGTCGGACGTTCGCCCAGCGCCGCCGCGGTCTCGCGGGAGTGCAGCCGGCCGACGAGGATGCCTTCCTTGATGAGCGGCGTATCCTGGGTGGGCGTGCCTTCATCGTCGAAAGGCAGCGTCCCCCGGAGGCCCTTCGCGGCGCCGTTGTCTCCCACATTCAAGACCGGCTTCCCGAAGCGGCGACCGATCGTCATCATCTCGCGCGCCTGCGGGTTTTCGTAGACGAAGTCCGCCTCCGAGAGATGGCCGAAGGCTTCGTGGACGAAGACCCCCGCGAGCTCGTTGTCCAGGATCACCGGATAGGCGCCGCCCTGCACGCGCGGGGCGTCGAGCAGGTCGACCGCGCGCTGGGCGACGACGCGGAAGCGGTCTTCGAGTCCGTGAACGCTGCGCCAGCCTTTGCGCAGGCCGATCGACTCGAGGCCCTTCTCGATCGTGCCGTCGCGGCGGGCGATCGCGGTCCCGGAGATCGAGACCTCGGGGCGCAGCTGCGCGAGCACCGTCCCTTCGGAGTTCAGGTACCAGACCTCGCTCACCTCGTCGCGGTAGATCGCCTGTGTGTCCACCACCGCGTCCGAGACGGCGAGCATGGCGCCGTTGTACGCTTCGATCAGCCGCTTCTTGTCGGCGAGGGAGATGCCGCGGACGTCGCCGTCCAGATCGAGCGTCGCGTCGGCCACCTGGGGCGTGGTCGCGGCGAGGCGGATCGGGCGCTCGAGCCGGACGGCGCGCGACAACTGGTCGGCCCGCGCCACCATCGCCGGCAGCGCGTCGAGCGAGGTGAACGACGCGATCCCCCAGCCGCAGCCGTGGTTCAGGGCGCGAACGAACCCGCCCTGGTCTTCGCTGACCGTGGCGGTCTCGAGCCGCCGCCCGCGGAAGGTCACGGCGGAGCTCCAGGTGCGTTCGACGCGGATTTCGGTGTAGTCGGCGCGCGAGGCCTTGAGCGCGGCCGCCAGACGATCCTTCAAGGCCCGAGTTCTCTCAGCTTCTCGGCGTAGTCGGGCCGCACCACGATCTCGCCTCCGATGATGACCTCACGGTCCCAAGGGAGGATGATGAAGTTCTCGTTCTCCAGCGCGTGGAAGTCGGGCTTGTAACTGCCCGTCTTGAACGACACTGCCGTCTTGACCGCCGCGGGCTTCAGCTCCCGCACCGCGGCGAGGGCGAGCTTCATGGTGCTGCCGGACTCGCATGTCTCGTCCACGATCAGCACGCGTTTCCCCGTGACGATGCGCGGCGGCCCCGCGATCACCGTCGGCGCCGCGCCGGGCGCGTTGCGCGTGATGGCGATCGATGCGAAGTCGCGCTGCAGGATGCTCGCCACGACCGCGCCGGGGATCACACCCGCCTTCGCGATCCCGATCACGACCTCGGGGTCGTACTCGCGGAAGATCTTGAGCGCCAGGCCCCGGCACAGCTCGCCGAAGAACGGCCAGTCCACCTCGAGGACGCCGCGCGGCGTCTTGCGGCCGGCGCGGGCACCGAAGCTCGGGTTGGGCGGAACGGAGGGCATCGTGCGGGAAGCTACATTGCCAACGTCCGAGGCCGCAAGCTATTTTCGCCCCATGGGTTTCTGGCGCCGTCTGTTCAGCGGCACGTCCCCCGACGACCTCAGCCCGCAGCGCCTCGACTATTTGAATGAGGCGCTCGCGCTCGAGCGGCAGGGCGACTACGACGCGGCGCTCACGTCGTACCGCTTGGCGCTGCGCGATCACCCGAACGACGCCCGCATCCTCCAGAACATGGCGATCGCGTTCACCAAGACGCGGCGTTACGACGAAGCGATCCGCCACTATCGCCGCGCGCTCGAGCTGGACACCGGGCTCGCCGGCGCGCATTACGGGCTCGCGTTCCTGCTGCTGAAGCGGGCCGACCCCGACGGCGCGGCGCAGCACCTCAAGGCCTTCCTCGCCAATCCCCCTAAGGGACCCGACGGCCAGAAGTGGGTCGCGCACGCCAGCGACGCCTTGCGCGATCTCGGCGCGGGCCTGACGCCGTCGCCTTCCCCGGACGGGGGGGGGGGCAGCGCCTGAGGGCCGTCGCGCTCCTGCTCGCTCTGGCGGCGGCCGCTGCCTGCGGACAGCTCGGCACGGATCTCAATGCGGTGGTCGCGCTCGAGGTGTTTTTCCCCGACAGCGGCCGCCTCGAGGTCGGCGACACGCTGCACCCCCAGGCCCGGGCCTTGGACGGTCGCGGCGATTCGGTGGCCGCCCAGGTGTACTGGACTTCGCTCGACACCGCGATCGTCACGGTGGTGGACAGCGCGACCGGCGTCACGCTCGCGAAGGCCGTCGGGACGGGACGGCTGCAGGCGCGGTTCGCCGGCCTGCGGTCCAACCCCGAGAACGTGTTCGTCTTCGCGCGGCTCGACTCGGCCAGCGCGGCGGGGCCGATCCGCGACACGATGATCGTCTCGACGCCGGATACGCTCTCCGATTCCTTGATGGTGAAAGCCTGGGCGGGAACGAGCGGCGCGCCCGGCCGCTCGGTCGCGTATACGATGGCCATCTATCCAGCGGCCGACTCGACCGTCACATTACTCCCCAAGACGCCCGTCCAAACGGACGCGAACGGCAGCGCGTTCAAGCGGGTACGGTTCGAGCCGGGGCCGCTCCCTGATTCGGTCGTCGTCAGCGCCGCCGTGCGCCGCCCCAACGGCAGCGACGTGCCGGGCAGCCCGGTGCGCTTCGTCGTGGAGTTCCGGCCATGAGCAGACCATGAACAAGGGCACACTCAACCAGCTGTTCTTTACCACGGTCGACCGCCACGCCAACCTGGCCTTCGCGTTCCGATCGAAGGTCGGCGGCGCGTGGATTCCGATCACGCATCGCGAGGCCTCCCAGCGCGTGCAGGCGATCTCGCTGGGGTTGCGGGAGCTGGGCGTGCGCTCCGGGGATCGCGTCGGCATCGTCTCGGAGAACCGACCGGAATGGGCCCTGACCGACTACGCCTGCCTCACCGCCCGCGCCGCCGACGTCCCCATCTATCCCACCCTCACCGCGAAACAGACCGAGTACATCCTGCGCGACTCCGAGGCCGTGGCGGTGTGCTGCTCGACGGACGCCCAGGTCGCCAAGGTCCTCGAGGTCCGGAGCGGGCTTCCCGCCTTGCAGCACGTGATCGCGTTCGATGCATCGGTGCGGCGGGACGGCGTGCTCACCCTGGCTGAGCTCGAAGCGAAAGGTCGAGCGGCGATCGGCAAGTACCCGGACTGGAAGCGTGAGGCGCTGGCGGTGCCGCCCGACGACCTCGCGACGCTGATCTACACGTCGGGGACGACGGGGGACCCGAAGGGCGTGATGCTGTCGCACCACAACATCTGGTCCAACGTCCAGGCGGTGCTGCAGATCATTCCCGTCGGCCCTGGAGATGCGTGCCTGTCCATGCTGCCGCTGTCGCACAGCTACGAGCGGATGGTGGATTACACGCTGTTCCAGGCCGGTGTGTTGATCAACTACGCCGAGTCGTTCGACACGGTCGCGGCGAACCTGCAGGAGGTGCAGCCCACCGTCGTGCTGTCGGTGCCGCGGCTGTACGAAAAGGTGTATGCGCGGGTGCTCGAGAACGCGCTCTCGGGGAGCGCCGTGAAGCGCGCGATTTTCTTCTGGGCGAAGCGCGCCGGAGAAGACTGGGCGACGCACGTGCTGGCCGGCCTGCCGGTCCCCGGCGGGCTGTCATTCAAGAAGAAGGTCGCCGACAAGCTCGTCTTCTCGAAGCTGCAGGCGCGCACCGGCGGGCAGATCCGGTTTTTCGTGTCCGGTGCCGCGCCGCTCTCGGCCGACATCGCGAAGTTCTTCTACTCGGCCGGATTGCCGGTGATCGAAGGCTACGGGCTCACCGAGTCGTCTCCCGTGCTGACGCTCAATCTCCTGGACCGCATCAAGCTCGGCACCGTGGGGAAGGCGATCCCCGGGGTGGAGTTGCAGATCGCGCCCGACGGCGAGATCTTTGCGCGCGGCCCGAACATCATGAAGGGCTACTACAAGCTGCCCGATGCGACGCGCGAGACGGTGGACGCCGAGGGGTGGCTCCACACGGGGGACATCGGCGAGATCGATTCGGACGGCTACCTGAAGATCACCGACCGGAAGAAGGAGCTGCTCAAGACGGCGGGCGGCAAGTACATCGCGCCGCAGCCCATCGAAGCGATGGTGAAGCGAAACAAGTTCGTCGTCAACGCCGTCCTGTACGGCGATCGCCGCAAGTATCCGATCATTCTCGTCGTCCCGAACTACGACAACCTCGAACGCTGGGCCAAGGAGCGGAATCTGAGCTACGGATCGCGCGCGCAGCTGATCGCGCTCCCCGACGTGCACGCCAAGATGGAGCGCGAGGTGATGGGATCGCTGCGCGACCTGGCGAAGTTCGAGATGCCGAAGAAGGTGATCTTGATCGAGAACGATTTCACGATCGAGGCGGGCGAGCTGACGCCCACCCTCAAGGTGAAGCGCCGGGTGGTCGAGAAGCGCTACAAGGACGTCATCGACCGCGCCTACGCTGCCGACGACGCCATCGCCGCGGCAATCGAAGGATGATCGCCCTCTCCTACGACGAGGCGGTCCACACCTACATCGGCGCCACGTTGATCACCGTGGCGGGCCTGGGCGCGCTGTTCGTGGATCGCCCCGATAGTCCGGCGTGGCGCCAGCACGTGTGGCTCGGGTTCGCCCTGTTCCTCGGCTGGATCGTGATGGGCTCGAACGAGTCCTGGACGCCACCCATGGACGGCAACGTGTGGTGGACGCCGATCGTGCATCTGCTCTCGCCCAACGCCGCCCCCAAGTCGTGGTGGGCGGACCTCAGCTCGCCGCACACGTTGCAGCATAAGATCTCGGCGTTGTGCGTCGTGGTGCCGGCGCTGACCGAGTGGTTCATCCGCCGCCGCCCCGAGCATCCCGCCGCTCCCTATCTGCGCTGGGTCGCCCCGGTGGCGCTCGCCGCCGTCGCCGTGATCTTCGTGATTCACCGGCCGTCGCACCGGCACAGCATGATGGCGATGGACCCCGCGGCGATGCGGTCGGAGCTGTATCAGCACTGGGTGTTCGCGGCGGCGTTCCTGGGGGCGTCGGTCACCGCGACACTGTCGCGCCTCCCCGCCACGGCGGCGCGGATTCCACCACGCGTTTGGTATGCGTTTATGGCGCTGGGCGGGATTGTGTTTGTCACCTTCCGCGTCTAGCCGCTACTGCTTTTC
>WNGP01002747.1_pt1 | contig 14741 bp, 13 predicted proteins | sample 5407671 | NCBI WGS metagenome assembly WNGP01 (sample SAMN13153381, study PRJNA577476) | soil metagenome | isolation source: 40 cm soil or saprolite under Garry oak tree replicate 2 | place: USA:California | collected 2016-06-15 | reverse complement strand
AGACCCTCAATCAGGAGCAACAGGAAAACCAATATCGCGATGAACGCCCCGACAGGCAAACCGGTGAAAGCCACTGCAAACGGCACAAGAAAAACCGCTTCGACGTCGAAGATGAGAAAAATGATCGCATACAAATAATACTGCGACCTAAACTGAATCTGCGCTTCGCCAATCGACTCAACCCCGCATTCGTAAATCGCGTTTTTTTCAGCGCCCGGCTTTGGCGGCTGGAAAAATCGTCGCCATAGCCAGGCAAGCGCCAGCGGGATCAAAGGAAAGACGAGCGCCACGCCAACAAAAACGACGATAAAGATATAAGGATTCGGCGTCATCGGGTGCAGAGCCAATCATACATCGGCGGACTCGAAAAAGCGACAAAAGGCCCGGTTAAAGAGTCGAAGAGTGGATGGCCTCGCTGAACCACAAAGCGTTCCGGGTGATTCCGAACGTTACGGGAAATTATTTTTCCGGCTCCGCTGATTTTTTGCCGAACCATTTCCGCTTTTTCGGCTTCGGTTCTTCCACAGGTGTCGGCGTTGGTTCTTCTTCTTTGGTCGCTGGTTCTTCTGGTAGCGGAACGGGTTCTTTTTGTTTTGCGCTTGGCTCGACCTCTCTTCGTTTGGCCTTCTTTTTTTCCGCGGCTTTTTCCTCGATGACTTGTGCGCCATCGACCCACTCGATGAATGCCATGGGAGCGGAGTCGCTCCTGCGTTGACCGAGCTTGACAATGCGTGTGTAACCGCCGTTGCGCTCCGTCGATCTCGGCGCGATGTCGTCGAAGAGTTTCTTAACGGCGTTCTTTTGCCGCAATGTCGCCAGGGCAGTCCGGCGCGCATGAATCGATCCTTTTTTGCCGAGGGTCACCATTTTTTCCGCGAGCGGTCGAACCGCTTTCGCTTTGGCCAGCGTCGTCTGGATGCGTTGATGTTCGATCAACGAGCAAACCTGATTCGCCAGCAGCGCTTTGCGGTGCTCAGCCGTGCGGCCAAGCTTGATCGTCTTTTTTTGGTGTCTCATAACGTGGCGAACGTGGTCGTCGATCCAACGATTACTCTTTGGCAGCCGACCCGTTCGGGCTTGCGCCATCAGCGCTCACCGGCAGCTCCACAAGGCCCGGATCGAATTTCATTCCCAGACCCAACCCAAGGTGTTGCAGTTTGTCTTTGATTTCGTTGAGCGATTTCTTGCCGAAATTGCGATACTTCAGCATCTCGGCCTCGGTTTTTTGGGCAAGCTGACCGACTGAAGTGATGTTCGCGTTGTTCAAACAATTGGCAGCTCGCACGCTAAGCTCGATCTCATTCACACTCATGTTGAGCAGCTTCTTGAGCTTGAGGTTTTCTTCGCTAACGCCAGCCGGCGTCTGGTCGAATTCGATCACGTCCTCATTGAAGTTCACGAAGACATCAAGATGATGCCGCAAAATTGCGGAGGCCTGGAGCAACGCGTCATCCGGGGTCAAGCGTCCGTCAGTCCAGACTTCGAGAATGAGTTTATCATAATCGGTGCGCTGACCGACACGGGTATTTTCCACCGCGTATTTCACGCGCGTGACCGGTGAAAAGATCGAGTCGATTGGGATTAAACCGATCGCTTGATCGGGGCGTTTGTTTTCATCGCCAGTTGCGAAACCGCGGCCGACGCGCACTTCGAGCTCGGCATCAAATTTATGTTTTTTGTCGAGCGTGCAGATCACCTGCTTGGGATTGAGCACGTCGTAGCCCTGCACCACCTGAATGTCGCCTGCGGTGATTTCGCCTTCCTTGTTTACAACGAGGGAAAGTCTTCTCGGCTCATGATCGTCGGCCTTGAACTTCACTTTCTTGAGGTTGAGAACGATATCGGTCACGTCCTCGACCACGCCGGGGAGCGTGGCGAACTCATGTTGCGCGCCGGCGATTTTTACTGCGGTGATGGCCGCGCCTTCCAGCGAGGAAAGCAGAACACGCCGGAGCGAATTTCCGACGGTGTGCCCATAGCCTGCTTCAAAGGGCTCGGCGGCAAACTTGGCGTAGGTATCTGTGGCTGTGCTCTCGTCCTTGACGAGGGTTTTCGGCATTTCAAAACGACCGTAACGGATTGGCATCTCTAATTTTCGACTGTCGATTTTCGACTGGCGATTGAAGACCGGTTGCGGCCAGACAATCGAAATTTGAAAATCTTAAATCGAAGTTCCTTCTCGCGCCGGGTTCCCCCTGGCGAGTGCGGTTTCCCGTCCAGCGACGGGGACCCAGGGACCAACGGCGTAATTTAAAAACTCGCTGCGGAACGGAAAATAAAGACCAGATGCCCGATTTTGCAAGGGCTGATTTTGGTGGGGCGGGACTCTGTCGAGCCGACAAATTCGACGGCTCCGCGGAGCGTCGCCCTACTGTTCGACAATCTCATCCGGCAATTCATTCGCCGATGTGGATATTCTCGGAAAATGGGCCGTCAGCAGTTTGCCGATTTCGTTAATCGCTTCGACCAGCGCGTCGTTGAATTTCTCGTTTTGAAAATGCTTCCGCATTCCATCGACAACGCGCTGCCAGAATTGCTCGCCGCATTTTTCATGAACGGCTTGGTCGCCTACCACGGCAAACTTATGCACTCGGGGGGCGACGAAGATGAGCACGGCATTGCGCTCGCGCGTTTTGTGCATGCCGAGTCGATGAAATTTTTCCTGGGCAGCAATCAGTGGATCGGCACTCAACTTGCCGCGCTGAACGTAAACCCGGATTTGACTGGAGGTTTTCGATTCCGCTTCCCGAATCGCCCCAACGATTCGATCATGTTCGAGCCGACTGAGAAATTCCTTCGTTCGCATTTGGCTACCAGCTCGAACCTGCCCCGCCCCCACCAAAACTGCCGCCTCCGCCGCTGAATCCGCTGGATCCACCGCCACCGGACGACCAACCTCCTCCGCCACCTGTCGGGAAAAATATGGGACCGCCTCGGCCTGACGAATAGCCGTAACCGCCAAGTCGCCGCATCACTCTCGAGATCACGATCAACACAATAACAAAAATGATGAAGAACAAAAAATTCGGAGCGCCCGCTTTACCGCGTTGCTCCGCAACCGTTTTTCCCGATCCTTTGTACTCGCCCCGGATCGCCTTGCAGATCAGATCGATTCCGGTGCCGAGCCCACCTTCGTAGTCGCCATTACGAAAATGCGGCTTGATATGGTACTCAGTAATATCGAACGCCGTAATATCCGGCAGCGCCCCTTCCAGGCCGTATCCGACCTGAATGAACATCTTTCGATCCTCAACAAAGACAAACAGCACGGCGCCGTTTCGCTTGTCCTTCTGGCCGACGCCCCAGGATTGTGCGACGCGCTGCGTGTAATCGTCGATTGAGGAATCGCTTTGCATTCTCTGAAAGACCGCAACGACAACCTGGTCTGAGGTTTCGCGCTCAAATTGGGCTAGCTGCTCGTTAAAGCGATGAGCGGCTTCTTTTGAAACGACGCCGGCGTAATCATTGAAGTAAGCGGCTGGCTTTGGCGGAATGACTTCTGCGGCAGGTACCGATTGAACGAGTAAGGCAAGAAGCGCAATGGCAATCAGCTGGGTGGATCGACCGCTCCGCCGGGCGATGCTAACTAATGCGGCTTCGCCGCCATATTTTAACATCGAGCAAGAGACTGCTCGATCCACCTTCTCGATCTGGGCGTGCAATGAGTTACGGTGTGGCCGCCGGCGACGGCGCAGGCGAACCGAAACTGGGAAAATTCACTGTCGGCGCTCTCTCCGCACCTTGTTGCGACGCAAAAAACGGTTTCGAAGAAAACCCAAACATTCCAGCAATTAAATTTGTTGGAAATCGGCGAACCGCCGTGTTGAAGTTCTGAACCGCCGTATTGAAATTATTTCGCTCGACCGCGATGCGGTTTTCCGTTCCTTCGAGTTGCGCCTGCAATTCCTGAAAATTCCGCGTCGCGCGAAGTTCCGGATAGCGCTCGCTCACCAGCAGCAAACGCGAAAGGGCATTACTCAATTGCCCCTGCGCAGCCTGAAACTGCTGCAACTGCGCCGCGTCGGTTGGTGCCTTAGTCGGATCCAACTGCACCCGCCCCACGCTCGCCCGGGCGTTCGTCACTTCGGTCAGAGTCGATTTCTCGAAATTAGCCGCGCCTGCGACAGTGTTGACGAGGTTCGGAATCAAATCCGCGCGGCGTTGGTAAACCGTCTGCACATCGCCCCACCGTTTGTTGACTTCTTGATCCAGCGTGACGAGGCGATTGTAGCTGCCTCCCAGCGCGAGGGCCGCAATGACAACGATGAAGAGCAGGATAGCGAGCACCACGCCGCAACTGAGTGCGAATTTGTTCATAACCTTGTGAACGGTTCAGGAAATGTGCGGCCAAGTCAATCACACGCGAAGCACAGACATCTTGTCTGTGGGGCCGGAGGGCATCTTGCCTGCCAGTTCGTTCATCAACCAGGCGAGACGCCCGGTTGCCCCACAGGCAGGGTGTCTGTGCTACAAAGATTTCCCAAAAATGAGGCGCAGAAAATGCGCGTCGGAAAATCTCCCGTTTGATCCCTGGCGCACAATAATCGCCTTCACCGATGGAACGATAAACAGCCGCTGGTAACCCGAGCCAAGGGCCACCACCATGTCTGCGGGCGCATCCCTACCGATGCAAATATCTGTCCACTGCGCGCTTTGCCACGGGAGATCGAGCATTCGTTCCATGTCTGCCTCGCGCCCGTTCGGCGCCTGTTGATTTAACCAAAATGCGAGGCCGTATGACGGGTTTGCCTGCGAGCCGACAAACGCGTCGCGCAACAAATTTGGTGGAACGATTTGGCGGCCGTGATAGTTGCCACGCCCGAGCACCAGCTCGCCGAGTCGCGCCCATTCGCGCGCGGTTAACTCAAAGCCTGTCGCGGGCAGCGGGTTGCCACGCGCGTCCTTTTTGTAATTGAGACGACCGAGCCCGAGCCGATTCAGGACACGTCCTTCGATGTAGCTGGTTGTCGCGCGACCATTCAGTTTTCGGCGCAACAGCTCCAAAAAAATCTGCGGATGACTCGGACCATAAATGAAAGCCGTGCCGGGTTCAGCAACGATCGGCAATCGAATCGCCATGGCATTTCGGTCGCGGATCGACGCACGCTGAAGACGTGAAGCGCCTTCAATGCCATCGGTTTGACTGAGCAACTGACGGATGGTGATCTGCGATTTGCGCGGGTCGCTCTTCCATTCAGTGATCGTGTCGGCAACGAGATCGTCGAGCTTGAATAGTCCGTCGCGTACCGCCGCGAGCGCGGCGATTCCCCAAAAACTTTTGGTTCCGCTGAAGATCGGCCATCTTCCGCGCGCCGATCCGCCATTGGCATAGTGCTCAAAAATCGTACGGCCGTTTTGCATGACAAGCATGGAGACACCGCGCTTGCTCTCAGAATATTTTGCGGCGCGGGCACAATCGGATGGCTGTATTTCCGCAAAGGTCGTTGTCGATCTTAACAGCGCGACCGCGGCAATGACGTGAACTGGGTAGCGCACGCGTCTCCTGTGTTGGTTTTGGCGTCTCGCGAAAACGAACTTCGAGTTGATCGGAAACACAATAAAAGTTCGCAAAAGCGAGACGCTCTTGCCAGCACGCGAGACGCGTGCGCTACCCGGAAGGTGGCGTGGCGGCGCTTACTGGTTGCGTTCGGGGAGAAGCTACGGGCAAATTGTGCCTTCGCAGTTCTTCCACGTTTGGCAGTTCGTCCAGAGTGCGCAGGCCGAAGTGATCGAGAAAAAATCGCGTCGTTTCGTACAGAAGCGGGCGCCCGGGAATTTCGGCGCGTCCGGCGATTTTAACCAGGCCGCGTTCCATCAATGTTTGCAGCACGCCATCGATGTTCACGCCTCGCACGGCTTCGACATCGGCACGCGTGATCGGTTGGCGATAGGCGATAATCGCGAGCGTTTCCAGCGCGGGCGCGCTCAGGCGCGCCGGTTTGGGCGCGGAAAATAGCTGGCGCACCCATCTGGCAAATGCCGGATCGGTGGCAAGCTGCCAGCCTTCCGCTTTTTCGATAATCTGAAAGGCACGCTCTTGCTGTATATACTCGATTTTCAATTCTTCGAGGGCAGCGGCGATTTCGGAATCGCTCGCGCGCGCAAACTCGTTAGGTCCGGCAGCTGCCGGATCCTCCGCGTCCGCACCCTTGATCGCCGCGGTCATTTCACGGATCGAGAGCGGTTTTTGAGCGCTGAAAAGCAGCGCTTCAATTACGCGAGACAAAGTCATAACACAACGCGTGCCATCCTGAGTGAAGCGAAGGACCTCGCAGTCGAAGGTTTCGATGCACGAATTTCATTGCGTGATCCATCACCATTTGTGTGGTCCCTCACTTCGTTCGGGATGACTGCGCGTTTACACATCGAACCTTAGTTGACGCCAATCGCACTTTGAATTGCGTCCGCGATCCGGTTGGCCTGCTCGTCGATCTGGTCGAATTCACGGCCTTCGATCAGCAAACGAATTTTCGGCTCCGTGCCTGAATAACGCAGAAGCACCCGGCCTTTGCCGGAAAGTTCTTTCTCCGCTTCGTTTACCAGCTTCATCACAGTCGAAAGTTCCGAGAGCGCCGGTTTTTGCTTCACCACCAAATTGCGCTGGGCCTGCGGATATTTTTTCAGGCAGGCTTTTAATTTGCCCAGTGGCTGGCCGGTCTGGTGCATGATCCGCAAAATCTGGAGCGCGCTGATGATGCCGTCGCCGGTGGTGGTGAAATCGCGGAAAATGATGTGACCGCTCTGCTCGCCGCCGAGATTTAGCTTCCGCTGCACCATTTCTTCGATGACGTAGCGGTCGCCCACTTTTGTCCGAATCACTTTGCCACCTTTCGCGGCGAGCGTCTCATCCAAACCAAAATTGCTCATCACGGTCGCCACCACCGTGTTCTGCTCAAGCCGCCCGGCGCCCAGGAAATCAAGCGACGCGATGGCGAGAATCTCATCACCATCGACAATCTCGCCATTTTCATCGCAAAGCAGAACCCGATCGGCGTCGCCATCGTGGGTAATTCCCACATCTGCGCTGCTCACTTCGACGATGCGCTGGATTTCCTCCGGATGCGTGCTGCCGCAGCCGTCGTTGATATTCATGCCATTGGGCTGATTATGCGCGACCACCACGTCTGCCCCGAGCTCGCGCAAGACGCATGGCGTCGATTTATAAGCGGCGCCGTTTGCCACATCGACAGCGACGCGCATTTCTTCGAGCGACATCCCTCGAGGAAAGCTTGCCTTGGCAAATTCGACATAACGGCCGAGTGCATCATCGATGCGCGTGGCACGCCCGATTTTGTTAGCGGTTGGCCGGATGGAATCAATCTCGCCCGTGAAAACGAGCTGCTCGATTTTTTCCTCCACCTGATCGTCCAGCTTGTTGCCGTCGTGCCGGAAAAATTTGATGCCGTTGTCTTCGTATGCATTGTGCGAGGCGGAGAGAACGATGCCGGCATCGGCGCGAAGCGAGCGAGTGATGTAAGCCACACCGGGTGTCGGCAATGGCCCGATAATGAGAACATCGACACCGAGCGATGTGATTCCTGCCACCAGCGCGTTCTCAAGCATGTAACCCGAAAGGCGCGTGTCCTTGCCGAGCACAATTTTTGGGCGCGCGCTCGCTGGGGTCCTGCGCGGATTCAGTTCCGCAAAAACGAACGCCGCCGCGCGGCCGAGTTTCAGCGCAGTTTCCGCCGTGACCGGCTCGACGTTCGCGACGCCGCGAACGCCATCAGTACCGAAAATTTTCTTCTGCTGGGTCACGGCCTAATTGAAACGCTCGAATCGCAATTCGTAAACGGGAATCTTTAACCGCAGCAATATAAAGGAAGAGAACGTCCAACCCTCAACGCTCAACGCCAGAGTCTGCTTGTGACGCCATTGCATCATGGTTTCAATGTTCGACACTTGCTCGTCGGAGTCGAGCGCTCGCCACGGCGGAGCCCGTCCGGGGCGGAGGCGGGCCCGGCGTTCTCCCATAGCGAAAGAGCGAATCGGATACTCACGTTTCGCTAAGATCGATACTTGATTTTCGTTCGACTTTTTACTTAGATCGTGGCGTGCCTGCCGTTGATAACGGGGCGTCGGGGAGTGCGATTGGTCAAATCACTCAAACCGGCGCCGTCGCATTTGCCACCACGCATTGGAGCGTGGTTTTGGCAGCGCAAGGGAAATCGGCGGAGGCTAAGGCGGCGCTTGAAAAACTTTGCCGCATTTACTGGTGGCCACTTTACGGGTTCGTCAGACGCCAAGGGTATAAACCGGAGGATGCGCAGGATCTCACTCAAGCTTTTTTCGCGCGGCTGCTCGAGCGGAGGGACCTCGAAACTGTCAAGCAGGAGAGGGGACGTTTGCGTTCTTATCTGCTGGCGTCGCTCAAGAATTTTCTCTCCAAGGCGCGGCATCGCGAAATGACCGTCAAACGAGGCGAAGGCCGGCCTCTGGTTTCGCTGGAGGATTTGCTCGCGCGTGAGCGCGCCGACCAGGAGCCAGCCCACAAATTGAGCGCGGATCGCATTTACGAGCGTCGCTGGGCATTAACATTATTGGAGCAAGTCCTCGCAAGGCTCGGGGCCGAATATGAAGCCGCTGGCAAACTGCCGTTATTCGATCGCTTGAAAGAATTACTCGCCAGGGAATCCGGCCAGCCTTCACAGGCTGAGATAGCCGCCGAAATGCGAATGACCGAAAACGCCGTGAAACAAGCGTTTCACCGCTTGCGCCATCGCTATCGGCAGTTGTTGCAGGAAGAGATTGCCCACACGGTCGCGGTGCCGGATGACGTCGAGGATGAGCTGCGACATTTCATTTCCGTATTGCAAACGTAACCTGTGAAAGAATTTCCGGCAGTACAGGTAGGGACGATCAATCGGCCGGAAAACAGGATGACAACTGCCAAGAGAGTTTGCGCAGAATGCGGGGCCACCGTGTTCGCGGATGCGCCCCAGGGAGTTTGCAGCGTGTGCCTGTTTCGGACCGGTCTCGCCTCGCTCGACAACGAAGATGACGAGGCGTTTGAACCGACGGTCGCACGGATGTTGAAAGATTTCGGCGATTACGAATTACTCGAAGAAATCGGACACGGTGGCCAGGGCGTGGTTTATCGGGCACGACAAAAAAGTCTGAACCGTATTGTGGCGCTCAAAGTGATTGGTCTCGCTCACTGGGCCACAGAAGCACACATAAAGCGCTTTCGTCTCGAAGCAGAAGCCGCCGCCAGCCTGAACCATCCGTACATCGTCCCGATTTACGAAGTCGGAGAGCGCGACGGCGCCTGTTACTTCAGCATGGGACTGGTAGAGGGCGGCCAACTCGATGCTGTCGCGAAGCGCGAAACGATACCGATCCGTCACGCAGCGGAACTGATCGCCAAGCTAGCCCGCACCGTTTCCTATGCGCATGAGCACGGCATTCTGCATCGAGACATCAAACCCGGAAATATTCTGCTCGACGCAAAAGGCGAACCGCATCTCACGGATTTCGGGCTGGCCCGGCTGGTCGAAACAGAGAGTAATGTTACGTGCACGATGGAAGTTTTGGGCACTCCCAGCTATATGGCGCCGGAACAAGCCGTGGGAAATAATGCGGGTGTCACTAGCGCCACGGACATCTACGGGCTAGGCGCAGTGCTTTACCAACTGCTTACTGGCCATCCACCTTTTGCTGGCGGCACCACCTACGAAACTGTCCGATTGGTTTTGGACACTGAGCCGCGGCAACCGCGCCTGTTAAATCCGAAAATAGATCGCGACCTTGCAACCATCTGCCTGAAGTGCCTCGATAAAGATCCGCAACGCCGTTATTCTTCGGCCCTCGCGCTCGCCGAAGATCTTGAATGTTGGCTAAAGCACCAGCCGATCCGCGCTCGGCGCACGGGAATCTTCACGCGAGGAAGGAAATGGGTGCGGCGGAATCCAACTACTGCGGTGATGGTGGCATCACTGGTCGCCCTCGCTGCGGTGGTGGGCGCAATGATCTGGAAGAGCGAATTTGTCCACCGTCCAGTCGAAACCGGCATCGCGGTGCTTCCCTTTGAAAACCGAAGCGAAGACAAAGCCAACGCTTATTTTGTCGACGGCATCCAGGATGAGATTCTGACGCGCTTATCCAAGATTGCCGATCTGAAGGTGATCTCGCGCGCATCCACACAGCATTACAAAAGCGCGCCCGAAAACCTGCCTGAGATCGCCAGGCAACTTGGCGTTGCCCACATCCTAGAAGGAAGCGTGCAGAAAAGCGGCGACGCCGTGCGCGTCAACGTGCAGCTGATCAAAGCGGCCAATGGTTCCCATCTTTGGGCCGATACCTTTGATCGCAAACTGACCGACATTTTTTCGGTTGAGAGTGAAGTCGCCAAAAGCATCGCCGACCAGTTGCAGGCGCACCTCAGCGGTCACGAAGAACAAGTCATAGCCGCTCGACCGACAGACAATCCGGAGGCTTACGATGCCTACCTGCGTGGCCTGGCTTATACGCTGAAAGCTGGCAACACACCCGCCAACGTCCTTGGCGCACAGAAATATCTCAGAGAAGCGGTGCGGTTGGACCCAAAGTTCGCGCTGAGTTGGGCGCTACTGTCATACGTCGATGCGGCCGGCTACCTCGCAACGAGTCTTCAACCAACGGTCGCCCTCCGCGAAGAGGCGCGGCAGGCAGCTGAAACAGCCCTCACTCTTCAACCCAACCTTGGCGAAGCCATATTGGCCAAGGGATATTACCACTACGCCTGCTTAAGGGATTACGACGCCGCGGTGCGTTACTTTGAACAGGCACGTCAGCTCTTGCCGAATAGCAGCCGGATTCTTCAGTCGCTGGCCTATGTCGCGCGGAGGCGCGGCCAGTGGGACCGGAGCAAGTCCTACTTCAACGAAGCCGAGCGGCTCGACCCGCGCAACGTGCAACTACTCACCCAGCAGGCGCTTTCCTATGTCGCCCTTCGTCGTTTCCCCGAAGCGTTGCGAAAGTTTGATCAGGTTCTGAATATTGCGCCGGACGACGTGGCTATCATCGCGTTAAAGGCATCTATTGCACAAGCCGAGGGCGACCTGCCGCGGGCTGCTGCGCTCCTCGCTCCGCTCCACCTGACTGCCAACGAGTTGGCAACACAAGTTTACCAAGCCATCCTGGAGCGCCGCTCTGCACAAATCATCCCTCGGCTAAAGGAAATGCTTGCGAAGCCTGATCCAGCGTTGGGTTATCGCAATGGCGAACTGCGCTTTTTGTTAGGCTGGGCGCAAGAAGTCACGGGCGACCATGCCGCCGCCCAGGAAAGTTGGCGGCAAGCGCGCAGCGAACTGGAGTTTTTTCTCAAAGAACAACCGGAAAATTATTTCCTCATTGGAGATCTCGCGCTAACGAATATGGGCCTTGGTGACAAAGACGCCGCGTTCGCTCTATCGGAACGGGCGATAGCCGTGATCCCGATCGAGAAAGACGCCGCGGTTGGTCCCCGTCCGATCGAGATTCTCGCTCGGGTGGCGGCGCAGATGGGGGAACCCGATCGCGCCATCGCCGCCTTACAGAAACTACTCTCGATCCCGTACGTTGGCGCTTTCCCTGCGGGCCCGCTCACTCCTGCGCTGCTCCGGCTCGATCCGATGTTCGATCCGCTCCGGAACGATCCGCGTTTCCAAAAACTCGTCGCCTCGACTGCACCGAAGTAACATCCCGGGGAGCGCAGAGCCTGCCCTCCGCGCCGAAGCAAAGCGAAGGCGGGAGCTAAGTCGAATGCGCTGCTAGCGTGCAGTTTCGGCAGCTTGCCGAAAGCGCTTCGGCGCCAACGAATGGGAATTGTGATTCATTAAACCGTCACATCGGTTCCGGTTCAATCAGTGTTCATCTGTGGCGGAAGATTTCCGCATTTTCCGCGTAACCTCAGGCCGAATTTCCGGCTGTACATCTCTAACCGTAACCAAACAAAACATGCCAACAATAATTCAGCCTGAACAAAGAAAGGAAAAACCATGAATCCGCTAACTCAGTCAGTTTTCCGAGGGCAGCGTGATCTCCGTGGCTCCAGTCAGCCAGTAATTGCGTCACTTCCTGCGGACCCGGCTGCGCCGAGGCTTCGGCAGGCAGGTCTGCCGCGTGCGTTCCAGCGGGAACCTGTCCGCCAGTACCGGGATCAACCGATTCTTTTTTGCCATTCATTCGGCGGGTCTCCAAAAATTCTCCTAATCCGATGATCGGTCCCGACCCCGTTCGTTGTTTATCCGAGTAGAAGACAAATTACAACCTAAAAAGAAAGGAATGATACCTATGGACACACTAATCAAAACGTCAATTGGGCGGCCCATTTTGCGGTCCGCTTTCACTCTCATCGCGGCACTCGCTGGCGCCTTGCTGATCACCAGTGCCGGAGTCGCTTCGGCTGACTACGGACAGGGGGCCGTGTACCAGATCGAGTTGGTGGCACAGGTTCCGGGCGCTGGCGGCGTCTGGCTCTGGATCGCGCTGTATCCAGATGGCACCGGCGACTATGCAGGATCTGACTGTGCTGGCGGTTTAAACGGACACCAGCTTCGTGGGGACCCAGCCCACGCAGCGGCGGACGTCGGCGACATCACCGGCTGGCACTACGACGGTAACAACGTCGTCATTGAGGGAATCCAGCTCAACGGCTTCCTGCCACTGGTGTTCTACAGCACGATTACCGTGCCCAGCCTGTACGGGCATTACACTGAGATGGGGATCGGGGCTTACATGACCTTCCCATTCTTTGTAGACACGAGCGAGGGCTTCTCGCAGCTCCAAGTCGCGCCATAGCCAGGCAGCTGCAAAGACACGAATTACACGAATTGCCACGAATGTCTGTGTCTCGCCTGACATCAGGCATTCGTGTGCATTCGTGAAATTAGTGTCTCATGAAAATTTCTTAAATCGGGCTGTGATTCACCATTCATTCGGTGGCTCTCCAAAAAATTTTCTAATCCAATGATCGGTTTCAGCCGGGTTCGTTGTTTATCGGAGTAGAAAGGAAATTACAAACCTAAAACAACCAACCAATAGAAATCCAATCACAATGAAAACAATGAAAACAATCAGCTTAATAGCAGCAACGTTCTTGACCGTGGCGCTCTCTAGTCCCGCGGTGAACGCCGGAAGGGTACCTTTTAATGGTACTTGGGAAGCGAATGAAGTTTCCACGCTTTTTGGCGATCCACCGATAGGGTTTTTTTCCAATGGGCAAGGCACGCTAACCAGCACGGAGCTTGGTCAATTGGCACTGTATTTAACCGTTCTAGTGGACCTCGCCACCTTTGACGGAATGGGGCCCGCTCGGTTGATCGACGCTAACGGAGACAGCATTTTTGCCGACGGAACGGGACACGCGGATCCTGTTACGCCAGACCCTCCTGTCTTTCACATTACGGGAATGTACACCGTTACGGGCGGCACGGGCCAGTACGCTAACGCCAGGGGCAGCTTCGCCGTGGACCGAACGATAGATCTTTCGACGGGTGACAGCTCCGGTACCTTCAACGGCGTCATAATCGTAAGGTGACAGATTAGTTTAGCTACGGCCGCCAGTTCGCCTTGACCCCGACCGGCGAAAAGCCGCAGTTCGCAATCAGCCGTCACGCTTCACAGCCTGGCGGCTCCTTGCTTCTGGAGCGCAGCCGACCTGGATGTGATCACTCTTTGCTCCTGTTGGTATCGCTGGCTTCGAGCGTTGTTTTTGCTGCATTCATTTCGTTGATTTTTCGATGCAGCGTTCGCCGGCTAATGCCGAGCTTTTTGGCCGCGGCAGTCACGTTTCCATTCGTCGCGGCGAGCGCTTGCATGATCAATTTTTTCTCCGTCTCGTGCAGATCGAGCGGGCTCGATTTTTCCTCGACCCCGAAAGCCTCGGCGGCGGAAATTCCGCGCGGTGACGCCGCGCTGGCTGCTTGACGAACTGCCATCGGGAGATCGCGCAGCGTGATTTTTTGGCCGGTAGACATGACGACGCCGTGCTCGATCGCCGTGCGCAGCTCGCGAACGTTGCCGGGCCAATTGTAAGTGAGGAGGGCATCCATGGCGTCGGGTGTTAGATCGAGAAGTGGCTTGTCGTTTGCCTCGCAGAAATGACGCAAAAATCCGCGGACCAGAAGCGGAATATCTTCCTTTCGTTCACGCAACGGCGGCATGGTAATGCGCACGACATTCAGGCGAAAGAAAAGGTCGTCCCGAAATTTTCCCTGGCGCACGAGCGTCTCGAGATTCTTGTTTGTGGCCGCAATCAGCCGTACATCCGCGCGCAGCGTTTGATTGCCGCCGACGCGCTCGAAGGCGCGCTCCTCGCTCATGACGCGCAGCAATTTGACCTGCGTGCTCGGGTCAATCTCGCCCACTTCGTCGAGAAAAATCGTGCCGCCGTTGGCCTGCTCGAACCGGCCGATGCGGCGTTCATGCGCCCCGGTGAATGCGCCCTTCTCATGTCCGAACAGTTCGCTCTCGAGCAATTGCGGTGAGAGCGCGGCACAATGCACCGTCACAAATTTCGCCTTGTTGCGGCGGCTCAAATTATGGATCGCGTGTGCCGCCAACTCTTTGCCCGTACCGCTTTCGCCCTCGATGAGTACGTTCGCTGAGGAGGGTGCGACCTGCCGGATCGTGTCGAGCACCTCGTGCAAGGCAGCCGAGTCGCCCCAAATGTTCTCGAGTCCGTAGCGCTCGTCCACTTGCTGCCGGAGCGCACGATTTTCCTGCTCGATTTTGCGGCCTTGCACCGCGCGCGCGATCAGCAATTCAACTTTGTCGAGATT
>WNGP01002737.1_pt1 | contig 14759 bp, 13 predicted proteins | sample 5407671 | NCBI WGS metagenome assembly WNGP01 (sample SAMN13153381, study PRJNA577476) | soil metagenome | isolation source: 40 cm soil or saprolite under Garry oak tree replicate 2 | place: USA:California | collected 2016-06-15 | reverse complement strand
CCACCGTGCCTCCCTGCGCCTCGAGGAACGCGATCACCGCCCACGCCTGGTCGGCAGGAATCAGCTTCGTGATTTGCGGCATGATCGGCTGGTAGCCGGGGACCACGAACGCCCCGGGCTGGTCCAGGGATTCGTACAGATACTGCTTGCAGCTCTTCCCCGGCTCGCGCTTGCCGCAGCGCGCGCCGATCGCCCCGGTGCCCTTTTCGTCCGTGAGGAGGTTCGGGGCGCGCGTCCCCAGGCCGTGACACGCCGTGCACCCGCCGATCCCGTTGAACACTTTCTCCCCCGCGGCGACCAGCTGTTCCGGCGTGGCGTTCGGCCCGAGGGTGAGCTTCTGCGGCACCTCCGACTGCATTTGCGGGATCTCGTTGCACACGACCGTATACACGAGCAGCGTGCCCAGCACGACCCCGAGGACCTTGAGGTTAGTGGCCCACATGCTGGCCCTCCTTGCCCGAGGGCACGTAGGTCGACTTCTCGGCGAGGCCGCCGAGCCAGAACACGAATCCCACGAGACTGAGGAAGATCAGGACGCAGAGGCTGATCATTTTCGAGGCGTAGCCGAGGGCGGGCGTGGCGGCGTACTTGCTCGTGTCCTCCACCACCTGCCAGACGTGCCAGTATTGCCGGATCCCGGACCGGGCGAAGCCCATCAGGCCCATGAGCCAGGTGAACGTCACCGCGAGAATGAACAGCGCGTACTGCGAGCGCGCCGGCATCTTGCCCCACTGGATCTCGCCCACGGCCTTCGCGCCGCGCCCGATCATGATGTCGATGACCGTCACGAACAGAATGCAGGCCAAGACCGCGAGCACCTGATAGACGCTGAAGCCGATGCGCACGATGGCTTCGACGAAGTAGCCCCTGATCCCGTAGAACAGCACCACGCCCGCGGCGACGGCGAACATCGCCCCCTGGATCTTGGTGCCCGTCCCGGCCCACGGCACGACCAGCTGCTTGTTGCCGCGCCGGTACATCAGGAACGAGAGGAACGTCGTCAGGATCATCAGGTTGACCGCGGTGTTTTTGGCGCTCATCACGCCGAGCGCGCCGAGCAGCGGGTGGTGCGAGCCGCCCATCGCGGCCAGCTCCTTCGAGTCCGCGATCATCGTGTGCGGCGTGCCCCACACGATCGCGCCCAGCACCAGCACGGCCAGCAGGTACTTGATGTAGGGGCGGAACCGCTCCGCTCCCGGGATGCGGCCCATCCCGATCCACAAGTAGTAGTTCCCCGCGAGGAACAGGACTGCGATCAAGAACGCCTGGATCACCCACAGCCAGCTCATGAAGCCGCCCATCATCGTGATCCCCATCGACTGATCGTACTGGTAGATCTCGCGCCCCAGGTAGTAGCCCGCGAAGGGGAGCACGATCAGCGCGGAGATGGCGATGAAATTGCCGACGTAGCCCATCCAATCGTAGTGCGCCCGCTCCTCGTCGGTCTTGGCCGCCAGGAAGCGATAGCTCGCGTAGGCGGCGACGATGGCCCCGCCGAAGACGACGTTGGCGATGAGACGGTGGACGTTGATCGGCATCCACGTCGCGTTGGCGATCGCGTGCCACAGCTTGATGGTCGTGGGGTCCGTCGTCGAAGAGATGTCGCGCGGTGGCGACATCATGTAGGTGAGCCAGGAGTTGGCGATCAGCATCACCACGGTGCCCCACACGTTGAGCAGAATCCCCAGCACCCAATGCCCGATCTTGGCGCCGCCGTACTTCCAGCGGTCCCACCCGTAGTAGTACAGGTACAGGGTGAACGACTCGAAGAGGAACAGGCCGGCGTACGCCCACATCGAAGGCCCGAAGACCGCCGTCAGGTACGCCCAAGGGCGCATGTACAGAGTGGAGAGCAGGAACACCAGGATCGCCCCCCAAATCGCCGTGGCGCTGTAGGCCACGAGCAGCAGGCGCGTGAACTCCTTGGCGAGGCGGTCGTAGCGCGCCTCCTTGCCGAAGATCCCGATCGCCTCCGCCACGACGGCGAACATCGGTACGCCGAGCACGAAGGCGGCGAACATGAGGTGCACCTCGGCGGCGATCCACACCGCCGCGCGAGCGCCGATCACCGGGAACTCGCCGTACGAGCGGATCGAGTCCGCCACGGCCGAGAACAACAGGACGCCGTGGGCCATCAGCTCTCAGCCTCCGTGAAAACCGGCCGTCGCTTGGAGAAATCCACCGGCATCGCGCTGCGAACCTCGGACAGCAGCTCGACGCTGACCTCGCGCCCGCCCCGCCGCCGCGCGTACTCCTCCACGCGCTGCATCACCACGCCCCGCACGAACGACGGAATGCGCTCCAGGCGCGCGAGCGCCGCTGGACTCCAGCCGAGCGCCCGCTGGAATTCCGCCCCGTAGGTCACCGCGCCGCCCGGCTCCACGAGCGCTGCGCCGGGCCGCGGCTCGTACGTGCAGGAGGGGTCGGCCGCCAGCACGTCGCCCGTGACGGCGAAGGCGCGCGCCCGGCATCCACCGCACACCGCCCGGTACTCGCAGTCCCCGCACTTGCCCCCCAGCCGGCTCTCACGCAGCTGCCGGAACAGCGGCGCCTGGCGCCAGATCTCGCCGAACGATTGCCCGGTGAGATCGCCCGCCACCTCCGGCAGGTAGGGGCACGGCGTGACCTTCCCGTCGGGCGTGATGCGGCAATACTGCGTGCCGCACGGGCAACGCGTCTCGTAGTTGAGGACGGGGGACTCGGGATCGGCGGCGTGCACGTGCCGCATGAAGTGCGGTGCGCACTTCGAGCGCACCAGCATCGTGCCGCGATAGTCGCGCTGCCAGCGCGCCAGGTCGGCGAGCACGGCCTCGTACTCGGTGGGGGCGAGGTCGGACAGCCCTGCGCCGCGACCGGTGGGGACGAGGAAATAGCAGTTGAACGCCACGGCGTGCTGCTCCGCGGCCCACGCGATGAGGCGGCCGAGCTCGGCGCGGTTGCCCTTCGTCGCGGTCGTCTGGATGATGAAGTCGAGCCGCTGCTCGCGCAGCCGCGCGAGCGCTGCTTGCGTGTCGGCGAGCGAGCCGCGACCGTGCCGGAAGTTGTCGTGGTAGGAGGGCCGGAGCGAATCCACGCTCACCGCGACGCCGCGCACGCCGGCCGCTTTGAGCGCGGCGATCCGCTCGTCCGTGAGCAGCGTGCCGTTCGTCCCCACCACGACCGTGGCGCCGCGCGTGGACGCATACCGCGCGATGTCGGTCAGGTCCTCGCGCAGCAGCGGCTCGCCGCCCGAGAGGATCAAGAGCGGAGCGGGGTTCACCGCCACCAGCTCATCCACGATCCGCAGGGCCGTAGCCGTGTCGAGCTCGGCGTCGGCCCGCTCCGTGGGGCCCGCCGAGATGTAGCAGTGGGCGCACTCGAGGTTGCAGCGTCGAGTGAGATTCCACGCGACGACGTGGGGTACGTAGTCCACCTCAGTCGCCCGCCTGCTCCTGCAACAGGCGCTCCACGGCCTCCTTCGCCTGCTCGGGTTTCACGCCCTGGAAATCGACCGGGCACTTTCCCAGCTTCTCCTCGATGTCCCGGATCGGGCAGCGGGTGATGCCCTGCGCCTTCGCGTCCTCGATGAAGGCCCGCATCTCCGGCGAGAGCGCGTCGCGTCCTTCGGCTTCGGCGCGGATCTGCTTGGCGCGCAGCTCGGTGAACATCACCATCATCGTCTCGACGTCGAACTCGTCGGCTTCGATCATCTGCTGCTTGTTGTCGTCCATCACCCGCGTGGTCACGCGCCAGATGTCGTGGCCCCGCGCGAAGCGCTCGACGGTGTTGCGCGCGAGCGGCCGGGCCACGAGCGGCACGAGCTGCAGGCGCTGCCACGCCTCCTCAGTCCAGATGATGGGATCGCCGGCGACGCGCGGGCGGCGACTCACCACCGAGGTGACGGGACACTGTGTCTCGACCTCCGCGACCGCCGGCTCGGCGTCGTGGTCGTGCCCCTGCACCTTCGTCGCCTTCAGCTGCTCCGTCGCCTTCACCTCCGCGAGCGCGATCTCCTCCGCCGTCCCGATGCCCATGATGAGCTGCATGTGCGTGGGCAGCAGCTTCCGGATCGCCTCGTCGAGCCACTTGTTGGTGACCGTCCCCGGAGCGCCGCCGGTCTGCTCGAGCATGTATTCCTCGACCGCGCGCCGCGCGATCCCCTGCGCAAACGGCGGCACGCGCAGGATGCGAACCTCCGCTTCGGGCGCCCACGGCATCCCTGCCTGCCCGTCCTCTTCGATCCAGGGGATGTCCTCGGGGCGGATGCCCACGGTGCCGACGAGCAGCGTGTTGCACGGCGCGATGCGCACGAGGTTCTCGGCCTGGGAGCCCAAGTCCGTGCCCTCGATCCGATGCGCTCCGTGGCGCGCCACGACGAGGAGCGACGGCTTCACCTCCTCCGCCCACTGCATGATGACCTGGAACGGCTTGCCGATCAGGATCTGGGTCTTGATCGGGACGTCGGGGAACTCCTGGGCCATGACCTCGGCGCGCTTCAGGTTCGCCTGGCACAGCTTGAGGAGGCCCTTGTCGATGATGTTGTTGTGCAGCTCCTCCTGCTCCTCGAACTTGAAGACCTTCGAGGCCTGATAGGAGAGCACGTCTTTGATGTTGTGGAACACGACGTGGTGGTATTCCACGTCGAAAGCGCTGCACACGTAGAGGGAGCCGCCGAACGCCTGCGCCAGCTCGAGCCCGACGCGCATCGCCTTGTAGCTGTAGGACGACCCGTCCACGCACACCAGGTAGCGCCCCTCGGCGAAGGCCCGGTCGTCCCGCGCGATGAGCACGTCCTTCTCGACCTCGCGCAGCACCCGCGCCACGACGCCGCCCAGCTGCGAGAACGGCTGCCGCCCGAGGCCGTGCGCGCCGATCGCCAGGAGGTCGTACTGCCGGCCCGACGAGCCCACGAGCCGCGCGGCTGTGTCCTCATCCTCCGCGATGAGTCGCCCGTTCGCCCCCACCTGCACGTCGCCGCGCACCTTGTCGCCGCCGTCGTATCCCGCGGCGCGGTTCGGGTCGAAGCCGATCAGCCCCGGGAGCCGGCCCGCCCCCCGGTTCACCTCGTTCACGATCTCTTCGTAGTTGATGCCCTCGAGCAGCTGGCGGGTGAGCGGCACGCCGGCCGCCTCGCAACGTTTGCCGAGCTGGTCGAGAAAACTGTCGGCGATGAGCTGAAGGCCCTTTTCGATCAGCTTGTCGTGGATCTTGCGCTGCTTCTTGATCTCTTCCGCGGTCTGGAACTGCGCGGGGAGGCCGGTCTCGAGCTGGCGAAACCGCACGTCGTGGAGGCGGGCCGCGTATACGTGGTTGCCGGTGAGGCGACCCCCGGCCTTGCGGCACAACTCAATCGCCCGGTCGACGGTCCAGTCGGAATGCTGAGAGTTGTCGACGGGTGCGAAGATTTCTCGGTACACCGGCACCTCGGGCGCTGGAGTGCATGCCGGGCACACACCAATGTCTCGCCGAGCTCACCACGGGCTCGGCTCCCTGGACCTGAACGTTGGTGTACGCTCGACACTGCGGCGGACGAGCCACCGCCGGATTATCGGGATTTCCAAAAAACTGCCGGCGAGTATGGGCCCCACGACCAGACCTGTCAAGTCTCAAATCCCGACTGCGCGGGGGACGATTTGTCGCCCGGTTTCGTCCCAGACGGTGATCGCATCCACAGGGCAGGCTTCACAGGCGCGCAGCAGGCGCTCGCGCTCCACCGCGTCGGGCGCGACGAACACGGCGATCGAATCCTCGTCCAATTTGAAACCTTCGGGTGCTTCCTTCACGCAGTCCCCGAAGCCGACGCACTGCTCGCGGTCGATGGCCACGCGGAGGCCGTGCACCACGCGCTCCACGACGCGACTCACATGCCTTCGAGGCCGAGCTCGGTGCGCGCCGTGTCCATCATCGCCGGCGTCACGACGGCAATGCCGCGGTCCCGGGCGTACTCCGCGTAGATCTTCTTCACCATGCCCCGCACGAACCCAGGCACGCGCCCGAGCCGCTCCTGCGCTTCCGCGGACCAGGTGACGCCCGCGGTCCGTCCCGCGTCCCCCGTCCCCTCCTCGAACGCCTCGGCCCGCCCCGTCGCGACCGTTCCGCGGATCGTCTCGAGCGGCTGCTCCTCCAGGGTGCGCCCGCCGATCTTGACCCCGAGCGAAGCCACGAGCTGCGTCTCCATGGGATTCGTGAGCATGGCCACGACGCGTCCGCACTTGGGACAGCGGAACGCCGCCGCGAGGGTACCGTCCCCGGGGAGCGCCCGCTCCTCGAAGCTCATCTGGCGGTCGCACTCGACGCACAGGAATTTCATAGCTGCTCCGCCAACCGGTCCCAGCTGTCGGGCGCCGGATGCCAGGGGATGCGCGCCAGCACCGGGACGCCGAACTCGGCGGCGAGCGCGTCGCCGGCGTTCCCCGCGAACCCGCTGCCGACCATGTTCTCCACCACGCCCAGCACCTCGGCGCCGCGCTCCAGGGCGGCGCGCAGCGCGCGCCGCACGGCCTCACGCGACTCGAGCGTCGGGATGGTCACCGTGAGCACTGCCGGGGGAGGCGCCGGCAACAGGTCCGCCAGCTCCTCGAAGCGCGACAGGCCCGGCGGGAGGTCGACGAGCAGGCGGTCGAGCTTCCCCCAGGCCACGTCGGCGAGGAACTCGCGCAGCGCGGCGGCTTCCATCGCGCCGCGCCAGACGAACCGGTCCGCGGCGGGCCCTCGGAACGCGAGCGGGCGGCCGTCCTCGAGCAGCAGGTCCATGGACACGAGCCGCACGCCGTCTGTGCCGGTGGCCGGGAGGACGGCGTCGTCCTCGACGACGAGCGCGGCGCGCCCCGCCCCGAGCAACCCCGCGGCCGTGGGACCGTTCAAGTCGGCGTCGAGCACGCCCACGGGCCGGCCACGGCGCGCCAGCGCCCGGGCTAAGTGCGCGGTGACAAAGCTCTTCCCGACGCCGCCCTTGCCACTCATCACGGCGATCACGCGGCCGACGCCGGCCAGCCGCGCGGCGACGCGCCCGCGCTGGGCGCCGATCTGCTCGGGGAGTCCCGAGACGTCGGCGTCGGTCAGGTCGTGGTAGGTTCGGATGTTGAGTGGCACAATCGAAGTATAATGTCTAGCTTCTCACGCTTGCGCTATGATCGACGAACTGAAGAACAAGCTGCAAGCCGAGGTCGAGCGGCTGAACCACGAGATCAACTTCGTCCTGCCGAAGGAGATCGAAAAGGCGCGCGCGCACGGTGACCTGCGCGAGAACTCCGAATACAAGGCCGCGCTCGAGCGGCAACAGTTCGCGGGAGCGCGCCTCTCGCATCTCCGCCTGCGTCTCTCAAAGCTGTCGAACGTTTCGGAACAGGACATCCCTCGCGACCGTGCGGGGTTCGGCTCGCGCGTCACCGTGCAGGACCTGGACACGAAGAAGCAGGAGACCTACGCACTCACGCTCGGTGAGTTCATCGAGGGCGGTGAAGACGAGGGGGACGGCATCCCGGCGTCGATGGCCGCGCCGCTGGGCAAGGCCCTCCTCGGATGCAAGAAAGGCCAGACCGTGAGCCTGGCCCTGCCGATGGGGCGGCGACGCCTCAAGGTCATGCAAGTGGTGACGGTGCACGACTTGGCCGCCGGAAAGTCGGATTAAGCACCCGGGGCGGCGGCGCCGGTCACTTGACGAAGCCATTCCCCCGTGTCACTTACAGTTAGGTGATCGTAGGGGGATGGGCGCGCCCGCACGCGGCGCCGGCATCCTCTCAAGCGAGGCACGCGGGGGTCGAATGGAATGCCATACCGGGGCTGAAGAAGAACGCTTTTCCTTCACGCCGTTCACACGGCATCCTTTCTTCACCGAGGTCAACCGCTGGATCGTGGAGCGGGTGATCTGCCCGAGTCGCCGCACCATCGTGGACCTGGGGTGCGGTCCCGGAGCCGTGACCCAGCTCATCGTCGATCGCCTCGACCCGTCGGGCGACGGTCGCGTGATCGGGGTCGATCCGTCCGCGACGGCGCTCGAGAAAGCGCGCCGCGCGATCAAGTCCCGCGTCGCCGAGTTCGTGGAGGGGAGCGCGGAGTGGCTCTCGCGCCTCGTGCCCGCCGCGGACGCCGTGATCTTCTGTAACGCGATCCATCTCGTCCCGGACAAAGCCAAGGTGATCGGCGAGATCCGCAGGGTGCTCAAGCGGGGCGGGGTCCTCGCGTTCAACACGACCTTCTTCAACGGCGCTTACGTCGAGGGTACCACCGGCTTCTGGCGCCGCTGGGTGGTGCGGGCCGTGCAGGTGCTGCGCGAGCGCGGGATCCAGGTCCAGCACGAAGGGAAGGCCACTGCCCGCGCCTTTCTCTCGGCCGAGGAGTACGCGACGCTGTGCGTGCAGGAAGGGTTCACCCAGCCCACCGTCGAGCTGGTGCGGGTGGAGATGACGCCGGAGAGCCTGGAAGACATCGGCCGCTTCTCCCTCTTCATCGAAGGCGCGCTGCCGGGTGTGCCGCTCGAGCAAGGGGCGGAAGCGCTGCGCGAAGGCCTGCGGCGCGCGCTCGACGAGACGGGATTTGCGACCGTGCCCCGCAACTGGCTGGAGTGCATGGCGGTCGCCTCGTAAGAGCAGACCCTCACACCAGGACGAACTCGAGGCGCCGCTGGGCCTCCCGCAGCGCGGCTTCCACCACTCCCGGAGTGGGACCGCGCGCGAAGATGAAACCGGGATAGCGGGCTCCCTCGGGGAGCGGCACCAACCGCTGCCCCCGGTGCGCGGTAATCGCGACCTCCTCGACCAGCGGAACAGCCCGGGCCTGGTCCACCCCCCGAACCTCGCGCAGCTCGCCTGACCCCGGCACCGGGATCATCATCACCCCGGCCGCCTGCGACTCTCGCTCGAGCGTCGGAAGATCCATCCCCAGGGCGTGCCGTATGATGAGCTCCTCGAGGGAGACCCAACCCTTCCCCCTTCCCTCGTCCCCCGTCCCGAACCGTAGCGCCCCGCTGCATCGCCCCCCGATGGGACGCGCGGCGAGCTCGATGAGCCACGGGCCGCGCTCGTTGTAGCGCAGCTCCGCGTGAACAGGCCCATCCACCAGTCCGAGCGCCTGCGTCGCGGCCTGTGCCGTGGCGGCAATCGCAGCCTGTACGGAAGGCAGGAGTCGGGAGGGGGTGACGTAGATCGTCTCCTCGAAGAACGGGCCGTCGAGCGGATCGGGCTTGTCGAACACCGCCAACACGATGAGCCGCCCGCCCACGAGCAGCCCCTCGAGTGCGCATTCCGGGCCGGGGATGAACTCCTCGACCAGGACCCACCGTGCCGGCTCGCCGCAGGCGGCGACGACCGGCTCGGCGAGAATCGCCGCCAGCCGGCGGAATGCGGCCACGAACTCGAGGCTATCATCGGCGCGGATGACCCCTCGCGACGCCGCGAGGCGCAGCGGCTTGAGTACGCACGGATAGTCGATGTGACGGGCGAGCTCCGCAGGATCGGCGTCGCTCGAGTAGGGGGCGAAGCGCGGGACCGGTACGGCGGCCTTCGTCAGCAGCTCGCGCTGCCGCCGCTTGTCGCGAGCCGCAAGGGCCGCCTCGACCGGGTTGCCGCGCAGCGCCAGGCGTCGCGCGATCGCCGCCGCGATTACCGCCGTGTCGTCGTCCACCCCCACAACACCGTCCAACGGATGCTTGCGGGCGAACACCGCCGCCTGCTCCGCCGCCCGGTCCCCGTCCGCGAAGTCGAGCGTCAGCAGGCCTGCCGGCTGCGCCTGTTCGAAGGTGCTGGGTCGGTCGGACGCCACGCTGAGCGCGACATCGAGCCGCCAGGCGGCCTCGACAAACGCCGTCGCCCGGTAGGTGGTGGACGGAAGGAGCAGCAGCAGCCGGCGCAACTCTACTTCTTGGCGGCCGCGAAGTAGGGGTTTGAGCCTGCCGTGTGATCGGTGATGTCGACGATACCGGTCACCTCGGGGACGTGCTGGTGCAACATCGCCTCGATGCCCTGCCGCAGCGTCACGTCGGCCATGCCGCACCCCTGGCACCCGCCACCCATCCGTACCATCACGACCCGATCCTGCACGTCGATCAGCTCCACGACACCACCGTGCCGGGCGACCATCGGGTTGACCTGGGTATCGAACAGCTGGGCCACGCGCTCGTACAGCGCGTCGTCGTCGGCCGGGGCGCCCGCGGCAGGTTCCCGCGGGGCGACCGCGGGCGCACGCGCCGAGAGCGCGCCGCGAATGGCCGCGCCGACCGATCGCCCGAGGGCGGTCCACGGCGTGGGGCTGCGCTTCACTGCAGTGACCAGGTTTCCCGACACAATGATTTCCGCGATGCCGGGGATGGCGAAGAGCGCCTCGGCGAGGGGCGAGCCCTTGGCGTCCTCGGGCGAGGCAAAGCGCCGCACCCCGCCGGCGTGCACCGGCTCGCTGACGAGGAACTTGCAGCGATCGTTGTCGATCGGCTCCGCGGTGATGCGGATCTCGGCGGGGGGGAGAGGGGGGCTCATGAAGCCAAGTATGTCCGGGTCGCCCGCGGGGGTCAACGGCGCGCGACGGCGGCGCCCGCCGCGGCGCGCATCTCGCGAGCCGCGCTCACCATGTGCCGGAGCGCCGCCAGCGTCTCGGGCCATCCCCGCGTCTTGAGGCCGCAGTCCGGGTTCACCCAGATCTGGTGATCGTCGAGCACTTCCCGCATCCGATTGAGCGCCACCACGATCTCCTCGGTACTCGGCACGCGCGGAGAGTGAATGTCGTAGACACCCGGACCGATCTCATTCGGATATTTGTATTCCCTGAACGCGTCCAGGAGCTCGGACCCGGACCGCGCGCTCTCGATGGAGATCGCATCGGCGTCCATGCGCTCGATCACGCGGATGACGTCGTTGAATTCGCTGTAGCACATGTGGGTGTGGATCTGCGTCTCGTCCTTCACCCCGGCGGTCGCCAGGCGGAACGCGTCGATCGCCCAATCCTGGTACGCGGCCCAGTCCACCCGCCGCAGCGGCAGGCCTTCGCGCAGCGCCGGCTCGTCGATCTGAATCACGCGGATCCCCGCCGCCTCGAGGTCGCGCACCTCGTCCCGGATCGCGAGCGCCAGCTGCTTCGCCGTCTCCGAGCGCGGCTGGTCGTCGCGTACAAACGACCACTGCAGGATCGTCACCGGCCCGGTCAACATTCCCTTCACCGGCTGCGTCGTCTGCGCCTGCGCGAACGTGCTCCACCGTACCGTCATCGGCCGCGGTCGGGACACGTCGCCGAAGATGATCGGGGGCTTCACGTAGCGCGTGCCGTACGACTGCACCCAGCCATGCTCCGTGAACGCGAAGCCCTCGAGCTGCTCGCCGAAGTACTCCACCATGTCATTGCGCTCGAACTCGCCGTGCACCAGCACGTCGAGTCCGATCTCCTCCTGGAGGCGGAGCGTCTTGCGGATCTGCTCTTCGATGAACGCCTCGTAGGCGGCCGGCGCCAGCTTGCCGTCGTGCAGCTGCCGCCGCGCAGCCCGCACTTCGGCGGTCTGGGGGAACGAGCCGATCGTCGTCGTCGGATAGGCCGGGAGCGGCAGCTGCTTGCGGCGCCGCGCCGCGTGCGCGGAGGCCCGGCGCAGGTCACGCTCCGTCACCCCCGCCGCGCGGCGCTCGACCGCCGGATTGTGGATCCTCGACGACGTTCGCCGGCTGGCGACGGCCCGCGCGTTCGTCTCGAGCTCCTTGGCCGCGGCCTCGCGCCCACCACGGAGCGCCCGCGCCAGCGTCGCCACCTCTGCCAGCTTTTGCTTCGCGAACGCGAGCCACCCCTTCAGCTCCGCGTCGAGCCGCTGCTCGAGGTCCAGGTCGACCGGCACGTGCAACAGCGAGCAGGAGGGAGCCACCCACAGGCTTTCGCCCCCCACGCGCGCCTGGGCGCGCTCCAGCTGCGACAGCGCGGCCGCCAGGTCGGCCTTCCAAATGTTGCGCCCGTCGATCACGCCGAGCGAGAGCACACGACCGCCGCGCGCCGGCCATGCTTCGAGCAGCCGATCTAACTGCCGCGGGGCCCGCACCAGGTCCACGTGAAGCCCCTGCACCGGGAGGGACAGGGCGGTCCCGAGGTTCTCGTCCAGGGCCGCGAAGTATGTCGCGAGCAGGATTCTCGCCTGGGGCACGCGCTGCGCGAGCATGCGATACGCGCGCGCGTACGCCTCCCGTTCGGCGTCGGTCCGGTCGAGCGCCAAACAGGGCTCGTCGAGTTGTACCCACGTCGCGCCGGCCGCCACCAGACGGCTCAGGACGTCGGCGTATACCGGCAGCAGCGCGTCCAGAAGCTCGAGGCGGTCGAACCGTGCGGCGCGCGTCTTGCCGAGCAGCAGGAACGTCACAGGCCCGATGAGCACCGGCTTCGTGATGATTCCCGCGGCTTTGGCCTCCTGGAACTCGTCGATCGGCTTGCTCGACGCCACGTGGAACGTCTGGCCGCGGTCGAACTCGGGGACGATGTAGTGGTAGTTGGTGTCGAACCACTTGGTCATCTCCATCGCGGTGACGTCGCGACCCCGCTGCTGTGCTCCCCGGGCCATCGCGAAGTACGTATCGACGTCGAGCGTCCCGCCCGCCCAGCCGTAGCGCTCGGGTACCGCGCCCACCAACGCACACGTGTCGAGCACGCGGTCGTAGAACGAGAAATCGTTCGAGGGGATCAGGTCCATCCCGGCGTCGCGTTGCAGCCGCCAATGTGCGGCACGCAGCTCGGCGCCGGTCTTGAGCAGGTCCGTCTGGGGAACCTTGCCACCCCAATAGGATTCGGTCGCGCGTTTCAGCTCCCGATGCGCGCCAAGGGGCGGAAACCCGAGGGTGTGAGCGATGGGCATAGGAACGGAAATCTACCCCAAAAAACACCGCGCCGGACCGTTGCCGGCCCGGCGCGTCGCGTGAACCACTCTCTAGGAGGTCCCTATGGTCCACGCGTCATGGCTTGTGGGATTGGCCCTTTCCTTGTCCTTGTCCTTGCGGTCCCTGCGGCGACCCGTGCGGCTGAGTGAGGCCGGGCGCGGTCGCCCGACCCAGACCCAACCCTGCCGCCGCCGCTCCAGGTGAGGCGCCGCGGGCCACACCCCGCTCCACCTGCTGCGGGAGGTCGAGCAGCTCCCCTGGTGTCTCGCCGGCGTCCATGGCCTGCTCCACCAGCTGCGCCGTCTCGACTGCCGGTACGCCCAGCGCTGCCAGGGTCCCGGCCACTCGGAGCGTCGCGGCGGGTGTGTAAGGGGGGCGACTGCGCCGCACGAGCGCTTCGACTTCTCGCCGGTCGAGTCCGGCATTGAGGGCGAAGGCCCCCGCCTCGATCACCTCCGCGCCCGGCTTCGCGAGGCCCGCCGCGCGGGCCGCTGCCGCCGCCTGGCCCAGCCGAGCGACGAGCGACCGAACCGCTGCGATCACACGCTCGCCGGGCACGCCCTTCGCGCCGCCCTCGATCGCCTTCTCGCGCAGCGGCTCGACGGGCAAGCCCACGGCTGCTGCGCTGTCCGCGAGCTGCTCCACGACCGCCGCGACTTCCGGCGGCACCCGTCCTTGCGCCGGGAGCCCGCTCGCGACGGCGACGGCGAGCAGCACGCCCAACCCGGCCGCCCTCACAGGGCCCGCCCCCCGCCGTCCTGCGCAGCCACGGCGACCACGCTGTTGCGCTGCCCGAAGCCATCATCCACTGTGGGCGCGGTCGGATCGGTCACCCAGCGCACACCGTCCACGAGGAAGGCGTACTGATGCTGGCCCAGAGGCAGGGCGACGGTGGTGGTCCAGACGCCGGGACTGGCCGTGGGCACGAGCGGCGCGGCCGCCGCATCCCACTGGTTGAAGCTGCCGGCCACAGAGACCGTGCGGGCGCCGGGAGCGTAGAAGATGAAGCGGACATACGTAGGCGTGCGCAGCGCGGCGGCCTCGAAACGGGGCCGCACGACCACGAAGGCCAACGCAGCTGCCGCCGCGAGGCCGAGGGCTGCCCACGGACGCACGTGGAACCGGATGTCGATCTCGCGCGAGCCCAGCAACCAGCGCCATGCGCGGCCGGCGGGTGACTTGGCATGTCGCCGCACCTGCGCCATGACGCGCTCGTCGAGGGCGGCGGGGAAGGCCACCGGCGTGCGGTCTATGGCCCCGACCCAGCGGAGCGCCTGCTCCCCCTCCGCTCGCAACTCGGGCGGTAGGTTGGCAAACGTCAGCTCGCCGTCCAGCAACTGCTTCACCAGGGGGTGGTATTCCATCTTCATGACAGCTCCTTCAACTGCGCGCGCAGCCGGTCATAGGCCCGGTGCATCCGCATCTTGAGGGACGGCACTGACGCTCCCGTCAGCGCGGCGATCTCCTCGTAGGACATCTCTTCGACGTGCTTGAGCACGAACACGTCGCGTTGCTCCGGCGTCAGCCGTTCCAGCGCCCGCTCCAATGTCCGCCGGTCTTCGGCTCGCTCGATTTGCCCGTCGGAGCGGTCCGGCCCCGCGATCGCCTCGTCCTGCATGCCGAGCGGCCGCGCCTCGCGATGGCTGCGGCGTCGCTCCGCGAAGCAGCGGTTGCGCAGTATCAAAAAGAACCATCCCGCGAACTTCTCGGGCTCGCGACACTGTGCCAGCTGGTCGTAGGCCCGTACAAACGCGTCCTGCACGGCGTCTTCTGCGGCGTCTGGCGATCCGAGCATCCGCGCCGCGTACCGGGCATACCGGTCGCGGTAGCGCTTCACCAGCACCGCGTATTGCTCTACGTCCCCGGCGAGTATGCGCTGGACCACCTCACCGTCGCTCAGCGGCTGCGCAACACGCACCGACGCTACCTCACCCGAGGGAACCCGGCGCG
>WNGP01002732.1_pt1 | contig 14763 bp, 9 predicted proteins | sample 5407671 | NCBI WGS metagenome assembly WNGP01 (sample SAMN13153381, study PRJNA577476) | soil metagenome | isolation source: 40 cm soil or saprolite under Garry oak tree replicate 2 | place: USA:California | collected 2016-06-15 | reverse complement strand
ACGCTCCGAACGTGTGGAAGGCGGAATTGCACCCGGCGGGCCAGGGCGTCGAGGATTACGACACCCACTACGCCATGGCGCGCAACACCATGGCCCTGCACGTGGAGCAGTTCCCGACGGGCACTTACGAGCGCTGCCACCGCCACGGGCCGGGCTCGACGATCATCCTTCTCGACGGCAGCGGATTCAGCATGATGTGGCCGCACGAGATCGGCACGACGCCCTTCAAGGACGGCAAGCAGCAGCAGGTGAAGCAGTTCGAGTGGAAGGAAGGAACCCTCGTGGTGCCGCCGCTCCAGTGGTTCCACCAGCATTTCAACAGCGGCAAGACGCCGGCGCGCTTCGTGAAGCTCGGCGGATGGAACAACGACCTGTACCCGTTCACCACGACCCTGGTGTCCGATCCCGGGCGCACAGAAATCGACTATCCGGATGAAGACCCGAGGGTCCGGCAGATCTTCGCGGAGAGATTGGCCGCCACCGGCGGGCAGTTCAAGATGCCCGAGAGCGTGTTCAAGAAAGGATAGGATAATCAATTCTCCGGCGCGCCGCAGTCCAGTGCTTGAAGCTGTCCTGAACTGCGCACATCGGTCTTATGTTAACTTGGCTCCTCCTTCGCACCCCTCAACGGGGCGAATCGGAGCGAGTCTAGTGGTAAAAACGAAGAGTTCACACGCCGCGAAGCGGTCGGCGTGGAAAGATTTGTTAGTATTAGTATTTTGAGGATGCAAGATCAGGGCCGCGTTACCCGGTAAATTTCGTACTTGTTTGTGCCTGTATTGAGACGGTGGTAGTAAAGCGATTTTTCATCCGGAGAAAAAGCGGGGCCTTCAACAAAACCGGTAATGGCGCTTACTAACTGCGGGATACCAAAAGCGGAGCTGGTGTCTGAGCGAACAGCCCGATAGATCCGAGCCTGGCTGGTATTCGGGTCGAAACGAGTGAAGAAAAGCTCCAAGCCGTTCGCCGATATAGCGGGGGCGTATTCAAGCTTATCAGTAGTATTCACGTTGGCCATAATGCTGGCGCTGTTCGAATCGAGAGTGAAACCGCCGCCGGAATTGACAGCAATGACGATATCGGCGGCGGAGGGCCCGGGGAAGGCGCCCGCGCTGAGATAGAGGGTGGAGCCGTCAGGGCTCACTTCGATGTCGAAGAAAAGTAGTGGCGGAGAGAGCGTCAAGCTGCTGAGCGGAGTAATACCAGTGACCGTGCTTCCATTCCATGTGCCGGAATAGAGAGTGTTTAAATTAGTCGTGCCGTTGTAACTGACAAGGGAGACGTAATAAAAATTTTTTGCAGCATCCTCTGTTGGCGTGCCGTCGACAGCTGTGGAGTTAATGGCTGTGATGGGCCCTTGGTTCTGAAAAGTCGTGTCATCGACACGGGTCGCGTAGTAAATATCTTTATCTGTCGCCCCGCCGGTGTTGCTATTAAAAAAAAGGTATTGCCCGTCGCGGCTGATGAACGGCTCCATTGCGTCACTGGTGTAGCTGTTAATAGTGACCAGTTGCGGATTATTGAAGGCAGTATAGTCGTTCGACGCGGGTGGAGGAGAGCTGCTTTTGCTGCAGGATGTGGTGAGAAAGACGAGTAGAATTAATGACAGGAACTTGCTTTTTGGCTTCATAAAAGGAAACCAATTTCGAACCTGGGGAAATTGTGCGGAAGCTTTTTTCACCTTGTCCAAGATAAGCAAAAAGATATACCATCCTTCATGCTAGCCTCCTTGGTGATAAACGGATACGGATAGGATAATCAATTCTCCGGCGCGCCGCAGTCCGGTGCTTGAAGCTGTCCTGAACGGCGCACATCGGTCTTATGCTAACTTGGCTCCTCCAAGTGAACGCCACCCAATGACAAAGGAGATCGCGATCATGAAGAGTAAAACGAGGCACTCGAATGTTCGCGGTGCGTCAAGCTGTTTCGCGGCGCGACCATTCCGCGTCATCCGGTGGTTAATAAGAGGAGTCTCCCCGGCGGCATCTTGTGCCAGACGTTTCGTCTTTGCTTCGACGATGTCGCTCGTCCTTCTGTGGCCCTCGATCGTGCTTGCAGGCGTCCATGCGCTGTTCAGTCTGGAGACGCTGACGGGCGGGCCATTCCCGAGCGATCAATTCACGGTGGCCGACTCGAGCCACAACACGGGACGGCGTGTCGACCTGCCGATTTCCGACTGCACTGTTCGCCAATCCGACTGTGAGGACCTTGCGGTCCTCAACACGCTCGACGGCTTTAATGCCGGCCCGAGGCTGTCAATACCGTTCGATGGTCCGATCGACGTAACGACGGTAACGAGCAAGACGGTCTTTCTGATCAGCCTTGGCAGCGCGGTGCGCAATTGCGACGTAGCACCCATGCGCGACTGCGACGAAGATCAGCGCGACGATCGCCGTTGGAACGATCACGGGCGTGACGACGGCGGCCGCGTCATCGGGATCAATCAGATCGTGTGGGACGCCTCGACGAGCACGGTTCACGTCGAGTCGGATGAACTTCTTGACCAACACACGCACTATGCGTTGATTGTCACGAGCGGGGTGCACGCGGAAAATGGGTCGTCGGTGGAAGCAAGCGAGGCGTTCCGGCGCTTCCGGCATACCGTACGGGGCGAGTACAAGCGGGCACTTCTGGATGCAATTCGAGCAGCGCGCCGCATAGGGGTGCACGAACGTGACATTGTGACCGCCAGCGTCTTCACCACACAGAGCGTCACATCAGTCCTGGAGAAGATCCGCGACCAGATCAAGGCAGTCACGCCGGAACCGGCTGATTTCCGCCTGGGCCCGGCCGAAAGCCGGACGATGTTCTCACTAGACACAGTGGCGAGCATCACGTTGCAACAGCAGACGAGGAGTGATCCTCCGACATTTAGCCGCGTCACGGTGAATTCCTCGTTGCTTCAGCTCATACCCGGCGCAGTGGGCACGATCGCGTTCGGGAAGTACGACTCGCCTGACTATGAAGTCCACCCCGGGGAGTTCATCCCGCCCATCGGGACCCGCACCGGCACCCCGGCGGTGCAAGGAACGAACGAGATTTACTTCAATCTTTTCCTGCCGTCAGGCCCCAAGCCTGCGCATGGATGGCCGGTCGCGATTTTTGGCCACGGAAACAACCAAGACAAGAACCTCGCTTTAAACGTTGCCGCCACGATGGCGGCGCACGGGGTTGCGACCATTGCCATCAACGCCGTCGGAGCGGGTTTCGGCCCGCTTGGCACGCTAACGGTCCACCGAACCACCGGCGACTCGGTGACCTTCCTCGCGGGCGGCCGCGGCATCGACCAGAACGCCGACCACCTTATCGAAGGCAACGAGGGGCTCGCTGCGGCCCCGCCGCGGACGATCATCTATCGCACGGACGGCATTCGGCAGACAGTTGCGGACCTTATGCAGCTCGTCCGAGTGATCGAGGTGGGAGTGGATGTGGACGGCGACGGGTCTCCAGACCTGGACGCCTCCCGCATCTACTACTTCGGACATTCTCAGGGCAGCAACTACGGGACCGTGTTCCTCGGCATCGACCCGAGCGTGAAGGTGGCAACCCTCACTTCTCTGGGCGGACCGGTCATCGAGAACCAACGGCTGGCGCCGTCTGCAGGCCGGCCGGTCCTCGGCCAGGTGCTTGCCTCGCGTATTCCACCGCTCCTCAATGCTCCCGGCATTACGAGCCTGGATGGGGTCGCAGTCGGCCCACCCCGGTTCAATGAAAACTTTCCGCTCAGGGACGGTATCCCGCTCCGCGTCCATCTGGCGGATGGAACCAACTACGACATCGAGTCGCCAGTGATCAATAACGTGGTGGGCGCGATGGCGATCCAGGAGGTGGTCGAGAACATGAAGTGGGTCGGGCGCTCCGGCGATCCGGTCGCGTACGCGCCCTATCTGCGGAAGACCCCTCTTGCAGGCGTGCCCGCCAAGTCGGTCATCTATCAGTTCGCCAAGGGCGACCAGCAAGCCGCCAACCCGAACGCCACGGCGATTCTCCGCGCAGGAGAGCTGGCGGACCGTGTCACGTTCTACCGCCATGACCTCGCGTTTGCGCAGAACCCAGCGTTGCCGAAGAACCCACACGGGTTTATGGTCAGTACCGATATTGCGGTCTTCAGGCCAATCACCCTCGCCGCTCAGGAGCAGATCGGGGTGTTCTTGGACACAGACGGTGCCGTGATCATCCAGCCCGAGCCGGCGCGCTTCTTCGAAGTGCCGATCGTCTTACCGCTTCCCGAGGATCTCAATTTCATTCCATAGGGACGACTCCCCACTCGCCGGGCGCCGTGCCAGGAAAAACGCGACAAGCGTCGCCGTATCCCCCGAGTGACCGTTTCGACGAAACGGTCACTCGGGTCAGGAATCGCAGGCGACGATTGTTTGAATCTCGGTTTGGTCACTGCCCAATGGGGGGAAGCGCGCAACGCCGAACTTACTCAGCTTGTCCGGCGTGATCGGTAGCTCGCGATCCTTCTCATCGCGGCCTGTCCGGTTTTGGGCCGGTTGCCGCCATCACGCGGGCACCGCTAATTCCCAGTAGTGCCCAGTTTCGCCTTGGTCGGGGAGCCGATTTTCTCGCTGGAACATGGCTGATCAGAAAACGATTATCTCAAGCACTTTCTTCAGTGCGGCTCTGAACACTTCCAGACTGACAAAACCAGCGCCGCTCTTGATCCACTTTATAGAGTGCAGGCCTATCGCAGCCTGATTCACATCGGTCTTGATATAGTGATCGATCGCGCCGTAGAGCTCATGAAATCCATGTACGAGATCTGCGTTGTCCAGTTGAGCGATGGCAACCTCTTCGATCTTGTCCTTCGTGAACTTGAAGAAGACCACGCAGGGTGGCGTAGCCTTGTCGATGACGCCTAGCTTCGAAAGAAAGGCGGTATTGAACTTACTGACGGTGTCTCTCCTTCCCGTGTGCAGGTAGAAGACGCTGAGATCGTCCCCGGCCAAGCGGTCGAGTTGGGCAAAGGCTCCTTGGTTCTTGAGGATTCGGCGAAGGTCTTGATCTACGAAGTCATAGAAGATGAAGGCAAAGGCTTTCGCTCTCTTGCTCGTCACATGCTCTTGGCAGATTGCGTCGAATCGATCGAGGAACGAATCGAGCCCGTGGCCGATACCTCTTCCCTGACCTTGCTCGTAGATTGGGATCATGTGATTGACGCCGAACGCTCGCGATCAGCGGACCGCTGCATCGCATGGTTGGGCGTCATTGGACCCGCACAAGTCTCGCACGGTGAGCGCGGACAAACTGTCATGTGCCAGCGATTTCTATGAGCTTCGTTTTCTGACTCGAACGGGGGAACGTTCCGAAGTCGACGACGGTCACTTTGGGCCGGATAGTCAGTAGTTCGTGGGCCCTCTTCTCGATGGCGCGCGCGAGGTTGTCGTAGTCGCTCGCCGGCGTCTGCGGGCCGGCTTCCACGACCACCTTGAGCGGAGGCTCCACGCGGGGCGGCGGGCCGTCCAGGCGGATGCGCAACTGGCCGGAGACTTTCGGCTGGAACAGGCTGACCACGTCCTGGATCGAGGCCGGGTAGACCTTGATCCCCTTGACATTCAATAGGTCATCGACCCGGCCGACGATTTCCATGCGCGCGCCGAACGCGCCGCACCCCGGGCATTCGCCCACGTGCAGCTTCAGGATGTCTCCGGTCGCATTGCGGAAAGCGGGTGCCGCCTCGTATTCCAGCGCGGTGTGAATGGCCTCGCCGATGGCGCCGTTCCGGAGTTCTAGGGGAGTCTTTGTTTGCGGATCGACTAGGTCGTAGCGGAAGCAGTAGTCTTCCGCCATGTAATGCATGCCGTGGTAGTCGGGGCTGTCGCAGGAGATCGTGGCGTTGTGCCAGGCGCCCCCGGTGAAATCGAACACCGTGGCGCCGTAGCTCTCGCGGACGCGCTCTCGGAACGCCCGAACCCCGGCCCCCGGTTCGCCGCCGCAAAAAACGATCCGAATGCCGAGGTCCCCCACCGACTTGCCGATCTCCTCCGGCGCCCGTTCGATCAAGTGGCTCACGAGGGAAGGCGTGGCGAACAGCGCTTTGGGGCGCGTGAGCTCCATGTAGCGCAGGATCTTGGGAATCCCTCCCTCCGCACCAACCGCGATCGGTCGCGCCCCGTAAGCCTCCAGGGCTTGGATGAAGGTAAGGCCAGCAAGCCAGAGGCTCAGACCGAAAGCGTGCAGAACCGTGTCGCCGGGTGTTATCCCCGCGGCGCGGAACGAGCGACCGAGGATTGTCGCCGTGATGTCCAGATCCTTCTTGGTGAACACGTAGAAAGTCGGATGCCCGGTAGTGCCCGCCGTGGCGGCGACATGGATCACCCGGTCCAGCGGAACGGTCAGATGCAGCCCGTATGGGTGTCCGTAGCGATCCAAGGAGCGCTGCTGAGATTCCCGATGGCGAGCCTTGTCGAGGAAGGCCGGGAGGCGGCGGAAGTCGTCCAGGCTGTCGATAGCCTCCGGCGAGTCGACGCCGGCTTCGAGGAAGCGCTGCCGATAGTAGTCGACGTTGCTGAAGCAGTAGCGGATCTGCTTCTTCAGCTTCGCGAAGCGCCGTGCGTTGAGCAGCGCCATGTATTCCGACGGATCGCGGGTCAAAATGTCCATGGAGAGACCTCCGCTTCCTTTTGGGGTGCGCCGGCGAGCGTTACTTCTCACTCATACCTGACGCCCAACGTTCACGCCCACCGGCGCGCGGGCACGGCGATTGAATGTGGCCCGCTGCTTCACGCTTGCCGAGCGGGCTCTCGAATCAGATCTATTCCGGTCGAACCCCGGCAGCGCGCAGGATGCGCCGGTAGCTGTCCATCTGCTCCTTGACAAGCACACCTAATTGCTCCGGTGTGCTTGGATTGAGCGCGAACCCCAATCTGTCGATTTGCGCCTGCACGTCAGGACGGTTCATCGCCGCAGCGAACTCCCCGTTAAGGCGTCCTACAATGTCCCTTGGCATCTTCGCTGGGCCAAATAGGCCCGCCCAGGATACGATCGTGAATTGCGGCATGCCGGCCTCCGCGATCGTCGGTACCTCCGGCAGGAGCGCGCTGCGCTTGGAAAGCTGCGTAACGAGCGCGCGTAGCTTGCCACCCTTCACGTGGGGCAGCCCCGTTGCTGGCGTCGCCCACATCAAATGCACTCGACCACCGACGAGGTCGGTGATGCCCTGCGGCTCGCCCTTGTAAGGCACATGTACCATCTCGACGCCAGCGAACGCGTTCATCTGCGCGAACGACACGATACCGGTTGTGTTGCCGGTGGCGTAGTTAAGCTTGCCGGGATTCGCCTTCGCGTAGGCAATCAGCTCCTGGAAGCTCTTCGCGGGCACCTCGGCGTTGACGTAGAGGAAGAAGGTGTATCGACCGATGTCGGTGATCGGCGTGAAGTCGGCGACCGGATCGTAGGGACTCTTTTTCATCGCAGGCACCACCGACATCGGACTGTTGGTCCCGATCAGCAGCGTGTAGCCATCGGGTGCCGAGTGCGCTACCCCGGTGGCACCGATAGCGCCGTCGGCCCCCGCCTTGTTCTCTACCACGACGGGTTGGCCGAATGCGGAGGACACCGATTGGCCGAGGATACGCGAAAGGCTGTCGGTCGTCGTGCCGCCGGGGAACGGCACAATGATCCTAATCGGTTTGGATGGATATGCGTCAGCGACGGCACAAAAAGCCGGAAGCGCGAGAACAACTGCGAAAAAACGGACGAACTTACGCATGGTTCTCTCCCCTGTACTGCCGCATCCGCTGGCTCACGATCACCTACGTTACACCAATTCCCAAGGTAAGCTCCACCGCTTGGGGCATTGTGGTTGCCGAAAGGCCACCGTCTTTGCTGGTGAGTCACGTGTCAATTGATCTGGTCCTTCAAAGGGGTTAGGTCAGACGCGCGTGAATATGATTCAGTACGAGAAATGGATCTACTTGCGTGACAATGTCGTACGCGCTCTGGAGACCTTCGGGCCGGCAGCGCATCCTTATATCGAGCGGCTTTCCTAGCCTAGCGGTACCAATAACTCCCAGTAGTGCCCAGTTTTGCCCTCTACGGGGAGTCGTTCTGCTCTTCCTGGCGTTGGCCTATGATGTATCCGTAGCCCCCCGTGTTACCAGCGCGGGGGCGAGAATTAGAGCAGGGAGGCCGAGCATGATGAACTTTTTCGCCGCATTAGCAGTCGCCTTGCTGTGTCTGGCGAGTAACCCAGCTTTTGCGCAGTATCCGGCTAAACCGATCCACCTCATGGTAACGTTTCCTGCAGGAGCTATCTCCGATAGCGTGGGCCGAATTGTCGGGCAAGCGCTATCACAAAGGTTGGCGCAGCCCGTCGTCATAGATAACAAGCCCGGCGCCGATGGGGCGATCGGAACAGTCGCCGTCGTTAATTCACCGCCTGACGGTTATTCGCTTTTGGTCGGAGTCCCATCTACGATATTGGGCGTGCCGACGCTGCGAAAAAACCCGCCCTTTCGTCCGCTCACAGACCTTACGCCGGTGACATTGATTGGTCGAAGCAATTTTTTGCTTTACGTTCATCCATCTGTTCCAGCGAAGACTCTTGGCGAACTGATCACGTATGCGCGTGCCAATCCCGAAAAGCTTAACTATGGGTCAGGAAACACAATCGCCATTCTTGTAACTTCTCAACTTGCTCGGGCAACTGACATCAAGCTGGTGCACGTGCCGTACAAGGGTGATGCTCAGGCGATCCCTGATTTGCTAGCTGGACGTGTGCAAGTGCTATTTTCAAGTACGGTAACCGCGCTTGTACATGCAAAGGAAGGAAGGCTACGCGTGCTTGCTGCGCTTCAGCGAAGCTCACTTGCTCCCGAAGTTCCCACGATGGCGGAAGCAGGCATACCGATCAGTTTGGTGGACGTAATCTGGGGAATTTATGGTCCCGCCAAGATGCCAAGAGAGATTGTTGCGCAGCTATCTCGGGAATTAAATCTCGTCCTGCAGATCCCCGATGTACGGGCTCAGCTTGCCCGCCAGGGGTTCGAAGCAGAAGGATCTACGCCAGAGCAGCTCGCGGCCCTCGTGAAAGAACAACTCGATGTCTGGACACGAATCACCCGCGAAAGCGGAATTACTTTGGACTGATGTTGAAGCGGGGTAAGCTGTCCATACATTTCCAGCGCGATCAGTTGTCTGGTCATGGCCGGTTGCCGCCATCTCCGGAACCCAAATGAAATACGTGCCGGGAATGTCATCACGCGAGCGGCACGGTTAATTCCCAGGAGCGCCCAGTTTTGCCCTGGTTGGGGACGCATTTGAAATATTTACACTAGCGCTGCGCGAGATAGGCCTTTGCTAGTTGCATTTCGGGCCTCGCGCGATCGGCTTTTGCCGTCAGCGCGACGAATTTCGCGTAGTACGTCCTCGCCTTGTCGCGGTCGCCGGAGAGTGCGGCCGCGCGGGCGGCGCCGTACACGCCGCGAAAGCGGTTAGGCTCGCGCTGAGCTGATGCTTCGAACGCTTTGAGCGCCTCGGCCGGCTGCCTGACTTCGAGCAGCATTTCGCCAAGCAGCTCGCGCGCGGGCACTAACGGACAGGGAGTGACAATGTGTTTTTCCATCGAGTCCTCCAGGTCCGCCGCCGCGCGCATCGACTTGAGCGCGTCGTCCTGCGCGCCTTGCGCCAGCGCGATCCAACCGTTGACAGCGAGTCTCTGGACCTCCACCTGGTTCGACCAATACGTATTTTTCTGCTGCGCGAGCCCGTCGCGCAACTGCGCAAGCCTCGACTCTTCTTTTCGGGCCGATGCCGCATCGCCGCTGCGGGCATAACCGAGGCCGCGGGCGAAGTGGGTGATGGCGTCGGGGAACAGAAACGGGGTCGGGCGCGGCTGCAACATGATAGCTTCTCCCCAGGCGCGGCGTTCCACTGCATACCGCGCCGGCATCGCCGCGAGCGCATAGTGGCCGATGAAAATGGCGGGATTGACAACGCTGATCGAGGCGCTTTCGGTAACGACGCGTTTCGCGTCCGCGTCCTCTCCGAGTTGGAGATAAGCGTGGACCAGATAGTCCATGGCATGCACCTGCTCCTGCCCCTCCGCCTTGGCGGCCGCGGCCGAGCGCAGGTTGGTATCGATCGAATCCTGCCACATGCCGCGCCGCGTGAAGATGTGCGAAGGCATGTGCAGCGCGTGCGGTTGGTTCGGCGCGATCTGGGCATAAAGTCGAGCCGCGGGGAGCCCGCGCTCGGCGATCGACGGGTAATCGTAGCTGTGGATCAGGTAGTGCGCCACGCCCGGATGCTCGGGCTGCTGCTTGAGCACCCTCTCCAGGATCGCGGCCGCCTTGAGCTGGTTGGTGTAGGTTTTGTCGGCGAGCTGCGCGGTCATATTGAGCGACAGCGCATAAAAAATCGCCGCCTCCGTGTCGTCGGGATAGCGCTGCGCCAGCGCTTCCATCGCCTTCTCGTAGGCGAGACGGCGGGCGCGGAATTCGATCTTGTCGGAGTCCCGGTAGATCAGGTCGATGGCGGCGAGGTAATCGCGCTCGCGCTGGGTCTTCGCGCCGATCGCCTTGGCATGGTCGAGTCCCGTTAGCGCGTTTCGCGTCGCCTCGGAGTTGGGCTCCTGTCCCGTGAGCGGATTCTGCTGCATGGCCATCGCGATTCCCCAGTACGCGATCGCGCAGCCCGGATCCTGGCGCGCCACGTCGATGAAGCCTTCGATGGCGTCCTTCGCCCAGAACGAGTGCAGCAGCGCCATGGCGCGGTCGAATTGCTTCTCGACCGCGGGGCTGCACGAGGTGGGAAAGTGCACCTTGCCGAGCTGTTCCGGCGGAGTGCGCGCCGCGCCTTGCTGCGCAAGTGCCCCCTGGGCACCGAACAGCACGGCAACGAGCACCGCGACGAGCGTGGTTAGCATTTTCATGGAGATCCTCCCTGCAAAAAGAAGGCGCGGACCGATTAATCTTCCGCGAGGCGCAGTTTGACAACTTCCGCATACGAAATAAATATGCCATTCTGTAATAGACTATTCCAAAATATGCAGTAATAATGGCTCCCGTGGACAAGCTTCGGGCCATGACGACTTTTGTCCGGATCGTGGAAAAGGGGAGCCTGACCGCGGCCGCGAACGCTCTCGATACTTCCCTGCCGTCTGTGGTCCGAGCCTTGGCTGCGCTCGAGCGTCAAGTTGGCGTATCCCTGCTCAACCGCACCACTCGCCGAATCCATTTGACCGACGAAGGCGCTCAATATCTTGATCGCTGTCGTGTCATTCTTGCTGAGGTGCAGGACGCCGATGCGAAATTGAACTACAGTCAGGCCGAGCCGCAAGGCAGGCTCGCGGTGACCGCGTCGGTATTATTCGGCCGACGCTATGTTGCGCCGATTGTGGGCAAATTCATCCGACGCCATCAAAACGTCAACGTGGAAATGCTGTTCGTGGATCGCGTGGTGGACCTGGTCGAAGAAGGCCTGGACGTCGCCGTTCGGATTGGACATCTCAGGAATTCTTCGCTCGTGGCGATCAATATTGGCCAGGTTCGTCGCGTAGTCTGCGCGAGTCCGCAATACCTTCGCCGCCACGGCATTCCACGCACGCCGGAGGAGGTCCGGGTGCATCGCTGCGTCAGGCACATGGGCCTGTCACCGCGAAACGAATGGAACTTCCGGGTTGGTCGGCGCGGCATAACCGTTCCGATAACCTGTGCGCTCGTCAGCAACGAGATCGACAGCACTTTGGAAGCGTGTACGAGCGGCCTGGGACTGGGCATGTTCCTGTCGTATCAGACCGCACCGTACAGGAAGTTAAACAAGATCCGATACGTCCTGGAAGAGTTTGAATCCGAGCCAGTACCCGTACAGGTAGTTTATCCGCACACCAGGCGGCTATCGACCACGGTGCGCGCATTTGTCGACGAGTGTGTCGCAAAGCTTCGACAGCTCAGCCTTGACTGACAAGGAGCTTCATTGTTTTTGGCGAGACTGGCTATGCCAATAGGAACGAGAGTAATGACGTCAAGAAAGTCCTGATGCTTCTGTGCCGTGGTCCGCACCTCGGGGCCGGCAATCCTACCAACCAGTGCCCGGATTTGTCCTGATTTTGCCCTCTACGGGGAGCCAAAGCAACGGCCGGAATCGGCCCGAAGCGAACATTATTGATGACTACTGAGAACAGTGCGATGTTAGCGATTCGCCGAGGCGAGGATATGCTCAGAATTTTGCAGCCTGCGGCGCGAGCACGCCATTCGGATCGAATCTCTTCTTGGACTCCGAAAACGTTCGCCACACCTCAGCCCCATAGTGAGACTGCGCTTCCTCCCGCGAAATGACCGGTGACCAAGGGGCATAGCGCTTTCCGCCAACCGCAGTCAAATTCGCAAGCAGCTCCCGTGTGCTTGCGTGCATTGCCGATAAAATCACCCGATCATCAGGAGGTGCACGTCGAATCAGCCAAACTGAAAACATCTGCTCTTCGCCGGGGACTTTGAAGAGCGGACGAGTAAATCGGCGGGTATTCAAGGGCCAGAAAGAAAATCTCTGAAATCCAGCCAGTTTTGGTGGCAGCGCAAGGATTCTGCCGACGAAGTCTTGGGTCGCCGATGCCGGAATCCACATCGTAACAGACGCGCACGGAGCGGATGCTGCCGCGCTCGTGGGGGCGGGTCTCACGCTGGCCAAGTATCCCGCGGCGCGATACAGATAATCGCGAGCGATCATGCGATCCGGCGCTACTTTTGAGTCGAATCGCAAATCCTGCTCAAGCTCAGCGAGATTCGGTTCATCGGGAGGGGTGAAGAACTTCCCCACCTGCATGGTGAAGCTCCACGAACCATCTGCTTTTCTGCTTGCAAATCCATACTGATGGTCGAAGCGTCCCTCCTTCGCGATTCGTGCCTGATCCGCAATGTATTTCTCCAGATCTGCGTACAATAGATTATGCAACACAGCATGGCTGGGCAAAGGGACGAGCCGCATTCTTGCGCGAACGATGATTCCGCATTGACCCATGCCCGCCAGCACCATGTTGAACAGCTCGGCATTGCGATCGGGCGAGCAGGTCACGAAGCGACCGTCGCCCGTGACGACGTCGAGCTCTGTCACGTTGTCGACCAGCGCGCCATGATGCTGGCTCGTGTTTCCCAGTCCCCCTGCACTCAAGGTTCCACCCACCGTCAGCATCATGCATTCCGGCAAAACTGGCGGGGTTAAGCTCTTTGAGAGGGCCGCACCGGCGAGCTGCCCCAATATCACTCCTGGCTGGACATCCACGCTGTCGGCGGTAGGCGCTTGCACGGCGTTTAAGACGCCGGAGTCGATCACGATGCCTGCCTCGGCCTGGGACTGGCCATACTGGCAGTGTGCCTGCCCTTTTACCGCAATCTTGATCGAGTGCTGGTTCGCGTACTGCACGATCTTGACGATGTCCTGAACTGACTTGGGTCTTAGAACCGCCGCGGGGATTTTATGAACAAGGTGGCCCCAATCATCGCTAAGTGCCTTTCGGGTCGTCTCATCGAAAAGGAGTACGCCGTCTAGATTTGGAATGTCCGAAAACGATTGTGTCTGAGCCTGCGCCTGCGTTATCCACGAACGCGACTGGGGATTGAACCCGAAAATTGCCATTCCGCCGCCTACAGCCGAAAGCTTGATGAAATCGCGGCGCGACAAAGTCCTTTTCATTCTTACCCCCTCTTGAGGCTGCAGCTGCGTTCCGGTTACGGTCGTTACAAAGCGGTGGAAGCACCGGCATCTGCGGGCGGAGATTCCCATTAACCTCGGTCTGCAGGCAGTTTACGCCCTGAGTGTCCGCTTTGGGTCCGATTGCGGTAGTCTGAAATCAAGGACCCTCGCTTCTTCTTCCTCTCTGGTTGCGAGCTTGCCCTCAGTCCGCCTTTATGCTCGCCTCTTTCGCGACCTGGGTGAAATTCCGGATGTCCCGCTGCACCGTCCGAATGAAATCGTCGCTGTCGGCGACAATCGGCTCAACACCGATGGCCGCAAACTTTTCAATCACGTCTTTCGTCGCCGTGCTCTTGTTCACTTGATCGCGCAGGCGTTTCAGGACTGGCTCGGGCGTTCCCGTTGGCGCCACTAGTGCGGTCCAGGCGTAGACGTCTAACCCGGAGTAGCCCGACTCGGCGACCGTGGAGACATCAGGAAGCAGGCTCGTGCGCTTGGCAGTCGTCGCAGCGATCGCCTTGATCCTTCCGGCGCGCACCTGCGGTGCAGCCACGACTAGAGTGTCGACCGAAAGCGGGATCTCGCCCGCGACGAGCGCGTTCATCAAAAAGGAGCTGCCCTTGTACGGCACATGCATCATCCTCACGCCGAGTGTCGAATTGAGCAGTTCACCGACGAAGTTGGAGATCGAGCCGCTGCCGAAGGAGCCGTAAGCGTACTGCCCGGGCTTCGAGGCAAGGAGCGCAACGAGTTCCTTTAGATTGCTCGCGGGGAACGACGGGTTAGCCAAGAGCAGCATAGGCGTTCTGCACACTATGCCGACCGGCGCGAAGCTCTTCACTGGGTCGTAGGGGAGCTTCGGGAGCAGCACCGGATTCGCTGTGAACGTGCTCGATCCGGCGTAGAAGAGGGTGTAGCCGTCCGGCGGTGACTTAATGACCGCCTCGGCGCCGATAATGGTCGAGGCGCCCGGCTTGTTTTCAACGATAACCGACTGGCCAAAGCGTTCGGCCAATTGTTGTGCGAGGATGCGGCCGGTCACATCGTTGAATCCGCCCGGTGGGTAAGGCGCGATCAGCCGAATCGGTTTCGAAGGGAAATTCTGCGCCCAAGCGCTGGCGAGGCCAAGCG
>WNGP01003214.1_pt1 | contig 14769 bp, 13 predicted proteins | sample 5407671 | NCBI WGS metagenome assembly WNGP01 (sample SAMN13153381, study PRJNA577476) | soil metagenome | isolation source: 40 cm soil or saprolite under Garry oak tree replicate 2 | place: USA:California | collected 2016-06-15 | reverse complement strand
CACCATCGCGCCGGCGCGGCGCTTGGCGAACAAGACCTCCAGCCGCTGCCCGCTCAGCGGATGAAACGGATGCGTGATAAGAACAGAACCCGAAAGCTCCCTGGAAGCAACGGCACTATGCCGCCTCCGCTGGCAGGCCAAGTGGCCGGAGCTTCCCGTTCTTCTTCGGGATCCAGATGCGGCGGGCCGGGGCGAACCGGTATCGCTCGTGCCGCATCAGCTCGATGACCTGGTCAATCTTGTCCTCGGACATGCCGTCGGCGGTTTCTGCGCTGGCTCCGGGCGTCATCGCACCCTGGTTGGAGTAGATGTTCCCGTATGCCAGCAGGTACAGATCCTTGTTGAACAACTGCCGGTAAAGCTGCGTGAACGGCAGGCCCTTCCTGCCGCGCTCGCGGAGAACGCTCAGCACCACTGCGGTTTCCTGCATTACGCATCCCTCATGGTTCCTTCTCGTTCATCGCCTGTGCCCCTTCGCCCTGTGGACCGTCATTAGCGGTCTCCAGATTGGCCGGACGTTACCCCGGCGACTACTGCGGGCACTCCGTCACCCGCCGGGCTCGCGCCCGGACGGGTGATCCCACGTTCACACTGCCGTACGTACCGAGCGCGACTTAGGCATCCCGTTCGCCTCCTTCAATGCCCTGACCGGGCATCGCTCCTGCGCCCCGGAGGATTACCGCAGGTATTTCCCTACCCTGCGGCAGGGGCCGGCGCCGGTTTCATGCGTCTTTCCGGCGGGTGACCGCTTACACCTTCTGGAGACTGGGTTTCAGGCAATCCAGCCTTTGCCATATCGCGCGGGTCCCCCGGCACACCGCCCCTGACGCCTGGGCACGGCTGCCGGTTCGCTGGCATGCTGCTGTCCCCTTCACCTCACGGATCCAGGTAAGCCATCAGACCCACAGACACCTCCTCCAGTCCGTGCCCGCTGCGCGGGCGATACGCCAGTGCGCCTCGTGGCGCACGGAAATTCCGGTCCAGGACCCAGAGGCGGCGAGCGGTGAAGATCTGGGGGCACGTGGTGAGCATCGTGTCCAGGAGCGCCTGCTCGCCCTCGGGCTGCGGCCCGTTGGCGGGGGTGTCGGGGACGCCCGTGACTGACCCGCCGGCGGAGCCCAGGTCCAGCTCGCTGCCGGGCGCGCCGACGTGCACGGCCCGGTAGTCATGCTCGCGGTGCCCGGCGTCGGCCGCGGCCAGCAGCCGTGCCTGCAGCCTGGTCAGCGGCGCGCGGCCCAGGGCGGTCCGCCAGGTGCACAGCACCTTGGCGGTGGGGACCTGGCACGGGCGCTGCCAGGGCACCAGCATCAGGTCACCCAGCAGGACGGCCATCACCTCGGGATAGTCCGCGTCGGGCAGCATGCACATCAGCACGCTGGCGCGGATCGCGAACGCGGCCGTCATCGCCCGCCGGGCCTGTCCTTTCACTTTCCCGGTCAGCGTGGCCTGCGCGGCGATTTCGTCGATCACGCCGGGGCCCAGCAGGTCATCGAGCTGCTGTTCGGCCGCCCCCAGCCGGGCATGGCCGGCGGGATGCCCGCCGGCCTGGACCTGGCCGTCGCGGCGGACCACCGCGGGCGCGACCGCGATCACCTTGGTAAACCGTCGGCTCAGCCTAGCGACCAGCTGTGGGCGTTGCGATCCAGACAATGTCTGCCGCCGATCATGTCCGACTCACTGGGTCGGTGGCTTCGGTACGAAAAGGCTGCGTTCCTCGCCCTGAGCGCATTCGCTGCCAGCCATTCTGCTAGCCAACGAGTGGCCACATCCGACCCCTGCCAGCCGAGCCAGGCGATGAACCTGCAGCTACACGGCATGTCTAGGTCAACCAGCTAGAGCCAGCCGCCGGCCGATCATCCCTGACACGGAAGGTGACTTGGCACCGCGGCTCATGCGTGGCAGCGGACGCTAGCCGAGGATTCGGTCCATGATCTCGGCGCCGGTGGCGATGACCGGCCGGAGTTCGTGGCGGTAGACGACTTCGGTGGTCGTGGTGCGATCGTGCCTGGCGAGCCTGGCGATCTCCTCGACCGGGACGCCATTCTCGGACATGATGCTGACGAACGTGTGCCGCAACTCCCTGGGAACCCAGTCCGAGCCGAGCCCGGCAGCCTCGGTGACCCGCCGGAACTCGCGCCTGATGTTGTGCTGGTCCAGCATTGTCCCGATCGCTGTGGTGAACACCAGGCCGTGGTCTTCCCACACTGCGCCGGCCCGCAACCGCTCGGCGGCCTGAACGACTTTTCGTTCCCTCAGCGCCTGCAGCGCCGTCGTCGCGAGCCGCAAGGTCCGCCGGGACTTCGCGGTCTTGGTGTCGCCGCCAGCGCGATCGGACCGCCAGACCGCCAGAGTGCCAGCCTCCAGGTCGACATGATCCCAGCGCAGCGCCCGGGCCTCCTCGGGCCGCAGGCCCGTCGTCAGCAAGAGGACCACGTACGCGTAGCTCCACGACCGTGCCGTCCGCCGCTCGTCACCGCTGGCAGCTGCGGCCCGCAGGAGCGCTCGGGCTTGCTCGGCGGTGAGAGCCTTGGATGGCCTGCCCTCCTGCCCTGCGGGCGGCCTAACAAGAGCCGCCACGTTCCGGCCGATCAGATCGTCGGCTTCAGCGTGCCGGATGGCCCGGACCAGGCAGTTGTGCGCGATCTGCAGCGACCGGGTCGACATCCGGCCGCTCAGCTCAGCTAGTGCCACCCGGACGTTAGCCGCCGTGAGTTTGCGGAGCTGCGTGCCGCCGATCACGTCCACCAGCGGCTTCACGCCGTCGCGGTACAGCTGGACCGTCCGCTCCGACCGGCCCGATAGGCCATGGGCGAGCCAGCCGTCCACCGCGGCCCGCACGGTGTAGTTGGCGGGAGGTGTCACCCCGACATCGAGTTCGGCGCGCAGCGCCTTCAGCTTCTGCCGGACCTCCGCTTTGGTCTTGCCCCGGACCTTGCGGCGCACCCGGCTGCCGTCGCCACCGAAGCCGAGCGAGACCGCTCCGACGTAGCAGTTCTTGGACGCATCGAAGTAGATCGCGTCCTCACCCTTGGCCCGGCGCCTCCCGTGGGTCTTCTTCACGGCCGGAGCAGTCGCCATATCAGGAGCTTAGCTCATTGGCTCCCCTATTGGCTCCCTGCGCCATCCAGAGCGAGCCTCGGTTAGACATTTCCACTGGTGGGCGCAACTGGGTTCGAACCAGTGACCCCTCGCTTGTAAGGCGAGTGCTCTACCGCTGAGCTATGCACCCGATGTGGCGTGAAGACGACCGGGCCTAGCGTACCGTCCAGAGCATGCCGGGCTACCCAGGCGCCGCGGGACCCTGAACCTTCGTTCTCTCAGCTCATCTGGTCGGCGCGCGGTCGGGCCGATCGGCGCAGCACCCGGGCCAGCGCCTGCTCGACCTCCTGCGCCAGGCCAGGAGAACTCAGCCCGTCGCCGGCGCCCGACGCGATTTCCGCCGCCGACGTGACCACCGCGGGCTCGCCGACGTTGCCGCAGTCACGACACTCGGCCTCGCCGAGCCGGCGCACCAGGCGGATGCTGGCGCACACCTGGCACCTGTCCAGGTCAGCCGTCCACTCCCCGGCGGACTGGCACACCGGGCAGATCAGCACCTGGCGGTCGGCCCTGACCCCGCGCAGCCATGGGCTGCTCCCGCGGTCAGGGTCGACCTGCCTGGTCCCACACCGATAACAGGGCATCGTCCGCCTAGTCGAGTCCGGCAAGCGCCTTCTGGTAGTCGGCAAGATCGCGGGCCTGCGGGATGGCGTTGACCACCTTCCAGCGCACGACGCCGGACTTGTCGATGATGAAAGTACCGCGCGCGGCCAGGCCGCGCTCGTCATCGAAGACACCGTATGACTTGGCTACGGCGCCGTGCGGCCAGAAGTCGGACAGCAGCCCGAACTCGTAACCTTCGATCTCGGCCCAGGTTCTGTGCACGTGCACCGAGTCCACCGACACGGTCAGCACCTCGACGTCGTCGCGCTCGGCCTCCGGGAAGGAGTCGCGCAACTCGCACAGCTCGCTCGAGCACACCCCGCTGAACGCGAGCGGGTAGAACACGAGCACCACGTTCTTCTTGCCGCGCAGGTCGGACAGCGTGACCGGGGTGCCGTGCTGGTCCTTGAGCTCGAAGTCCGGCGCCATGTCGCCGATCTCAACCGCCATTCAGGGGATCCTTTCTCTGGATCACGGGTCCGCGGACCGCGCCGCGGACCGGACGCCGGCGCACCTGACGCCGGCGGGCCGTGCACGGCGACCGCCGAGTCGATGCCGCTGGGACGGGTCCGCACCTGCGGCGCGGGCGCCACCGGCGCCACGACGCCGCACGCGCGGAGACGGAACCGAGTCTGCCACGGCTGAGCGACCAGAATGCGCACGCGCCGCCGGAAGGCTCAGCGTCGTGCCTTGGGTGCCACCAGGCGGGTGGCCGACCAGTTCCTTCCCGCGCTGACGGTGGACGTCTGCGACAGGCCGGCGGTCGGCGCCGCCTCGCCGATCTCGCTCGGCTCGACATGGCCTTCCCGGCCCGCCTTCGGGGTCAGCAGCAAGATGTACCCGCCGTCGGCGAGCGGTGTCAGCGCGTCGACGAGCGCGTCGACGAGGTCTCCGTCCTCGTCCCGCCACCACAGCAGCACGCCGTCCACGACATCGTCGTAGTCCTCGTCGACCAGCTCAACTCCTTCGCCGGCCGCGACGGAGTCGCGCAGCGCCTCGTCGCAGTCGTCGTCGTAGCCGATCTCCTGAACTACATGGCCCGGCTTGACGCCGAGCCGCTCGGCCAGGTCATGCTGATCGGCCGCCTGGCCAGCGGTCGCGCTCACGTGCGTCCTCCCATCCCTTCCCCGCGCCAGGCCGGACCTGGCGAGCGACGCCGGATGGCGTCACCGCCACAGGCCGGCGACGGCCCGCGCGAGCGTCTGTACTTCTTGCTGGGACAGTTCACTATGGGGAGCCGCCCTGCGCAAGTCACAATTCGTACAGAGCGAGGTAACCAAGGTCATCATTCGATCTTCCCCGCCGGCGAGCCGCTTATTCTGCCTATTAATCGGCGCGAAGCCTCCTGGTTCACGCTGTTACGTCCTGATAAGTGCGCCACTACCAGGGACTCGGCGCGCTAATTGAGCGGGGGCCCGGATGCGCTCGGGCCGCCGGCGTATGAGGATGGGACTGTAACCACCTACCAAGGCAAGGATCATCACGTGCCCTCAGGACGCCAGCGCTACTCGATCATCAGCGACGGTCTGCCCACCCAGCTTCCCGACATCGACACCGATGAGACCAGGGAGTGGCTGGACTCGTTCGACAACGTGGTGCGGACCCGCGGCCGGACCCGCGCCAGGTACGTCATGCTCAGGCTGCTTGAGCGCGCCCGCGAGCAGCAGGTCGGCGTCCCCGGCCTGCGCAGCACCGACTACATCAACACGATCCCGCCCGAGCGGGAGCCGTGGTTCCCCGGCGACGAGTACACCGAACGGCGGATCAGGGCCTATATCAGGTGGAACGCCGCGGTCATGGTGTCCCGGGCGAACCGCAAGGGACTCGGCGTAGGCGGGCACATCGCCACCTACGCGTCGGCGGCGAGCCTGTACGAGGTCGGCTTCAACCACTTCTTCCGCGGCAAGGACCACGGCGAGTCCGGCGACCAGGTCTTCATGCAGGGCCACGCGGCGCCCGGCATGTACGCCAGGGCATTCCTCGAGGGGCGCCTGTCGGAGAATAAGCTCGACGGATTCCGCCAGGAACTGTCGCACCCGGGCGGCGGCCTCCCGTCCTACCCGCACCCCAGGCTGATGCCGGACTTCTGGGAGTTCCCGACCGTCTCCATGGGGCTGGGCGCGATCGACGCGGTCTACCAGGCCAGGTTCAACCGGTACCTGCTGGCCAGGCAGATCAAGGACACCAGCCGGTCACGCGTCTGGGCCTTCCTCGGCGACGGCGAGACCGACGAGCCCGAGGTACTCGGCTCGATCGGCCTGGCCGCCCGGGAGGAGCTCGACAACCTGATCTTCGTGATCAACTGCAACCTGCAGCGACTGGACGGGCCGGTGCGGGGCAACGGCAAGATCATCCAGGAGCTCGAGTCGTTCTTCCGCGGCGCCGGCTGGAACGTGATCAAGGTGATCTGGGGCCGGGACTGGGATCCGCTGCTGGCCCAGGACGCGGACGGTGTGTTGGTCAACAAGATGAACACCACGCCGGACGGGCAGTTCCAGACCTACGCGGTGGAGTCTGGCGCGTACACGCGCGAGCACTTCTTCGGCGGCGACCCCAGGCTCCGGGCGATCGTCTCGCACCTGTCCGACGACCAGGTGCGGAACCTGTCCAGGGGCGGGCACGACTACCGCAAGGTCTATGCCGCGTTCAAGGCGGCCACCGAGACCGTCGGCCAGCCGACGGTGATCCTGGCGCACACGATCAAGGGCTGGACGCTCGGACCCGACTTCGAGGCCAGGAACGCCACCCACCAGATGAAGAAGCTCACCGTCGCCGAGCTGAAGGAGTTCCGGGACCGGCTCTACCTGGAGATCCCCGACGCGGCGCTGGAAGCCGAGCTGCCGCCCTACTACCACCCGGGCGAGAACTCCGACGAGATCGCCTACATGAAGGAGCGGCGCAAGGCGCTCGGCGGCTACCTGCCCAAGCGGGTAGTCAGGTCACGGCCGCTGGCGCTGCCGCCCGACGGCGCCTACGACGAGCTGCGCAGCGGGTCCGGCAAGCAGCCGATCGCCACCACGATGGCGTTTGTCCGGCTGCTCAAGGACCTGATGAAGGATCCGGAGATCGGCCACAGGTTCGTGCCGATCATCCCGGACGAGGCGCGCACCTTCGGGATGGACTCGCTGTTCCCGACGGCGAAGATCTACTCACCGCACGGCCAGACCTACGAGGCGGTGGACCGGGCGCTGCTGCTGTCCTACAAGGAGTCCGAGCAGGGCCAGATCCTGCACGAGGGGATCAGCGAGGCGGGCGCGATGGCCTCCACGGCGGCCGCCGGCACCGCCTACGCCACCCACGGCACCCCGATGATCCCGGTCTACATCTTCTACTCGATGTTCGGGTTCCAGCGCACCGGCGACCAGATGTGGGCGATGGGCGACCAGCTCGGCCGCGGTTTCCTGCTCGGCGCCACCGCCGGCCGGACCACGCTGACCGGAGAGGGCCTGCAGCACAACGACGGCCACTCCCCGCTGCTGGCCTCGGTCAGCCCGGCCTGCGTGACCTACGACGCCGCCTGGGCCTACGAGCTCGCGGTCATCGTCAAGGACGGGCTGCGCCGGATGTACGGCTCGTCCGCCGATCACCCCGCGGGCGAGAACATTTTCTACTACCTCACCGTCTACAACGAGCCGTACGTGCAGCCCGCCGAGCCGCAGGACTACCCGGGCGGGCCGCAGGCCCTGGAGGAAGCCATCCTGCGCGGGCTGTACCGGTACTCGGCCGGGCCCGACGCCGGCGGGCGCGGCGGCAACGGACCGCGGGCCAGGATCCTGGCGTCCGGGGTCGCGGTCAGGTGGGCGCTCGACGCGCAGAAGCTGCTGGCGGCGGACTGGGGCGTGCGCGCCGAGGTGTGGTCGGCCACCTCGTGGACCGAGCTGCGCCGGGACAGCCTGTCCTGCGAGGAGTGGAACCTGCTGCACCCCGACGAGGCGGAGCGCGTGCCGTACGTGGCCACCATGCTGGCCGAGCCCGCGCTTCCCGTGGTCGCCGTCAGCGACTGGATCAGGGCGGTGCCCGACCAGATCGCCCGCTGGGTGCCGGCCCCGTTCACCTCGCTCGGAACGGACGGCTGGGGCTTTTCCGACACCAGGCCGGCCGCCCGCCGGTTCTTCCACGTGGATGCCGAGTCGGTCACCCTGGCGGTGCTCGGGGAGCTCGTCCGCCAGGGCGACCTCAAGCCGGAGGTGCTCACCGAGGCGATCTCCAGGTACCGGCTGGACGTCGATGTCAGCGAGGCCCTCGGCTGACCACTGGGCCGGGCCGGTCGGCGTGCCCGGCGGCGGCGCGGCGTGGCACCCTGATGACGTGAGCGTGAAGGCAACGCCAGCCATGCCGGGCCGGGGCCGGGTCAGGGCGGATACCATCGCCCGGCTCGAGCAGTCCATGTCCGCGCTCGGCGCCGCGTCGATGACCTCGATGGACCAGCGGCTGCCCTGGTTCCGCGCGCTGTCGGCCGAGAACCGGTCCTGGCTCGGCCTGGTCGCCCAGGCCGGAGTCGCCGCTTTCGTCGACTGGGTTAAGCACCCGGAGCGGGGCAGGCCGGCGGTCGCCGGCGAGGTGTTCGGCACTGCCCCGCGGGAACTGGCCAGGGCGGTCAGCCTCCAGCAGGCGGTGGAGATGGTCAGGATCATCGTCGACGTCGTGGAGAGCAGGGTCGACGAGCTCGCCGCCCCGGGCGGCGAGAGCGAGCTGCGCGAGGCCGTGCTCAGGTACACCAGGGAGATCGCGTTCGCCGCCGCCCAGATCTACGCGAGGTCGGCCGAGGCGCGCGGCGCCTGGGACGCCAGGCTCGAGGCGCTGGTCGTGGACTCGCTGGTCCGGGGCGAGATCGACGAGAGCCTGCCGTCCTGGGCATCGGCGCTGAACTGGTCATCGTCCCCGGTCACCGTGGTCGCGGGGAACGCCGACGGCGGCGAGCCCGAGGGCCTGATCGAGGAGCTGCGGCTGCTCGCCAGGAGGGCCAAGTTCGACCTGCTGGCCGGGGTTCACGGGCACCGGCTGGTGGTGGTGCTCGGCGGACCTGGCGACCCGATGCCGGTGGCCAGGCAGCTCGCGGCCAGGTTCGGGCCGGGCCCCGTCGTGGTCGGCCCGTCCGCCGCGAACCTGGAGTCCGCGGCCGAGCCGGCCAGGGCGGCGCTCGCGGGCTTGCGGTCCGCGCCTGCCTGGCCGGACGCGCCGCGGCCGGTGCCCGCCGCTGCCCTGCTCCCCGAGCGCGCGCTGGATGGCGACGACACCGCGCGCACGGAACTGATCGAGCTCGTCTACGAGCCGCTGCATCGGGGCGGTGCCGCCTTGCTTGACACCGTTACCACCTACCTTGAGCAGGGCAACTCGCTGGAAGCCACGGCCCGGATGCTGTTCGTCCACCCCAACACCGTCCGGTATCGGCTGCGCCGGGCAGCCGAGCTGACCGGGTTCAACCCCGGCGACGGGCGCGGCGGCTTCGTCCTGTGGCTCGCCATCGTGTACGGCCGGCTATCACGCAAGGGAACGTAGGTAGATTGTAGAGTACCTACAATCGTCGGCCGAAAAAGTTCGTAGCCTCCCCTATTCGTATGGTGGACTCCTACAGGGCAAGGTGGAAGGATGCTCGTTATCGCCGCACCAGGACAGGGTGCCCAGACTCCTGGCTTCCTCGCGCCGTGGCTAGAGCTGCCCGGCGTCGCCGACCGCCTCGGGGCCTGGTCTGACCAGGTTGGCTGCGATCTGATCAGGCTGGGGTCCGACGCGGGGGCCGACGAGATCAGGGACACCGAGGCGGCGCAGCCGCTGCTGGTCGCGGCGGCACTGGCCGCCGCGGGCGTGCTCGGCATCGGCCACAACAGCCACAATGGCGACGACGGCAACCGCGGCGCGATAGCGGCCGGCCACAGCGTGGGCGAGCTGGCGGCGGGCGCTATCGCGGGCGTGATCGCGCCGGATGACGCGCTCAAGCTCGTCCGCGTCCGCGGCCGCGCGATGGCCGATGCCGCGACTGCCGAGCCGACCTCGATGACGGCCGTGCTCGGCGGCGACGAAGCCGCTGTCATGCGGGCCATCGAGGCGCACGGGCTTACCGCTGCCAACGTCAACGGCGCGGGCCAGATCGTCGTGGCGGGAACGGTCGGGCAGCTCGCGGCCTTCGCCGCCGACCCGCCGGCCGGGGCCAGGCTCCGGCCGCTCCAGGTGGCCGGCGCGTTCCATACCGCGCACATGGCGCCGGCGGTCGAGGCGCTCCGCGCCGAGACGCTCCGCGCCGAGACGTCGGTGCGGGTGCGCAACCCGGCCTTGACCGTGCTGTCAAACCGCGACGGAGCCGTCGTGCGCACCGGCGCGGACTGGCTGGAGCGGATCTGCGCCCAGGTCGGCACGCCGGTGCGGTGGGACTGCTGCATGGCGACGATGGACAGCCTCGGGGCGACCGCGTTCCTCGAACTGCCACCCGCCGGCGCGCTCGTCGGCCTGGCCCGCCGTGCGCTTCCCGGCGTCCAGACGCTTGCGGTGAAGACGCCCGCCGACCTCGACGCGGCCAGGGCGCTGCTCGCCGAGCACGACCTTGACCCCGACAGCCACGCGCCCGAGTGGCGGCTGCTGGTCGCGCCGCTGGGCGGCACCTTCAGGTCAGCGGCGGAGCGCGAGATGCCTGGCGTGTCGGTCGGCAGCGGCGCCGAGCTCGGCCGGGTCGAGATCCGCGGCGGCAGCCACCAGCTCACGGCCGGATTCCCCGCGACGATCATCGAGTGGCTGGTCGAGGACGGCGATCCGGTCAGCCCCGGCCAGCCCCTGGTCAGGCTCGAGCCGGCGGCACATGCGGCCACCGAGGAAGGGCACTGACTGATGCGAACCCACGACGGCTCGGCCGGCGCCAGGGTCCTGGCGTTCGGCGGACACCAGCCGGCCAGGATCGTCACCAACGACGAGCTGGCCGCGTCGGTCGAGACGAGCGACGAATGGATACGCAGCCGGGTCGGGATCGCGAGCAGGCGGGTGGCCGGGCCGGACGAGACCGTCGCCGACATGGCCGTGGCCGCGGCCGGCAAGGCACTGGCCGGCAGCGGACTCTCCCCCGCCGACATCGACCTCGTGATCGTGGCGACCTGCACGCCGGAGGTGATGATCCCGAACACGGCCGCCGTGGTCGGGCGCCGGCTGGGCATCAAGGCCCCTGGCGCCTACGACCTCAACGCGGCCTGCGCGGGGTTCTGCTACGCGCTCGCCGCGGCGAGCGACGCGGTCAGGGCCGGGTCGGCCAAGCACGTGCTCGTGATCGGCGCGGAGAAGCTGTCCCAGTGGGTCGACTGGACCGACCGGTCCACGTGCATCATCTTCGCCGACGGCGCCGGGGCCGCGGTAGTCGGCCCGGCCGGGCCGGCCACCGAGCAGCCCGAGCCCGGGATAGGCCCGGTAGCCTGGGGCAGCGACGGTGATATGGCGGACAAGATCTACATCAAGGACCGCAACTCCTACATCGTCCAGGAAGGTCAGGCGGTCTTCAGGTGGGCGACCACCGCCCTGCACCCGGTGGCCAAGCGGGCCTGCGCGGACGCCGGCGTCGACCCAGGCGAGCTTGCGGTGTTCGTGCCGCACCAGGCGAACCTTCGGATCATCGAGGCGCTCGCCCGCAAGATCGGCGCCCCGCAGGCCAAGGTGGCCAGCGACATCGTCACCGCGGGCAACACCTCGTCGGCGTCGATCCCGCTCGCGCTCTCGCGGATGATCGAGCGCGGCGAGCTGGCCTCGGGCGACAAGGCGCTGCTGATCGGGTTCGGCGCGGGCGTCTGCTATGCGGCGCAGGTGATCACGCTACCCTGACCGTCGGCCGCGGTCCGGTGGCCCGGCCGAAGCTGCTGCCAAGACGGCGGCACGCCGCTAGTCCGGTCACCTGAGCGCAACCGGTAACTGGCATAAGAACACAACGAAGGAGAGAACTGGAATGGCCTTGACCCAGGAGGAAATCCTCGCCGGGCTCAGCGAGATCATCGACGAGATCGCCGGCGTCCCGGCAGACGAGGTGACACCGGAGAAGACGTTCGTCGACGACCTCGACATCGACAGCCTCTCCATGGTCGAGATCGCCGTGGCGGCACAGGACAAGTTCGGCGTGGAGATCCCCGACGACCAGCTCAAGGACCTGAAGACGGTCCAGGACGTGATCGACTACGTCGGCCGCGCCTCCGTGTCGGCCTGACCGGGGAACAGCTCGCGCGCGGCGCCGCGTCTGTCCGCATGAGGCGGTCCGGCGCCGCGTGATCCCCGATCAGGCCGCAGTAACCAGAGGAGACCGCAGAAGTGGGCAACGACCCGACCCGAGTCGTCATCACCGGGCTCGGCGCGACGACGCCGGTCGGCGGTGACGTCCCCAGCACCTGGCAGGCCATGCTGGCCGGCCGGAGCGGCGTGCAGAGGCTGAGCGACGACTGGGCACAGCGCCTGCCATGCCAGATCGCGGCGAAGGCGGCGGTCGAGCCGACCGTCGTGGTCGGCCGGGCGCAGGCCAGGAAGCTCGACCGGTGCGAGATGTTCGCGATCGTGGCGGCGCGCGAAGCGTGGGCCGATGCCGGGTCGCCGGATGTGGACCCGCTGCGGCTCGGCGTCGTGGTGGCCAGCGGCATCGGCGGGATCGGGTCCGTGCTCGCCGCCTACGACACGCTCAGGGAGAAGGGCTGGCAGCGGCTCTCGCCGTTCACCGTGCCGCAGCTCATGCCGAACGGCTCGGCCGGCTGGATCAGCCTGGAGCTGGGCGCCCGGGCCGGAGTGCATACCCCGGTGAGCGCGTGCGCGTCGGGTGCCGAGGCGATCGGCTACGGCATCGACATGATCAGGTCGGGCCGCGCTGACATGGTCGTGGCCGGCGGGACCGAGGCCGCGATCATGGAGCTGAACGTGGGCGCGTTCGCGGTGATGCGCGCCCTGTCGGTGCGCAACGACGAGCCAGAGCGCGCCTCCCGCCCGTTCGACAAGGGCCGGGACGGCTTCGTGCTCGGGGAGGGCGCGGGGATCATCGTGCTCGAGTCGGAGAGCCATGCGGCGAGCCGCGGAGCGCGCGTGTACGCCGTTGCCGCCGGAGCGGGCTACTCCGGGGACGCGCACCACATCGCCCAGCCCGATCCGGACGGCACCGGGGCCGTGCTCGCTATGCGCCGTGCGCTAGACAACGCCCGCGTGGCGCCCGGGCAGGTAGCTCACGTGAACGCGCACGCCACCTCGACGCCGGCCGGTGACGTGGTCGAGGCGCACGCGATCGCCACCGCGCTCGGGCCCGCGGCCGCGGGCATCGTGGTCTCGGCCACCAAATCGATGACCGGCCATCTTCTCGGCGGTGCCGGGGCGGTAGAGTCGGTTGCCGCGATACTCGCGCTGCATGAGCAGACAGCGCCGCCGACGATCAACCTGGATGATCCCGAAGACGATCTTGGCGTCGAGATCGCGGTCAAGCCGACCGACCTGAGCGGGCGCGGCAGCGCCCCGATGGCCGTCATCAACAACTCGTTCGGATTCGGCGGGCACAATGTCGCGGTCGTCTTCACGGCTGCCTGACGAGGTGAGTCCCATCCCAACCAAGGAGCCCGACGTGACCATTCTTGACACCCGGCCAGCCGACCTCGCACGCCAGGCGCAGACCGGACCAGCGGCGCGGGAGGCGGCCGGCCAGGACCGGCAGCCGGCCGGGAAGGAAAATGGCGGCCAGCCCGCGGCCCAGCCCGGCCGCGACCCGATGGCCAGGCTGGGCGCGCTGTTCGACCCCGGCACGCTCGAGTTGCTGCTGCCCGCCGACGACAGCGGGGTGCTGGCCGGGGAGGGCCAGATCGGCGGCATGCCCGCGGTCGCGTTCGCCAGTGACCCGAGGGTGCAGGGCGGTGCCATGGGCAGCGCGGGCTCCGTGGCCATCGTCACGGCCTACGACCGCGCACTCGAGACCGGCGCGCCGATCATCGCGCTGTGGCACTCGGGCGGCGCGCGGCTGCGCGAAGGCGTGGAGAGCCTGCACGCGGTGGGCCTGGTGTTCGCGGCGATGACGCGGGCGTCCGGCAAGGTGCCGCAGATCTCGGTGGTACTCGGCGCGGCCGCCGGCGGCGCCGCCTACGGGCCGGCCCTGACCGACCTGGTGATCCTGTCCAACCAGGGCCGGATCTTCGTGACCGGCCCCGACGTGGTGCGCAGCGTGACCGGCGAGGACGTCGACATGGAGCGGCTCGGCGGCCCCGAGCCGCACAGCAGGCGCTCCGGCGTCGTCCACCTGGTCACCCAGAGCGACAGCGAGGCGCTCGGCACGGCCCGCGAGCTCGCGCTGCTGCTCGGCCGCCAGCACGGCGAGGACGAGAATGCCGGTGGCTCATTGGCTGACGTGGACCTCGCGGCATTGCTCCCCGAGTCGCCGAAGCGGGCCTACGACGTGCACCCGCTGATCAACGGGGTACTGGACGGCCCCGGCGTAGAACTGCACCCGCGGTGGGCGCCGAACGTGGTAACCACGCTCGGCCGGCTCGGCGGCCGGACCGTCGGCGTGATCGCCAACAACCCGCTGCGGCTCGGCGGCTGCCTGGACGCGACCTCGGCCGAGAAGGCGGCACGGTTCGTGCGGATGTGCGACGCGTTCGGCGTGCCGCTCGTCGTCCTCGTGGACGTGCCCGGCTACCTGCCCGGCGTCGGCCAGGAGTGGGACGGCGTGGTGCGCCGCGGCGCGAAGCTGTTGCACGCGTTCGCCGAGGCGACGGTGCCGCGGGTGACGCTGGTGACGAGGAAGGCCTACGGCGGCGCCTACATCGCGATGAACTCGCGCTCGCTGGGCGCGACCAGGGTCTTCGCCTGGCCGGGCGCCGAGCTGGCCGTGATGGGCGCGGTGGCGGCGGTCCGCATCCTGCACCGCAGGACACTCGCGGCGGCGCCGGCTGACCGGCGGCACGAGATCGAGGCCGAACTGGCCGCCGAGCACGAGCGCGAGGCGGGCGGGCTGGCGCGGGCGCAGGAGCTTGGCGTGATCGACGAGGTGATCGACCCGGCGAAGACCAGACAGGCGATCGCCGACGCGATCGCGGCGGCGGCGCACGTCCGCGGCCAGCACGGCAACATCCCGCTGTAGCGGCG
>WNGP01002729.1_pt1 | contig 14769 bp, 13 predicted proteins | sample 5407671 | NCBI WGS metagenome assembly WNGP01 (sample SAMN13153381, study PRJNA577476) | soil metagenome | isolation source: 40 cm soil or saprolite under Garry oak tree replicate 2 | place: USA:California | collected 2016-06-15 | reverse complement strand
GGGCCGTTGGGGTCGGGGTGCTCCACGATGTACGTCACGACGTCGCACATCTCGAGCGTGGTGGGACTCTTGTATTCGAGCAGGCTCGGGATCTTGTGCACGACCTTGCGATTGCCCCGGTACGCCATCTCTTCCATCAGCGCCTCGCCCAGCCCCATGTAAACGCTCCCCTCGATCTGACCGATCACCGCAGCGGCGTTGATGCAGCGACCCACGTCGTGGGCGATCCAGATGCGTGGGACCCGCACGATCCCCGTGTCGGACTGGACTTCCACCTCCGCAACTGCCGCACTATACGAATAGGCCGGCGAGGGTCCGACCCCGGACCCGCGGTAGCGGCCGGCGGCGGGGCTCTTGGGCGGCGTGTACGAGCCGACGGTCCCCACCGTTCCCTGCGCCGCCTCGGCGAGCTGCACCGCCGCGGCGAACGCGATGCCCCGACTTGGGTCCTCCACGTCGAACACACGGGCCTGGGCGAACGCGAGCCGCTCGGCGGGAACGCCGAGCCGCTGAGCCGCGTGGGCGCCGATGATGTCGCGCGCCCGCTCGGCCGCCTCAATGCAGGCGTTACCGGTCATGAGGGTGACGCGGCTCGAATAGCTGCCCAGGTCCACGGGGGTCAGATCGGTGTCGGCGGCGACGACCGCGATGTCGAACGGATCCAAGCCGAGTATTTCGGCAACGATGATGGCGAGCACGGAATCGGAGCCCTGGCCGATCTCGGTGGAGCCGCAGAACACGGTCACGCCCCCGCCGCGATCGCACTTGAGCTGGACGCCCGAGTGCGGCATGTCGTTCCAGTACACCGGCAGCCCGGCACCCGTGAGGTAGCTCGAGCAGGCGAGCCCCACGCCCCGCCCGGCGGGGAGCTTCCGGAACTTGGCCTTCCACCCCGACCCCGCCACCACCTTGCGGATGCAGTCGCCCAGGCCGATCGAGCCGACGCGCAGGTAGTTCGCGGTCACGCTGTCGGGTGGGACCAGGTGCTGCAGCCGCAGCTCGGCGGGATCGAGCCCCAGCTGCTCGGCGATCTTGTCGAGGTGGACCTCGAGGGCGAAGCGCGGTTGCGGGGTGCCGTGCCCTCGCTTGGGCCCGCATGGCGGTTTGTTGGTGAAGACTCGTGCGCCTTGGAACTTGTAACGTGGAACGTGATAGGCGACGGTCTGGAGCGCGCCCGTGTAGTAGGTGCTCGCGACGCCGTAGGACCCGTACGCACCGCCGTCGAGCAGCGACCGGAAGTGCAGCGCGGTGATCGCGCCGTCGCGCTTCACGCCTGTCTTCACCCACATCAGCGTGGGATGACGGCCGCGGTGGCAGTAGAACACCTCCTCCCGCGTCAGCGTGATCTTCACCGGCCGTCCGGTGACCATCGCCAGCTTGGCCACCACGATCTCGTGGCTGAAGGGATCGCTCTTGCCGCCGAAGCCGCCCCCGTTCGGGGTCGCAATCACGCGGACGCGGGCGGGTGCGAGCGCCAGGACCTTGGCCAGCGCGCGGTGCACGTAGTGCGGCGTCTGGGTCGAGCTCCAGAGCGTGACCTTGCCGTCGGGCGACCAATCGGCCACGGCGGCGTGCTGCTCCATGGGGAGGTGCGTGCTGCCCTCGAAGAAGAAGCAGTCCTCCCGCACGAGGTCGGCTTCCGCAAACCCGGGCTCCACGTCACCGAACTCGAGCGAAACGACCTTGTGCAGGTTGCCGGCGTGCCCGTAGTCGTGGATGCGAGGCTCGGGAGTCGCCAGCGCTGCGTCCGGCGACGCGATGGCCGCCAGCGGCTCGTACTCGACCGCGATCAGATCGAGCGCGGCGGTCGCGATCTCTTCACTCCTCGCCGCAACCGCCGCTACAGGATCGCCCACGAACCGGACTTTGGCCTGAGCCAGCGCGTGCTCGTCCTCGCTCACCGGCAAGATCCCGAACGGGATGGGGAGATCCTGCCCTGTCAGGACGGCGTGCACGCCTGCGAGCGCGCGGGCCCGCGTCACGTCGATGGCTGTGACGCGCGCATGGGGATGGGGTGAGCGGAGCAGCTTGGCGAACAGCATGCGGGGGAGAAACAGGTCGTCGGCAAACCGGGTTGTGCCGGTCACCTTCGCGGTGGCGTCGAGCTTGCGGAAGGCCTTCCCCACCACCCGTAGGCCCGCCCCGGCGGTCGGTGAGACGGCGGTCGCTGAGGCGGCGGTCGGAGGGACCTCTGGCGAAGGCCTGATCGCCCGCCCTTTTCTATTGCCCATACAGGCTCTCCCGTGCAGGCTCGGCCTGCTCGCCCCGCAGCCGCGCCGCCGCCAGCTCCACCGCCTCGTAGATCTTGATGTAGCCGGTGCAGCGGCAGAGGTTGCCCGACAGCGCCGTTTTGATCTCGTCGCGGGAGGGGCGCGGGTGGTCACGCAGCAGGGCGAGGGCGGTGAGCAAAAAGGCGGGGGTGCAGTAACCGCATTGAGCGGCGCCCAGCTCGGCGAAGGTGTCCTGGAGGGGATGGAGCGCCCCGCGGGTCGCCATGCCCTCGACCGTTTCCACGCGGCGACCGTCGCACGCCAGGCCCAGCACGAGGCAGGACAGGACGGGCTGGCCGTCCAGCAGCACCGTGCAGGTGCCACACTCACCCAGCTCGCAGCCGTGTTTCGTGCCGGTGAGACCGAGATCCTCCCGCAGCACTTCCAGGAGGGTCTTGTGCGGGGCGAACGCGACCTCGACCCGCTCCCCGTTCAGCTCGAAGCTGAGCTGCACCTTGGTCGCGGTCATAGACCAAACCTAACCTGTCCCCTCCTCACTGTTCACCGCTGTCCGTCTACCCGTCTAGCCTGTGCTTATCCTGTCACCTGTTTGCCTACATCCTCAAACCCTTTTCTCGTCATCTCCCCCCACACCGCTCGTTGCCTCCACACTGTGAAGAACGCCCGCACGCGCCACCACACGGTCCGCTGGCGATAGCCGAAGTTCTCCAAGGTGGCGAAGAGCACCAGGCGCGCGAGATCGGAGGCGCGGCGGTAGCGGCGGAAGCTCACCTCCTCGAGCACCACGGCCCAGAGCGACAGCAGCATGCCGTAGCCCCACGCCACGAGGACGAACAGCAAGGCGAATGATGTATTGAGCGCGCCGGCGGCAACCCCGGCCGCGGTGATGCCATAGCCCAGGACTTCGACGAGCGGCGCGAGCATCTCGCCGAACGTGTAGAACGGCACCGCGATGAGCCCCACCCGTCCGTAGCGCGGGTTGAACAGCATGCCCCTGTACTCCCACATCGCGGCGATGAGGCCGCGGTGCCAGCGCTCGCGTTGCCGCGCGAGGACCTGGGCGCTTTCCGGGACCTCGGTCCACGCCACGGGATCGGGGATGAAGGAGATTTCATAGGGGATCTTGCGGCGGAGCAGGTAGCGGTGCAGGCGGACGACGAGGTCCAGGTCTTCCACGATGCTGTTCGTGTGGTAGCCGCCCACGGCGAGCAAATGGTCCTTGCGGAACAGGCCGAACGCGCCGGAGATGATGAGGTTGCCGCCGAGCCGGTTCCAGCCGAGGCGGCCGAACAGGAACGCCCGCAGGTATTCGGCGACCTGGACGCCGGGGAGGAAGCGCCGAGGCACGCGAGCGTCGGTCACGCGGCCGTGCTGGACCGTGCAGCCGTTCGCCACGCGCACCGTGCCGCCCACGGCGGCGATCTGGCGGCCCAGCAGGAAGGGCCGCGTGAGGCGCAGCAGCGCATCAGGCTCGATCAGCGTGTCGGCGTCCACGGCGATCACGAGCGGAAAGCGGCTGGCGTTGATGGCGGCGTTGAGCGAGTCGGCCTTGCCCCCGTTCTCCTTGTCGATCACCAGCAGGCGGGTCCGGGTGCGGGAGCGGTACAGCGCGCGCAGCGGCCGCGTGGCGATGGTCTCGGGGTAGGTGCGCGGGATCTCGTACAGGTCGAAGGCGTGCCGCAGCGCTTCCAGGGTGCCGTCGGTCGAGCCATCGTTGACCACGACGACTTCGTAATTGCGATACTCGAGCGTCAGGATGGCGGTGACACTGGGCTCGATCGTGGCCTGCTCGTTGTGGGCGGGGACGAGGATGGTGATCGGGGGCAGCGCGTCGCTCTGCATGAGGCGCTGGAAATCGTCGTCCTCGGCGAGCCGGGTTTGCTCCCAGATCTCCGGGATGGAGAGCACCAGGAACAGCGCGTAGAACGAGTTCAGGGCCAGGAAGTAGACGAGGATGGCGAGGTCGGCGCCGTGGGCCAGCTGGCTCATGCGGCGAACTCGGCGAGCGCCTGGGCGGGGAGGCCGAGCACGAGCCGCGCCATGTCGCGCGCGCTCGCGTCGGCGCCCACTTCCGCCTCGAGCAGGGCGTTACGCCCCCCGGGGCCGAAGCGGGTCAAGGCCAGGGCCGCGCGCAGTCGCACCCACCACTCGGCGTCGCGCAGTGCGGCGCGCACCGCCGGGAGCGTCGCCGGGTCGGCGAGCATGCCGAGCGACCGCACGGCGTGGGCCCGCACCGGCCATTCGGCGTCCGCGGCCGCGCGCGTGAGCGCGGTGACCGAAGCGGGGTGAGGGTAGCCGCCGAGCGCCCGCACGGCCTGGGTACGCACCTCGGGATCGCGGTGCTCGGCGAGCGCCGTAAGCCGCTCCCGCAGCGCGGGCTCCTGGAGCCGAGCGGCGAATTCGGTCAATCGGGGGAGGGCGGGGTCGTCGGTGCGGCGCAGCATCTTGTCGAGGTGCTGCACGACGAGCGGGCGCGAGCGGCGCAGCATGCCCGCGTAGTACGCGCCGACCGTCGGCGCCAGGGTCGGGAGCCGCTCGAGCGCTGCGGTCGCGAGCGCGGCATTGTCCACCCGCTCGAGTGTCGCGACGGCCGCGATGTGGACGGCGGGATGGGGATCGCGCAGCAGCGCGAGGACGCGCGCCGTGTCCTTGGTCACCGCCGCGACCGACAAGAAGCGCGCGGTCTCGAGGCGCTTCCACCAGCGGGCCGAGCCGCTGTTGGCGCGGACCAAGCGGGCCCACCACTGATGCTCGAGCTCCACGGCCAGACGCCGCCAGCGGTCTCCCGGCACCCGCGCCGACCAGCTGACGAGCGCGTCCACGGCGAGCGACACAGGGAGCCGCGCCAGCCGCAGGAGCACCATCCCTACTTCGGCCTGCCCCAACGCCCAGCGCTGCATCACCGCATCGAGCGCGACGCGGCGGGGATGCTCCCGCGCCCGGCGCCGCAGCCGGAACCAGCGATTCAACACGATCAGGATCACCAGGGAGACGAGCAACGTCGCTTGCGCGAGCGCGACGATCGCGAGGAAGTGGCGACTCGTCACCTCCCCACCCAGCGGCGAATTTTTTCGAGCGCGACGCGCAGGGAGATCGGCTTGACCAGGTAGTCGAGCGCGCCCGCCTCCAGGCCGCGCAGCTGCTCGCTCTCGTCCCCGTGGACCGTGGTGAACACGACCCGGTACCGGCCGGGACGATCCCGTTGCAGCGTGTCGAAGATCGAATAGCCGTCCAGGGCAGGCAGGTCCACGTCGAGCAGCAGCAGCGGGTGTTGCTCTCCCTCTCCCTCTCCCACGCCCGGCTCGAAGGCAAGGAGGGCGTCGAGCGCCTCGCGGCCGTTGCGGAACAGCTGGAAGCGGTACCCGCGAGAGTGCAGGCCGTAGATGAGCAGGTCGGCGAGCGCCGGGTCGTCTTCGACGACGATGATCTCCGGTGTCCCGGCCTGATCGGCGCCCACGGGCGGGGACGGGGCGGGCTCGGGCGGCGGCGCGCCGCGGCCGGCAGGCGGGGCCTCGAGCCCCAGCGCCGCGGCGAGCCGGACCACGAACCAGTGCGTCAGCGACCCGCGGTCCACCTCGGTGTCGTGCGGCCGTCCCACCCAATCCTTCGCCGTCTCTTCCATGCCGGCGGCGAGGCGGGAGGCGGGCCAGAATCCGTAGGAGCCCGCCGACCCGTGGATCTTGTGGACCTCGCGGCGCAGCTCGTCCAGGGCCTCGGTGTCGTCGTTGCGCGCGGCCAGGCGGCCGGCGATGCCGGCGAGATACGCGAGCTGCCCCTGGGCGCTCTCCAGATACTCTTCCAACAGCCCCGGGGGCAGCTCGCTGCGCGTCGAGTCGGCTGACATGATACAAGATGCGGAATCCGCCTCTCGGAATGCCATAGCGGCGCGGCGTGGGCGGTTACATTGGGGGTCGGGGACGGGGAGGGGGGCGATGCCGCCGGACAGCGCTGCACTCGGTCCCGAACAAGTGGGGCTGTGCTTCACCTGCCGCTTCAAGCGGGCCGTCACCACCCGCCGCGGCTCGACATTCTTTCGCTGTGCTCGCGCCGAAAGCGACCCCCGCTGGCCCCGCTTTCCGCCGCTGCCCGTGCGGGTGTGCGGCGGCTACGAGGAAGCGATGCTCTACGTCGTGCTGGTCCATTACACCCAGCCCCTCGCGGCCGTGGACGCCGTCCGCGCACAGCACATCGCGCACCTCGAGCGCTACGCCCGCGAAGGCGTGTTTCACGCCTGGGCCCGGCGCGACCCGCCGACCGGGGGCGTGCTCGTCGCCGCGGTCCCCGACCGGGCGACCCTCGAGGCGATCGTCGCGGAGGACCCCTACGTCCGCGCCGGCGTGGCGCGGGCGGAGATCGTGGAGTTCAACCCCGCCAACGTGCGCGGCGCCATGGGCCGCTGATCAGCCGGGTCGCGCTGCGATCCCCATCCCGAGCGACAGGAATGCGAGCGCGTCGCACACCTCGGCCAAAGTGTGCGCGAAGTGGAATGCGGTGATGTCGAGGTGATAGGTGATGTAGGCGACCTCGGCGATGAAATACAGCAGGAAGGCACGGGCGCCCGCGCGGCGCCACAGGAAGATCCCCATCAGCGCGAGCGCAGCGTGGATGATCAGGAACACGGGATGCGACACCGCATCCATGAAGCTCCCGAACGGCATGGCGACATCTCCCGGAGAACGGTCGCCCCGATTGTACCGGCCCCTCGCGGAGGGTCAAGCGGGACCCTCGGCACCGACAGGGTGTGTCGCGCATCACCTTGTGCCCCGGTTGCGGGGCGTCTGCTATTGCGCCGGCTCGTGTCGCTCGCCACTTTGGGGCGCGCCCCCACGAAATGCGAGCGAGGCTTTGTGGTCCATCGGAACCTGGTGGAGCGGGCGAAGCTGTTTCTGTACCGCTACTTCGAGCGGATCTTCGTGCTGCTGCTCGTCGGCGCGATGGTCGTCATCCACGCGTTCGTGGACCAGAAGTTCGCGTTCCTGAGCTTCTATTATCTCCCCATCATTCTCGCGGGGTTCTACGGGGGCCGGCGCTTCGCGGTGGTGTCGGGCCTGTTCGTGGCATCCCTCGTCTTCTTCTATCAGGCCGTGCAGGGCCTCGACAACATGCTCCCCGGTCTCTACGTCGGGGCGCTGCTCAGCCTCGTGCCGTGGGCGGGGTTCCTCATCCTCACGGGCTACGTGGTGGGGCGGCTGGCGGAGCAGCGTGAGGCCCGCCTGGCGGAGGTGAAAAACGCCTACCTGGCGACGCTGGAGCTGCTCGCCTTCCACATCGAAGCGACCGAGAAGCACCAGCAGGGGCACAGCAACCGGGTGGCGCAGCTCGCGGAGGCCATCGCGCAGGAGATGGGGCTATCGGAGGACGATCGTGAGAACCTCCGGGTGGCGGCGCTGCTGCATGAGGTGGGGACCCGCGATCAGCGCCTGCTCCGGCTCCTGACCCGCTCGGAGAGCGACGCCTCGGTGCCCGTGGCGCGCGCGATGCACGGCGCCGCGGCGATCATCGCCGAATACGGGCACTACTACGAGATCGTGGGCGAGGACTGGGACATCGAGGCGCTGCCCATCCCCGCGGCGGTGAAGGTGCTGGCCGTGGCCGACTCATTCGAGACGCTCCAGATGGCGACCCCGGTGCGGGAAGCGTTCCCCAAGTGGCGCGCGCTGGAGGAGATCGAGAAGGGAGCGGGAAAGACGTTTTCGCAGGACGCGGTGCAGGCGTTGCGGGTGGTGGCGGGCCGGCCGGAAGTGTCAACGCCGCTCGCCGGCCTCAAGGTCGTCTAGCGCTCGCCACGCCTCCCGCGACGCCCACGCCGAACGCGACGGCGGTGGCGACGGTGACGACCGGGAGTGCCGCGACCGGAAGGGCCACAGCCGCGGCCGCGACGCCGGCCAGGAGCGGCGCGGCGGGGCGGTGCACGGCGTCCACGAAGCGCAGCCGGCGACGCACGAAGCGCCGCGCTCCCCAGAACCCGCCTCCCAACGCCGCCATTCCGATCAATAACCCGATCATAACGTGTGCCTACGTGCTGCGCGGCGCTCGAGTTTCGGGGGCTATGAGCCCGGGGGAGGCGTCGGGGCCACCGCCATTCCCATCGCGTGATAGCCCGCGTCCACGTACACGATGGACCCGGTGATCGATCTCGCGAACGGGCTCGCCAGGAACGCCGCGGTGTAGCCCACGTCGTCCGCATGGATCGGTCGCGGCAGGGGTGAGTTGGCCGTGGTGTAGGCGATCATCTGCTCGATGAAACCGATGGCGCTCGCCGCACGCGACGCCCAGGGCCCGGCGGAGATCGCGTTCACGCGCACGCCGAAGCGACGGCCCGCCTCGTAGGCGAGGGTGCGGGTGTCGGCTTCGAGGGCAGCTTTCGCTGACGACATTCCGCCGCCGTAGCCGGGAATCACCCGCTCCCCCGCCATGTACGTGAGCGAGAGGAACGACCCCTCGGGCCGCATCAGGGGCCCGAAGTGGCGCACCAGCGAGACATTGCTGTAGGCGCTCACGCTCAGCGCCTCGAGGTACCCGCGTCGGCTCGTGTCGAGCAGCGGTTTCTTCACCTCGGGGGCATTCGCGAGGCTGTGCACGACGACGTCGAGGGCCTGGGCCCCGAAGTCCTGACGCACCCGCTCCGCCACGCCCTGCACGCTGAAGTCACCCACCTCGCGATAGCGCTTGTTTTCCCGGATATCGGGCGGCGCATCGGCGAGGGTGTCGAACGCCGCGTCGAGCGGGTAGATGCGCTCGAAGGCGAGCTTCCCGCCCCCTGCCATTTGGAGCGACGCGTCGATCTTGCCGCGCTCGAGTAGCTTGGTGAAGATGCCAAGCGCCGGCGGCCAGGTGCCGACGCAGATGGCGCCGCCCGCCTCGGCGAGCGCCTTGGCGATGGCGAAACCGAAGCCGCCGTCGTCCGCGACGCCGGCCACGAACGCCCGCTTCCCCGTCAAATCGATCTCGAGCATGAGCTCCCGCTTACCAGCGAATGGCCGCGCTTCCCCAGGTGAACCCGGAGCCGAACGCAGCGAAGAGCAACAGGTCGCCGCGTCCCAGACGCCCCTCCGCGAGGGCCTCGTCGAGTGCGATCGGGATGGAAGCGGCGGTGGTGTTGCCGTACTTCTGGATGTTGACGTACACCTGCTGGTCGGCCAACCCGAGGCTCTTCTGCACCATCTCGATGATGCGCAGGTTCGCCTGATGCGGGACCAGGAGCTTCACGTCGGCGGCGGTGAGGCCTTCGGCCCGGAGCGCCAGCTCGACCGCCTGCGGCATCAGCACTGAGGCGTACTTGAACACCTCGCGCCCGTCCATGACCGCGCGATGCTTGCCGGCGGCGAGCAGCTCCTCGCTCACGTACGGATCGTGCGCCAGGCCCGGAGCGTCCACCCACAGCTTCTCGGCGTGGCGCCCGTCGGCGAAGAGATGGGTGGACAGGACGCCGCGCCGGTCGTCGTCCGTGGCGCCGAGGATGGCGACTCCCGCCCCGTCGCCGAACAGGACGGCCGTGTCGCGCCCGCGCGTGGTGCGGTCGAGCCCGCGGGAGTGCACCTCCGCCCCCACGAGCAGGATGCGGCGATACTGCCCCGTGCGGATCCACGCGTCGGCTACGGCGAGGCCGTACAGGAAGCCGCTGCACTGGTTGCGCACGTCGATCGCGGGGATGCCCGAGAGGCCGAGCTCGCGCTGCAGAAACACGCCGTTGCCGGGCTCGAAATGGTCCGGCGTGCAGGTGCAATACACGATGCAGTCCAGGTCGCCCGCCTTGAGCCCCGCTTTGCTGAGCGCGCGGCAGGTCGCCTCGCGGGCGAGCCCGGCACCGGTCTCCCCTTCGCTCACCCAGTAGCGGGTGCGAATGCCGCTCCGCTGCCTGATCCACTCGTCCGAGGTGTCCATGAGCTGCGCCAGATCGTCGTTCGTGACGCACCGGGGAGGAACGTGAAAGCCGGTGGCGATGAACTCGGTGCGGCGCATCGAACCTCGGGGTGCCTGGTTGCGGGGCGCAAGCGATTGGGGAAGATTTCGCCGCCGGACGAGCAAAGCAAGGGAGCCATGGAGCTCAGGGTCAGCCGGGCACAACTGGACGCGGTGCGCGGCGCCAAGCACGTGCCCGACGTCCTGGCCCGCGTGCTCGCCGCTGCCCGCGCGCAGGGTGACGCGTACATCCTCACGCTCACGTACGAGGAGGCGACCGCCCTGAACGAGCTGTGCGCGTGGAACGTGCACTCCGATGCGGGTGGGGCCGTGACGTCGGCATCGCGGCCGTTCGATGAGCTGGTCAAGGCGATTCTGACACATCCTGATTACTGAGGCGGCAAGGGGCGGTAAAGAGGCGGTACGGGGCGGACAGAGAAAGGCGGACGTATGACCGGGCTGCGACAGTTGGTTTTAATCGGACTCCTCACCCTTCCCCCGTCCCTCGTCCCCCGTCTCGTCCTCGCTCAAAAGCGCGCCCTCACGTTCGACGCGTTCTTGGGCTTCCCCGCCGTCGGCGATCCCCAGCTCTCGCCCGACGGGAAATGGGTCGCGTATAGCGTCACCACCTTTTCACTTCCGGACAACCGCGGCAGCTCGCGCATCTGGCTCGCCGACGTCGCCACCGGGCAGACGCGCCAGCTCACGCAGGGGCCGGGCTCGGACCGCCAGCCGCGCTGGTCGCCCGACGGGACGACGCTCGCGTTCGTCTCCACTCGACAAGGCGGCGCCCAGGTGTGGGTCCTCGGGCTTGCGGGCGGTGAAGCGCGCAAAATCACGAGCCTCGCGGACGGCGTATCCGATCCGCTGTGGCTGCCGGACGGCAAGGGACTGATCGTGACCAGCGACCTGAAGTGGCCCGCCGAGCAGGAGATCGACCGCCGCAACGGCGACTACCCCACCGATGCCCGCATGTGGACCGACCTGTTCTACCGGCACTGGGACGATTGGCGCGCCGGACGACGGCAACACTTGTTCTCCGTGAGCCTCGCCGACGGCAGGGCCACCGACCTAGCCCCGGTGGACCGCGACGTCCCTACGATTGCGACCTCGGGCGACGGGGACGTGAGCGTCGCGCCCGACGGGCGGGAGATCGCCGTGGCGATCCACGCCGACCCGGTGGCGGACAACACCAACGTGGACATCTACGTGATGCCGAGGGACGGGGGAGGAGGGACGGGGGCTGGGGGGGGGGCGATGCATCCGGTCACCGCGAGTCGCGGAGCCGAGAACACGCCGCGCTATTCGCCCGATGGGCAGTGGCTCGCGTACGTCTCCCTCGAGCGGCCTGGGTTCGAGGCAGATCGGGGGCGACTCATGCTGTTGCGGCGGAAGGACGGAAAGACGGAAGGGGGAAGCCAGACCGAGGTCACGGCGGGGTGGACGCTGTCCGTGAGCTCATACACCTGGTGTCCCGACTCGAAATGCATTTACGCTGTGGTCGATGAGCGCGGAGCCGAGAACATTCACCGCATCGACATTCCGTCCTTCCGTCATTCCGTCGTCGTTACAGGCGGTGTGAGCACCGCTGTCGGCGTCGCACCCGACGGCAAGAGCCTCGTCTATCTCCACGGGAGCAACACGCATCCCGCAGAGGTCTGGTTCGCGGGACGAGCGTTGAGTCACCACGGCGACGCCGGTGTGGCGGCCCTCGACCTGCGCCCCCTCGAGTCGTTCGCCTTCGTGGGCGCGCTCGGCGACTCGGTGTTCGGCTGGCTGCTCAAGCCGCCCGGATTCGACCCGGCCAAAAAGTATCCGCTCGTGTATCTGATCCACGGGGGCCCGCAGGGAGCGTGGCACGACGAGTGGCACGGCCGCTGGAACTACCAGATGTTCGCGAGCCGCGGCTACGTGGTGGCCGCGGTGAACTTCCACGGCTCGACCGGCTACGGCCAGAAATTCACAGACGCCATCTCGCAGCACTGGGGCGACTACCCGTTCGAGGACCTGATGAAGGGCTTGGAGGTGGTGGCGCGGCTGCCGTACGTGGACTCGACGCGCATGGGTGCCGCGGGCGCGTCCTACGGCGGCTACATGATCTACTGGCTGGCGGGACACACCAACCGCTTCAAGGTGCTGGTGGATCACGACGGCGTGTTCAATCCGGCGAGCATGTACGGGACGACCGAGGAGTTGTGGTTCGTGGAGTGGGAGTTCGGCGGCACGTCGTACGCCAACCGCGGCCTGTATGAGAAGTGGTCGCCGCTCGCGTTCGCGAGCAATTGGAAGACGCCGATGCTGATCGTGCACTCGCAGCTCGATTACCGGGTGGACCTGTCGGAGGGCTATCAGGCGTTCACGGCGCTCCGCAAAATGGGCGTGCCGGCGAAGTTCCTCTACTTCCCCGACGAGGGGCATTGGGTGGCGCGCCCCCGCAACCGCCGCATCTGGTGGGGGACGGTGCTCGACTGGCTCGATGAGTACTTGAAGCCGGCGGGAGTTGTAGGAGCGGTCCGCTAGTGGGCGGCGAGCGGTTCATCACGACGCTCACGCGCTCCGCGATCATTGCGGGGCTATTGGGCCTGCTGCTGGTGCTGGTGCTCCCGCGCCACGTGGGGTTCCTGTGGGACTTCGTGGACGTCTTCTCGGTGGCGTTCTGCTTCACCTTCATCGGCCACTACGTCGAGCTGTTCCTGCTCGCGCTTCCCAACGTGGAGACCGGGCTGGGGCGCGTGGTGCGCCTGGCGGGCTGGTTCGCGGGTGGGCTGTGGTGTTACATCGTGGCGCGCTGGCTGTGGCTCCTATACGGGCGCGACCTGAACGAGCTCCCCGGGCTCATGTGGGGGGGCGTGTGGTTTATCGTCCTCGAGCTCGTGGTGCACGCCGTCATGAAGTCGCGCGGGCAGCCGAACTTTTACGACTGATAGCTGATTGCTCTCAGCTATCAGCCGTCAGCTGTCATCGCTTCCCCCACACGTTGTTCGCCCTCCGCACGTCCGGGAACTGCGCTTCCGGATCGATTTCCACTTTCACAATGGGTGACGGCATCGGCCGGATGTACACGTAGCGGTTGCGCAGGTACCAGACCTCGACCGGGAGTCGCAGCTGCTCGGTCGAGCCGTTGGCGAAAGTGAGGCGCAGGTCCACCGGCATGGGCAGTGCGCCCGGGCTCGAGAGAAACACCGCGCCGTAGGGCGCCCCCGCCGAGTCGTGCAGCGTGGACACCGAGTCCACGGCCTGATCGACGACGGCGGTCGTGTAGAACCAGCCGCGCCAGAACCACGAGAGGTCCTCTCCCAGCGCGTCCTCCATGGAGCGGAAGAAGTCAGCCGGCGTGGGATGCTTGAACGCCCAGCGCCGCGCGTACTCCCGGAACGCGACGTCGAAGCGCGTCGTGTCAGTGAGAATGTGGTGCCGTAGCAGGTAGAGCCCGGTCGCGGGCTTGTTGTACGCGGCCTGGCCGAGCAGCGGCGGATCGACGCGGTCGGCGGGCAGCATCGAGGGCTCGTCCCGTCCCGTGGCCGCGAACCGCGCCCACTGCTGGGCTTCCCCCCGCCCCTCCAGCGTGTCGTGATAGAAGGTCATGCCGGAGTAGATGTTGATGAAGGTGTTGAACCCCTCGTCCATCCACGCATACAGCCGCTCGTTCGAGCCCACGACCATGGGGAACCACTGGTGGCCCAGCTCGTGGGTGGTGACGTCGAACAGCCCGCGGCCCCCCGCGCGGTCGCCGCAGAAGACGATCATCGGATACTCCATCCCTCCCACGGGCCCTGCCACGTTGGTTGCGATGGAATAGGGGTAGCGGAACCACTTCTCCGAGTAATGCTTGATGGTGTGCCGGGAGTATGCGGTCGCGTTCTGCCAGTCGGAGTTCGCTTCCGGCGGATACACCGCCTGGATCAGGATGCCGTCCCAGCCGCTCGCATCCCAGATGAAGTTCGGCGCGGCCGCCCAGGCGACGTCGCGCACACTCTTGGCGCTGAAGTGCCAGGTGAGCGTGGGGCTCGAGCCCGCGGGCCGCGTGGATGGCTGGCCGGCCTCGGTCTTCGCGATGATGGGCACGGTGCTGTCGGAGCGGAGCGCCTGCGTCAGCCGCGCGCGCTGGGCGGTCGTGAGCACTTCGGCGGGATTGAGCAGCGTTCCCGTCGCCACGACGACGAAGCTGCGCGGCACGGTGAGCGTCACGTCGAAGTCACCGTACTCGAGGTAGAACTCGCCCTGCCCCAGGTACTGCTCGGTGTTCCAGCCGCGCACGTCGTCGTACACCGCCATGCGCGGATACCACTGCGCCACCTCGTACAGCCACCCCTCGGCGAACTGTTCGCGGCCCATCCGGTCGGAGCCGTGCTCGGGAATCTGGAAATGGTAGCCGACGTCGAACGTGACGGTGCCGCCGGGTGCGAGCGCTTGATCGAGATCGACGCGCAGCATGGTCCCATTCGTGGTGCTGTGGAGCGCGACCCTCTTGACTGCCTGACCGCCCGCCGGCCGCAGCGCCGCGAGCGTTTCGATGACGAACCCGCCCTCAAATCCCGCGCCGGCGAAGCGTGCCCCCGGGGGATTGAGCGGGGCGCCCCGGGCGTCGTCGCGGTAGATGTTCTGGTCCAGCTGGAGCCAGACGTAGCGCAGCGTG
>WNGP01002727.1_pt1 | contig 14773 bp, 19 predicted proteins | sample 5407671 | NCBI WGS metagenome assembly WNGP01 (sample SAMN13153381, study PRJNA577476) | soil metagenome | isolation source: 40 cm soil or saprolite under Garry oak tree replicate 2 | place: USA:California | collected 2016-06-15 | reverse complement strand
GTTGATCAAGCCGTCAACGGTATTGGCTCAGACGAGGACGCAAACTTGGCTGTGGACGCGGGGTAAGACCAAAAAGGCACTCGCCTTCAGGCTCCTACGGAGGAAGCAGCAACAACGAAAGATGTGGTGAAACTGTGCTTGCATCTGTTTTATTACATTAATTGGAGCAGTACAATGCACAGCAGAACCAGGAAACGAGCAGAGCACACACAGATGGGCACACAGGCAAAAAAGAAACGGCAGCAACGAGCGCAGAGTCGACTGGCGCTCGCTCGTCACCAGCAACAGGAACGGGCACGCCGCCAAGCGGCTACTGCACAACGGACAGAAAACCGATGGCCAAAGACCCTGCGCGAGCTCGCAGCACTCGGAGCAACGCTCGAGGAAGGCGGACCATCCGCAGACGGCAACGCCAATCCCGGCTATGTGATTGCCTTCGCGGGGAGCACCCATCGCTGTCGCAGCCGTCTGCACGTCCAGCGCTGGCTGAAGCGAACCAGGCGCCGCATCGCAGAGCAACACATGAGCTGGGCAGAGCGGCACGTGCAATGGATGATCGACAATAACTGTGATGATCATGGCAATCCCTGGCCAGAGTAGTTGTACTGTGCGAACGGGCAGGAGCGCTCCTCACGCCCGACGAAGCCGAGCCCAGAGGAGGGCCACCGAGACCTGTGGGTATGTAGAGCGCCTCTCAAGGGATGTTCAGGAAACAGGGACGGCAATCCTGACAGCAGTACTCATCGAATTTCCTTCTTCCTGGTTGTGGCTGGGAACTCGCCTTGGCTCTGCTCACCCCAGAACCAAAGCTCCCGAGGTGTCTGGACAAACCCCCTGGTGACGGGAAAGATGCACCGCAGATCCCAAGCACTTTCCTGCACAATGAGCATACGGGGTTCTGTGGTGAAATAGGGGTGTACATATGGGGATTGCATGAGAGCTGTTGGAGTGGAATGGAGCACAGGTATCGCTCATCTGCCACGACGAGAATGCAGTTTGACAGGGCGCTCTCGCTCTCTTTAGCGTAGCTCCAACTGTTGCACGATCTGTGCGACCTCTTCCTGAGTCGGGATGCGCTTATAGTGCTGATCAAACCAGGAGAGTTTCTGCACGAGTCGTGACCGCTCATCGGTATCCGGCAGTCGCCCGTAGTGGTGCTCAAAGGCATCGAGTGCCATGCGCACTGATTTCCCTGCACGCTGGGTACGTACCGGGCCAAACCGTATGAGACCTTGCACGTAGAGCCACCCTCTTCTCATCAAGAAGAACAGCCATGTTTTGCGCTCTCTCATCAGATAGCTTCCTCCTCAGATCGCTCTCCCTGGACATCAAGCCCGACTTCAGCATACCACAGCGCGCAAGCCAGGCGAGTTCAGCGGTGACAGCCAATGGAAGCGTCTTGAGCGACTGCCTGGTACCTCCATCACGATCTCGGTCGGGCGCTTGGACAAACTGCGCTGGATATCCTCCTAAGCGAGAGCACTGTCCCTGGTTGCTGCGCGTCTACTCTGGTACAATACTCTATGAACTATCAACGATCAGCCAGCGCGGAGCAAACACGAGCACGATGCACGAACCTCGCTTCATCCTCCATATCGATCTCGATGCCTATTATGCAAGTATTGAGCAACGTGACCGCCCGGATCTACGTGGCAAGCCGGTGATCGTGGGAGGGTCACCTGACCAGCGGGGTGTGGTCTCGACCGCATCCTACGAAGCGCGTCGCTTCGGGGTGCATTCCGCCATGCCGAGCCGCACGGCGCAGCGGCTCTGCCCGGAGGCGATCTTCCTGCCTCCGCGCTTTGAGGTCTACCGTGAAGTATCAGCCCAAATTATGGCGATTTTCCAGGCATAGACCAGTCTCGTTGAGCCACTCAGCCTGGACGAGGCCTACCTGGATGTGACTGCGGCTGTTCACGCCTTTGAGGAGGCAGAGCAGCTCGCCCGGGAGATCAAGCAGCACAGATCCGATCGACCACGGGACTCACGGCCTCCGCTGGCGTCTCCTACTGCAAGTTTCTGGCGAAACTCGCGTCGGATGCCCACAAACCTGATGGCCTCATGGTGATCTCTTGTAAATCCCAAGATTCTGCGGGAGATTTCTGCATAATTATGTGGGCGGATCTGAGGGCCGCGAAGCCCTTTTTGCCTCTCTAATATACCGGTATAAAGTCGAGCGGGAGATGCCGAGTGTTGAGCAAATATCGTCAATGGAGTGATGTGAGTCTTCAACCAAGCGCAGAGCCAGAGCAACTTTTCCGTTTGTCGAAAGTTTTTTGGGCCGACCTCCCACACGTCCTCTTGCTCTGGCTGCGGCGAGTCCAGCATTGGTCCGCTCGCGAATCAGGTCGCGCTCAAATTCGGCCAGGGCTCCCATCAGGTGAAAAATCAGTTTCCCTCCTGGTGTGGTCGTGTCAATTTTCTCTGTCAGACTGATAAAATCGACTCCCCGATCTTTCGGGAGATTGAGTGTCTCGATGAGGTCTTTGAGCGAACGCCCCAAACGGTCGAGCTTCCAGACGATCACGGTATCCCCTGACCGCGCAAACGCCAGGAGTTGCTCCAACCCTTTGCGCTCAAATTTTGAGCCGGTTATGACATCGCTGAAATATTTCTCGCAGCCCGCTTCTTTCAGCGCATCTCTCTGGAGTGCCTCATTTTGCTCGTGTTTGGAAACTCGAATATAGCCAATCTTCATTGAGCCATACAACCTCTGCTGTTTGTGTCACTTACTCATGAAAGGTTGATAGTTTTGACACTTTGATTTTGACATAAGTTTTGACACAGGTCAAGCATACGGGTGAGGCTGTGCAGCAACTGTGGAGGCAGCGTGTCAAAAAACGGTCCAGCCTGTTGAAAAACTCGAAATCGTTGATACAAAGAGGATGAGATGACTTGCAACACTTCCTCAAGTTTGGCGGTTCGTAACGTTTTTGGACGCTCTTGTGGTAATGTGTAGATAGACAAACGGAAACGTCTATCTATTTGGAAACATGAAACAGTCGAGGGGCTGGCAACCGATAGAGCAGAACGGAATCGGTTGCCGCGTTGACCATAAAATCGAACGAGGTGCGCAGGTATGAAACTTCGACATGCGCCAACAACAACTGCTGAGGACGCTTATCGGCGCAATGCGGCAAGCACGCGCTTGCGTGGACGCTGGCTCGTGCTTGCCCGCATCACATGGATAGCTGTGGTTGTGCTCATTCTGGCATTGTTTGTCGCAAGCATCCCAGCCTTCAATGCCACTCTCGATAACAAGTGTAAGACTGCAGTCTGTCAAGCGCTCATTTGGCCTTCTACTGTGAAGCAATATCAGGCGGCAGGATTTTCTGTCAACTTCGTTCTGATATACACCTATGCGCTTACCGTCTTTTTTTGGCTGGCCTATCTCACAATTGGTGCAGTGATCTTCTGGCTCAAGTCTCAGGACTTCGTGGCCCTCTATTCCTCGTTCGCTCTCGTGACCGGTGCAGTGGCCTTCAATAGTAGTTCGCTGGTACTGCTTGTGCCAGGGTGGGGGCTACCGATCCAAACCATAGCTTTCCTCGGCAACGTATTCTTTGGCACCTTCTTTTACCTGTTTCCAAATGGGCGATTTGTGCCGCGTTGGACGCCCTGGTTGATAGTGGGGTGGGTTATCTATTCAGGTATTCGCTATTTCTTTCCCAACTCGCCCTTAGCCCAATCCTGGCCTATTAATCTCTTATTGCCATGCTTGTTGGTAAGTGTGCTGGTGGCACAGATCTATCGCTACCGGTGGGTTTCCAGTCAAGTAGAACGTCAGCAGACAAAATGGGTCGTCTTCGGCATATCTATTGGCCTTATCGGCTTCTTGCTGCTACTCTTCCTCTATATTTTTCATGTGCTCTCAATCTTTCAACGCAGTCCGCTTTCTGATCTGATTGTTGGTACGGCTCTCAATGTGTTCATACTCCTCGTTCCACTCTCGATTGCTTTTGCCATCCTGCGCTCTCGGCTGTGGAATATTGATATCATCATCAATCGCACGCTGGTCTATGGCACAGTAACGGGCATACTGACCTTGGTTTACATCGGCAGCATCCTTCTCCTGCAATATCTCTTACGTGGAATCATTCAACAGAATAATGGCGTGGCCATTGTCATCTCTACGCTGGTGATTGCGGCGCTCTTCCAGCCTTTGCGCCGTCGCATCCAGGGGATCATTGACCGCCGGTTCTATCGGCGCAAGTATGATGCCGCCAGGACGCTGGCCGCTTTTAGCGCAACCTTACGCAGCGAAGTGGATTTGAGCCAGATGCGTGAGGATGTAGTGGCGGTCGTGCAGGAGACCATGCAGCCAGCGCATATCTCGCTGTGGCTGCGTCCACCTGAACACGACGGAACACATCGGGCTCCTTGGAGAGCCACTCCTCCTGCTTCCTCTGACGGAAGATGAAGAGGTGTAAGGGTTCCTGGCTCATCCTCAATTCCAGTCTTTGCGCATGGGAGGCTACTCCAATGATGGGAAGCAAAGAGCGAAGTTTTGCTCCGCTTGTCAATGTCTCATTGGAAGAACTGGTACCGCACGATCACTTCTATCGCCATCTTGATCGAACCCTGAACTTGTCGTTCGTGCGTGAGTTTGTTCAAGAAACCTATGCTGGCGGAGGTCGTCCTTCCATCGATCCCATCGTGTTCTTCAAACTGCACCTCGTGATGTTTTTTGAAGGTATCCGAGCGGCTCGGCAATTGATGCGGCATGCAGTAGATCGGCTCAGCGTACGCTGGTTCATTGGCTATGACCTGGACGAGCCCTTACCCGATCATTCCAGCCTCACATGCATCCGCACACGGTATAGCGTGGAGGTTTTTCGTCGCTTCTTTGACAAGATTGTGGAACAGTGAAAGCCTCCAGGGCTGGTCTGGGGGAAGGAGTTGTACATCGATGGCACTAAGGTGCATGCCAATGCCTCGAAGGACTCGCTCAAGCCGCGCTTTTTTGTCGAGGCCCATCTAGGCAACCTCTTCCCTTCTGAAGCGGAGGAAGGGGCAAAAGAGACGGAGCAAAGCGTGACCCAAGAGCAAGCCGTGTCTCAGGAGCCAGGTGAGTAGGAGGAGATGCCGGTTCCCGTGCGGCTTCCCACCTCACTCGCGCAGCAGGAGCAGGAGCAACTCGCCTACCAGAATGCCCAGCGTCATGACTGGATTGCACAGCTAGGAGCGCAAGATCGTCGTGTGACCTCTCGCGGCTATCAGCGTATGGCCGATTCCCTGGTCAGCACGACCGACCCGGATGCCACGCTCATGGAGACCAAGAATGGCGCAGCAATGGGCTACCGCACGCATTAGGTCGTCGATGGCGGCAAAGCGCGTGTGATTGTCGGAGTGTTGGTGACCCCCTCTGAAGTGTCTGACAATCAACCCAGCGTGTTGAAAAACTCTTTCACAAAGCTCATCAGTAAGGAGGAAGATACTCCCGCTAGCTCCAAGGGGAATCTGTGCCAAGGAGAAGGAGTGGAATATCCTGGAGGTCTTTCATCACGTGGAAGCGCTGCAAGAGGTCCATCCCATGCCGCGTGAGCAGGCGCTCATCCAGAAGAATGAGGTCTGGTTTGCACGTGCGAAGGAATTGCAAGGCCGTCAACCAATCAGAAGCGAAGATGACGCGGCAGGCAGCCTGCCGTGCAAGCGTCTCACCCAGGCGGAAAGCCGTGACAAGGTCATCCTCCACGAGAAGGAACGTCTTTAAGGAGGGTGGTGCATAATCTCCTTTCCATCACTACCCTTTCTTCTGGAAAAAGTGGGCTGTGATGCGCATTGAAACCAAGGACGGATCATCTGATGACTTCACGCAGTGTGCTCATCGTCGTGAGCAACCAACCTGCCTCCGTTCGTATATATGTCCTTGTCCATGCCTCACAGCCCAGCCAGTCTTCAACGAGCATTCAGGAAGCGGTTCCTCCTTTCGTTTCGCTGTTGCCCACCTCTTCTTCATACGTCAAGTATACCGGGAAAAGAGGCGATATGCGCTCACAATTGCATCACATTTCTCGAAGAACATGCACCATAGTAGCACGATGCCGCGCTTGTATTGCCCAGGTGAGACTCTCATCCTCCTGGGCAATCTCCTGGAGTTTGGCTTGACAAGGGGTGCAGACCAGCACCTGCTGACGCGTGTACCACGCTTGGACGTACTCCCCATGCTCAGGACAGACAGGCAGAAGACAATATGAGCAGCGCTCGTTTGTTTGGCTGTGACACGCATAGCATTTCATTGGTTCCCTTGTTGTATCCTGAGCGTTCATCGTGGCACCTCCTGGTTCCCATCCTTGTCGCTGCGCTCCCATCTGCGCTTTCACGGAAGTGTAGCGCATGGCTCTCACGATTCCATCACAGAGGGCGGCTTTGCTGACACAAAAGAGTCACAAGCTTCATGGGGTGTAAAATTACTACCTGCGAATGCTGACCGGCAACACGCATCTGTTACATCAGCCTCAGCTTCTCATCACTACCAATGCTGTGCCCTTGCCGACGAACACACATATCACCATAGTTCCGAATAACCAGATTTTCCTCCGGTTCTGTGAACCAGATTTGTCTCCGGTATCCTCTTTCCACCGTCTCGAAAAACGAAGGGATAGATAGACCCTGACATGAGACAAGCCAGTGAGTTATGGGCGAGTACGGCCACCAGATCACCAGCCCCACTAAAACTACCCCTTGCTTTCTCATGCCCCGAGTAAAGAGAAAGGTAGTGGTATAAATAAGCAGGATATGGTAGACTCTGAAGGTCAATCCGTTCTCAAAAAGAGGAGCCTTCAATGGTAACAATCACCCTGCACTGCCCTCACTGTCAGAGCGACGCTCTGGTCCGCAATGGTCATGCACCCAATGGCAAACAGCTGTATCGCTGCCGCTCGTGCGGACGTCAAAGCCGCGAGAATCCCACTCCCAACGCCTATCCGCAAGCTCGCCGCGAGGAGATTCTACACGCCTATCAAGAACGAAGCAGTTTGCGTGGCCTCACCCGCACCTTTGGCATCTCGCGCACCACGGTGTCCACTTGGATCAAAAAAAGTAGCGCAGCTTCCCCCCTTCAGCACAACCTTGGTCGCTCCCGACCCAGAGGATGCCGCTTCCACCACGCTGGAACAGGATGAACTGTGGTCGTTTGTGCTCAAAAAAGCCAACCAATCCTGGATTTGGATAGCTCTGTGCCGTAAGACGCGACAGGTGGTCGCCTATGCATTGGGCGATCGGAGCAAAAAGACGTGCCAGCGGTTGTGGGAGGCGATTCCGCAGGAGTATCGCCAGGGCCATTGCTTCACACCGACTTTTTGAGCCGTGGGGGCAATACTCACGTACACGAGGCTTGCTCCCAACGAGCTTCGAGCATCTCCAGGTAGGGCAGTGGCCGATGGCGGAAGCGATAGCGGTTGAGTTGTTCTTGATGGTGGTCGCGTGTCTCTTGTCGGACCTGCCGCCATGAGGCAGGAGCCACTCGAATTAAGCGCGTTTGCAAACGGGCATCTCCATCCGGTTGCTGATGCCACCACTCTTGATACGCGACACATCTGCCATAGCGGAGTAAATAGCTGTTCCAGTTTTTGCGTCCACTGATGCGGCGATAGTGCATTTTGACGGCACGGATGGTCCGTTCCATGTCATTGTTGGTGCGAGGAAATCCTTCCACATCGTAGCATTGGACTAAGCCTGGCCTCAAATGGATCAGGACTTTGAGGAGGTGGCCTAAACGCAGTTGCTCGTCTTCTGTGCGCACATCGGCTTGCACAAACGTGGAAAGACGACTGAGCCAGGCGTCCAACCGCCGCCCCACTTCGGCATTGCTGATCTCTTCTGCTTGACTGGCCCAGGACCCATCAAAGATATGTTCGACCTCGATGACCCAGTCGCGCATGGCTCTGATGTGCGCCAGCACTTCTTGCTTCTCCTCCTGCAAACGCACAATGGTCAGCAGTCGCTTGAGTCGCTTCTGGCACGTGTGGGTCACTGCTCCCCCTTTTTTCGAGCCGCTCTAAGCTCGTTTGAAGGTGGGTCAAGGCCTCTTGCATGGCGAGTCCACCATAGTCGAAAGGGGCGAGACTCTCGACGTTTAAGGCTGCTTCGACCATCGCCGCATATTCCTCCAGCACTGCCAATTGAGCCAGCTCTTCCTCTCTGGCTGGCTTGGTTGCGCTGGCTTCTTTCAGGCGTTGGTGGAGATGTTGACGATATTCGTGGGTTTTTTGCTGTAATCTGACGCGCATCTCGGTCTTGGTGCGCTGATCCAGGACAAAAATCAAGCGCCCTGCTTCGCGCAGCGCATGAAATTGACAGATTTGATGGGCTATGCCCGGCCATAACTCAGCGACGGCTTGCAATTGCGTGCTTTGCGCATCGCTGATCACCCCGACTACAGGCAAGCCTAGTGCTACCACCGGAGCCAAGACCTCTTTGAGACGCTCTTTGGTACTCTCAGTCACATTTTCCGCTGTCACGATGCGTCCAGTGAACACATCACGGACCAGATAGATCGTTTCATTGCCCCTGTCGGGCTGAATGCCATCAATGGAAAGTAACAAGCCCTTGTTCTCTCGCACCTCTTCTTTCCACGCTGCATCTTGGCTCACCTCTGTTCCTGCACGCAACAAGGCGGTGTAGGCTTCAAACAGAAAGAGGATTTCTCGCCGTGAGATCGTTTGTCCCAGAGGAGCCAACCGCTCGGTGAGCAGGCGATGGATCTCATCCACGGTTTTGTGCTCTCGGAGTCGAAGCTGGCCGACCAGAATGACGATATCCAGCCCAAACGTGAAGCCGGGTAAAGCCAGCGCATCCGCTTCAGCACACCGATAGAGCTGCTTGCGACCTGGACAATCAGGCGCTGGACAACGATACCCACAGTGCACCAGGTTGATCACTTGCGAAAGTGTGACCACCGTGCGTTGGGAAATGGTCACACACCGCTGTAATCGCCTCTGGCATTGCAAGCAATGGCTCACCTCTGGACGCATGATCCGTTTGGCTGCCTGCGCATACCCCTTGCTTTTTCGCATTGGCTCTCCCTGCTCTTTCCACTCGTTCCAACGGTTCCCCCCATTCTATCACGCCTGATCGTACGTGAGTATTGCCACCACGGTTTTGAGAGTCTATGCTTCTGTCATCGCCTTCAGAGCAGCATACTGCCGTGGGCAAAGAGACGGGAGAAACCACCCATGTCGAGCGTTGGAATAATACGCTGCGCCAACGACTGGCCCGTTTTGTCATCCATGACTACTCACGACTGGTCTATTTTATTCCCGATCTTGCAACAGCCCTGTCACCACGGAAAACCCCGCTTGTCGGAAGCACTTACTTGGTGTATAGTAGCATGTAGAGCCGAGGCGAGCAGCACCAGCCTGTGAAAGAATGGCGCTGACACCATCCTACGAAATCCAACTCAGACCTTTCAGTCCACGCCGTCTCCTCATGCCTTTTCGATACTGGTGTCTGGCTATCCTGGTTGTCTCTAGTTGCTCAGCGGCTGACCCCATGTTGAGGAAATGTCACTCGATCTTCGCTTGCGCCTCCAGGCTGAGCCGGAGGGGAAGCCGAGGTCGCTTTGGGTGTGGATCCTGCTCTGACAGGATTGCACCCACCTGACCCTCTCATGTGGTCACCATTCCCGTGAGACTGTTTTTAGGAGGCAGGCACAGGTTGCCCGTGACAGCATGAAGAGGCACTCAGTCCGCAGCGAGGCCTGCACTCACTGTTCGCCCTACAGGGGGACGAAACCGTATGCACAGTGCGTCTACACCCTTACCGCGCCTTCTGACCCCTCGACCGTGCGTGATGCTGGGCCTCATGTTTTTCCCTCGCGGTGGCTCCGCGCACGTGGTTCGCTCACTAGCCGGCGAGCTGACCGATCGAGGTTGGGACGTGAGCGTCGTCTCTGGTTCTCTCTGCCGTTCTGATCTACCAGGTGATGCCCGCACGTTTTTCCCTGGGCTTGACCTTCATCCGGTTGACTATACCCCAGCCCTGGATGCCCGCGACCCGCTACTGGCTGATCCGCCATTGCACCCATCCTATGAAGATCGCCTTGGTGCTCCCGATCGCGTCTTTGCTGCCGTCGATGATGCTACCTACGAGCATCTGGTCACCGCCTGGATGCAGATCCTACACGAGGCAGGGGCGGAGCGGGCCGATCTGCTCCATCTGCATCACCTCACCCCCCTGAACGAAGCGGCAGCGCGACTGGCCCCCACTATTCCCATCCTTGGGCACCTGCATGGCCCGGAATTGCTCATGCTGGAGGCCATCGCACAGGGGCCTCCGGCAAGCTGGACCCATGCTCAGACCTGGGCCGAACGGATGCGGCGCTGGGCTCAGGCTTGCCAGCGGGTAGTGGTGTCGTCTACCACACAACTGAGCCGCGCTCAAGACCTGCTGGGCCTCGATCAAGAGCGCTGTGTCCTGCTCCCCAACGGCTTTGATCCACAGCGCTTTCATCGCCATGCCGTCTCGCGACCGGCGCTCTGGCGGCGCGTACTCGTCGAGCATCCCCTCGGCTGGTCTCCTGGTAGGGAACCTGGGTCAATCGCTTACACTCCCGGCCAGCTCCATCCCTTTGGTACCGGTCCTGTGTTGCTCTATGTGGGACGCTTCACCGCCGTCAAGCGGGTCGACCTGCTCATCCGCGCCTATATGCGCGCCCGCGTCTCTTTCGCCGTTCCCGCTCCCCTTGTGCTGCTGGGAGGCTTTCCTGGCGAGTGGGAGGGAGAGCATCCCCTTGAGACGATCACGCGGTTAGGAGCACGCGACGTCTTTCTGGCCGGGTGGCGTGAGCATGACGAGCTTCCAGACATCCTCGCAGCCTCTGATGTGATCATCCTACCTTCAGTGCAGGAGCAGTTCGGGCAGGTCCTGGTGGAAGGGATGGCTTGCGGGCTGCCAGCCATTGCCGTGGCTGCTGGTGGGCCGTATGAGATCGTCACCGATGGGCGTACTGGCTGGCTCGTTGCACCCGACGATGAGCAGGCACTCGCCGCGGCGCTCGTCATGGCCGTCAACAATCCGGCCGAACGCCGCCGTCGTGGCATGGCAGCGCAGGTAGAAGCACACGCACGCTATGCCTGGTCAACCATAGGGGCGAAGCTCGTCCAGTTCTACGAGACACTGTTGACTTCCTCGGCTCGTTCCCCGTCCGGAGGCGTACTGTAAGCTCTTGCCTTGGTAACTACATCATCTGTGATGGTAACGGAGACCATTCCAAAGTGGGTGCTGGCTAGCAAGTCACTTCCTGCCTTGCCGTCAGTTCTCTTTGGAGACCATTCCATTCCGGGGGCTGAGGAATTCGGTGGTCGAACCTCATCGGTGATTCTCTTCCACCCTTCGAGATCCACTTGTCGGCTCAGCCCCCGGAATGGAATGGTCTCCCTTATGAGTAGAGGTTCCTACGCCGTCCACACACTCAGGGAAACAAGCATCCGATCCTTCATGAGACGGACTCCAGCTTGAGAGAGACTACTCTGCAACGTAGCCTCGTTTCATCATGCTTCAGTCATCTTCGAAGGAACAGAACAGGAAGCATGTATTTGTCAAGGTTCATAATGGGGTGCTGCAAAGTGCATGCCGAAGAAGGCGCTCTTCCCAGAGCCTTGCAAGCCAATGAGCATACCCATCTCCATTTTTAACTCTCCCATGAAATTAGCCCGATACGACTATTGCATTAGCCCGATACTACTAGCGTATAGACTCTGCCATTGCGCTTTGGGAAAAAGTCCGGTTATACTTCCAAAGAGTGAATAGGACCTGACATCAATCGCGCGCCTGCATGGTTCACCTAACCTGGTCCTTGTGCCCACAGGACTCACCGGGTTTTCATTTGATATACGTTGTGAATAGGGAGGGGATGAGCAGCACATCCCCTCAGAAGCCGGAGGTTGTATCATGAGCGATCACGTTGTGTCCCCCGCTACTGCCCCTCCTCGCGTGACTATCTCCAGTCCCAAGTCGCATGGTTCGCTCGACGCCGATATCATCATCAAGAACGCGCCGGACCCGGTGTTCGTCTCGGACCTGGAAGGCAAGATTCTCTCGGCCAACGATGCGGTCTACGAACTGCTGGGCTTTCGCACCGACGAGGTGCTGGAGCAGTCGCTCTCGCGCTTTATCAGCCCCGAAGAGACGCGAGAGTTTACCGCTGCCTTGCGCGAGGTGATCGAGCGCGGCGCCACGCGCAATGCCCGGCTGAACCCCCGCAGCGCCTCTGGCGAAGTGATTCCGACGACACTCAACGCCTCGGCGCTGCGCGACGCGGATGGGAAGGTCATCGGTGCCATCGGCATTCTGCGCGACATGCGCGAACTGGATAAGGCGCGCGCCTATGCGGATAGTCTGATTAAGAATGCGCCGGACCCGGTGTTCGTCTCGGACCTGGAAGGCAAGATTCTCTCGGCCAACGATGCGGTCTACGAACTGCTGGGCTTTCGCACCGACGAGGTGCTGGAGCAGTCGCTCTCGCGCTTTATCAGCCCCGAAGAGACACGAGAGTTTACCGCTGCCCTACGCGAGGTGATCGAGCGCGGTGTCATCCGCAATACGCGCCTGAATCCCCGCAGTGCCTCTGGCGAGGTCATCCCCACCAGTTTGAACGCCTCGGCGCTGCGCGACGCGGATGGGAAGGTTATCGGCGCCATCGGCATTCTGCGCGACATGCGCGAACTGGATAAGGCGTTGGCGTACTCGGACAGCCTGATTAAGAACGCGCCGGACCCGGTGTTCGTCTCGGACCTGGAAGGGAAAATCTTGCAGGCCAATGACGCGGTTTACGAGCTGCTCGGCTTCCGTCCGGACGAGGTGCTGGAGCAGTCGCTCTCGCGCTTTATCAGCCCCGAAGAGACGCGAGAGTTCCTCGCTGCCTTGCGCGAGGTGATCGTGCGCGGCGCCACGCGCAATGCCCGGCTGAACCCGCGCAGCGCCTCCGGTGTAGTTATTCCTACTACCCTCAACGCCTCGGCGCTGCGCGACGCCGACGGGAAGGGTATCGGCGCCATCGGCATTCTGCGCGACATGCGCGCCTATGAGAAGGTGGTACGCGACTTGCAGGCATCGAAGGCCGAGCTGCAGGAGAAGATTCTGGATCTAGAGAAGTTCGAGGAAGTGGTGGTAGGCCGTGAACTCAAGATGATCGCGCTGGAGAAAGAGATCGAGAATCTCAGGCGGGAATTGGACAAGGTACATCGGGGACAGAAATGGACGTAGTGCAGCCGGATGCGCCGCAGCAGGCGAGGACAAGCCCGGCATCTGGGGAAGAGAGGGAGTGGGAATGGCTCCGACAGGAGTACATGCGCCTGCTGGAGCAGAAGAAAGCTCTAGAAATGCGTGTGCTCAAGAGCGAGGAGCGGCGGCGTGCTTTCATCCATATTCTGAGTGACCTGAACACCGTCAATCGGAAGTTGGCCGATCAGCGCAAGGTGATGATCCATATTCTGGCCGACTACGAGAAGGACCGCCGCCGCCTTGCCGGGCAAACTGAGCGCCTGGATAATTCCCGGCGTGCTCTCATGCATCTCCTCCAGGATGCGCACCAGTCCAACCTGCGCTTAGAAAGTAGCCGGAAAGCTATGATTCATATCATGAGCGACCTGAAAGAGACGACGGCGGAGGTGCAGTGCCGTGAGCAGGAGTTGCGTAAGAAACAGGAACAGCTTGTGCAGGCCGGGAAGCTGGCGACGCTGGGCGAGCTTACCACTGGTGTCGCTCATGAACTGAATAATCCACTGAACAACATCGGCCTGTTCCTAGGCAATGCCATCGATCTGATCGACCTCGGCATGACGGACCCGCAACACATCTTGCAGGAACTGCACAGTGCGATGCAGCAGGTCCGCAAGGCGACAGCAATTATTTCGCACCTGCGCACATTTGGACGAGCTGCTTCGGTAAGCTTTGAACCGGTGGCCGTCAACCAGGTGATTGAGCGTGCGATCTCACTCATGCAGGAACAATTGCGCCTGCGGCAGATCGAGGTGGACATGCATTTCCCTGCAGGGGATGTGATCGTGATAGGCAATGCGATCCAACTGGAGCAGGTCTTTCTCAATCTGCTGACCAATGCGCGTGATGCGATGGCCAACGCGGCACGCAAGGTGATTACGATTACGTGTACGGCGAAGACGGATGGGGTGGAGATGAGTTTTTGTGATACAGGCCCAGGCATACCAGCCGGAGACGAACAACGCGTCTTCGATCCATTCTTCACGACCAAGGAGGTTGGTGCTGGAACGGGTCTTGGCCTCTCTATTACGTATGGCATCATCAAGGAGCACCAGGGCACCATCACGGTCGCACATCACCCTGATTGGGGGGCCGTGTTCTTCATCCAGTTTCCGCTGAGACGTTCATGAATGGGAGGGCGCTTAGATGATGAACGATCCATGGGTTCTCATTGTTGACGACGACACGGCACTCTTGCAAGCGCTCCCCCAGGCGCTCTCCCTGCGCCTGTCTGGGGTGAAGGTAGATACGTCTGATTCGGCACCCAGGGCGCTTGAGCAGATCCAGGAGCATGAGTATGATGCCATCGTGGGTGACATCAAGATGCCAGGGATGGATGGACTGGCGTTGCTAGCGAAGATCCAGGAGCTACGGCCAGATACGCCTACGCTGCTGATTACCGGCCATGGCGAGCATGACCTCGCGGTCCAGGCTCTGCGGGGTGGAGCTTACGACTTTATTCAGAAGCCAATCGATCGCGACTACCTTGTGGCCGCGTTGCAGCGCGCTATTCAAACGCACCAGTTACGGCGGCAGGTGGGTGAGCAGCAGG
>WNGP01002986.1_pt1 | contig 14778 bp, 13 predicted proteins | sample 5407671 | NCBI WGS metagenome assembly WNGP01 (sample SAMN13153381, study PRJNA577476) | soil metagenome | isolation source: 40 cm soil or saprolite under Garry oak tree replicate 2 | place: USA:California | collected 2016-06-15 | reverse complement strand
GCTTCGGATCGTGGACGATTTTGGGGCGTTTCGCGTCCGCGAGAAACGGAGCCAAAACCTTGAGCGCCTCGTTCCTTTCGTCGAGCCAGACCGAGCGCCCTTCGTTCGCCGCGGCGGAAATCTCGATCGACGAAATGCGCGCGCCAAACCCTTCCGCCTCGCGCTCGCCCGCGTCGAGATTCAGCCACACGGCCAACGGCCGCTCCGCGGGCAGCTTTTCAACGTACTCGCGGAATTCGGCCGCGCTCGAAAGCTGAGCGTAATCTGTTTTTGGGGGCGTTTCCCCGCCGGCGCCAGCGGATGCCGCCACAGCGGCGGAACCCAGTTCTTTTAGCAAGGAATTAAAGCCCAGCTCGCGGTAGAGCGCCGCCAGCGCGGCGACGTCCGGTTCGCGCCGCTCGAGCTCGTGCAGATCAAGAGCAAGCGGCACGTCCGTGGAAATCGTCGCGAGCTGCTTCGACATCATCACCTGCTCGCGCTGCTGCTGCAGCGCTTCGCGATAGCGCTTATTCGCAACTTCCTGCGCGCGCTCAAGCGCCTTTTCCACGTTGCCGTATTTCTGGATCAAATCGGTGGCGCCCTTTTCGCCGATGCCCTTTGCGCCGGGAATATTGTCGATGGTGTCGCCCATCAGGGCCATCACGTCGATCACCTTCTCGGGTGGCACGCCCAAAATTTCCTCGACCTTGGCCTGATCCACGATGACGTCACCTTTGGCACCGCCCGGACCGCTGCGCAGGACGCGGACGTTTTTGTCGACAAGCTGCATCATGTCCTTGTCATTCGTGATGAGCAGGACGTCCAGATTTTTCTTTGCAGCCTGCTTGGCCAGCGCCCCGATCACGTCGTCGGCTTCATAGCCCTCGTATTCGAGGATCGGCAGCCGCAGCGCTTCGCACAGCCGCCGCACATGCGGGATTTGCGCCGCGAGCTCCTCCGGCATAGGCGGCCGCTGCGCTTTGTACTTCTCAAATAGTTTGTCGCGAAACGTCGGCCCTTTCGTGTCGAAGACGATGCCGATGTAATCGGGCTGGTAGTCCTTCACCAGCCGGCGAAGAATATTTCCAAAAAGAAAGGGCACTTTGGTCGGCGCGCCCGACGGGGAGTTCATGCGCACCATGGGCGCATAAAACGCGCGATAGATGTGCGCCATCGCGTCCACGAGAAACAGCTTTTTCGGCGCAGTTGACGGCTCTGCGGCTGCACGTGAAGAACTCATCCGCGCGAGTATAGCAAACGCGGCCCGCGCGACTCCTAACTCGCGTTTCGTGACGGGGGAGATCCCAGAGAGCACTGCGGCCGGGCCTGGGAACGTGTCCTGAAAAAAGCAGGGGCCGCGCGGGGAGGCGAATCCCGGAGCGGCCCGCTGCAAAAACTCACCTGCAATGGCTCTTACTGTTTCGTTGGTTCCGACCTCGGTTCGGGCTTTTGCTGCTCGGGCTTCTCCCGGGCGGGCTTGCTTGACGCAGGCTGCTTCGATTCACTCTGCGAGCCGGCCTGCGCTTGCGATACGAGCAAGAGCTGCGTGCCACTGTCGAGATGCACGTTCTTGCCCGTCGAAGTGATCAGCGAACCCTGCGTGCTGTTCGAAGCAGCCGTGTTGAGATTCAGTCCATTCAAGCCGAACACGCCGCGGCTATTCGACATCAGCGTGCCCGAGGCGTTTAGCCCGCCCACTGCGCCGGCAGAATGGCTGGCCACATTCGCCGTTGAATTCACCGCCCCGCCGGCTGCTCCGCCGACGTTCGCAGCAGTATTGGTCACGCCGCCAACGGCCCCGCCCGCCGTGGATGCAACTCCACCGAGCGCGCCGCGGCCCGCTGCCGACCCGGAGCCCGCCATCGAGCCGCCCGCTCCGGCCATCGTGTCAAGGTCGCTGCCGGCCGCTGTCACGCCCGACTGCGCCGCGGCCATCGCCTGGATCGCAACGTTCAATCCGACTTCTTCGCCGTTCTTCAAGACCGCCTTGTCAAAGACAATTCCCAGCGCCGATTCGGATTCCCCTTTGGCGCGGGCCTTCGCCTGCGTCACGTGTCCGATGAGCTTGGTGCCCTTCGGCAGGACCACCTTGCCGTCCGATTTCACGGCCTCCGCAGTGCGCGCGGTTACTGTGTCGCCCGGCTTATTCTTCCTGGCGTCCACGGAACCATTCAGCGTGGCGTTGATCGCCGTGCCGCTGGCGAGCGAGGCGCCGTTCGGCCCCGCCTGCGCGGATGCATTTGTCGAAGTGTTCGCCGACGCTCCCGCCTGCGTCTTGCCCGCCTGGACGGAAGCTTTGGTGTCCGTCTGCGTGCTGGCCTGCGCACCCGATTGCGATTGCGCCGCAGCCGTGAGCGCAAAAGCGCCCCCGAGCAGCAAAATCAAGGACGAACGAATCATGGGAGACATCCCTCCTTTGGCATGGATGAAGAGTGAAGCTGGGCTGTGCTACACCATAAGGGTAGCCGCAAAACGCACTGATAGGCGCAAGGCTCATTCCAATGAGTAAATAGATCGTATTTAGAGAGTTAGCCGAACTACGGACAAGCCAACACCGCCTTTTGCGGTCAAAAAAGTGGTACTAGCCAGAAGGAAATACCCGGTCCGCCGCACCGCCCACGAGTTCAGACAATCCCCAGCGGCTTGCCCACTTCCGCCAGCGTATCCGCCGCCCTCAAGAGCTGCTCGCGCTTGTGCGCCGCGCTGACAATGGCCCGCAGCCGCGCCTTGCCTTCCCCCACGATCGGGTACCCGACCGCCGGCGCATACACGCCCGCCTCGAAGAGTTTCCGCGAAAACTCGTGTGCCTTGCTGGCCTCCCCCACGTGGATCGGAACGATCGGCGTTTCGCTGCCTTCGAAGCGGAACCCGCGCTTCTTCAGCTCGCGCTTGAAAAATTTCGTATTGGCCCAGAGCTTCTTGATCAGCCTTTCCCCTTCGGGCGAATCGAGCAGCGTGAACGCGGCCTGGCACGCCGCCGCCGTGGCCGGTGGATGTGAAGTCGAAAACAGGAACGGCCGCGCGCGCAAATAGAGGAATTCAATCAGGTCGCGCGAGCCGCACACGTACCCTCCCATCGCTCCGATGGCTTTGCTGAGCGTCCCCACCTGGATGTGCACGCGGCCATGGCAATTGAAATGATCAATCGTGCCGCGTCCGCCCCGGCCCAGCACGCCCGAAGCGTGCGCGTCGTCCACCATCATGATGCAGTTGTATTTTTCCGCCAGGTCGCAGAGTTGTGGCAGCGGCGCGATGTCGCCGTCCATGGAGAACACGCCGTCGGTAATCAACAGTTTGCGCCCCGCCCAGTTCGCCGTCTCCTGCAGGCTGCGCTCGCAATCCGCCAGGTCCTTGTGCTTGAAGATTTTGATCGTGGCCTTCGATAGGCGGCACCCGTCAATAATCGACGCATGATTCAACTCGTCGGAAACGATGAGGTCTTCTTTGCCCAGAACCGCCGACACGGTTCCGGCGTTGGCCGCGAAGCCTGACTGGAAAACCACACACGCTTCCACGTTCTTGAAGCGCGCAATCTGCTCTTCCAGCTCCATGTGCAGTTTCATGGTACCCGCGATGGTGCGCACGGCGCCCGCTCCGGCCCCGTACTTCCTCACGGCTTCGAGCGCCGCCTTGCGCAGCGCCTTGTGCGTCGTCAGGCCGAGGTAATTGTTCGAAGCCAGGTTGATGACCTCCTTTCCATCAAACGTGCATACGGGCTTTTGCTCGCCTTCGAGGATGCGCAGCTTCGGCGCCACGCCCTTGGCCCGCTGCTCGTTGAGCTGGTCGGTTACGTACTGGAGAGGGCTTTGTTTCGTGGTCTGCGCGGCAGTTTCAGACATGAGGGAACGCTCCTTCTGGAATGATCGGCTGAGGTAAGTTCCATTTTGAACCTTTGGGCGGGAAAAGGGCAAACGGCAAAAGCTCTCGGTTGAATTACCTGGGCAGACCGTTGGGGTAAAGCAGAATCTTTCCGGCCAAACCGCCTTGCAGCCGCGCGAACGCCTCTTCAAATTTTTCCAGCGCCGCGCGTTCGCCGAACAGTGGTTCCAAATTCAGCCGCCCCGCCTTCAGCAGCGCCGTCATCTGCACCCAGGTCTGAAACATCCGCCGCCCGTAGATGCCCTGCACCGTGGCCCCCTTGAAAATCACGTCATTCACCAGGTCGAGCGGCACGGACTCGGTCGGAATTCCCAGCAGCGATGCGCGGCCGCCGGCGCGCAGCGCCTTAAATCCCTGCTGAATCGCCGCCGGATTGCCGGACATTTCGAGCAGAACATCAACGCCCGTGCCGCCGGTCTCAGCCAGAATCCGCGCAACGGTATTCTCGGCCGCCGGATTCAAAATCACATCGGCGCCCATTTTTTTCGCCATCGCGCGCCGGTGCTCGTTCGTTTCCGTCGCGAACACGGTCGAGCTGCCGCACGCCTTCGCCACGGCAATCGCCATCAAACCAATCGGTCCGCAACCGGTGACGAGCACGGTCTGCCCCGCAATCGCCCCGGCCAGCACCGTATGCACTGCGTTCCCCAGCGGATCCAGAATCGCTGCGTAGTGCTCCGGAATCGCCGGATCGAGCCTCCAGATATTCGCTGCCGGGATTTTTACGAACTCCGCGAACGCGCCGTCCTCGTCGATTCCGATAATCCGCAGATTCTGGCAGATATGCGCTTCGCCGAGCCGGCACTGGTGACAATGTCCGCAATTGATGTGCATCTCCGCGCTGACGAAGTCGCCCGCCATCACCGCGGTGACTTTTTCGCCCGTGCGCTCGACCACGCCGCAAAATTCATGCCCCAGCGTGACCGGCGGCCGGATCCGTCCCTGCGACCAGCGGTCCCAGCCGTAAATGTGCAGGTCCGTGCCGCAAATCGAAGCCGCCTTCACGCGCACGAGCACTTCCGTCGGCCCAATCGTGGGCACCGGCGCGGTTTCCAGCGTCAGCCCGCGCGCCGGCCGCATTTTCCGGAGCGCTTTCATCGTTGTCGGCATAGGGGAAAATGTATGCGCGGCTCCTCGCCGTTGCGCAACGCCGCGATGTTAGCACAGGTGGCACGGGCACTCCTGCCTGTGCTCTTCTGCGTCTTTCTCTGTCATTCCGAGCGAAGCGAGGCCTAGCGAGCGCAGTCGAGGAATCCCGGCTGGAGACGCACGTTTCTACGGCTCACTGGATGAGAAACCCCACGTCGAATCTCCAGATTCACTTCACCTGCTCCACCACGCCAATCTTCTCGAGCGCCCGCAAATACTCCACCACCATTTCCAGCGACACCGGCCCATACTCCGCCGAAACCGCATCGCGAATCTCCTGCGCGTTCCGCTTCCCATCCGCAAAATTCAACGCTTCGTACGCGTACTCTTCTCCCGCTCCCCACAAGCCCTCGTAACTCAGCAGCTTCGGCGTGGCCACTCCCGCCGCCTTCGCATGTTCCGCGAAATAGTCGTATCCAAACACCGCCAGCGGACCTGTAGGCCGTGTGTTGCGCCTGAAGCGCAGCCCAACATCCTCAGGCAATTTCGTCATTGGCGGGTATCCCGTAAAGCAGTTCGCTGGCTCGCGCGTTTTGCCTTCGTAAGAACCTTTTGGCAAGCGATCGATGTACGTGCCTAGCTCGCCGAATAGCGCCTTTTCGTACAGGCAGGACTCGAGATTGGTCGTCTCTTTCTCGGTCACCGGTAGATTCTCGGCGCGCCAATTGCGAACCTCCTGACGGTGTAAGCCTCCGCGCAAGGCGACATTCCACAGCGCAATCGTCTGGCTATCCGTTCTGCTCGCCAGAAAGTATCCGCTCGCAGCCCCGATAAACGCCGCGCGCTTCAGCTTCGTCGGATCAATATTCGCCGCCGAGTCGAAATTCGTGTGGATGTAGCGGTCCGGCCAGTCGTTCAAGTAAATCGCCGGTATCTTGAACGACGAATCCTGGTACACGTCGTGATCGCTTCCCATCGTGTAGGCAGAAAATTCCGCCCGCAGCGGCTCCTTGCCTCCTTCCGGCGCCACTAAGGGATACTCCGCCTTTCCCGTCGCCGCGAATTTGTAAGACTCTTCGTTCACCCACTCCGCGAACGCCCACGCCACGTCGTGCACAAACGACGGCAGGCTCATTGGCCCGCGTGTCACGTGGAACACCGCCTTTGTCTCCGGCCCTCCGCCCACCATGTCCATGTGCACGACGGCCTTGATTCTCCGCGCGAATTCCGGCTTTGCATTGAGCAGCGCCAGCGTTCCTTCGATCTCCGGCGGCCAGATAAACCGAATCGTCCGCGCCGGCCGCGCGAGTTTTCCTTCATTGATCAACTTTTGCAGCGACCGCGCCACTTCCAGTATCGTCACGCACCCGCTGGCATTGTCATTCGCCCCCGGCCGTTGGTGGTCCAGGTGGCAACTGAACGCAATCTCTTCGTCCTTGAGCTTTGGGTCGGCGCCGGGAATCGTCGCCGTCACCACTTCATACGCGCCCGGATGCTGCCCCGCCTTCACCACTGCATGCAGCCGAATCTCTTCGCGGCGCGCCAGCCTCTCGCGCAGGCCCCGCGCCGTCTTGAGCGACAGCATGAAGCCGAACGTCTTGTTCGCCGAAAACGTGTTGAGATGTCCCCAGCGGATCAGGTTTTCATCCTCTCCCCACCAAGCCGTCTTCTGGTTCTGCGCATAGCTCACAGTCCCCGCCGCGCCGAATTTCCCCACGGCCAAGTCTTGCACCGCTCCCGGCTGCGCGCTCACCAGTACAATCTTCCCCTTCACGTCCTTACCGGCGTAATCGCTCTCTTTCGTTCCCTCGCCTACGTCCACAAGATTGGCCGTCACATCCGCTGACTCGCTGTCCTCCGCCAGCACAATCGGCTCCGCCTCATAGCTGCCGATCAATTTCGCGGTCAGTTCGATGCAAGTTATGGACCCAATACCGACTCCCGGCGCTCGCTTGTAGTCGGGACGCGGCGGCGGACACGGATCAATGCCTATACCTTCCTCGGTCAACTCCCCCACCTCTACGTCCCACGCCGGCCGTGACCTCTGCGTCCCATAGAAAATCTTCCCATCCGTAGGAAACTGCAAAATTGCGACGTCGCTCAGTCCATACGCCCGCGCCCGCTCCGCCACCAACTCCGCCGCCGCATGAAATCCCTTCGATCCCCGCTGCCGGTGAAACCGCGTGATGCCTTCGAGATTGCGCTTCGCCGTTTCTCCGGTAAGCTCCTGAGCCAGCGCCGCCACGTCTTTCTCCGGCAGCAGTGGCGGTTTCTGCGCAAACGCCGTCCCCGCGCCCAACGCGGCCGCTGCCGCGACCATGGCCATCTCTGCGACCCGATGTGAGAGAATTCCTATAACATTCCTGCGTAACACGACCACCTCCGCGGCGCACACGCTTCCCGCCGCGCTTGTGGATTACGATCCCACAACTTCTGCAGCGTCTGCTGCCGGGAGTGCCGCTTCCGGCTTCTTCGCCGGCGTCATGGTGATCACAACCACGCTGATCAGAACAAAGAGCGTTCCCAGAATCGTTCGCAGGCCAAGTGCTTCGCCGCCCAGGAAATATCCAACCAACACGGCGACAACCGGATTCACGTACGCATAGGTGCCGACTTTCGTGGGCGATTGATGGTGAATCAGCCACACGTAGGCCGTAAACCCAATGATGGAGCCGGCGACAATCAGGTAGAGCAACGAGAGCCACGCTCCGCGGGAAACGGTTGACGGATGGAAATTACGAAATTCGCCCAGCGCGGCCGCCGCGAGAGCCAGAAACACCCCGCCGGCCAGCATCTGCGCTCCCGAGCTCATGACCTTGGAAGGCGGCAGCGGCAGCTTGCGCGTAAGCGCCGACGATATCGACCAGCTCACCGATGCAACGATCAGCGCCACGGCGCCCATCCTGTCGATCGGGGCCCCGCCGAGGTTCAACGAGCGGCTCACCAGCACTGCCACTCCGCCAATCCCAATCAAAAGGGCCAAGGCCAAGCGCACCGTGAGCTTTTGCGTTCGCAGGAAAATGATCTCCGACAGCGCCATAAACACCGGGATCGTGGCCAACATGACCGCCGCAATGCCCGAAGGCACACGCTGCTCGGCCCAGAACAATAGCCCGTAGTCGAAGACGAAGATCAGGATCGCGAGTAGAGATACGGACATCCATTGGCGCCCGCTCGGTGAGCACTCGCCCTGCGCAATCGTCCAGCCATAAAGAACGAGTCCCGCAATCAAGAAACGCATCGCCGCCAGAAGAAACGGCGGCACTTCACGAACGCCAACGCGAATTGCGAGAAATGTGGATCCCCACACAAAATAGATAATCGCGAAAGCCAGCAGGGTCTTCCACGCCGGGCGATGGATTTTGGCTTCCATAGCGGATTCTGCAGGGCGAGGCACAGCCGCCGCCAGACGACTAGTACCGTTCCAACTATTTTGCGCTGGACTCGCACGCGGAAAACAACCCCATTCCCGGCGGCTTCCATGCGCGGACTTTACCTCAGCAAGTTGGAACGGCACTAGATTAGCAGGAATTTCCGGAGAGGTGATTCGATGCAGGCCGGCCCTGAAACCATTATGGCCGCCGGTTGCGTAGCTCGGAGACCCCTTTTGGGGCCAACTTCCGAGTGGCCGACCATTCGCCTAGATGATGGAGCGTGAGGGGACGACTGCCTAGCTCAGACGTACATCAAATAGTGCCAGCCAATATTGAAGGGATTGCAGGGCAAAACCGCATAGGATGAGTCCAATGCCGAATACCCCAAGCCATCGCTCCGGGAGATTGTCGGCGTAGTATTCGATGTATGGATTGACCGTCGCTCCTACGCCGGTGACAATGCCGGTCACCAACCCCACGCGAATCGCAAAAGACCAGGCGTGGTCCACGTGATGGATGAAAGCGCTACAGATAAGCGCCGTGGCAATATAGCCGAGGGTACGGGCGACAGTTCCCCAAAACTGACGACGCGTAAGACGTGGACGACGCGATGCTGCATAATCCATGCTGGGACGCATGCCGCGAGAATAGGCCAATACCTGGCCGGCTGTGATGAGAATGGCAAACGAAGTTGCGAATCCCAGGCCCAAAGTCCTGTAGAGCCCAGCTCCAAAACCGAACGCGCGAATTGCGGAAAACAATGCTTCCCAAGGCAAGGAGTAATGATCTAGCCCGCGAGCTGCTCGACTGAGTTCAATCGAAACGGTGATGCCGGTCGCGATACCGGAAGCCAAGCCAAAGAATAGACCAAGACCGAAGCCATAGCCGATGCCGAAGACAACGGAGTACGTTACCGCACGGGTGAGCAGCCGCAACGGCCCGTGTTGTCCACCCAATAGGTCGTAGGCCAGATAGAGACTACCCAGCACATCAAGACAGGTACCCGTAATGCTGACGGCCGCGACTGTGTGGTGGTCCACTCAACGATTGTAGACCTAAAATTTTGGTGATCATGCCTGGATGACAAGGGATGCGGAAGTAGCCGAATTACTTCCGGCTTGCCGACAAACCGGACAGAATCGCCGTATCTGCGGCTTGTTCATGAACGCCAACGCCAGCGCTGAGAGAAGAAGGAGCGGATTCGCCGGAACAGATTCAATGGGATGCCGGCAAGGGCAATTGTGCGGGTTGCGATTGCGCCTTTTTCCTCAGGACCGCCGCGGAAATCAGCGTGATGGCGAGCCCAATCGGGAAGGGCTCGATGAACGTCATCGCTGCGTTGAGGAGCGGGTTGTCTTCTATCTCCTTGTATTTTTTTACTTGCTCTATCTGCGCCTGGATGGCGGCAGGGCCCGCGCCCGAGGCCTTGAGCTTCTCGATCATATGGGCGCCGTATTTGTCCATGAAATCGGGCAGGAAGTTGAAGTAGAGAATTTCCCAGGTCACGACATAGAAGATGCACGAAATCAGGGTAATTGAGATCCCGACGGCAAAAGCTTTCTTGAACGTGATCTGGCCGTTGCCGGCGTTGTCGCGGTACGAGCGGATGCCGAAGAATACCAGCAAGAACGAGAGCACGATGGCCGTGTAGCCGATGACCAGGCCCTTGTTAAAGCCTATCTTGTGCAAGAACGGCAAAGTGGCCACCATCAGCAGCGAGGAAATTGCGCCCGAAATCAGCCCGAAAGTCAGCACCGTCTTTTTCATCGATTTAAGTCTCCTTTTCCCTCAATTCCGTGAAACCTGGTTTAACGTGCCCGAAATTTAGCGGGGGCCGCCGGCGCTGCGGTCAGTCTTCCTTTGGCTTTGGCGGTTCCCATAACTCAATGCGGTTGCCGTCTGGGTCGGTGATCCAGGCGAACCGGCCGTAGTCGTAGTCTTCCCGGTGGGAATCGATTTCGATTCCCGATTTCTTCAGGTCTTCGAGCAGCGCCTCGAGATTGTCGACGCGGTAGTTGACCATGAAGCTGGCTTTGCTCGCGCCGAAATATTTCGTCGTCTGTGGGAAGATGCACCACGCAGTCAAGGCTTTGGGACCGGGCTCGGTGCCGTCTGCTGCCTGCGGTTCGCGCCAGTGAAACGATGCTCCCTGGCCGTGCGATTCGCGCTGGATGCCGAGATGCTTCTCATACCAGTCATAGAGCTGCGGCGGGCTCTCTGATTTGAAGAAAATTCCACCAATACCGGTTACGCGCTTCATGAGCCTCCTTTACCTGATTTCACGGGCCCGAAGTGTAGCGGGGGACTTAAACGTTGTCGTCACCCTTTTGGGTGATTTTGCATGGGAGCGCGAAAAATGACCTTTTCGGGTGGGGCGCCTCCGGGCAGGCAAACGCCTCACGGGATCAGCCGGGCGGTCTTGCCGATCTGCACGGCCTGCGTCCGCCGCTTGGCGCCGAGCTTATCAAACAGCCGGCTCGAATGGGTCTTCACCGTGTTTTCGCTGACGAACAGCCGCCCGGCAATCTCCCGATTGCTCAACCCGCTGGCTATGAGCCCGAGAATCTCCAGCTCGCGCGCGGTGATGCCGAGCTCGCTCACGCGCATCTCGTCGGCGGCGAACGGACCCGCTGCCGCCGTCGGGACTTCCTTGAGGATCACCGCCGGCTTCTTTCTGGTGAGTGTCTGCCCGAGCCAGATGCCCAGTCCCGCAAACAGCGCCGCGACCAGCGCGCCGTAGATTTCGATGGAATGCTCGATTACCAGGAACCGGTACTCCGTCCACTTCAGCACGGTAATCAGGAGCCCACCGATTAACCCGTATATCAGCACTTGCCGTTTCATAAGTTCCGGAGGAAAGGATTCAGGCCAAGATTATCGCGCCCATGGTGCTGTCGATCATACTACTGCAGGGGAGCATCAGCGCCTTGACCAATTTTGCCCGAGTGACGGGCCACCCGGAAGTAATTCACTTGGCCGTAGAGCGGGCTTCGCGGCAACGGTCTACTTACGATATGTATTGACAAGTAATAGAACTGTGCTATGATGGACTCATCGCTTGGGCGCCCTTCTCCGGCGCCGGCTCACTGATGCGTCCCCGCCCGCTCCCTTCAAACTCTCGGAATAGCTGCCTGCCCAGTTCTGCGGTCAATTCCCTGCAAAACACGGCACTTTCCCATCTAACCTCTTTCCTTTCCGCCTTTTCCGCACTCTTTTCCGCAACGGGCGCACGGCAACCCTTTGGGAATCAATCCGTTCCGCACTCTTTCTATCGCCATGGGGGTGTGGGGGGTAGCATTCCCCTCTCTAGCCGGACGGTTTTCCTTCCTCCCCGAATTGCGCCCCCAGCGGCCGCTCTAACCCCTTTACAGTCACATTCTTACAAACACGCCGCCCCTAAAGCCCTTTATCGGCACATTCTTACGAAAAACACGGCGGTGGGGAATAGGCCCTGTGGAAAACCTCAGAAGCCGCCCGTTGACTCCTTACTTCCTTGCTTCTTTGCCGGGCTTCATTACAATCCCCGCGCCATCTTCCGGAGGCAGGTTGACCCCGCCCCGCGGGGTCACAACTCACATGACTTTCGTCCAGCGGCTCCACGAGATCCGCGAAGGCTTCGAGCGGCCCTTCTGGGTCGCCAACATCAGCGAAATCTTCGAGCGCCTCTCCTACTACGGCGCGTTCGCTTCCCTGGCCAACTATCTCCACGAAACGCTGAACTTCCCCACCCAGCAGGTCGGAAACCTCACGGGCCTCTTCGGCGGCATGGTCTGGTTCCTCGCCATCTTCGGCGGCGCGCTTGCCGACCGACTCGGTTTTCGTCGCTCGCTCGGGCTCGCTTACCTCATTCTGACCTTCGCGTATTTCTCGCTCGGCTCCATCGGCGCCCCCTGGCTCGCCCCCGTGCGCAATGCCGTGCCCCTCGGCGCGCTCGTTGGCTTTGTGCTTTTGCTTCCGGCGCTTGGCATTTCTCTTGTCAAGCCCTGCGTCGTGGGCACCACCGCGCACGCCTCCAAAGAGAATGTCCGCTCCATCGGCTATTCCATTTACTACACCATGGTGAACATCGGTGGAGCGGCTGGGCCGTACGTCGCGTCGTGGGCCCACCGCCATCTCGGCGTCGAAAACGTCTTCCGCGTCGCCGCGCTCAGCGTCTTCGCCATGTTTTTCGCCGTGCTTTTCTTTTTCAAGGAGCCGCGGCGCTCCGGCGACGCGCCCTCGCCGACCATTGCGCAGACGGTTCGCAACTTTCTCACGGTGTTGTCAAATCCGAAGTTTATGCTCTTCCTGCTGATTTTCACCGGCTACTGGATTGTCTTCTGGCAGCAGTACATCTCTCTGCCCGGCTATCTCCACGGCTACATCGATCCTCATGCGGACGTGGAACTCATCCTCGTTACCGACGGCCTCGCCGTGATCTGCCTGACCTTGCTCGTCAATTATCTGACGCGCAAGATTCCTGCCTTCCACGCGGTGATCCTCGGCACGGTTGTGACTTCTCTTTCGTGGCTGATCCTCGCCGCGCGGCCCGCGATTTGGGCCGCCGTGGTTTCCATTCTTGTTCTAGCTCTCGGCGAAATCATTCAGTCGCCGCGCTACTACGAATACATCTCGCGCCTGGCTCCGCCCGGGCAGCAAGGCACCTATATGGGCTTCGCGTTTCTGCCCATCGGCATCGGCTCGCTCCTCGGTGGATGGTTTGGCGGGCACCTCATGCATCACTTTGGCGAAGTCGCGCACCGGCCCGAGCTCGCCTGGAGGATTATCTCCGGCGTTGGCCTTGCAACCGCTCTCTTGCTCTGGATCTACGACCGCATCCTCAAACCGGGGCGCCACACGTAAGGGTGTGCAACATCGTGCCCCGCGGCTTCAAGGAGGGAAGAATGGGGAGAAGGAAAAAACTCAGTTCACTTGACGGCGGAGAGTGTCGAGAGCTTCGCGAGCCAGCACGTATCGCGGCTCGATGCGCAGCGCCTTTTGGAAGCACGCTTCAGCGCGGGCGTACATCTCTTTTGCGAGATACGCGCGGCCCAGGTTGTAGTGCGGAAAGTGGCGCGGCTCGTAGCGCTGCGCTTCCGTGGCGCGCTCGAGCCACGGAATGGCATTGTCAGGCTGGCCCAGTTCGATCAAATACGCGCCGATATCGTTGTATGGATTTCCAAACTCGGGATCGATCTCGATGGCCCGTTTGCATTCCGCGATGGCCCGGTCGAGCTTGCCCTGATAGTGGTAGGTCCAGCCGAGAAACGTGTGCGCCTCGGCAGTCGGATGCATCGCAATCGACGACTCATAGAGCTCGACTGCGCGTTCGTAGTCGCCCTCCATCTGCGCCTGGTAGGCGTCCTGGAGTATCTCCCAGGCCTGGGCGAGTGTTTCCTGGCTCATCACCCCTCTTTAGTAGCACAGCGTTTCGGAGGCGGGAAGAGTACGAGTGTTTCCAGGTGCCCCATCGGCACCTGCCCTCTCAGCCGGGGCTCAGGACTGGAAAAAGCGCACCGGAAACAGGACAATAGGCATCGAATTTGGAAAGTGTCTAGGTTGGGAGGATCTGTGAAACGCGGACTGATTTGGTTGGGATCCATCGCGCTCGCCTTCGCGATGGCCGCAATGCCACAAACGCCCTCCGGGCAGAACGGGACGAAAAAGCCCGCCGCAAAAGCAAAAAAAGCCACGGACGAATCCGTCGAGCGCGGAAAAACCCTTTTCGAGAAGAAATGCGCCGTGTGCCACTACGCAAATAGCGATGCAAGCGCGGTACTTTCTCCGTGAACGGCAACAAGGTGACCGACGATTCCCTCAAGATCTGGATCGAAAACGGTAGTTCGATCATGCCGCCTTTCAAAGATGTACTCACGGCCGAGGAGATCGCCGATCTCGTTCGGTATGTTCGTACGCTCTAGTGCCCTGCGGAGCGCCGCTCCAAGCCATGCGATGTAATGGCCGGTGCGCCGAAAAATAAATCCCCAGGTGAAACCTTTCGAGTATCACCCGGGGAATAAAATCGGTAGCCGGGAATTTGAATCTGAAGCGATAGAGGAAGCAAGAGCGGCGCCGCGCAAATTCGCGCGACGTCGCCACTTTCCCTTTCGGCTCGCCGGGGCTCCGCTCTGCGGGATACGGTTTAACTGAGAACGGAATCCTTGAACGCCTTCGCCGGACGCAGGCGGACGACGGTCTTGGCCTTGATTTTGATTTGCTCGCCCGTCTGCGGGTTGCGGCCGATACGCGCTTTCCGGTGCGCTTTTACCGCGCGGCCCAGGTTCGGGATGACGAACTTGCCCGAGCCGCCCTTAAGTTCCCTGACGGCCAGCTTGAAGAGTTCCTCGAAGAACGCCGCAGCGGTCTTCTTGGGAACGCTGGTCTTCTCAGCCATGTGTGCCACGATCTTGGATTTGCTCAAAGGCTTAGATGCCATCTAGTCTGCCTATCCTCCTGAATGATCTTTTGTGTGCCGCGC
>WNGP01002726.1_pt1 | contig 14779 bp, 15 predicted proteins | sample 5407671 | NCBI WGS metagenome assembly WNGP01 (sample SAMN13153381, study PRJNA577476) | soil metagenome | isolation source: 40 cm soil or saprolite under Garry oak tree replicate 2 | place: USA:California | collected 2016-06-15 | reverse complement strand
CTCAGCTTCTTGATACTGGCATTGGTTATATATTTCTTCATCGTGAGGCCGGTGAATGCGCTGATGGACCGCTTCAAGCCCAGGCCAGCGGCAACGCCAACCACCCGTGAATGTCCCTACTGTTTGAGCACGATTCCGCTCAAAGCCACGCGCTGTGCCTATTGCACCGCGCAACTACCTCCAACAGAAGAGCCATCACCGGCAAGAGCACAAGGAGTATAGACGCTTCATAAGCTGGATTTTTCAAAGAGGTTTTATTGTAGAGACCCTCAAGATGATCTCTACAATAAATGGGACGAGTGGTACCGTGTTAACTTGCGCGAGAGTGCGGGCTGGGGTATACTGCAAATGCGTGATGGATAGGCATGCTGCGAACTTGATCCGTCAATACTGGTAGCCAATTTTTTAATAATTTATGACGGCAGGGGCCTGTCAGGTGGGGGAGCGCCTGGCTGCCCCCTATGTTGTTGCTTATTTATGAATAGAGGAGAGAACTACGATGTCGTCAACTTCTGAGTCTATGCGTCTGGAAGACTGGATACGAGACATTCCTGATTTTCCGCAGAAAGGCATCCTTTTCAAGGACATTACGCCGTTATTGCAGGATGCCACTGCCTTTAGGGCAGCCTTAGAGCGTCTTGCGGCCCACTATGCTGGTGCTGGCATTCAAGCGGTTGTCGGTGTCGAGTCTCGTGGTTTTATTTTCGGCGCACCTTTAGCTTACCTGTTGAACTGTGGTTTTGTACCCGTCCGTAAATTTGGCAAACTGCCCTCTCAGACAGTAAGTGTAGAGTATGCTCTGGAATATGGCACCAATGTCGTAGAAATGCATACTGATGCCATCCGCCCCGGTGAGCGTGTCCTGATTGTTGATGATCTTCTGGCAACCGGTGGCACCGTCTCAGCGGCAATGGAACTGGTAGAGAAGCTAGGTGGACATATCGCGGGTATAGCTTTCTTAGTTGAACTGACCTTCCTCAGGGGTCGTGAGCAGCTCAAAGGGCATGATGTATTCGCCCTCATCAAATATTAGGTGATGAGAAGACGATGCCGAAGCCTCCGGGCTTCGGCATCGCTAATACTTTACTCTTCCCAACCCAGCCAGGTCGTTTTCTCCTCAAAGTGGGTGGGGTGGCGTTCGAGTTTGGGAATGGCCGGAAAGCCAAGATAGACAAGGGCCACTATATGATCTTCTGGCGTAAGTCCCAGCCATTGCTTGACACGCGGATCATAGGCAGCATCACCGGTGCGCCACATGCAGGCAAGCCCCATTTCTTCGGCAGTTAGCAGCATATTCTGGACAGCAGCAGCCGTAGCCTCAATATTTTCAATCTTCAATACTTTTGGCTGCTTTGGTTGTTCTGCTGCGACCACAATCACTACCGGGGAGCGGAGAAGCTTATTGCGCTCTTTGTTGACTAAGGCTTGCGCGTTGGCAGTGCCAGTTTCATCTAAACGCGCTGCCAGGGTCTCAGCCATTACCGTGCCCAGTTCTTCACGTGCCCGGCCAGCCAGCACAAAGAATTTCCAGGGCTCCACCTTGTGATGATTAGGGGCATGCGTTGCTGCCTCTAAAACGCGCTCTATTTGCCTGCGTGCCGGTCGCTGGTCGGTCATCTTGCCGGTACTGCGCCTGCTCTTTATGGTCTCGAATAAACTCATGTATTTTTAAATCTGTCTATAATTTTTACTACTGCTTTGGGGCTTAGCCATATTGGGAAGAAAGCCTTTGCCCCTCTATTATGCTTCAAATGAAGCCTTCAATATCCGGTGAGCTACTGTTTGGTCACGAGCGATAGAGAGTTGTATATTGAGATGCGTTTATTAGTCCGAGAGCGTATTCAACAGCCAGCGTGCGGTAGCTTCGTTAGGCACAGTACCAACTTGTTTTATTAGTTGGCTTAAGGCGTCAGTGTTCCTGATCAGTGTTACCCGCTCTTGAGCAAGCTCTGTAAGGGCAGGGAAACGTGCTTCTACAAAGTCTATGATCATTTTTTGTGCCATCTCTATTTTCCCTCTGGCAACTCTTTCTTGAACCTCAGGATCTTCGTCGACTAAACTGTCATAATGAATATCCATATGAGCCTCCACAATCTGCTTGTCTTGGACAGATACCATGTTCGATCGTTGCAAGATTCTTTATAAACCGTCTCAAATGGCGAATGAACTGCGGTCTTGCGCATCGCTGTTCCAAATCTTTGATTGCCTGCAAGAGCAAGGGAGCATTTGCTCCTTTCATTACCCTTGCATGGAGTTCTTCAAGATACGCCGAGCTGCTGTTTGGTTAGATGCAGTAGAGAGTTGTATATTGAGTCGCTTCAAGTCATCAAGTTTCCTGATTTGTACTACTCGCTGTTGAGCTAACTCTACCAAGTTAGGAAAGCGAGTTTTTACGATTTCTATTATCGTATCCTGAAATGCCTGTATACTCTCATTTCTCTCAAGGGCTCTTTCAAGAGCTATTTTCTCTTGAAAATAAGGGTCTTGATCTAGCAAACTATCAAATGTATTCAATTTCTTCTCTACCTCCTGCTTATCTTCCTGGGTTATCGTCTTTGACCGTAACAAGATAGTTCTAAACCTTGTAAGATGATGTCCTAACTGTGGCCATTGGTAATATTGCTCCATTTCACTAATCGCGTGCAAGAGTAGCGAGGCATTTGCTCCCCTCATTGCAGGTAACAGCATGTACATACATAGCACATGATCTTGCACAAACTGCTTCGCATCCAACTTCCATAAGCGGAACACGCGAAAGTGAAAAGTTAGTAGCACCTCCTCTCCACTCTTTTCCTCAAAAGGCGATTTCGCTATGCTGGTCTCGAATGGGTAGATGATCATTGAGATTACTGGATGACGTGGTTGGTGCTTGTCATACAGCCCGACATGATATTTGAGCATACGGACCGCCATATCGCTATCGGAATCTGTTTGTAACTCCATGTTTAGAATGTGTGGCTTCCCTCTGTACTGAATAATGTATACGAGATCCGCTTTCAACGTCGTTCTATCAATTTCGATATTTTGCTCAATAACAAATTCTGCTTCTGGTAAAAAATGTGGCAATATCTCTGCCGCTTCATTTCCCATTAGCGATTTTAACGCTCTATCATATGGCTGCTGTTGCTTCTGTGACATGCTATCACGCCCTTTTTCACGTTATTGTCCGGCACCATAGCATGTCCATTCTCACATACAAGTATATCATAGATCACTTTTTTCACTGTAGCCTGTAATGTACCAGCATGCCATGTGCTCTGGTATAGTGATACATCGCAGCTGCGAAAAAGCGGAAATAAAGTGAAGATATCACAGTGTGCGCTTGTGGGGGCGCTCCCAACGCTCAACTACCGGGCGCTGCGACTCCTCCATGTGATGCGCTACTAACTGGTGGTAGTCTTCATCGTGGCTATGCGGATCGGTGTGAATAATGGCTTCTGATAGGCCTTTGACGCGGTGGAACAGGCGGTGGCGTACCTCTTCAGCGATAGCGTGCGCCTTTACCAGCGTCAACTCTGCATCCACTTCGATGTTCATGGCTACATTCAGGGTGTGCCCAACCCAGCGCGCCCGTACATCGTTGACAGCTTCGACGCCAGGTACTTCGCTGGCAATCGAGACAATGGAAGGCACAACACGTGAATCAACCGCGTCGAGGAGACGCTGTAAGACACTGCGCGTCGTCGAGTAAACCACGGTGAGAATAACTACGGTGATGACGAGACCGGCGATGGGGTCAGCTATAGGCAATCCAAGTGCGACGCCGATCAAACCGGCAAATGCCGCCAGTGACGTTAGCCCATCGATACGTGAATGTTGACCATCGGCGATGAGCGGTACGCTGTTGATACGCTTGCCCACGGAAATTTTGTATTGGGCCAGTAGTTCGTTGCCCGCGACACCCACCAATGCTGCTGCCATACTGAGGGGAAGCTGCGTGGGTGGTGCACCGCTGGTCAGCTTGAGTATCGATTCTACGGCACCTGCGACGGCGCTGGCAATAATCACCAGTACGATGAAAATACCTGCCAGGTCTTCAGTACGATGGTAGCCATACGTGTAGCGTTGGTTGGCTGCGCGCCTGGCAATCACGAAGGCAATCCACAGGGCGACCGTCGTCAATACATCACCGAGATTGTGCAGGGCATCGGCAAAGAGACCTGCACTGCCTCCAATATCTGCAATGGCAAATTGGATGGCCGCAACGATGAACATCCCTGCCGTCGAAATCTGTACAGCTCGTAGTCCTGCCCGGTTGCCGTATAAGTCGGCATCTACCCTGCCATGCTCGTGGCCGTGACCGCCGTGACCGTGCTCACTATGTCCCTCTTGCTCTTCCAGGTCATGATCATGTTCGTGCCCATCATGTTCATGACTATGCTCACCATGCTCGTGCCCATCATGTTCGTGATCATGGTCGTCATGATCGTGATGGTGGTCAATGTCAGTATGATGCTCTTGCATTTCAATCCTCCTGGCGCTAACATTGAACTGTTACTTAATATACGCGTTCGTCCTCTCCTGCGACTAGACCTGCTGCTTTCTTCCATGATACCATTTCGTCCCCGCGTGCTTCATTCTTGAAACGGTAATCGTGTTTGCGTATCAGTTCCCCAAGCTGTTCATCTAAACGTTGCAGGCAGGCAATCTGAGCTTTGCGTAGCAAGGGTAACCATGCTTCTTGCGAATCCGACGGCTTTTGCTCGCAGGCGAGGCGGAAATGGTTCAAGCATAACCCGGAAGAAGCCGAGAATTGTATATAAAACGAGGGATCGAGCAAAGCTTCGCGTAAGGCAGAGATAAGCCGTGCCTGAGCATTAGTTTTTTGCCGGCATGCAGGACAAAGTGTATGGCTGCGTTTTGGCTCGAACCATCGTTGCCTGCGGGTACTTTTCTCGTTTTCAAGTTGTTCTTTTGCATCTGAGAGGATATCGCGATATGCCTGTGCCAGTTGTATAGAAGCGCCCATCTGAACCAATTGCCAGGTGTGTTCATTGCAGAAACCCTGTGAATGACGCAGTTCTTCGCGCACAGTGATATTGGTAAACATCTCATATTTCCATGCTTCCAGGTAGCGTCGTGCGTCTTCCCAGGCCAATCGGCAGAGAATACATCCCTCCCTGGTACAAGCTTCGGTTAAACGCTGGTAATCCCATGAGCTTTGCATAAGTGCAACCTTTATCTTCATCATACGTCTATCTAGTAAGATATCGGTTTTTGTGTAAAAAAACCAGTGCCTTGTATTCCTTCATATTCTTAAGCATATTCGACGAATTGATGGACACTTTCAATGACTATTACGTTGTACTGGGTGTAGATGCAGACGCCTCTGCTGACAAAATAAAGGCGGCTTTTAAGAAGCTTGCCTTACAGTACCATCCAGATGTCTATAAAGGTGCAGACGCGCAAGAGCGGATGCGCCTCTTGCTGCTTGCCTACCAGACGTTAAGTGATCCACAAGAGCGTAAAGCATATGACGCTCACCGTTCGGAACATGTTTTGGGTGTTTCTTCCCCTCGTGGATACGTCTATAGCGAGCCATCGCGCTCCAATAAGCGCCGTAATGAAGCGGAGGTTTCGCCTGCGGCGCGTCGTGATCGGCAGCGCCACTATGACTTTCCCGACTTGCGTGATGAACTTCCTGCGCGAGTAGACCTTGACGACATAGCCTATGATCTCTCACCTGTCGAAGCCCGTACACTTAGGGAACAAGGCATGTTACGCGGCGTTGCCATTGAAGCGCAGCAAAGTGGAGAGGCATCCCCTGCTACAGATAACAATAATTCCCACTATTGCCATCGTTGCCATCATCGCTGGATTACCTATCCCCCAGGCAGGGTCTCGGCCTTTCCACATAGAAAGGCGCAAAGTGATTTTTGCCCGGTATGTGGGGCCAGAGATTGGGGAGAATACCTTCTCTTGCGCTGTCTTCACTGCTGTGCCGTCTTTGAGAGTGAGCAGATACGCTACGAGGTTGGTTCATACAACTATGGGGATGGCACTCTTTGCCCGCCGTACGAACTCTTCCCACTTTGCCCCTATTGTGGCAGTTCAGGCTGGTGCCCTGCTGAAGATGCCCGTGTGAGTACTTTACGGGCTCTGGCAGCACGACGCGCAGCCTGGCTGCGCGTCGTGTTGATTAGCATTGCGGTAGTGGTTATACTTGTCCTGGGTGTCGTTGCCATAAATATACTGAGATGAATTTGTATATCCTTTCGGTGTTCAGCTCATAATGATATAATTTCTATATTGACGGGCACTGCATCTAGAGGAGTACATTGAATATGGCAGATATTATCCTGGAAGGTATTTACCCGCCGCTTCCTACCTTCTTTGATACACACGAGGATCTCGACCTTGACACCTATTCACAGCATATCTCTCGCCTGGCTGAGAAGGGCATTACAGGCTACGTTGTAATGGGATCGAACGGCGAAGCAGTCCACCTTTCGAGCGACGAACGCGCACAGGTGATCAAGGCTGCCCGCCAGGCCGCTGGCCCACAAGCGCAGATTATCGCCGGCTGTGGTGAGCAAGCAACACGCGCTACCATCCGTAACTGTGAACAAGCTGCACGCAATGAGGCGGATATCGCTCTTATCTTACCTCCTTTTTATTACAAAGGTCGCATGGATAATGCAGCCTTGATTGCCCACTACCGGACTGTAGCTGACAACAGCCCGCTGCCCCTCTTGATCTATAACATGCCCGGTAATACTGCTGGCCTGGACCTCAATGCTGCCACTATTTGCACTCTTGCTGATCACCCTAACATTATTGGTGTGAAGGATAGCGCAGGAAATATGGCAAAATTGGCCCAGATCGTAGCTGAGACGCCAGCACATTTCAGCGTCTTTGCGGGGAGTGCAGGTTATCTCCTGCCTGCGCTCGTTGTTGGGGCAGTAGGAGCTGTCGCTGCGCTGGCCAATATCTTTCCACGCGAAGTCTGTCGTGTCCAGGAACTCTTCAAAACGGGGCAATTAGAAGAGGCGCGTATCTTACAGGCCTTGCTCGCTCCTGCCAATACGGCTGTCACCACTACCTATAATGTAGCCGGTTTGAAGGGCGCGCTCGAACTGACGGCCGGTTATGGTGGCCTTCCACGTTCTCCTTTGCAGCCATTGAACGAGCAAGAACGCTTACAGCTGGCGAAAATACTCGATCAAGTGATCTGTAGGGACAGGTAAAGAACCCCTTCTCAAGCGCTCTTAAAAAAATTCTGGATGACCCCGCATATCTCTTTTGTGCATATCGGTTAGTGCTACTCCAGGCTGCCCAATCGAATGCATGCCTGTCGAAGTAACCGTGAAATTTAGCACATCTGCCAGTTTGGAGTCACTACAAGCTTGCGTTGTACAGAAGTAATATTCAACGGAGCCCAACGACACACGATTATACTTGGCAGCAAGATAGCCTACAAAGCCTCCTTTGACGGCGAGCGATTTGCTTGTGAAAGCATAAGTGCCATTACTATACCACTTTGCCGTTACATAGCCGTCAGGCGCACTTGAATCTATTTGAAATGTGGCGTAAATTGTCTGACCGGTTGTGAATGTCGTCGTCTGTGCAGTAGGCTTAAAGTTGCTATCAACTGCACTGGACATTTCTGGATGTGTGACGTAACCTGCCGCCGTAGGATCAATGGACAAACCTGATGGGGAAATTCCTTGCCCCAGTGTGGGGGTTGCATTGATTGTCGTGGGTGTCACGTTAATCGTGGGCGTCACATTTGCCGATGCCGTTTCTGTGGCAGCAACAGTTGTGGCTGTAGTATTAACTGTGTTTACGGCGCTTCTTCCCGCCGCGTACAGAATTGCGCACGCCCCAATAGCTAGAAGAGCAAGCACACCTACGATTATGCCAATAATCAGACCTACCCTGCTGCGTGGCCTGGGAGGTGGCGGCTGCATGCCTCCATACATACCTGGCTGCCCATATCCACCCTGCTGGGGTGGGGCCCCATATTGATTTGGCGGCGGTGGAGCGCCATAAGAATATTGCTCTGCCGGAGATCTATACGGGTTTGCTGGATTATACTGGTTTTGGGAAGGAGTGCCGTAGGATGGTGCGCCATATCCCGTTGATGGTGGTGGCGTTCCCTTCGATCCATAATCATATTGTGGTGCAGCAGCCACCGTTGGATCAATTTGTTGTGGATTACCAAAACTGCCAGGGCCCTGGGCATTGTAAGGGGCCGGTGTGCCACACAGGGGGCAAACGGCTGCCCCTGGAGGAAGGTTTGCACCGCATGAACTACAATTCATGAAAAATTCTCCTGCCTGATGAGAGAGTTAGGAATTTCGCTCTCCCAGAAAGGGAGAGCGAGTGGGTCAATATTGCAGTGCTAGCATACCATGCTTCCTCACTGCTGCCAAGATGTTTTCGGAACTTTTCTAATTTTCATTGCTAGCGCGTGACTGTAAAATTGACGTGCTGTGCCAGTATTTTATCGCTGCAGGTGGTTGAACTGGCCCAGTAGATTTCCACGTAGCCCTCACCTGCTGTTCCGTAAATGGCATAGGAATAGCCTGCATTGGCAGCTGCAGTAACAGCAAATGGATATTGTGTCACAATCCTGCTGTTCAGGTACCATAAGAGGCAGACCGCCCCACTTTTCCCGTTAGGATGAATGTTGAAGGTAACGTAAATCCTTTGATTGACTTTGAACCTGGTCGTCGTTTGTAGTGGTTGGGCTGTATTTGTATTGACCTTGCTTGCCGTTTGCGCATTATCGATATATTGCTGTCCAGGAAATGCTCCCACAGTTGGAGAGGGCAGGACAGTCGACGATGGTACCGTAGTTGCTGAAGGTAAAGTACCGCTGGTTGTCGTAGGTGCTCCCATGGAGGCGCTTGTCGTATTGGTCGAGGGCAATCCTGATGCCATGAAATAGACAAAAACAAGGATCAATCCGCCGGTAATGACACAAAGCCCGGCAAGAATGAAACCAGCATTGCTCGTCCGGCGCGTTTGCGCTCGCATTACCTGTCCCATGGGCGGGTTCCCGGCTGTACGGGCGTCTCTCATATCACTCGAACTGCTATTGCGTACAGTCGCTTCCATAGGTTCAGGCGTTGGCAATGGAGGCGGTGTTAGATCAGGTTGCCACATTTGACCTGCTTGCGGAAAGGGTGTCTGTACAACAGGTGGAAGGGTGGGATACACTGCAACAGGTTTTGCCTCTGAAACCAGAGCGCTGTGGCAGCGAGGGCAATTCAAACTTGTATTGGTTGGTGAAAGTGGTAATCCGCAATTTGTGCATCTCATCGTACATTCCTTGTACTAGCGTAGGCCGTTTCTGGGAGGAACCCCCAGGTTTCCTCCTCTCATTCCTCTTGAGCGAAGCTAGACGCGGCAGTGTAGGCAATCCTGCCCGGGCGGGGCAGGTAAAGAGGAATGCACTGCCTGGTTTAGGCTGTCATTGTTCACAACGTATAATAGTGTGTACAGTAAGTGATAGTAACTTATACCTTCCTAAATTGGCTATTCCGGTGATTGGGGATGCTGACATGAGGCAAGTTATGAAGGAATATCAGTTGAGGATTACCTTGACAGAGTTTGCCAGCCCATCTACAATTAGATGGGTAGATGTACTGTGGTTAATGTAAAATTTAGAATCTTCTGTTCGTGTATATTTTTCTGGAGATGCGTGAACCCTGTCTTGGAGACAGGTAACGGGTAGGGGCGGTGGTGTCGAGCATTCTGCCTGGGGGACAGGTGTAGAGTGGGGACCTTGGGGTCGCCCGTGGTAGGGTAGGAACAACACACGTGATAAAAAGTAGCCAAGTAGAGCAAATACTGGCCGAGCACTCAGCCAGGTTGCGTGTCTGCTTACAACATGCCTCAGGTGATAGCGATGGGCCGGAAGAGGGTAGTGATGCCTGGTTACTACTACATGCACTTATCGGCTCGACACCAATCCACGCCCTCAACGAAGCTGGCTTTACGTCTCGGACGTTCGGAAACGACGCTGTCACGTCTAGTGCTCCGCACTCAACCGAACGCAAGGAGTCGTCTAGCTTCGCTCAGGCGGTGGGTGAGGAGCATGATGACACCGCGCTCTTCGCTCGCTTTGAACAATCCGGTCGCTGGCTGGCGGAGCAGGGCGGAAAGTTAGATGTCCGCTTGCAAGGCTTACAACGCTATATCGATGCACTTGCACTTGAGCTAAAAGACCTCTTCAATTCCCTACCTCACGAACAAGAAAAACTGACCATGCTCGTAGAGGCCACATCTCGCTTGTATCAGCTGCAATCTTCCTGTACCCTGGCTCTGACTCGCGGTTATCAAAGTGTCGTGCATCAATACTCTGTGCAACGAGACTCCCTGACGCTGGAACTCGAACAGCGTTTCGTCGCCCTACAACGTATTAATGGTGTCAGCAATTCCAATATGGATCTGGATCAGACCCTGCAAATAATCACCAAAGAAGTTGCAGAAGAGCTACACGTTGACCTCTGCACCATCTCCTTCTATGATGAACTACAACGTATGCTCACCTTGCGTGCCACCAATGGGCCGCGCCCGTTAGGTGGCATGCACTTTACCCTGCGCCTGGGAGAAGGCTATAGCGGCTGGGTAGCAGACAAAGGACGCCCATTGATTGTGCGTGATGCCCTGGCTGACCCGCATTTCTCAACAGAGGTACGCACATATAGCGCTGAATATCATGGACTCATGGCCATACCGGTCATCTTCTTTGGCAATGCAGAGCGTCTCATTGGCGTCATCAGCGTCCAATCGGAGGACCTGCGTGAATTTACCAACTCGGAGAGAAACTTCCTGGAGGTGGTGGCAGGTATCGTCGCCATCAACATCGAAAATGGACGACTCTATGAGCAGACAGACGAACAGTTGCGGCGCAAAGTCCACGAACTGGCCACTATTCACCGCGTCTCCTCAATCATTGCCTCGACTCTCAATCTGGACGAGGTCCTCCAGATCATCACCACCCAGGCCGTCCATCTCTCGGGGGCCGAGCGCTCCTGCATCTTTGAGCTGGACCCTGACAGGCAGCATCTGCACGTGGTTGCCCATTATGGGCTGAACAGTACCCTGGTACGGGGATTGCAACTCAAGGTTGGTCAATGCTGTGCTGGCCGCACCGTCCAAACGGGACGACCAAGCATGGCTGTCGACTGTTTCCATGATGACCCGCATTGCTTTATTTCCAAGGCATTACATTCCGACCCGGCGGAGACGAAGTCTAGCCGCGCCAGCGGGGTTGCAGTGCAGCATTTCAAGGACCCAGGAGTTTCCTCAGAGATTCATTCGGTGTTATGTGTTCCGTTACAGGTCAAGCGCAAAGTTCTTGGCTGCATCTGTATTTACAGCAGCCACCGCCACCTGCTCTCGCATGAGCAGATGCAGCTTGTTATCACCTTTGCTAACGAAGCTGCCATAGCCATAGAAAACGCACGCCTGTTTGAGGAGGCTCGCCGTGGGCTGGAGCTAAAATCGGTATTACTGCGGGAATTGCATCATCGCGTCAAAAACAACCTGGCTACTGTAGCTAGCATTCTCTCCCTGCAGCAGCGTCGCACGAAATCCCCTGAAGTACGTCATACTCTGGCTGAAAGCGTTAACCGTGTGCAGGGATTAGCGGCAACACATGATCTGCTCTCACATGAAGATGTCAGCGAAGCACGCGTTGACGACATAGCTCGCAAGATCGTTGGCGTCGCTAATGCCAACCTGCGTCCTCCGGAGACACATATTACCTTTGAGGTGGAACCCTGCCCTATTGTTATTCCTTCGCGGGCCGTCACTATCCTGGCACTCGTTCTCAATGAAATGGTCTCAAATGCCATCAAACATGGTATGGTCGGTCTGCCGGAAGGTAAGGTCACGGTCCGAGGATTTGAAGAGAATAGCATGGTTATCGTCCAGGTCATTGATTCTGGTTCACAGTTGAAGCAATGGCAGCCTGGCGAAGAAGAGAGCAGTGAAGGCTTAGGTCTTTCGCTGATCAAGAATCTTATAGGTGATTTAGGAGGTAAATTTACACTGCGACGCGTGGGAGAGGCCAATCGTGCCAATTGTACTGTTGCTGAAGTGCGTTTTCCCCTTGCTAGACGTCGTGTTGGAAGAGGTGTAACAGATGTATAATACCGAAAACAAGTCAAAGATTTTAGTTGTAGAAGACGATGCTGCTATCCTACAAGTATTATGTGTGTTTTTGGAGTTTGCGGAATTCGAGGTTCTTGGTGTTTCGAATGGTGAAGAGGCCATACATGTTATTCCAGAATTCTGTCCGCATTTGATTGTGCTGGATTTGATGATGCAGCCGGTTAGTGGATTTGAAGTATTAGACTGGCTACGAGCGAACCGTAAATTGCCCCCTCTGCCCGTTTTAGTCTTGACCGCGCTTACTCAATTAACAGAACAAGTTCATGGCTTTGAAGAAGGCGCTGTCGATTATATGACTAAACCGGCACAACCCAGCGCGTTAGTAGAACGTATTCGCTCTATTCTCTCACTCAGCGTAGAGGAACGCATCCACTTAAGGTACAAGCGCATGGATGAACAGCGCAGGGTGGTGGAGCGTGTCTATGCGCCGCAACCCGATGAGTTTGTGTATTAATACAGCTGGAGAGGTTGCCCGCACTTTGAGCAAAAGCGATTACTGGCCTTGTTTTCAGCGCCACAGATGCGGCATGGATTGAGAGGGAAGCCGCATTTCGTGCAAAAGCGCATCTCTGGCTTATTGAAGTGACGGCATTGTGGACAGGTATAGAGAGGCATCGTCGCCACACGGCTGGGATCTGTAGGGGTGGGGAACGGTTGGGTGGGGACCCTTGCGCTCGCCCTTTCCCTCTCACTTCCAGTTGGAAGCGATTGAATAGCCCGCTCAAGTGCCTCGGCCATATCACTGGCCCGTTGATAGCGCTGCAAAGGATTTTTCATCAGAGCCGTCGAGATGACCTGGGCAATTGCCGGGTCAATTGTGGGATTGATAGCGTTTGGATGTGGTGGCAACTCGTAGATATGGCTATGGGCGAGCGCCGGGTAGTTATCTCCCAGGAAGGGTAGGCGGCCGGTTAAGGCCTCAAATAGCATCACTCCAAGAGCGTAGATATCTGCTCGTGCATCAACAGGACCCCCTTGACACTGTTCCGGTGACATATATTCAGGTGTACCTACCCCCGCGCCCTGTCGGGTCAATGCTTTTGAACCAGCGAGCACCTTGGCAATGCCAAAATCAGAAAGAATGGGACGCCCTGAGCGATCCATCAAAACGTTGACAGGTTTCACATCGCGGTGAATGATACCGTTATCATGCGCATAGGAAAGAGCGCTGGCCAGCTGAGTGAAGATGCGACTGGCCTCTGCAACCTCCATGGTCTTGCTAAGGGCTTGCAGTTGATCTAAACGCTGTTTGAGAGTGCCGCCATCGACTAATTGCATCACAATATAAAGGTGCCCATGGTACTCATTGGCATCATGTACTGTGACGATATTGGGATGCGAAAGCCTGGCAACGAGCCGGGCCTCCAGGTTGAAGCGTTCAACAAAATTGCGATCAGCGGCAAACCAGGGCGGGAGAACCTTCACAGCTACTTCCCGGTCAAGGTTCTCCTGGTGCGCTTTGTAGACACGAGCCATCCCCCCCTGGCCAACGGGGGCCAGGATCTTGTAGTTTCCAAGCGTCACACCGATCAGATCGTCTTGTTGCACGAAATTGCAGGGGCGAAGATGCTATGCCAGTCTTGCGCCCTCTCTCCTCATCCTCGAGGGACACGATAGATCATGCCCCTACTGCCGAATGCTTAGCGCCTGGCGAATACCAATACGGTCTGGCCAAGTTGGATTTTATCTCCCTCTTGCAGAGGGTAGGTCTGGTGTTTATTCACTAACTGTCCGTTGACCTTTGTTCCGTTGGCACTTCCTTCATCTTTCAGCGCATAATTCCCGTTGCCCAGGCTGAGGATCTTGGCGTGGAGACGTGACACTGCCAGGTCTTCAAGGAAGATATCACTTTCGCGGCTACGTCCAATACTCAGCTCGTCTTTACGTACCTCGTAGACACGTCCAGGCTCTTTCCCCTCTTCCACACGCACAATGCCTGTGGTTCCTTGAGGGCTACTTGGGCGCAGTATCGTTCTATCGCTGTCGGCGCTGGGAAACATGCTGGCAGCGTCTTGTCTCACACCAGGGGAGCTAAATCCCTGACCTTGCCCAAGGCCTGATCCTTGCTGCCATGATGGCATACCCTGATTGCCACCTGTCGCAGGTGAAGGTGTTGAAGCTGACTGCTGTTGGGGAGATTGTCCCCATCCTTGCTGCGTGGATGCCGGCTGGTTAGATTGACCCCACGACTGTCCAGAACCGCTCCCTCCATAGGAGGTAGGCGCTTGCTGTTGTTGTGACGGGGTGCTATTTTGCATTGCCTGCCCGCCTGGCAGAGCCCCCCATACTGGTGCTCCCTGCTGCATAGGAGATGCTGGGGGTTGCCCCCAGGAGTCCTGTGGCTGCGAGGCTGCCGGTTGCTGGGCCGCGAGAGTGGCATCCCAACCAGGTTGGTTTCCTCCCATGCCAGCACCCGCCGATGGTGTACTGGGGCTCGCGTTACCCCAGGTCGAAGATTGTTGCTGAGCGGAACTGGGGCTACCCCAGGGGCTTGCCGATGGCTGCTGAGCGGGGGCTTGAGCGCCCCAGGCACCGGGCTGCTGCTGCTGAGCAGAAGGCTGCGCACCCCAGGCACCGGGCTGCTGCTGCTGAGCAGAAGGCTGCGCACCCCAGGCACCGGGCTGCTGCTGCTGCTGAGCAGAAGGCTGCG
>WNGP01010628.1_pt1 | contig 14780 bp, 8 predicted proteins | sample 5407671 | NCBI WGS metagenome assembly WNGP01 (sample SAMN13153381, study PRJNA577476) | soil metagenome | isolation source: 40 cm soil or saprolite under Garry oak tree replicate 2 | place: USA:California | collected 2016-06-15 | reverse complement strand
GGGCCGAGATCGCGATGATCAAGGTGCTCGCGCCCAACGTCGCGTGCAAGGTGCTCGACTGGGCGATCCAGGCGCACGGCGGCGGCGGCATGTCGGAGGATTTCCCGCTCGCCTACATGTACGCGCATTCGCGCACCCTGCGCTTCGCCGACGGGCCCGACGAAGTGCACCGCAACGCGATCGCGAAGCTCGAGCTCTCGAAGCACATCGCGGCGCAAGAGCGCTGAACCCAGCCTCACGCGCGACGGCTCCGTCATCGCTTCCTGTCGGGAAGCGGCGGGACGGGGCGCGGCCTGCGGTCCGGTCCGGTGGCGACGTAGGTGAGCGTCGCCTCGGTCACCTTGACGGTCTCCACGTCGGAAGGATTGCGCTGCGCGTACACCTCGACGTTGACGGTGATCGAGGTGGTGCCCACGCGCACGATCTCGCCGTAGAAGGAGAGCAGGTCGCCGATGAACACCGCCTGCTTGAACTGGAAAGAGTTGACCGCGACGGTGGCGACGCGGCCGCGCGCGTGGCGCGCTGCGAGCACGCCTCCGGCGACGTCGACCTGCGCCATGATCCAGCCGCCGAAGATGTCGCCGTGCTGGTTGGCGTCGGCCGGCATCGGCACCATCCGCAGCACGGGCTCCTTGCTTTCAGGCAGCTTCATCACGAATCGATCCTCCGAGGCGCGGTGTTCGCAATGGTACCGTGAAGACCGGGATCAGCCCAACGCCGCCTCAATGCGCGCGATCATCGTGGCGAGCGCCGCGCCTCGCTCGTGGCGAGCATAGCGATCGGAGAATTCGCGTGCTTTCGAGGCGTATTCCGACCCTTCGGCGAGCGCCGTGAGGGCCGACGTGTAATCAGGGTTGTTGACTTCGGGCGCGATGCCGAGCCCGGCACCGTAGCGCACGACGCGCCGCGTAATGAGGAATTGCTCGAGTTGTGTAGGTAGCAGCAGTAGGGGCTTCCCCGCAAGAAGCGCCTGCGCGGTCATCTGGTGACTTGCATGGCAAATCTCTATGTCCGCCTGCGGTAACACTCGAGATACGGACATCGGCTCTTCGGCGAAATAAACTGAACCGCCGTGATGGCGGCCCTTAATATCGGAATCCACGCCGCGGCAAAGGGCGAGCGTAGAACACCGTTGGCGTGCGAGCGCGTCGGCCAGCGACGCCAGCCCCTTGTAGTAATGGTACAGATAGACAAACACGCGCGGCCCGTCCCCGACGGGCCAGTCCGGCACCAATTTTCCTTCAGCTGACTTAGTAATCCCGTAATAGTCAGAAGGCCCGCGCTCGGGATAGACGTCGAGCTCGGGGTACGTAAGAAGCATCGAGCGACCGGCGAATAAATCGCCGATCGTCGTAAGAGGATTTCCACGGAACGCCGCAAGCGCTTGATTGATTGAATTCAACACACGGCGGTCCGCGGCTTCGAGCCGCGCGCGCGGGGCCGGCTCCCAGTCGCGCAGCGGCGCGGCGGGCATCGCTGGCGGGGGAACGTGAAAGCCCTGCGAGACTTCGAAGCTCGGAATGCCGAGCGTGCGCGCCGCGAGATGTGCGGCCGGAGCTACGTTGGCGATAACCGCCTGTGAGGCTCTCAGCCGCTCGCGCCACGCGTCGATCAGCGCTTTGACCGGACCGGCCTCGTGGTAACCGAAGTTGAGCAGAATCTCGCCTAGGTTCAGCGGATTAGCGTTGATGGTTGGCCCAGACCAGATTGGCGCGCCTTCGCGTGGGATTTCGGCTGCGCCTTCGAGATCCGCGGCCGCATGCGGCTCGCGAAGCAGAAACCGCACTTCATGGCCGCGCGCCTTCAGGGCGGCGGCGACCGGGAGCATCGTGGTCACATGGCCGGTATGCGCCCCCAGTTCCCAGGCGAATTCGACTTTCGCCATCGCGCTGCGAGTCCGAAAAATGAAGAAGCCCGCCGCAAGGCGGGCTTCCAGTGTAGCGGCTCAGGGCCTTACTGGACCACGCACTCCATGCTCGAGCCGGCGTTTATGCTGCTCGTCTTCAGCGTTTGCCCGAAGGTGGGCGGCGGGGCGACCTGCGGCAGGTTCGGCGGCGGCGGGACCAGTCTCGGAGGCAGATTGATATTGCTGGAGAAGCCCACCTGTCCGATGCCGACCAGCTGCTCCACGCCCCCCGAGACGAGCGCGATCTGACCGTCGGCCACCGTGACGTACACCCCCGGCGGCGGCAGGTTCGGGGGCGCGCTCTGGCCGGGCGGGGGCGCGGGGATGTCGATCGCCGAATAGTCGGTGCCGCGGATGCCGATGGTGGCGGTGGAAGTCACCATCCTGTAGGCGCTGCGATTGGTGGTGCGCTTGCCGATCAGCCCAGTGAGGGAACGCAGTCCGCCCTTGAAAAGCTGCATGGCGAAGTTGTCGCGCTCGGGACGGCCCTCGTCGTAGGCGTACGCCTCGATCTTGACCTGAGTGCTGGGGCGCAGGGTCACCTGTCCGCCGTCGGTGAAGCGCAGCTGCGCATAGCTGTCGCGCTCGGTGGAGATCACGTCGCCGACGAACACGGCGGAGCGCTCGGCGAGCGCTCGCACCGAGCCGTCGGGCCGCTGCACGGAGAGAGTCCCCGACAGATACTGAACGGTGGCCTGCGCAAAGGCGAGCAGAGGCGTGAGCAGCGCGGCCGCCGCGAGCGCGCGGACGAAGAAGCGCAGCGCGCTCACTTGCATACCGCCGCCGCCTTCTTATCGTCGCCCTTGTCTTTCTTCGGCGGATCCCCGGCGATGGCCGCGCCGAGGACCTTGTTCGCGGCGGTGGTGTTGTAGGCCGCGACCACGATCGAATTGGCGAGCGGGTCGCCCGCAGCGAAAGTGAACTTGGTGATATTGACCGGGTTCGGGAACAGCGGCGCGGTCAGGTCAAGGCCGCCGGGCAGATGCAGCGTGCCGAAGGAGCCGATCGTGACGTCGAATGCGCCCCCGTTGGCGTAGGTGAACGTCCCGCTGAGCGTCATGTCGTTGGGAAGCGCGCTGCTCAGCGAAAGGCCCGCGGTCGACAGGAAGATGCCCCCACCGGCGGTGATGCCCTGCTGTATGTCGAGCGGGCTGAAGCTGTTGATCGTCACGTTACCGGGGCTGCTCACGAGCGAAGCGATCGTCGTGCCGCCGTGCGCGTTGAGGAGGATGTCGCCCGTCGTCGAGTTCTGCAGCGTGTTGACCGTTGCCGGCATGGGGCTGAACGCGTTCAAGTCGATGGCAATGCCATAAGCGGCGCCCGCGTCGAGCGCTGGCGCTGAGACGGTGAGCGGCGCCGCAGTCGAACCGATCGCACCGCCGGCGGTGAGCGTCACGCCCGTGCCGCCCTGAACGGCGTTGCCAAGGGCGCTGCCCGATGTGGAGATTCCCGCAAGGGGGAGACCCGCAGCAGAGCTGCTGCCGGTGATGTTTCCGGTCGCCGAAATGGCAGCGACTCCCGCGGCCGATACCCCCATCAGGTCCAGGTCGCCGGAGTTGACGAAAGTGAAGTTGCCGCTGTTGGCATCGCCGAGGAGAGACTTGACGCTGTTGGTCGAATCGAGCTTGACGTCCGTACCGCTGACGAAAAGGACATCTGTCGCTAGCGCCGCCGTTTGGGTCACTGCTCCGCCCGCGATAATCTCGATCAAGCCGCAACACGTGCGGGTGATTCCGGCGCCGTCGAGTCCCCCGTATGCATTGATCGCTCCCCCGAGCGCAATATTGCCCGGAGCGGATATCACGACTTCACCACCGGAGCCCCCGAGACCGATCGCACCGCCGGTGCCCGCGGTACCGCCGTTTCCGCCGATTGCCGATATGGGGCCTATGGATCCGGCGCCGCCAAGGGTGACGACACCGCCGCCGCCACCGCTGCCGCCCGAGCTTGCTGCACCCCCGTTGCCGCCGGCGCCGCCGTCGGCGATGATGTTGCCGACGACTGTAACGGATTGTCCGTTGATCATCACGTTTCCCGCAGACCCGCCGGAGCCGCCTTGACCCGCGGTCACGGCGGCCCCGTTGCCTCCATAGACGAGAATTCCGCCAGAAATTGAAGTCGCGCCCGCACTTGTGATCGTTACGCTGCCGCCGCTCGACCCGTTCGCATTCGCGCCTGCTGAGCCCAGCGTTCCGCTGGTGTCGATGACACCGGTGACGGTGATCTTGCCACCGCTGGTAGAGAGATCGACCAGACCGCCCCCCAAGCCCGTGGTCCTCGATGCCGTGGTGATCGAACCGGTGGCAATGTCGCCGGTCGCCCCGACCGTTACGCCGCCCGCGCCCAGAGTTCCAGTTGTGTTGATGCTGCCGACAGTGACACCGAAGCCGGAAAGATTGACGCTGCCACCGGCGGTGGTGATGTTTCCGTAGGAGGCGAGCGAGGTGATGCTGCCGGTTCCGCTTGCAGTGTTGGACGCCGTATCGTTGGCCCTCAGTATGATGTTCGTGCCAGTGGCGTTGATGTTGAAAGAACCCAGATTGATATTGTTGCCGGCTTGTGCAGTAAAGGCTGGGCCAGCTCCTCCATAGGTGAGGTTCAGGTCTTGCTGCAGATTGATATCGTGATGCGCCTGCAGCGTGACCGAAGTGGTCAAAAGTTGGGCGTTGATCGTTGCGACCGAAATGCCGGACGTTGTCGGGAGAATGTCATCGAAGCAGATTCCGGTTAAGCAGGTCAGCGTGTCCAGCCCGTTAGCCGAAATAGTGATGTCCTGCGGATCGAGCAGCCAGTTGCCGGTCCTTCCGTTCGGCGCGCTCGTGTCCACACTGCCGAATGCTTGGAGCACCTTGCCGGAAGTTTCGACGAACCCGCCGTTGCCGCTTTGCGAGCCGCCGCGTGCGGAGACGCTGCCGAAGAACCTGGTGGACTCGTCCGACCATACGATCACACGGCCGCCGTCGCCGGTGGTGCCCGCGTCGGCGCGGATGATTCCGTCCGAACCGATCACGGTCTGCTGCGCGTTCTGAACGTCGGGGTTGGCGCCGTGCGCGTCGCCGCCGACGAGAACCGTGCCGCCGCCCGCGTCGCCCGATGCGTCGATCACACCGTGGCCGATGACTCCGACGCGCACGCCGAGAGCCTGGATCGTTCCGCCCTGGCCGGAGCTGCCCTTGGCTTCGACGGTTCCGGAGATAAGGTTGGTACCGCCCTGCGCTTGAAGCGTCACGGTGCCGCCGCTCGGTCCGTTGGCGGTCGTGAGGCTGCCCGCATCGAGCGTGAGATCCTTGGTGGCCACTAGGCGAATTTCGCCGTTCGCCCCGACCACGGCGCTGTTCGCCTCCACCACGCCGCTCTGGCGCACCAGAGCGCCGAACATGCCGATGCGGCCCGAATCGGAGATCAGCTGTCCCACGTTGAGCGCCTGCTCGCTGTCGGCTGTGAGGCGCACGGTCACGAAGGGCGAGTTCTCGTAGACGAGTTCAACGCTCTTTCCCGCGGCCAGCACGATCTCGCCTTGCGGGGAGCGGATGAGGCCCGAGTTCTGCACGTCGGGGCCGACCAGGAAGACACGCCCGCCGGGACCGCGCGAGCTGGTATCGATGACGCCGGCGTTGGAGACTCCACCCGCGCCGGGAGTCTCGGTGAAGCGCAGCCGCCCGTTGAGAAAGTCCTGGTCGGACAGGTTCAGGCTCGAAGCCACGAATCCCGCGACGTCGATGCGTGCGCTCGATCCGATCACGATGCCGCTCGAGTTGAGCAGGAACACGCGGCCGTTGGACGAGAGCACCCCGTCGATCACGCTTTGCGGGATCACCCCGTTCACGCCCACCACGCGGTTGAGCACCGCGGAGGAGCCCGAGGACTGAAGGAACTGGGTGATCTCGTTGACGCCGATCGAGAAGTTCTGCCAGTTGATGATGGCGTTGGCGCTGTTGGTGATCGTCAGAGTGTTGCCCGAGCTGGCAAAGCTCGCGCTGCCCGAGCTGACCGTGCCGCCCGTGGGATTGGCGAAGCTCTGCCCGTTGGAAAGACTGAAGCAGGCGGCCACCGAGAGCGCGAGCAGCTTGGGCTTGAAATCGCGGCGTTGCCTGCGCTTGGCGCTGGAACTGGACATGGCTACCCCCCGATGGACTTCATTTCCGCAGCAAACTTCGTTCCCGCAGCAAACGGGAAACTCATTCTAGACCGCGGCTGCAGGCAGGACATGTGACTTTTCGCACAGGCGGGCGGCGTCAGAAGCTGTAAGCGACAGCGCCATGCGCCCGGTATTCTCCGTTCAGACGGGTGCCCGCATCCTTGACGACCCGTGCGACATCGAGCCGGAACGCGAAGGACTTGCCCTGGTTCGCGCGCACGCCCAGGCCGAAGCTCCCAAGATTGTTTTCCGGCCCGCGCTCCAGAACGTTGTCGTGGCCGCGCGCCGCGTCGTAGAACACGAGCGCCCGCGCGCGCCAGGTGCTGCCGATCCACGATCCGAAATCCGGGCCGTAGCCCTCCAGGGAAAACCGCCGTCCGATGTCGCTCGCGGTCTCGCGCTCGTAGTAGCCGCGCACGCTATCCGCCCCGCCCATCCCGAATTGCTCGCCGGGGACGAGAAGGTCTTTGGTCTGCTGGGCGTTCGCTGCCGTGCGCAGGATGAAATCCGAAGGCAGCAGCTGCGAGAACGCTACACCCGCGCGCCAGATCGAGTAGCGCGCCGAGGCCCCCGAACGCTGGCCGGGCTCATCAAAGGCCGCCTGGTCACCCTTGCTGCCGCCCGGAATGTTGCGCGAGTAGGAGAAGTTGAAGGACAGATCCCGGCCGACCTGCGACACGCGTCCGCTGTAAGTGAGCGAAGCCGGGTGCACTGTGATATCCGGGACGAGCGACTCGGTGGTTCCCACCAAGGTGACGCTGTTCTTGTACGCCCGGTAATCCAGTCCGAATGCGACGCGGTGCTCGTAGGTATCGATCCGCCCCAGCAACTGCGTGTAGCGCAATCCGAAGACAGTCCCCTTGCCCGACACGTTGAAGAGATCCTGCACCGTGCCGGAATTGACGCTCGAATACCCCGCGAGGGCATCGACGACGCCGCTCCACTTGTAGATAGGCGCGCGGTATCCTGCGCCGAAGACCTTCACATCGGAGGCATGGCCCGGAGAGCCGACGACCTGCGCGTTGACGATGTCGTCGCCGTTGAAGAGGTTCGCGTTCTGGTAGCCGACGCCGGTGCGCAAGTTGCCGGTCTTCGGGGTGCCGGTGTTGTCGGCGAAGACCGAGACCCTGGAGGGTTTTTCGTCCGTGACGCGAACGGTCGCGTCGACGTGGCCGGGGTCCTCCGCTGCCTGCAACGCCACGCTCACCTGCTTGGCCGGGTTCTCGTTGACGAGCTGGGGGAGAGGTGCCTTCCTTCAGCGAAGGCAGGCCGGCCCTGACGTTCTTTTCGTCGAAAAAGCGGTTGCCCTGGACCCGCACCCGCCGGATTCGCGCCTCGACCACGCGCAAGCGCACCTGGCCCGAGCGAATGTCCTGCTCGGGAACGCTCACGCGCACCGCGTTGTAGCCGCGGCCGGTGTAGACATCCTGCAGCGCTTCGAGCGCGCGCTGAATGTCTCCGAAGTCGCGGTCCTTTCCGGAAAACGGCGCCAGGATCCGGTCGAGCTCGCCTTGCGCGAGAATGGAATTGCCCTCGACGAGAAAACGCTGGATCGCGAATCGCGGCGGGGCCGGCGGTTTGGAGGGCGCTGCGACCGGACCCTGAGACTGTGGCCTGGGAGGCTGCGGCTTCGTCGGCGTCTGCGCAATCGCGCCGCTCGCGCACAGCGCGAGCAGCGCTACGAGCAAGCGGCGTCGCAGCGCGCCCGCGGTTGGTGTTGGAGCCACCTTGACCCTCCCTGGCCAGGAGCAAAATTCTCCCACGGCGCGTCGCGCAAGGGCAAGCGATACGCGATGCGACGGCGCGAAAAAACCCCTGCGTCTCCGAAGAATGTGATTTATTTCCGGCAAACGTCGCCGCACGCGAAGCCTCAAGAATTTCCCGCTTTGCTCTTCAGGTAGTTCAACGGCCCGCCGCGGAAGGGCGCGAAACCCGTTCCGAAGATGAGCCCGGCGTCGGCGAGGTCGGCGTCGGCGACGATGCCTTCGGCGACCGCTGCCTGAGCTTCCTCCAGGTAGGGCGCGATCAGCTTCTCGGTGAGTTCGGGCGTGGCGCCGCGCGCGGCGCCTTTGCGTGCCTTGCCGTTCTGCCAGACGTAGTAGCCGCGGCCGGTTTTCTTGCCGAGATTTCCCGCGGCAACGAGCTCTGCGAGTTTTTTCGGAGGTTGTGCGCTTTCGCCCGCCAATTCCTTGCCCACCGCAAGGCAGATGTCGAGGCCCACCGTGTCGGCCAGTTCGATCGGCCCCATCGGCATGCCGAACGCGGTGACCGACGCGTCGAGCGCTTCCGGCGCGACGCCTTCGTCCACCATGCGCAGTGCCTGGTCGATGTAGGGCCCGAGCACGCGATTGACGAGAAAGCCCGGCGAGTCCCTGACCGGCAGGGGCAGCTTATCGATCTGCCGCACGAAGGCCGCCGCCCGCTTCGCGACTCCAGAGTCGGTGACCGCGCCCTTGACCACTTCGACCAGCTGCAACTGCGGCACCGGGTTGAAGAAATGGATTCCCACCAGACGCGATGGATTCCTGAATTTCGCGCCGATGTCGGCGAGCTTGAGACTCGACGTATTCGAGGCGAGGAGCGCCTCCGGCTTCGCGGCCGCCTCGAGCTTCGCAAACAGATCACGCTTGGCCTGCAGGTTCTCGAAAATCGCCTCGATGACGACGTCCGCGTGCCGCGCTCCGTCCCCGGCGACGTCGGGAATCAACCGGTCGAGCGCGTCCCGAATCCGGGGCTTGTCGCGCAGCCGGCGTTTGAAAAGCTCGGCCGCGCGCTTCATCGCCGGCGCGAGGCGCTCGGGCGACTGGTCCTGCAGCGTCACCGCCAGGCCGCGCATCGCGCACCAGGCGGCGATGTCACCGCCCATGACGCCCGCGCCGACCACGTGGACGTGTTGCGCCTTGAAGTCGCTGTCCTTTCCGAGAGACTTCAGGCGCTCCTGGAGGAAGAAGATGCGGATGAGGTTGCGCGCGGTATCGCCTTCCAGCAGCCCGATGACGGACGCCGGGTCCTCGGGTCGTGGCGCGAACGGATCGCCGTCGTATTTCCGCCACAGCTCGAGGATCGCGTAAGGCGCGGGATAGTGATCCGGCGACGCTTTGGAGGCAAGCTGCTTTCTCGCCAGGTGAACGACGAGCGGACGCATCAAGCCGGAGTTCATCAGCCGTTGAAACAGGGGAAGCGTTCTCGGGCGGGGCGCCTCGAGCACCATCGTGCGCGCGGCGTTCTCCTGGATGCGCGGCGGCACGGCTTCATCCACGAGACCCAAACGCTTCGCGCGGCGCGCATCCACCGCTCGGCCCGTGAGCAGCATGTCGAGCGCCGCGGTCGGGCCGACGAGGCGCGGCAGGCGCTTGACGCCGCCCCAACCCGGAAGGATGCCGAGCATCACTTCGGGAAGGGCGAAGCGCGTTCCCGGCTGATCCACCGCGACGCGATAGCGGCAGGCGAGCGCGAGCTCGACGCCTCCGCCCATGCAGAAGCCGTTTACGAGCGCAAGCGTCGGGAAGGGCAGCGCTTCGAGTTTGTTATAGAGATCCCAGCCACGCTTGACCAGGCGCATCGCGTCGTCCGCGTCCTTGATCTTGGTGAACTCCTCGACGTCGGCGCCCGCGATGAATCCGGAGTCCTTGCCGGAGCGGATGATAAGCCCTCTGGGATTCTTGGGACCGAGCTCATCTAAGACCTGGTCGAGCTCCGCCATCGCGTCGGCGGACAGGACGTTCGCGGAGGCACCCTTCTTGTCGAACGACAGCCAGACGATGTTGTCGCGGTCGGTCTCGAGCTTCCAGTGTTGATATTTGCCCGCCACGACGATTACAGCGCCTCGACCAGCATCGCCCCGCCGAGGCCTCCGCCGATGCAGATCGAGGCCACGCCGCGCTTGCCTTTTGCGTGTTTGAGAACATGCAGCAGGTGCAGCACGATGCGCGCGCCCGAAGCGCCGACCGGGTGGCCCAGCGCGATGGCGCCGCCGTCCACGTTGAGCTTTCCGGCATCGAGCTCGCCCATCGCAGCGTCCAGGCCCAGTTCCTCGCGGCAGTACTTGTCGTCTTTCCACGCAGCGAGGCAGCCGAGCACCTGGGCTGCGAAGGCTTCGTTGATTTCCCAGGCATCGAGGTCGTTGAGCTTCAGTTTGTGCCGTTTGAGTATCGGTGTCGCCGCATGCACGGGGCCGAGACCCATCTGCGCCGGGTCCAGGCCCGCCCACTGCGAATCGACGATCCGGCCGAGCGGCTTCAGATCGTGGCGTTTCACCGCCTCTTCGGTCGCGAGCACCAGCCACGCCGCACCGTCTGTGATCTGCGAGGAGTTCCCCGCGGTGACATTGCCGTACTTCCGGTCGAAAAAGGGTTTCAGCTTCGCGAGGTTTTCCGCCGTGGAGTCTTTGCGCACGCCGTCGTCGTCCTTGTAGAGATTGCCTTTGTCGTCGAAGACCGGAACGATTTCCCCGGCCAGACCGTCATGCGGATCGTTGAATACGCCGTTCTCCTGGGCGCGAATGACGCGGGCGTGGCTCTCCGCGGCGAATTCGTCCATTTCCCGGCGACTGATCCCGAAGCGGTACGCGAGATTCTCCGCCGTCTGACCCATGAGAAGACCCACGTAGGGGTCGGTCAGGCCTTTCATGATGCCGATGATGGGCGTGAGCAGCTGAGCGGGTTTCAATTTCAGGAACATCGCGGCCTTCCGCAGAGGAGTCTTCGCGGCCATGAAGTTCGAGAACCAGACGACCATGGCCTCCGAATAGAGGAGCGGCACGCGCGAGAGTGCGTCCACCCCGCCCGCCAGCACGAGGTTCGAGCGTCCCGAGAGCATGTTGGCTACGCCTGAATCGAGCGCCTGCATGCCCGAGGCGCAGTTGCGCATCACGGTCCAGCCCGGGACCTTCAGACCGCAGCCCATGCGCAGCGCCGCGACGCGTCCGATATTGACTTCGTCCACCGAGGGCGCGGCGCAGCCCAGGATGACTTCGTCGAGTTCAGTCGGTGCGAAGGCTTGCCGCACGAGCAAGGCCTTGCCGGCGGCGGTCGCGAGATCGCTCGCTGAGAACGGGCCGGGCCTGTTGCGCGATTTCAGGAACGGCGTGCGCGCGCCGTCGATGATGAAGATGTCTTTGGCCACAACATCAGGCCGCGGCGCGCTGCGGCTGCGCGGGCCGGATTGCTTCGGACAGTCCGAGATCCTGCGGGAAATCGTCCACGCGGATCACCTCGTCGCGCAGCTGCGCCGCGCGCTTGAGCAGGGCCTGCTCTGCGGCGTCGATGACGCCCGCGGCGAGCGCGGCCTTTGCGAGCTCCTCGGGCGTCTTGCCGCGTACCGCCCCGGATTTCTGGGCCGCACGGATCTTGGCCTCGACCGCTTCGGCCTTGATCGCCGCTTCGAGCGCGGCTTCGAGGCACCCGAGGGGCTCGCTCTCAGGCGTAGGCAGGTACATTCCGGCGCAGAGCCGGTTGCGCGCTGCCGAAGGCGCGATCAGCAGGCGCGCGACTTCGTGCGCCAGCGCGTCGCTGGGCGGCGCGAAATGCCGGCCGAGCGGGAAAGTCACCAGGCGCAGGAACCAGCCGACCGGCCGCACCGGATAGTTCGCGAGCACCCCGTGCAGCGCTTCGGCCGCGCGGGCGAGCGCGTCCCGGAGCGACCAGTGCAGAAGCGGAAGGTCGGCCTCCTGTCGGCCCTCGTCCTCGAAGCGCTTGAGCACCGCCGAGGCGAGATAGAGCATGGAGAGGACATCGCCCAGGCGCGCGGAGATCCTTTCCCGGCGCTTCAGTGAGCCTCCGAGCACTAGCATCGAGACGTCCGCCGCAAAGGCAAGCGCGGCGGAGATCCGCGTCAGGTGCTGGAAGTAGCGGCGCGTCCGGGGCGCAGCCTTGGGCGAAACGGAAACGAAGCGCGATCCGGTGATCGCCATGAGGAAAGCGCGCGTTTCGTTCGAGACGACGTGCCGGATGTGGCCGAAAAGCGCGGCGTCGAAACTCTTCAGATCGCCTGCGCGCGCCGCGTTCATTTCCTTCAGCACGTACGGATGGCAGCGGATCGCTCCCTGACCGAAGACGATGAGGTTGCGCGTGAGGATGTTGGCGCCCTCGACCGTGATCGCGATGGGCAGCTGCTGGTAGATGCGCCCCATGAAGTTGTTGGGACCGAGACAGATACCCTTGCCGCCGAGGATGTCCATCGCGTCGTTGACTACGGCTCGCCCACGCTCGGTGAGGTGATACTTGACGATCGCGGAAATCACCGAGGGTTTTTCGCCGACGTCCACGGCGCCCGCGGTCATCATGCGCGCCGCGTCCATCGTGTAGAGGTTGCCGCCGATGCGGGCGAGCGCCTCCTCGATGCCTTCGAATTTTCCGATCGGTGTCTTGAACTGGCTGCGCACGCGTGCATAGGCGCCGGTCGCGCGCGCGGCGAGCTTGGCGTAGCCCGTTCCCGACGAAGGCAGCGAGATCGAGCGTCCCGCGGCGAGACACTCCATCAGCATCCTCCAGCCCTGGCCCGCCATCTTCGGCCCGCCAATAATCCAATCCAGCGGCATAAACACGTCCTTGCCCCAGTTCGGGCCATTCTGGAACACGGCATTCAGAGGGTTGTGCCGGCGGCCGATATTGACTCCCGGCGTGTCGGTGCGCACGAGCGCGCAGGTGATGCCGATGTCTTCCTTTTCTCCGAGCAGGTGGTCCGGGTCGTGGAGCCGGAAAGCGAGCCCGAGCAGCGTCGAAATGGGGCCCAGCGTGATGTAACGCTTTTCCCAGGTGACGCGCATGCCGAGCACTTCGCGGCCTTCCCACATTCCCTTGCACACGATGCCGAAATCGGGAATCGCCGCGGCATCGGAGCCTGCGTGCGGATTCGTCAGGCCGAAGCAGGGAATTTCGAGCCCCCTCGCGAGACGCGGCAGGTAGTGCTTTTTCTGCTCGTCCGTGCCGTAGTTGAGCAGGAGCTCGGCAGGTCCCAATGAATTGGGAACCATGACGTGCACCGTTGCCGCGCTGCACCGGGTCCCGAGCTTCTGGATCACCTGCGAATGCATGGTCGCGGAGAACTCCTTGCCGCCGTATTTCTTCGGGATGATCATCCCGAGGAAGCCCTTGTCCTTGATGAACTGCCACGCGTGCGGCGGCAGGTCCTGATACACCTGCGTCGTCTCCCAGTCGTTCACCATCGCGCACAGCTGCTCGGTCTCGTTGTCCAGGAACGACTGTTCTTCGGCGGTGAGCTTCGGTCGCGGCAGCGCGAGAAGTTTTCCCCAGTCGGGGCGGCCGGAGAAGAGATCGCCGTCCCACCACACCGTGCCCGCGTCGATCGCCTCCTGCTCGGTCTGGGACATGGCCGGAAGCTGGCCACGGTACCAGCCAAGAAGGAGGCGCGAAACGAGTAGGCGGCGCAGCGGTGAAACGCCGAGCACGACGCTGCCGAGGGCGAATATCGCCGAGAGCGCGAGAAAGATGTCCATAGCAAGCGCTCCTGCCCCCAGACCGGCGAGAAGCGCGACCGCGCCCGTGGCAATCCACAGCCAGCCCGGCGAATTCAGGTAAGCAAGCGCAAGGAAAACGGCGACGACTGCGATGATCCAGACAGCGAGCGGCATGGGCCCTCCGGAATGTTCTTTGGGTGCTCTAGCGCAATTCCGTCATGATACGCCGCTCCGGCACCTCGCGGCAGCACTTGATCCGCTTGTACCCCGCCTCCATGTAACATGACACTCCTCCATGGCCCACGATCACCGCAGCTTCGCCTTGCCCGTCCCGCGGAAGGATTCCGCTGCACCGAAACAGCGCAGCGAATGGCGCGCGCTCGGGATGCTCGTCCCCTATCTGTGGGAATTTCGCGTCCGCGTGGCGCTCGCGCTCGCGTTCCTGACCACCGCCAAGCTCGCCAACGTCGGCGTGCCGCTCATCCTCAAGGAAGTGGTCGATTCGCTGGACGCCCAGACCGCGGTCCTGGTGCTGCCGCTCGCGCTGCTCGCTGCTTATGGGCTCCTCAGGTTTTCGACGACGCTGTTCGCCGAGCTCCGGGACGTCGTGTTCGTGCGCGTGACGCAGCGCGCGATCCGCCGCGTCGCTCTCACCGTGTTCCGCCACATGCACAACCTGTCACTGCGCTTTCATCTGGAGCGACAAACGGGCGGCGTGTCGCGCGACATCGAGCGCGGCACGCGCGGCATCTCGACGCTGTTGACGTACATGCTGTTCTCGATCGTCCCGGTGATCCTCGAGTTCAGCCTGGTAGCGGTCATCCTTCTCACCAAGTTCGACTGGCGCTTCGCGGCGGTCACTTTCGTCGCGGTGGCCCTCTACATCGCGTTCAGCGTGTCGATCACCGAGTGGCGGATGGAAATCCGCCGCCAGGCGAACGAGCTGGATTCGAAGGCCAACACGCGCGCGATCGACAGCCTGCTCAACTACGAAACGGTGAAATACTTCAACAACGAGGAATACGAGGCGCGCCGGTACGACGAGAACCTGCAGAAGTACGAATCGGCGGCAGTGAAGAACGAGGCCTCGCTCGGGCTCCTCAACATCGGGCAGAGCTGCATCATCGCCGTGGCGGTGACGCTGCTTATGATCCTGGCCGCTGAGGGGGTGGTTGCCAAGACGCTTACGCTCGGCGACCTAGTGCTCGTGAACGGCCTTTTGATCCAGCTCTACATCCCGCTCAATTTCCTGGGCATGGTGTACCGCGAGATCAAGCAGGCGCTCGCCGACATGGACCGCATGTTCCGCCTGCTCACCC